>Ga0302325_10022965_pt1 | contig 13025 bp, 16 predicted proteins | sample Palsa_T0_2_FD_201948 | JGI IMG/M metagenome (GOLD analysis project Ga0302325, IMG submission 201948) | Peat permafrost microbial communities from Stordalen Mire near Abisko, Sweden - Palsa_T0_2 | ecosystem: Environmental > Terrestrial > Soil > Palsa > Peat permafrost | place: Sweden: Abisko... | reverse complement strand
CCCAGGCGCGATTGCTATGGAAAGAACGCATCACTATCGCGGAACTGGAAATATTTCGGCAAACCATCGCCGACATCGGGCTCGACGAATACTTGAACGTGTTGGCGTCGGGGGCCGACATAATTACGCAAGTTGCGGGAGCGCAATCGCTGGACGATTTTCTCACAGATCTACGCACGATCCAGCGGTGGTGGCCACCGTCAGAGGCGGGCGTATGAGCACCACAGCCAAAGTCTCCACGGTCAGAGGGCAAGCCAGATCAACCTGTTCTGCGCGCCCCGACCTAATGATCGCCGAGAGCGTCGCAGCCCCGCCTAACTGCGGCTCGGCGTGTCGCTGGCTAGACGGCATAAACACTGTACGAGGAGCCACCGGCAATTGCCGCTGCAGCTTGAGCCCCGCGATCGCAGCCGGTGAACAAGGCGTCGTGAATGACAACCTTATGACGGGTGTTCTCCTTCGTGAGCGGGGCGAAGGAGCGAATCTGTATGGTTCTGATTTCGACGCGAGCGCCGACGCTAGGCGCAGCCCACGGTGATAGCGGTTACTTTAGATCGGCCAGGACGCCCTAAAGTGATGGGTGGGCTAGAACCCGGGATCAGCGGATTATGAGACCAGCGCTCATCGCGGTACCGATACCGTGCTTCACGTGCTGCAACGCCACAAGCTGAGGTGATGGCCGCTGCCGTTTGGCCGCGTACTTGCCGCTATCAAGCGTCGGAAGTGCCGGTGGGTGTCGCGGTCCGTTCGTTGCACGCCAGCGCATTAAGTGCAGATGATGCTTTAGCTCGTCGACTCGGGTGGTGCCGCGGCCTTAGACGCTCTATTCTCACCGCAGTCTCCCGTACGTTGCTCCTATGGGGGTGCGGTCGCCGCGGCATCAGGCGGTGCTGGAGGAACTGGGCGAGTGGTGGAAGGACATCAGCGAGAAAGGCATCGGCTCGCGGGTGGTCCTGGTCGAGGTGCCGCCGGGCTGGGGCGCGACGACAGTCCTGCGGGAATTCGGAGGCAAGGTGGCCGATCCGGATGCGCCGGTGGCCATTTCCATCAGCGTCAATGAGGCACTGCCGGCCGACAGGGCGGCCGAGGCGAAGACGCTCAGTGATGCGCTGCTTGCACCGTTGGACCGTTCACGGCTGGCGCATTTGCTCGAGCTAGATACGGCGGCGGGCAAGGCGGGGCTGGCGCTGGGCTTGGGTGGCCTGTTCGTGTCGGGGATGGCGGCCCAGGCGGCGCTGTTGCTGGTCTCCATTGTGGCGACCGGGACGCAGAATGCGTGGGATGCCAGCCCGGCGGGGCAGCAGGGCGTGCTGGCTCGTGCCGCCCGGGCGGTGGCCGCTGTCTCAGCCAAGGTGCCGGTGATCGTGCTCCTGGATGATGCCGACCGATTCGATCCCGACCTGACCGGCTTGATGATTGACAATTTGGCCAGCCGGCTGGACGGCCAGGTTCTCGTGGTGGTGGCCGTCCGCCCGGGCAGCGAACTGGCCGCAGCGCTGCGGGCATCGGACCGGTATGGGCTGGCGGGCCGGGTGGCGACGGCCGAGGCCGATTCGGACATGAGCGCGGCGTCCCGGACCGCGCTGGCCCGTGAATTGCTCCCTGGGCTACCCGATAGCGCGATCGAGCGGATCGGCCAGCGCACGGCCAGCTTCGCCGAGGTGTTCACAGTCGCGGCCGAGGAACGCCTCACCGATGTCATGACCGCGGAAGGCCCGGCCGCGGTACACATTGTGGACACGGTGATCGACGCGGTCCTGGCCGGGGGCACGCCCTCGGCCCTGGTGCGGGTGCTGGCCTGGACCGGTGGCGTCCTGACCGAGCGCCAGGCCGATCAGGCGCTGGCCATCCTCGGCGAACCCAGCGACCCGGCCGACGAAGAGGTGATCCGGGTCGGCGGCCTGGCCCGGCTGCGTGACCCGGCCTCCTCCTACATCACCGCCCAGGCGGATCTCATGGGCGCCTCGGCCAGGCGCGCGCTCGCCGCTGCCGTGCTGGCCGAAGCGGCCGGCATCGCACGGGATCCCGGCGCCACCCTTATAGAACGGACCGTGGCTGGGCTTGCCGCCCACCGGATCCGCGCCGACCTTGACCCGTCGGCGGAGCTGACGACGGTGCAATGCCTGCTGATCCGCGGGCTGGAACAGCTCGGTGACCCCGAAGCGGCCTATCAGGTGGCCGCGGCAGCGCTGGCCGAACTGCCCCGCGGCCCGCAGACCGCCCCGCAGCGGGCCGACCTGCTCAAGGTGTGGCTGCGGCTGGCCCGCATCCGCCCGGAACCAGCCCATGATCCGCTGACTCAGGAGGCCGTCAACCTCGCCAGTACCAGCGGCGCCCTGTTCGGGACGGAAGCACGCGTGTGGGCGGCGGTGAACCTGCTCCGCCGGCCCGGTCCACGCGATGCGGCCCTGTCGCTAGTGGACCAGATCACCAAGGATCTGGGCGACTGCCCAGGCCGGGACCCGGCAGTGAACCAGTGGCGCCTGTTGCTGGCCTTCCACGCTGGCCAGGCTGGCTACCCGGCCATCGCCCAGCAGTTGCTCGCCCCCATCATCACTGGCGGTACCGCCGAACAGGAAAAAGCCGCCCACGCCGTCCGCCGCGCCCTCGAAGACCCGCACAGCGACATCCGGCTGCAGATCATCATTCTGGAAACAGAACTGCAAGCCACCCCCGCAACCGCCGACGAAGACCGCCTCCGCCTCCACCAGGCCCTGGCCGGGGACTACGATCACCTTGGCGACTACCCGCACGCGCTTCAGCACGGCACCGAAGAACTCATCTGCAGACGCCGTCTCCAACACCCCGACCACCCCGGCGTCCTGGCCACCCGCGCCAGCATCGCCGGCTGGACCGGCCAGTGTGGTGATGCCGTGGCCGCGCTGCAACTGCTCCGGGAGCTGCTGCCCGACCAGGTCCGGGTGCTGGGCCCTAATCACCCCGGCGTCCTGACCACCCGCAACCGCATCGACGCCTGGACCGGCCAGTGTGGTGATGCCGATCACGGACCTGAAGCGGATCTGGACGGCCCCGGGGGCAAGAGCGAGACCAGCGGATCGTGAGTCCAGGCAGCCTGCGATGCAGCGACGACGATTGAGCCGCGCAAACGCGAGCACCGGCCATGTCATCGCGTCCGGTCTCGATATGCATTGCCATGATCAAGCTTCGTTGGGCAGTCATGAGTTTCCCCGCGTAAATCGCTCAGCTCCGCATCCCGTCGTGGGCAGCGCCGCCGGACCCATTGATCACTTCGAGGGCCGGGTCAGTCACGGTCGTGACTCCCACCAACAGTCAGAATTCGTGACCAGGCTACCATTTCCAAGCAGACCGGATGTGCGCCAACGGGCAGATTACAATGACCGTCAGCAATCAGATTCAAAATAGGATTCGGATAATTAAGGATCCAATCAATCATGAGCCGGATGCCCCAGCGTCACTGGGAGCAGTTGCGTGAGTTCCTCTGACCTTCTAGAGACGGTGCCTTGTTACAAAAAATCATGAAACCACGGCACCCTGCACTCTTAAATTCTTCAATTATCTCTTGGATGGCCTCGGACGTGCCGTAGAACGCGCCCCGGTCGCGAATGTACGCTTCGACCTCCTTTGCGCTCATTCCCCGGTCTTCGCTTTGCCGCCACCGCCGGAATTCGGATTCGCTCTCGAATAGCTGAAAGTTGGGGGCGTGAGTCCGGCGCACCGTGGCGGGGTCCCGGCCTGTGGCCTCGCAGAGATCTGCCAGAACGTGGCTCTTCCGAATGAACTCGGTTATCCCGACCTGCCAATTGGTCACATCCGGGCCGCATTCAGCGCGGTCAGACTGGCCAGGCCAGCGCTGGTAGATATCGATAACGCGCACAGCGACCTGGCACGCGCGCCCGGATTCTCCTACTCAATCGGCTACGACCCCGTGACCCACGCACTCATCCGCACTGAGATCTCGCTCGCCGAACATCAACGGCTGCACCAGCGAATCCTCGCAATGGAAGCGGCCGCCAGGAAACTCACGCTCACCGACCCCCCGCCGAATCCGGGAACACCCGATCCTCACCAGGCCTGGGCAACGGCAATTAGCATCGCCAACGCGCGAAATCTGCCGCTATGGAGTGACGACTTCGCTCTTCGCTCCATAGCGGCAGATCAAGGCATTCCGACGTTCGGAACTTACGCGCTGCTGGCGGCGCTCACCCAAGCTGGCCTGATGCCAGACACCAAGCAGGAAGACACGCAGACACTTACAGAAGCGCAGGTCGTAGTACTACCCGAGCCGTAACTAATCCGGCGCCCAGCGATCGGGGCTGAAGCAGCAGAGACCGATCCAACAGATCCGCTTAATGCGCGGTTGGCGGCTCCTCGGTGATCGCCGGTCGAGTCGTGCAGAACGGGCTGATCTGCCGCGCCACTTTCTGACCGGTGCGGCACGGGCGACCGCTCATTCCGCTGCCGGGCGGCAGTGGCGACCGGTCCGCGTAGGTTGGTGCCGTGGCACACTTCAGCAGGCTGTTAAAGATCGTCATCGACATACCCTCCGGCGACCACGTGCGCGAGGCGTCGTTCTGGGAAGCAGCCCACGGCCAGCCGCTGCCGCAGTTCGATTACCCCGAATACCACGGCGCTGCGCTGCACGGCCAGGACTTCCGGCTGCTGACCCAGCGCCTGGACGAGGGAGCCGCTGGCGTACACCTGGACATCCACACGGACGACCTGGACGCCGAGGTGGCCCGGCTTGAGCGCCTTGGCGCCCGGCGCGTGCGGGCGCGTGCATTCCTGGCAGGTCATGCGGGACCCGGCCGGGTTGCTGTTCTGCGTCCTGCCTGACGCGCCCGGCCCCCTTCACGAGGGCAACACTCACCGCTGACCGTGAAAGCCTGACGTCCCCGGGCGCAGCGGTCGGCGCAACGCGCGTCCGAGCCTGGCAACTGACCGTGTCGCGTGACCGGCTCACTCTGACAACCGACGCGGAGAGCCGTCGATCTGGACCTCGTCGTAAATCGGCGCGTCAACAGGACCCCGTGAGACCGACCGAGGGTTCGTTGCGCCAGATGGTGCCGTCAGGCGTTGACCCTGCTGGTGCCTGGCGGCCCAGCCAGAATCGTCGGAACGTACTCGAGCAGTTGGATGCGGCCGTCGAAGGTGCGGCTGCTGATCATGTCTAGTGCAACATCGGGATAGCCGTCGTAGATCCGTTCCCGACCGCTGCTTCCGGTGATAACGGGAAAGACAACCACGCGGAAGCGGTCTACGAGACCGGCCTTCAGGAGAGAGCGGCACAGGGTGAGGCTGCCTATGGTGCGCACCGACTTGGAGGCCTTGTCCTTCATCTCCCGCACGGCCTCAACGGGGTCTTGAGCCACGAGCTGCGTGTTCGCCCAGGAAAGGGGCTCGCTCAACGTGGTCGAGAAGACGACCTTCGACAGGGCCGCCAGGGCATCGGTGCCTGGCTCGCCCTCGGCGGCGAATTTCGACATGACGCGGTAAGTGGTTGCACCCATCAGGACCGTGTCGTCCGCTTCTGGCTGCTGCTCTCCCAGCCACGCGAGATACTCGGGTCCTTCGAGTCCCCACCAGCCCGGCCAGCCGTCGGCAGCTGCGTAGCCATCGAGCGAAGTGATGAAGTCGATGAGGAGTTCCGGCATCGTAGTGTCCTTGTTCTTGGGTCTCAGGCAGCGGCTCCGCCTTCTCTACCACGGAGGCAGGAACGACGGTTAGGACGTGCGACGAGCCGAGAACTCATCGCCAGCGCGCGCCCGATTCGGCGATCCGCGCGCTGGGCCGTTGCGTCCTAATACTGATCGTGACGACAGGCGCGACGGTCACCGCAGACTGCGCCTGCTCGAGTACTCTCGGCGGGTGCAGCACCTTGCGGCAACCTGCAGTGGACTCGTCGGCCAGCAACTCGACATGGCGGCGCTCAGCACGAAGGCCAAGCCAATGAACTGACACCAGCGTCCGCGCCAACTCGCCTGCAGTCCTTCGTCTCCTGCATCGTTGTGCTGCTTGGCGACAGGCCTAGCGGGTATTTAGCATCAGACAGGGACTAGCAGTTGCCGGTTTGTCACGCCGTGGAGGAGATATATGGCCGATCCGACCGATATTTTGCTGGAATACTGGAAGGATCAGCGGACTCAGGCACGTAATGCCGAGAGCCAGCGCGCAACGTTGACGAATATAGTTCTATTGATAGTGATCGCCACTTTAGGATTTGTCGGTCAGCAGGGCCTCCGCGAGGCTATGCTACCGCTAACTATTTCACTTGTGGTTCTGGGGCTTTTTGGCGCGACGGCGTCGGCCAAATATTATGAGCGCTACACTGTGCACATCGATCAGGCCATCCAGTTCAGCAAGCTTCTCGGCGACCCGCCCTTGCTCCCCGACTTCGAAGATACGCTCAATCCTGTCCGCGCTGATCACGCCGATCGCAACAGATGGATGAGCAAGATTCGTCTCAACAAAATTTGGATCGCGCTGCACCTTCTTGTGGCGCTAACAGGGCTCGTCCTGACCGTAATCATAATTTCTTGAACAACGGCGCTGCGCGAGATCCGAACTCGAATATGTCCGCCACCATAACCGCATGATCTGCGTACATAGAGGCGGAGCCATCGAGGTCGCCTGATGAGCAAATATTCGGCGCTCGGTGTCATCCGGGCGTTGTGAACGTTGTCACTCTCCGGCGTCATCGAGCGCGGAGCCGCCTGGCGTGCCTCGGGAATGGTCTGCGCTCCTCATTGGAGCCACTAAGATGACGGCCTTTGCCGACCTGCCGCGAACATGCCCTGATCTGCACCGCTCATATATCGCAGGCCCCGTTCCCCTCTGTGTCAGGATCAAGGCTGAAGAACGGTTCCTGGCTTCCGGGCAGTTCGGTTACTTGTGCTCAGCGTCAGTGCCGGAGTCTGGCCATGGGCAGGCTAGGTGAGCACCGGAGTCAGGCTGGTCCTGGCCCGAGCGGTCTGACCGGCATTGTCCGGTCAGCTTCTGCTCGCTGGTCTGCCGTGACGCGCAGTGGGCCTGTTCGCTGGCGAGCGAGGTGTCGCTGCGGAGCAGGTGGGCCAGCGCAGATCCCATGCCGAGGACCAGGACGGGCAGGCAGGCCACCACGGTCGTGACCTCCCACGGCGCCCTGGTCACTCCCGCCTGTGCGAGCAGGTGATCGGCGACCTGCCCCGCCATGCCGAGCACCAGCGCGGCGATGGCGGACCACCGCGCGAACCGGTGCGTCCGGTCGCCCACCACAGGATTGCTGGTCAGCCAGACGCACAGCGCGAATGCGGCGTAGGACTCGACGCCGATCGGCAGGGTGACGGCGGTGTCGATGTGCAGGGAGTCCCAGATGCCGGGCAGCGGGCGGATCTCGCCGAATCCGGTCATCTGGCCGATCCCGACCCACCCGGACCACACGGCCACCGCGGCCGGCGCGGCGAGGACCAGCAGCGGCCAGGACCGGACCGCCGTGCGGCGCTGCGTCATGACGGGGGACCGGTCCGCAGCGAGATTCAGTGCTGGTCCGCCCTGGTCCGCGGACGGTCCATCGGGGTCCGGGCCATCAGCCGTCTCGTGCGGACCAGCGGCGGAGACGATTTAGGCGGTGCTTCGCACGGCAGATCCCTCCGTCCCGGCCGGGTTAGTACAGGTCGCCGCGGCGGCGCTTGGCGTCGATGGCGCGCTGGACCTGGAGGTCGGCGCCGTAGCGGTCGAGCATCGACCGGTCCGTCCAGCCCATCAGCCGCATGAGGTCGCCTTCGGCGCCGCCGCCGTCGAAAGTCGTGTGCGAAGGCTTGCCGGAATTGGTGCGGGTGGACGTCGGGGTCGTAGCCCGCCTGATCGGCCCGGCGCTGCAGCATCTGATACAGACCCGAGCCCGTCATCGCTCCCCGGTTGCGGGTGCCTAGCCACAGCGCCGGGGTGCCCGCCAGCCGGTGCGAGCGCCGCGCCCGCAGATACGCCACGACGGCCCGGCGGTGGTGGCCGTCAGCGGGACGATGCGCCCGTCGGTGTACTCCCGGCCGCCCTTCAGCGGCACCACCCGGACGAACGGCTGGGCGATCAGGTCGGTCGACAGATCCATGGTCTGCAGCTGGATCAGCTCGGTGCGCCGCACCCCTTCGGTCAGCACCCGGATCATCGCGTGATCCCGTAAGTCTTCGAACCGCCGCGCCCGGCCGCCGCCGGTGACCTCGAGCAAGTCCGCGATGAACTCCTGCGCCAGCGTGGATGGCCGCTTCTTCGCCGGCGCATACCGCTGCAGTTCCGACGTCCACGGGTGCGGGTGCCCGCAGGTCTCCTCCAGCCAGGTGAACAGGTGCCGCAGGTTCCGCTGCCGGGTGTTCGTGCCGCCCTGCCCGTGGCTGGCCAGGTAGTGGGCAAAGAACCGGTTGAGTACCCCGGCATCGCAGGCGGTGAAGTCCCCGTCGATGTCCAGCTCGCTCATCCATTCGCTCAGCGCCCGGGCCGCGTCGGCGCAGGCGGCGATGGTGTCGGCCTGGAACGGCCGGTGGTGCTTGTTCGTCCGGGACCGCAGCCAGACGGTGAACTCACTGATCTGCATCCGCCGCAGATCCCGGCGCCGAGAGCGCCTCCCGCCGCAGGCGGGCGCCCGCGGTGAGGATCTCCGCCGTGGTGAGGCCGCCGCCTGCCGAGGCCATTCCGCCGACCGTCGCAGCCCGCAGCGGGCTCTTGCGCCCCGGCCGCGCCGATGCGCCAGCGCCCGGGGATTTGGTGACCGTCATGCCAGACTCCCTCTGTCCAGGGGAGCTACAGAGACTTCCAAGCAGGAAAGCTATGTCTGTAGCACCGAGATGCTTGACCACAGCACCCCGGCCCCCGGCACAGCAGGTGGGCATCCGTGCAGTTGAGGTACGGATTGAGCGCGCCCGGCAGGACTCGAACCTGCGACCCGCTGCTTAGAAGATCGTTTCCGCTCATCCCATGGCCAGCGTCCCTCCAGGTCAGCCTGGACAAGGGCTCCCCATAGGTGACCGTCAATCACCGCCGCTACCCGCTCGTTCTGGCACGCACGTGGCACGGCCAGAACGTAGCCCCAGGGCAAGACCCGGGCTGTCAGCTTGGGAATTGGACCGATGGGGCGGTCTCAGGGCCGTGACCAGCAGATTTGAGGGTCCGTGAGTACCCGTGACTACCCCCTCGTCACCCCTTCTAATTGCATGGCGGCGGGGCCGGTGACCTGGGCTGGTCTTGCCCTCCTGGTTCTCCCCCGTCCTCCTCGCAGCTGCCATCCCTCAGGCCGCGGCGGCCGTGTCAAGGCTCGCGCAGCGACCGCGAAGCGGCTTGGCCCTTGACTCGGCGGACTCGGCCGAGACCATAGAGCGGCGCGTGAAACGGGCCAAACTGGGCTGGGAGCCTTGCCTCCTATCCACTCAGCGCAAACGCTCGTAACAGACCGCAAAGTTTCCACCACGAGATGCAGTGTCAGCCCGACACGTTAGGATGCCGCATCGTGCATCGCTACGATTGAACTAGTGCAGTGATCATGGGAGGAGCTGCAAGTGGCGCGCTCTGACCTACTTCTGGACCTTGTTGAAGCTGAACGTCGCGGCGACCGTAACCGCTTCCGCGTCCTAGTCGAAGCGCTTATTTCAGAAGAGCGAGCCAACCAGCATCATCTACTTGCTGACAGGCTGTCCGAAATAATCACAACCGCCGGGGCTAGCGCTCCTCGAGATGATCACGCTTCGAATGTACGTGACCTCGTTGAAGAAGTTGTTCCTCGGCGAAGACTTACCGAACTTGAACTTGAGCCAGTCGCACGTCGGCTCATCAACGAGTTGGTAGAAGAGCAGAGACGCTCTGAACTCTTGCGAAGCTATGGCCTCGAGCCTCGCAACAAGCTCGTGCTATCTGGACCTCCCGGGAACGGGAAGACCAGCGTCGCAGAGGCAATGGCTTCAGAGCTCATGCTTCCCTTCTACATCATCCGCTATGAGAGCGTCGTCTCTAGCTTCTTGGGCGAAACCGCCGCTCGCCTCGATCATGCTTTCGATTTTGCGCGCACGCGACGCTGTGTCCTATTTTTCGACGAGATCGACACTATCGCTAAAGAGAGGTCCGATGAACACGAGACTGGTGAGATCAAAAGGGTAGTTTCTACCCTTTTGCTCCAGATAGATCGCTTGCCGCCACATGTCCTCCTAGTTGGTGCCACCAACCATGGCGAGCTACTCGATCGCGCCGCGTGGCGACGTTTCCAAGTGCGTGCTGAGCTCAATCCACCGAGCCGTACTCAAGCAACTAAATTCTTGGAAAAACTTGCTGCGCGGTTCGGAGGCGATTTGGGGTATGCGCCACGTACAATCGTTGACAAGCTGCAAGGCGCTAGTTACGCAGATCTTGAGGGGTTCGCCTTGGATGTCCGGCGCCGAGCAGTGCTAGAACTGCCGGACGCCGATCTCCGGCGAATCGTTCAGGAGAGGCTCGAACACTGGCGGATGCAAGCAACGGGTTGAGCGGAACACCGCGCCCACTTCTAGCTCTAGGAACCCCTGAAGTTGGCGTCCGTTTTCAGCAACCACGAAGGAATGTGCCTCGCCTGGCCAAGCCTGGGCCTGCACGTCAGGGCCAGCGCCTTAGCCCTCAGTTCCGGCAGCTAGCCGAGGCCTTCGACAACGAGCGGGTTCGTGTATCCGACGGCCAAGTAGATGAGGTAGACCCCGAACTGGTCGTCGTCTTCGATCTCGCCGGTAGCGTCGAAAATTTCCGTAATGCTGTAAATCGGGTTCCAGGGCTTGAGTTTCTGACCGAATATCTTGACGAAGAGTCAGATCCGGACGACGACTTCTACATGGAGTCGACAGAAGATGGGCGAACCGACTCCACAGTACAGCACTCGCTATACCTTGTAATGTCAAACGCTCAGGCGATCACCGAACTGATCAGTCTCTTCAATCACTGGCAATCCGATCCCGGCCTGACCTTCGAGCATGGCTTGACCAGATTCAGGTCTGTCTTTGAACAGCTAAGGGCAATTCGCCGCTGGGGTCCGGCAGATCGAATTCGAGACACCGGCCTCCTGCAGGATTGGGAAGAAAAACTCGAAGTAATAGGGCGCTCTCGCAACTCAGTGCTTGTTGAGGTCGAACTCTGGTATAGGCAAAGCGCGACGGCACGCGATGCCGCCGAGTTGAGAATTCGGCAGGTTATAGATTCGTCTGGCGGGCAAGTTCGCAGCGCAGTCCATATAGGCGAAATTGCCTACCACGCTTTCCTCGCCGAAATCCCCATTCAGCAAGTAGAAACAGTGATACAGGACGGCGCCGAGGCGATCGCTCTACTGGATGCTAACGAGATCATGTTCGTTAGCCCATACACGCCAATGTCGATTACCACGCCCGAATCCGAACCTCTGCAACGAACTGATTTGCCAGACCAGAGGCCAGCGTCAGGTCTCCCTCGCGTAGCTCTTCTAGACGGGCTCCCCTTCGCTAATCATGACCTTCTCGGCGAACGTCTCATCATTGACGATCCAGATGACCTGAGCGAAAACTATTCGGTTAGCTCCCGTCGTCACGGCACCGCGATGGCTTCCCTCATCATTCACGGCGACTTGTCGAGCAGCAACGAACCAATGGAGCGCCCTCTTTATGTACGCCCCATAATGCGCCCTCACGAATTTTACACTGAGGTCGAACAAGTTGTTAGCACTCTGCTAATGGTCGATCTGTTTCATCGTGCGATTCGACGAATTATCGTCGGCGAAGGAAGGCGCGACCCAGTAGCTCCCAGCGTCCGAATTATAAACCTCTCTATTGGGGTAGAGTCGCGCGCCCTGGTTAGAAGGATTAGTCCGCTAGGGCGACTGATAGATTGGCTTGCCCTAGAGTACAACCTTCTTTTTGTGGTGAGTGCAGGCAACCACAGCATCCCCGTAGCCATACCCGCTAGCGCTGCCAGTGACATTGACGTAGCAAAAGTTGAGGTGCTTAGGGCTGCAAGGAGCACGGGCCGCCTGCGAGGAGTTCTCCCTCCCGGCGACGCAATTAATGCGCTAACCGTTGGAGCCAATCACGCGGATGAGTGTGGCGGCATAGACCTTCCGGATACCGTGTGGGACATCCTTGATGACAGCATGCCTGCGTTGTACAGCGCGGTTGGCCCAGGCGTCGGAAGATCAATTAAGCCAGAAATTTTTCACAACGGCGGCCGGACCATATACGTTAGGCCCGTCGTAGAGTCCGGCGCCGAGAAATATTCCCTCGAAGCAGCACAGACTTACGAGCGCGGCCCCGGAACGCAAGTTGCTGCTCCTGGGAGAGGCGGAGCTACGAATGCAACTGCGTTTACCTACGGCACCAGCAATGCCACCGCTCTCGTCACACGCGAAGCAGATCAACTATTCGACCTACTCGAAGCTGGGCAAGAGGATGGAGATGATCTTCCGTTTCCCGATCCCCTCTATCACCCAGTCCTTGCTAAAGCACTGCTAGTGCACGCGAGTAGCTGGGGCGGCTCTCGTGTAACTATGGAACGTGCGCTTGGATTGGATACCCAAAGTGCTCGGCGAGAACTCACCACTCTACTTGGGTATGGAAACCTTGACGTAGGACGCGTTGGGAAGGGCGCAACGAGCCGTGCGCTATTGATCGGTGCCGCTTCAATCGGGCGAGAGCAGCGACATACTTACCAAGTTCCACTGCCCGTATCGCTCAGAGCTAAGTCCGACTGGCATCGCTTTACAGTTACCTTGGCTTACATGGCACCGACCATCGGTTACCTCACAAAGTACCGAAGCGCCAAGGTATTTTTCGAGAAGCTGGACGACAGCGAAACTGGTGGAAGACGAATCGAGGCCGAGCATCGAGCTGTTCGGCGCGGAAGCTGTCAACAAGAGATCATCGACGGTACCCAGGCCATGGTGTTTGCTGATGACGGAAACCTTCCAATCCATGGTAAGCATTCACGTTCCCTGTGTATGGGCGCTTTGGAGTGACGGCGGGTTACGGGCTCGGAGGTCACGGTTGCGCTGCGGGCGGGGTGTCGTGACGTGGGCCGGGGGTGGTTTCGGGATGATCTCG
>Ga0302325_10022964_pt1 | contig 13026 bp, 14 predicted proteins | sample Palsa_T0_2_FD_201948 | JGI IMG/M metagenome (GOLD analysis project Ga0302325, IMG submission 201948) | Peat permafrost microbial communities from Stordalen Mire near Abisko, Sweden - Palsa_T0_2 | ecosystem: Environmental > Terrestrial > Soil > Palsa > Peat permafrost | place: Sweden: Abisko... | reverse complement strand
AGGTGCTGGCGCACCATCCGGTGACCGGCGTGGGGCCCGAGGGCTATCGCATCGCCCTGCCCCAAGGGCTCGACGCGCACTACGTCGAGGCGTACGGGCTAACGCCGTTGCCCGACCGGGCCCATGACAGCGTGCTGGATGTGGCCGTGACCACCGGCCTCCCGGGTGTCGCTACCTACCTCGTGCTGCTCGGGCTCGTCGGGGCGGTCGTCATCGCCGCGGTCCGCCGGGCCCCGCTGTGGCTGGCCGGCGTGGCGGTCGGGCTGACCGCCTATGCCGCCCAAGGCCTGGCCCTGTTCCCCCTGGCCGAACTGGAGCCCGCGGCATGGCTCCTGGCCGGCGTGGTGCTCGCCCACACGGCCAGGGCCGGGCAGCACGACGACCGCCGGGCGAGCGCCGACCACCACGATGCCCACACGGCGAGGGCGGAGCAAAGCGTGGAGCTTCGCGTGCCCCGGGTGGTGGCCGTGGTGGCGGCCGGGATGGCGGTGGTGGCGCTGGTGGCGGGGGGTCGTGACGTGGCGGCTGATCGCGACACCCGCACCGCTTTGGCCATGCTGGCCCAGGGCAATGGGCCAGTGGCCCAGCGCGACGCCCAACGGGCAACCGCGCTGCGGCCCGACCAGATCGAATATTGGTTGGCGGCGGAACAGGCGGACGCCGCGCCCGACACGCCGAGCGCCTTACAAAGAGGGCTGGACGATTTGACCAAGGGGCTCTCCTTTTCCCCCCGTGATCCGGTTTTGCTGGATGCCCGGGGCGAACTGCTGCTGGAACGGGCGCAGCGTTCCGGCACCCGGGCCGACCTGCTGGCGGCGCGCACCGACCTGGCCGGGCTGATCGCCCGCGACCCGTTCGACGCCCAGGACCAACTGCGCCTTGGCGTGGCCGCGGCCCAGCTGGGTGACCCGGCGGGGGCCGAACAGGCGTGGCTGGCGGCCGACCGACTGGCTCCCACCAGCGCCTCGGCCGCAACCGACCTTGCCATGCTGTACGCCGGGCAAAGCCGCTGGGCACAGGCGGCCAACGCGGCCCGCCAGGCGCTGGCCCGCGACCCATCCGACAGCGAGGCGCAGGCGGTGCTGGCCCAGACCGCCCGCCATCTTGGAACCTGAGCCGGACCTTGTTGGTGTACTGGACGTGGAATCAATCGCCAGCCTGGCCGCGCCAACCGTCCTCGCCGATGGCATGACGGCCGAAAGCTCGGGGCGGGCGTCGGACCTGGCCGTGGTGTTGTTTGCCGACTTCTACCGCGAGGGGCGGGACCGCATCGCCCGGGCACTGACCCTGACGCTGGGCGATCAGGACCTGGCGGTGGAGGCGGTGGACGAGGCCATGGCCCGGGCCTACCAACGCTGGACTCGGGTGGGCACACTCGAGAACCCGGGCGGCTGGGTGTACCGGGTGGCCCTGAACTGGTCGTGCTCGGTGCTACGCCGCCGGCGCCGTGCTCCCCGGCCCCGAACCGAGCGCGATCCCACCGACATCGGGCCCATCAGCGAACCGACGGTGCTGCGGGCGCTGGCCGAGCTCGATGTCCGCCAACGTGCCGTCGTCGTGTGCCGCCACCTCCTCGGCTGGTCGGAGGAAGAGACCGCTATCGCCCTGTCCACCCCGGTCGGAACCGTCAAGAGCCGGCTGCATCGAGCCAACCGAATACTCGCCCGTCGCCTCGATCATCTGCGAAATGAGAGCCAACAATGAGCAACCTCGATCACCAAATCGAACAGCAGCTGTATGCCTCGGCGTCCGACCTCGACCTCGGGCCCGGTGACGTCGGCCGGGTCATGGCCCGCAGCCGCACCCGCAAGCGCCGCCAGAGCGTGGCCGCCCTGGTCGCCGTGGTGCTGGTGGCGGGGACTATCGCGGGCACCGCCGTCGCCCGTGACAACAGCCGAGGTTTCCCGGTCACTGCCAACGGCAACAGCGGGGCGCTGGGCTCACCGGGCGCCACCTTGCATTCCGGCAATGTCGGGGTGGTGTGGGAAAAGGTGGACCCCCACTCGGCCCTCGGTTTTGCCAACTCGGTGACCGCGGGTGGCTCGCTCTACGCCCTCTCCACCGCACCGGGGGTAACCAACCCGGACGACTATCCCGGCCGCCAGATCTACCAATCGAGTGACGGGGTCAACTGGTCGACCGCCCGTGGGCCGTCCGACGCCTACATCTCCGACCTGTCGGCCACCGGTACCCAGCTGTACGCCGTGGGCACGGGGACGGCCACGGTGGCCGACGGCCCCTTCAGCCCCCTCGTCGTGTCGGCATCGGCTGACGGCGGGAGCAGCTGGCACAGCGTCCAGCTGCCCATCGACCTGGCGGCCATCCACGCCGGCTTCCTGTCGGGCGACGGCGGCGGGGAGAACGTCAACGTGGCGTCCAACGCCAGCGGCGTGCTGGTCGTGGCCGAGGTGGGCGGGTCGTTGGACGTGACCAAGTTCCTGCCCGCCGGTGTCACCGCGCCCAACGGTTGGGTCCTCACCGCCACTGGCGTCGACCTGTTGGGACCGATTGACAGTCCCGCTTGCCCGGCTGGAACGACCACCAGCCCCAACCTGGGCCGGGTGGCGCCTGAGACAACGCTTGCCCCGCTATCGCCTACCACGGCCACCGTTGGCCCGGTGAGCCCGACGGAGTGCTTCCCGGCCAACGCCGGGGCCAACGCCGTGGTCCACGCCTCGGATCCGGCAGGAGTGAAAACCGTGCTGGCATCGGGCAGCGCCATCGCACCGCAGGACAATCATCCCGTCACCGCCTCGTACACCTGGGCACAACTTGGGCTCAGCGGCGACCTGCTGAAGGCGGCCCAGGGCGAACCGTTCGTGTTCTTCTCCCCCAACGGCAAGAACTTCCAAGCCGTGACCCTGCCCAATGCGCCGGCCCAGAGCCAGCAGGTCGAAATGGCGGCCGATGCCGACAACTTCGTGATCGCGGCCAACTCCACCCCCTCGATGTCAGGCACGGGCCAGGGCCAGGAGTTGCTGTGGCAATCGACCGACGGTACGACCTGGACACCGACCGCCGCCGCCCCGGGCGACGAGACCGGCCTGGATGCCGTGGGCTATGTCGCCGGACGGCTCACCACCGTATCGGACACCCAGAATGGTCCGACCGTGGCCACCCTGGACGGGAGTCAATGGTCGGAAGCGTCTTTGGACCAGGTGGTCGGGACGGTTCCCGCCGGTGACGTGGTCCGGGGTGACAATGCCGCCATCGGCCCCTTCGGCATCGCCGTGGTGGCCGACATCGCACCCAATCCGACCTCACAGCAGACCCAAGCCCAGATAGCGGCCAGTGGCGCGGCGGCGAAGGCCTATGGCGCCGTCGGCCCGTCGGTCGACACCCAACGCCTGCTGGTCAGCCGGGATGGCACGACGTGGTCCAGCCAGTCGCTCAACCAGCTGGTCGGAAGCGACTTCAGCGGCGTGGTGCCGGATCTGGTGGTGGCCTCCAACCGCTTCATCGTGACCGCCCAACTGAACGGTCCCACCAACCTGGCCTCGCCCGAGATCATCCTGGTGGGTAGCGCCGGGTAGTCAAGCCTGGCCGCGGCCCGAGATCTGAGCTATTCCCGCTACGCCGACGACATGGCGTTGTCGTCGACCACCCCGCTGCGCCCCGCCGACATCACCCGACTGGTGGCGGCACGAACCACCCCGACTTCCGCGCCCACTTGTTGGGCCGGGTGGCCTGGATTCGGCAGGTCAATCCGGAGCGGGGCGCCCGACTCCTCAGGTCATTCGAGCTGATCGACTGGTCACACGCGAGCTAGATGGATTTGTAACGCGCCCCGAAGTGTTTCTGAAGTTATTTGAAGAGCGTTGCTGGAGGAGCCGCCGGGTCATGGGCGCTGCTATTTTTTCGGGATGACGCCAAGTGCTGAGCGTTGTGTCCGTGGTGACCGTTTGCGTTTCGAGCGTCTGCAACGCCGGATGACCCAGACGGAGTTGGCGTCGAAGGCAGGTGTTAGTCGCCAGCTGATTTCGGCCATTGAGAACGGCCATCACAGTCCCGGTGTCGACGCCGCCATTGCCTTGGCCCGAGTCTTCGAGGTCTCGGTCGACGCCCTGTTCGCGCTGCCTCGCACTCGCTTGGGTGACCAGACACCGGCCCTACCCAAGCCGGCGGCGCGACGTGAGCGGTTGCGGGTCGAACGGGAGCGACTGGGCTTGACTCAGACCGAGTTGGCAGATGCGGCCGGTATCAGCCGGCAATTGATTTCCACCACCGAAGCCGGCCATAGCAAGCCGGGCGTGGATGCCGCCATCGCATTGGCCCGAGTAATCGGCGTGCCGGTCGAAGAGTTGTTCGCCGCTTCACCTGAGATTTAGCGGAATTCGTCAGCGAGCTAAAGAGATTACTTCCGTTGGGGTTGGGAAAGTGGCGTGGTGATCGACGAGCCGGCGCTTCCACTTGTCGTCCGACCCGAGCGGCCCAGTTCCGCCGCCCCGAACAGTGCCGCCACCAGTAGCACCGCGATGAGCACCTCGACCAGGCGACGCGCCACCGCGGGCCAAGGGGTTGGCCCAGCCCACTGACCAGTACCGCCGCTCGCATCGATCATCGGTTCAATCCTTTGCCACCCTGTCACCAGTGTCGGGCACAGTCGGGTGGGCGGGCAATGGCCCGAACGGACTATTTCTCGCCTAGTCAGGCGCCGTACGCTGCGGGCGGTGGAGCTGAGATTCCTGTACGTCGGATCGTCGGATACCGGCCGCGACGTGGCAGCGTGGTTGGCCCTACCGGGCGCTCGCCTGCGCTGGCGTTTTCAACATTTCGGGGCCGACGTGGCCGCCGTCGACCTGGGCTCGGCGCCCGTGGTCCTGGTGGCCGACCACCGGCCGGCCGGCTCGATCCTGCCCATCTACGCGGTCGACGACCTCGACACGCTGCGCCAGGAACTCGAGGGCAGGGGCTGGGTGCTCGAACAGGGGCCCATGGGCACGCCCGAGGGCCCGGCCGCACTCTGGCGTGACGCCAGTGGCGCGACCATCGCCCTCCTCCGGGTCGACCGACCGGGAGCCCTTGATGGCGCCTTCACCGACGACGCCAACACCCACGCGGTCCGGCCCGATCCGTGAGCTGGTTTTTTGTGACGTCCTGTTGTTTTGTGCCGTCTGGTTGCTGTTATTTGCAATGAATCGACATCAAAACCGCCAAACGACACAAAAACCGGGCGTCGGTTACCAGGTGAACTGGGTGACCGCTCCGCCGTCGACGTGCAGCACGGCCTCGGGCAACGACGCGAATGCCAGCAGCGTGTAGTCACCCTGGGGCACCGACGGGAACACTCCGGCGTACACGACGGCCCCGCCCGGTACCTCCCGGGCCCGCACGATGGTGTGGGTCCGGGCGGCAACACCGGCTCCGACCGGGCAGATCTCGATCTCCGCGCCGTCGAGAGACTCAGGGGTGGTGACGACGATGGCGCCGACCGTCCCACCGATGTCGACCACGACGCTCTCCGAGGGGCGACGGTCGCCCGCTCGGAGGTCCTCCTTTTCCCCGCTGATGGTTTCCCCGGCCATGCTCTCCACTAGGACGAAGGAACGTTGTAGCCGCTGTACGGCGTACCCAGGTACGGAAAGGCGGACAGGTAGTTGTCGAACGTGAGGCCGTCGGTGACCACGCTGGCCGCACCGTCGGGGGTGAAGGTGGGATCGACCAACGGGATGGTGACGCCGGCCAGCGCCCGCAACTCGATGGTGAAGACGTCGTCGAACACCCGCCGGCCATTGGGGAAGCCGGCGACGTCGCCGCCCAGAATGCCCAGCACGTTCGGATCCGCGGACGGTTCTTGCGACGTGTTGAGGCGCAGCATGTCGGCCAGCACGTTGCCGGTGAAGGTGGTGTAGGTGGGCGAGACCACGCCCGCCGGGATGCCGGTCAGCAGGATGGCCTGCAGGTCGGCCCGGGACTTGGTGTAGGCGGCCAGGTTGGGGAACACGCCGGGGTAGAGGATGTTGAGCAGGCTGGACAGTTCGGGGTGCTGCACGCCGGACGCAAACTGCGAGTCGCCCGAGGGGGACTGGGTGTTCCAGTAGTCCTTCTGGACCATGGGAACGAGCACCTCGTTGAACAGCGGGTTGCCCAGGCGGGAGACCTGGACGAACGGCCCGCTCTCCACCGTCTCCATCGACGTGCTGCTGGTCGGCTGGTCGAGGACCCGCACCTTCTGGCGCGAGGCAGTGCACCACACGCCGATCACGGGCGAGCTGGCCACCAGGTCGCTCATCGGGACCTTCAGGGCGATGCTGTGAACGTTCACCTGGGCCGTGGCGTTGACGCCGTCGCGAGCCGGGAGGTTGCCGAAGGCGTGCAGGTTCTCGAACGGGCGCAGGTCGCCCAGGTCGAACACGGCGCCCAGGTCCACGTAGAAGCCCTCGGCCCGCTGGCCTGCGAACACGGTCCGGCCACCCGGGATGGATTGAATCGCGGCGGTAGCCAGAGCGGCGTAGTTGGGGGTGGACAGGGGGCCGATGTTGCACGGCGGGCAGGGAAGGTTGGTGGCCAGAACGGTGGCCTTCTTCTTGACGGTTCGGGTCACCGAGTAGGTCTGCCGGCGGTTGAAGTGGGCGTCGGTCAGGGAGGCGATGGGCCCGGTGTTGTACAGGAACGTGTTGGGGTTCTCCACCGTGGTGGTGAACTGGAAGCTGTAGGTGACGTCGGCCACGCCGTCGCCGTTGTTGTCGATGTTGATCTGATAGAGCACGTCGTCGCCGAACTCGTAGAAGTTGGGGCCGGCGGCGGGGCCTTCCAGCGGGATGTAGTTGCTGATGAGGGTGATGGTTCCCGGATCGTCGGGACTTACGAACGCATAGAGGTCGGTGCTGTCGGCGACCGGGTCTTTGGAGATCTCGGGCGCTTCACGATGCGATGACATGGTTCACCTCGGGGGTAGGGCCTGGCTGGGCGGTTGGTTGGGGTAGCGGGTGTTAACGCGTGGCCTGGAACAAGGCGCGGGCCAAGCCGGGATCGTTGAGGACGATCTGGCGTTCTCCTATGTACAGGTTGATCTCGCCGGTGTTGAGGTCCCGCACGTGGGCCACCAGGTCTTCGGTCATCTGGGCACCCTCGGGGACCTCCGATGCGGTGGTCGCTGCCTCGGAGGCCGCCGGGCCCTGGGCCACTTCTCCCAGCAAGGGCATCGACGTGGCCACGCCGGCCATGGCGACAGCCATGGTCCCTCGTGACAGGAACATGCGCCGGCTCAGTCCCATGTTGTGCGTCCTTTCATGCGGATCCCCGACAGGATCGCACCCTGACGGCCTTCGTTGTTCGTCCCTGGCCTCAGCGTTAGATGCATGCGGGGCTCATTTAATATTTCCTTCAGTACTGAAGCAGCCAGACACCCCGCGGCACCTGGAAGATCGGTTGCCACAGCAGGACGAAATGACCGGTTTGCCCGGAATCAGCGAAGCATACGGTCCCGCTGGCCGTCCCGCCTGGCGCAATCTGACCACCCTGCAAGGTGCCGGTGATGGCGAAGGTTTCGATCCGGCCGTTGGGTTGTTGCAGCTTCCAGTCCGCCGGGCTGACATTGCTCACCGTCTGCGAATGGTTGGTGATGGTCACCGGCGAGCACAGGGTCGGTCCGAAGTAGCTGGTGGTGTGGGTCAGGGCACCGGCGGTGAGCACCTGGCCGGAAAAGTCGATCGAGGTGCCCGGGCCCCCGGCCACGCGGTCCTGGACGATCATGCCGGCGTACGCCGGGCCGTGGTAGCCCGACGGCCGGCCCGGCTTGGCGGTAGTTGAATTGTTGAAGCTGTCGGTGGCCTTGTGGACGCCGACGGCCAGGTAGATGACCACGACGACCGCCACCACGACGGCCAAGGCGAGGGCGGCGATGAGACCCTTGGCCCATCCGTTCATACCCGTGCGGCGGTGCGCCGCTCCCCGGGGCGCCAGCGGTGGCGGCATCGGCATTGGCGTGCCCGCGTTGGGCCCGGTCAGGGGCGCGGCGCAACTGGGGCAGTAGCGCGACCCGGTCGGGGCAACGGTGGCACAGACCGGGCAGGTCACGGGCGGGCCTGTTGGCGCGCCGGCCGTGTCGGGTCCGGGCACTAGGAGAACCGCTTGCCCGTAGCGGGGCGGGTTTTGTCTGCCGGGCCCAGCAAGGTCGGGATGCCGGTGCCGCTGACCCCGGACCCCGCCGCCGCGGCGGCGACGGCCAAGCGGTCGACCAGGTCGTTCATGCGATCGGTGCTATGTCCCTTGACCCAGCGGAACCGGATCCGTCCTATTTCCGCCCGGTAGGCATCGATCAGCGGCTCCCACAGGTCGCGGTTGGCCACCGGCTTCTTGGCCGTGTTGAGCCAACCCCGCGCCATCCAGCCCTCCCACCACCGGTCTCGGAAACAGTTCACGACATAGGTCGAGTCGCTCACCACTTCCACCGGCCCGGTCAGGGTGGTGACCGCTTCCAGCGCCGCCTGGATCTCCATGCGCTGGTTGGTGGTGTGGCGCTCGGCGCCGCTCTGGTACCGCCCGCCCGGCACGGCCCACGCCCACCCACCGGGGCCCGGGTTGCCCTGGCAGGCGCCATCGGTATAGGCCGTCGTGCGTTGCGGGTCCGTCACCGTGCCAGCATGCCCGAGGTACCACCGCTGGGGCACGCATGGCGGTGTTGCAGAGGGAACCTGGCGGCGTGGCCCATGCGAGTGCGGGTGGGGCGCGGGTGCGGTGCGGTGCGGGTGCGGTGCGGGTGCGGGTGGCCCTCCGGTTCACCTCACGATGCGATCAGCCCTCGGCCGCGGGCTCAGCGGCGGCTGCCGCGGGCTCAGCGGCGGCTGCCGCGGGCTCAGCCGCGGCTGCCGCGGGCTCAGCCGCGGCTGCTGCCCCCGCGGCCTCGTCCCCGTCTTCGTCCTCGGGGATGAGCACGGTCGTGTCCTCCTCGATGGCCACCAGTTCCCCGGTCTCGTCAGCCACCGAGAACGTCTCGTCCAGGATCACGGTCCCGTCGGGCAGGTCGATCTCGAGCAGCTCGTCGGTGGCCACCACGTTGCCCTCGGCGTCGATCTCGGCCACCAGGTCGTCCACGATTATCGTGCCGTCCTCCTCCTCTGCCGCCGTCACAATCTCTATCGACTGCAGATCGTCCGTCCCCTCCTCCTCTGCTGCCGTCTCTTGCCCTTCGGTCGCGTCGCTCACCAAAGCCTCCTGTATCGCCGAGCCCAGTTGCCGGCTGCCCGAGGCGAAGTTTGGCACACCGATGACGCCCGGCCGAGGCCCTTCCGCCACCTTCAGGACCCGCCAGAAATATCGTGATACGATATACCGTGGCGAGTTTCCGTCGCTTCCCTAAACGGCCACAATTACCTGCCGTTCCCCAATGGCCCTTGCTGGGCCGATCCATGTTGGTAGGGGCGGGTGGCGCCGTGGTCGGCGCGGCCTTTGTCGGTACCTTGCACCTGCTGGAGCAGGTGTTGTGGCCTACCCACTGGGCCAACTGGACCCACCTGCTGGTCCTGATCGGGGTGGGCGTCGCCGTGGCCGGGCTGATCAAGGTGCTGGGCAGCCCGGGCGACATGGAGTTGTTGGTCGACAACATCCACATCTCCGGTGGCCCCGACGACGTGCGAAGCCTGCGGGCGCTGATCCCCATTTCGTTGCTGTGCATCGCGGCGGGCGGCGCCATGGGCCCCGAAGCTCCTTTGGTACAAACGACGGGGACCCTGGCCACCTGGGCGGCGCAGCGGTGGGGCCTGAGCACCGACGACAGCCGGATCCTGGCCATCACGGGCATGGCCGCGGGCTTCACCGTGCTGTTTGGGGCGCCGCTCGGCTCGGCCATTTTCGCCCTGGAGATCCTTCATCGGCGGGGATTGCAGTACTACGAAGCGCTGTTGCCCGCCGTGGTCGGCTCGCTTATCGGCTACGGGGCCTATGCCCTGGTCACCGGCGCCGGCCTGAAGCCGATCTGGCGCTTTCCGGCCGCGGGTGCCCTCCGGGGCCAGGACCTGTTCTGGGCGCTCGGGGCGGGCCTGGCGGGCGCCGTCGTCAGCGCTGCGTTCACTTACCTGTGCACGGCGCTGCGCTGGGCCGCCCGGCGGGTCCCGCCATTCACCGTTCCCGTGCTGGGCGGGGCGGTGCTGGGTGCCCTGGCGTTTTGGTCGCCCTACGCCCTGACCTTCGGCGAGGCCCAGGTCGATCCCCTCATCGCCCACCGGGCACTGGCCACGGTGTTCGTGGTGGCGATCGTGGCCAAACTGTGCGGGACGGCGGTGACCATGGCGTCGGGTTGGCGGGGCGGCTTCATAATCCCCCTGTTCTTCGTCGGCCTGGCCATGGGACGCCTGGTGCATGTTGCCTTCCCGGGGAGCAACGAGGTGGTCCTGATGGCGGCTTTCATGGTGGCCGTCAACACCGGCGTGACCAAGACACCGCTCGGCTCGACGCTGGTGGTGACCCAGATGGCCGGGCTGCAACTACTGCCCACCACGCTGTTGGCCGCCGTGGTGGCGCTGCTGGTCACCAGCCAGGTCGGGCTCATCCACACCCAGACCGAGCGGGCCCGCCCGGTGGAGGGCACGTGACCCCCGAGCCCGGGCCTCCGCGAGCCGCGCCGCTCCGAAAGGCAGGTGGCGCATGACATCCCCGCCGGAGTCCCCGGCCGGACCCCCGCCAGGGCCGCGCCCAAGGCTGGCGCTGGCCCCCCTGACGCCGGGGGACTATGAGGCGCTGGCCCGGTTCCGGCGCGGCCTGCGGGCCTTCCTCCACTTTTCGGCCGAGGCGGCCCGGGCCGAAGGCGTGGCCCCGGCCCAGCACCAGTTGCTGCTCGCCATCAAGGGGATGCCCCCCGCCACCGCCACCGCCACCGCCACGGCTGATGGTCCCACCATCGGCGAGGTGGCCGAGTGGCTGGTGCTGCGCCATCACTCGGCGGGGGAACTGGTCGACCGGGCGGTGGCGGCGGGCCTGGTGGTGCGGGCGACCGACCCCGACGACGCCCGGTGCCAGCGCCTCCACCTGACCGCGGCCGGGGAGGCGACGCTGGCCCGCCTGAGCGCCCTGCACCGCGAGGAGCTGCGCCGCCTGCGGGAGGAGACCTTCGCCCACCTCCTCTCCCTCGGCTAGCGCTTCTCAGCAATCGTCAGGCTATTGTGTGCAATTTGTATACGTATTTGATCGCAAATTGCACAGAATAGAACCCACCAGCAACATCAGTCACACCAGTCACACGGCGAGGACCAGCGCCAACCCATACCCTGCGAAGAATGCTCGAGGCGGTCATCTTCGATCTGGACGGCACGCTGGTCGACAGCGAGCAGCACGGCCACCGCGTCGCCTTCAACGCCTCGTTCGAACATTTTGGCCTGCCCGACCGCTGGTCCGAGGAGCGCTATCGCGGCCTCCTAGCCATAACCGGGGGCGAGCGCCGCCTGTACACCTGGCTGTCCAGCCCCGAGTCGAGCTACCAGGACAAAACCGACACCGAGCGAAGAGAGATGGCCAAGGCCCTGCACCGTTGGAAGACCGAACGGGTCCAGGAGATGGCGGCCAACGGCGAAATTCCAGCGAGAAACGGCGTCATGGAGTGGCTGGAGCAGCTCGAAGGAGCACAGATCAGGCTGGCGGTCGCCACCACTGGATCGCGCCAGTGGGCCATCCCCCTGCTGGACAACGTGTTCGGCCGCGACCGCTTCGAGGTGGTGGTGGCAGGCGACGACGTGGCGGAGCGAAAGCCCGACCCTGACGCCTACCTCTTGGCCCTGACCCGCCTTCAGCTACGGCCCGACCAAGCAATCGCGGTCGAGGACTCGGCCCCCGGCTGGGAGTCGGCCCGCCGGGCCAACATCACCTGCGTGGTGGTGGCCAACGAGGAGACCAACCTGGAACCAGACGCCGCGCCCCTGGTCCTCAATGGCTTCGGTACCAGCACAACCGGCACAACCGGCACAACCATCGACGATCTTTACGGCGTGATGAACACCGCCGGGAACATCGCCAACGTGCTGGCCGCGCTCCTGGCGCGCGCGACCATAGAGACGTGATCTTCGACGGCTTTTCGCACCAGCTCCCAGACACCGACCCGGAGGAAACGGCGGAGTGGGTCGACTCCTTCGACGCCGTGCTCGACACCCACGGCAAGGCCCGGGCCCGTTTCCTGCTGATGAAGCTGCTGGAGCGAGCGCGGGCCCAGCAGGTCGGCTTCCCGGCCACCGTCTCCACCCCCTATGTCAACACCATCCCGCCTGACCAGGAGCCGTGGTTCCCGGGCGACGAGTACGTCGAGCGCCGCATCCGGGCCTACATCCGGTGGAACGCGGCGGTCATGGTGGTGCGGGCCAACAACCGAGCCGAAGGTATCGGCGGCCACCTGGCCACCTTCGCCAGCAGCGCCTCCCTGTACGAGGTGGGTTTCAACCACTTCTTCCAGGGCAAGGACGACGGTCGGTCGGGCGACCAGATCTTCTTTCAGGGCCACGCCGCTCCCGGCATCTACTCCCGGGCGTTCCTGGAGGGCCGACTGAGCGAGGGGCAACTGGAGCATTTCCGCACCGAGGTGCAAGGGGCGGCCGACGGCACGGGCGGGCTCAGCTCCTACCCCCATCCCCGCCTGATGCCCGAGTTCTGGGAATTTCCCACCGTTTCCATGGGTCTCGGGCCCCTCAACGCCATCTACCAGGCTCACTTCAACAAATACCTGCTCAACCGCAGGATCGCCGACACGTCCGGGTCGCGGGTGTGGTGCTTCGTGGGCGACGGCGAGTGCGACGAGCCCGAGACGCTGGGTGCGCTTTCGCTGGCCGCCCGTGAGAACCTGGACAACCTGACCTTTGTCATCAACTGCAACCTGCAGCGCCTCGACGGGCCGGTGCGGGGCAACGGCAAGATCATCCAGGAGCTTGAGGCGGTGTTCCGGGGCGCCGGGTGGAACGTCATCAAGGTCATCTGGGGCTCAAAGTGGGACGAGCTGCTGGCCCGCGACGTCGACGGGGTGCTGCTCAACCGGATGAACGCCAGCGTGGACGGCGAGTACCAGCAGTACGCCACCCACGACGGGGCGTACATCCGGGAGCACTTCTT
>Ga0302325_10022963_pt1 | contig 13027 bp, 11 predicted proteins | sample Palsa_T0_2_FD_201948 | JGI IMG/M metagenome (GOLD analysis project Ga0302325, IMG submission 201948) | Peat permafrost microbial communities from Stordalen Mire near Abisko, Sweden - Palsa_T0_2 | ecosystem: Environmental > Terrestrial > Soil > Palsa > Peat permafrost | place: Sweden: Abisko... | reverse complement strand
CGGCGTTACCGCCGCAACATAAAGCTTGGGATTGCCAGACCGTGCAGATCCCGCATCCGCCGCGTTGGCCGCGGCCGCCGTGAGCGCGCCCGCTCCCACGGTTCCCAGAAAATTCCGGCGAGTGGATTCCATTGCAAATACCTCCAAAATCGATGTGCGACCAATTATCGTACACCCGCGCGAGCCTGGAAGGAAGGGGGATCAATGGCCTGCCGGCTAATCGGATCGGAATTACGGCAGAGACGAGGCGTTACGCGGCCGATGTTTTCGAACACCGAGCGCTCGGCGCGGCCCGGGACGCCGCAGGCAACGGGACCGCGCTACTTGCGCTTCTGGCCAGGCTTCGCTGGTGGCGCCGGACAATGCATCCCGAGATCCTTCAGATCGCTACAGGCGTTGACCGCGGTGTCCGTACCGGGATATTTCTTGATCACATCCTGGAATTCGGCGATGGCCGGCATGCGCTTGCCCAGCGCAACCAGGCTCTTGCCCTTGTACCAGTGCGCCTGGGCCGTGATCGAGCCAGTATCGGGGTACTTTTCGATCAGCGTGTCGAAGTCGTTCACGGCTGCGTCGTAGGTCTTCTGCGAGTAGTGAATTTGGCCGATGTAGTATTGCGCATAAGGCGCCAGGTTGGTGTTGCCAAAATACTTCAAATAGTTGGTGTATTCCGATAATGCGAAGTCTAACTTGCCGGATTGGCGATCGGCTTGAGCGGAATTGTAGGTATCGGTTGCATTGACCGGAGGAACCGACGAGCCACCATCCGTGGGCGGAGCGCCTCCACCACCTTGAGTTGTGGTTTGGCCCGGCGGCGGCGGGGCAGGCGTCGACAGGACCTTGATCGCGTTGCCGACGTCGGTCAATTGCGCCTGAATCCGGTTGATCGAGCTGGTGAGATCGGAAACAGCCGCCTGCAATGTACTCACGGAGCCGGTCACCTGGTCCATGCGCGTGCCGAGAGACACCACCGGCCCCACCACGTCGTGATTGAGTTGATTGCCGCTCTGCTGAAAGCTGCTCTGGATAACCGCCACAGCCTTATCGGCGCGGTTAGCGGCATCCACGGATTGCTGAACCAAGGCGCCCAGTGCGGCAAGTTGCCTATCCTGCGACTGTTGGAGTTGCTTTACCAATTCCTGCAAACTGGCAACGTCGCGCTGTAAATCCATAATCTCCTTGCTGGCAGCAGGCGCGAAAACAGGGGTGGTGATCAGAAGCAAAAAGCAAAGACGCCGAATCATATACAACTCTCCTTCATACTTGGGGCGGACGCCTGTGGCCGATCCGCCCGCGACGAATCTACTCTAATCTTACTGGATCTACGTCAATCCTACTGCGCTGGCGAGAAGTGCGCGCGGCGATTCTTCTGCCAACACGTTTCGTTCTCTTCGGTACATTGCGGCCGCTCCTTGCCATAGCTGATGGTCTTCAGCCGGTCGGCGGGAACGCCCAGTTGCACCAGATAATCCTTGGCGGCGCTGGCGCGGCGGTCGCCCAGGCCGAGGTTGTATTCGGCGGAGCCGCGGTCGTCGCAATGGCCCTCCACCACGATGGTGGCATTCGGGAAATCGGCGAGAATCCTCTTGAGCGCGGTGGCATCCTGCTGGAGCGCGGCTTGAGCGTCGCCGCGGATGTCGCTCTTGTCGTAATCAAAATAAGCGTCCTGGACGTGGGAACTCAGGCTCCCTTCAAGCGTTTCCGACGGCACGGGTGGCGGTGGCGGCGGGGGTGGCGGCGGAGGCGCCGATACGTTCACGGTGGCGCTGGCCGTGGAGGTTCCGCCGGGCCCGCTGGCGGTCAGCGTGTAGGTAGTCGATTCGACCGGGTTTACGCGGCGGTTGCCGGTGTTCTGCACGGGACCGATCGATTGATCGATAGACACGCCGCTGGCGCTGCCGTTCACCTGCCAGCGCAGCGTGGAGAATTGTCCGCTCTGAATCGAACTGGGCTCGGCTGTGAATTGCGCAACCACAGGTGCGGGCGGCGTGGCCGGGGGTGGCGGAGGTTGTACCACCGGGGCTGGCGGCGGAGGCGCGGGCGGTGGCGGTACTTTCTTCTTGCAGCTTGCGGCGAAGAGGGCCAGCGTGGCAGCCAGCGTGATGGCGGTGATCTTCCGTTTCTGGAACATGAACAATCCCTCCCGGTACGTAGTTAACATTTCTGGGGCTCCGTTACTTTCCCCATACAGGGCTGAAATTTCGACCCTGAGTCGTCAATCTTGTGGGCTGGGTTCCATCGCCCAGCATAGTATATATCTGCGTCTGCCCGGTTCGCGTGGAAGCAAATGCCAGATGTACGCCGTCGGGCGCCCAACTAGGATTTTCGTTCTTTCCCTCATCGTGGGTCAACTGGACATAGCGCCGGGAGGCCACGTCCATGGTGAAGATGTTGAACTTGCCGGCGGCGAATCCGCGCGTCCAGGCGAAGGCGATGAACTGTCCGTCGGGATGCCAGGAGGGGTTGGACGCTTCACCGGTTCCGTCGCTGAGACGCTCTATATCGCCGCCGTCGATGTTCATGTGGTAAATCTGCTGCGGGCCGGATCGTCCGGAAACGAAGACTACATCGTTGCCCGTCTTGGGATTGATTTTGGGTTCGACGTCGATGTAGGTCGAGTGGGTGATGGGCTTAAAGCCGCTGCCGTCCAGATTCGCGATGAAGATACGGCAGCAGCCCCCGGCGGAAGAAGCGTAGATAATCTGCTTGCCGTCGGGGGAGAACGACGGCGTTTCATTGACCGATGCGGACTGGTTGTAAAAGTGGAGATCACGGAGCGGGTCGGTTGCGAACACGAAAATGCCAGGCGAGACCTTGGCGTAACTGGTGAATGCAATCCTCGAGCCATCGGCGGAAACGGCGGGCTCGATGGAGGTCGAATTGAAATGCGTGAGTTGGCGCTGATTGCCGCCATCCCAATCCATTACCCAGATCTCTTTGGGCGCGTTGAGGGCGGCCTGGCGCACGAAATAGATATGCGTGCCGAAGAGCGACTTGCCGCCGAACCTGGCAATGATATCGGCGGCGAATTCATGCGCGGTCTTACGCGCGCCGGCTTCATCCACGGAGCCGACATAGGTCTTGCCGATCACCTCCGCGGCCGCGGGCGTGGTCTGGGTCAGATCGTATAACCAGCCGCGCAACACGAAAACCCCGCTTTGAATGCCGGTGTAGCCGAACGCCAGATAGTTGGCGGACGCGGGCGGACCGGACCAATCGGACATGGCGCGGCCACCCAGGTTTTGACCGGGCGTCGAGGTGGCAGAGAAATCGGACGGCTGCTGCGGAACGTTGAGCGGATCGGAAGTCTTGGGGACCATTCTCAACAGGCCGGAACTGTTCACGTCGTTCCAAAGCGTCTGGTTGAAGACGGCCATGAATTTTTGCGCATCGCCGGAGCCGCGGAAATCGGGGATGGCGATGTGCGGCTGGCGGTCTTTGCCGATGGTGCCGCTGAAATCCTGTCCCGCCAGAATCAATATAAAGACGGCGAGCATGAACGTTAGCCAGAGAAGCTTTTTCATTTAACGCCTCAATTCGAATCGCAGTTCAATCTGCGCGTCGTTGTGGGGGAACCCGGCGGGGAGCCCAGGTAGCGGCGACGCGTCCATGACTGCTCGTTGCGCGGAAATATCCACTTCCATGATGCCGCTCGATTGCGTGACCTTGATCGAATTCTGCGGCACCGAGCCATCCCGATTGATGGTGAAATTGACGACCACGGCAGGCGCGGTTTGTATGCGCGGGTTGAGTGCGGTGGTTTGCCAGTGCCGCCCGACTGCATTGATGATGAGCGTGGCATAAGCGCCGAACTGTTGTCCCAGCGGGTTGATCGTGCCGATACCCACGCCGCCCGCGCCCTGCATTTGAAGCATGGGGGTGCTGAGCGCCTGTCCGCTCTTGCTATAAACCTGATTGGGAAGATCGTGCTGCTGCTCGCGGAACTTGTTGGGCACGGAAGCTTCGATGGGTTGAGGCTTCTTGGGCGCCGCCTTGCTCTTTAGTTTGATAGCGGCAGGTTCCGGCGCCTTCGCCTTGGGGATCGGCTTGGTTTTGGGCGGCGGCGAGGGCGCCTGCGATTCGGTAGGGTTGGCCACCGGGTTAACCGGGGCATTGCGCGAGGGTAGGGGGATGGAATGGACGGTAGTGACTGCCACCGCGCCCATACGGCCGCCGTCTTTGTCGCCCATGATCGGCTTGCGCGTCGCCTCAAATGCGCTGTAGGCGATCATGATGACCGCGAGCGAAATGTGCAGCGTCACCGATCCCCAAAAGGAACCGGCAATGCGTTCCGGCTGGTCGAGGATCTGGGCGTGACCGGTCACCTTCGTCTGCCTTTGCCAGTCTCGTCGATGGGCTGAGTAACCAGGTTCACCTGCAGGCCGATGTGTCCCAATTCATCCGCCACCTGGGCCACAATGTCGTAGGTTGTGTCCTTATCGGCGCTCAGGAACACGGCCGTAGTCTTGCCGAACCTTTTCTGGATGGCGGAACCCAGTTCGTGGAAGTTGGTGGCCTGCTCATTCAGGTAAGTGGTTCCATCCTTCTGGATGGAGACAACGGGGAGATCCTTGGCGGAGTCTTGCACATACTGCGTTTTGGGGACATCCACTTGCAGGCCGTACTCCATCACGTGCGCGGTGAGCATGAAGATGATGAGCAGCACCAGCACCACATCCACAAACGGGGTCACGTTGATTTCCGCCAGCGGGGTCCCGCCACGCGCGCCGCGCCGCGACCGGAAGCCACCGTCATTAGCGGAAAAGGCCATGCTATTCTCCGAAACTGCGTTCAGCGAGGTTCAGGAACTCGAGGCCGAAATCGTCCATGCGCGTGCCGATGTCGCGGATGCGCGCGCCAAAGGCGTTGTATGCGATGCTGGCTGGAATTGCAGCGAAGAGACCAATGGCGGTGGCATAGAGCGCTTGCGCAATGCCCGGCCCCACGGCGCGAAGACTGGTAGAGCCCTGCGTGCTAAGCGCATCGAACGCACGAATAATTCCCATTACGGTCCCCAGCAATCCGACGAACGGCGAAACGGAGGCGGTGGTGGCCAGTACGCCCATCCGGTTCTCGAGTCGCGTGAGTTCCTCGCTGATGCCCAGTTGCAAGGCGCGTTCCACAGCCGCGCGATTGGTGATGGCGCCGCGCGATTTCACTTGCCGCTCGATTTCCTCATAGCCGAAATCGAAAACGGAAACCAGCGGCGAAGGGCGGAACTGTTCGCAAGCCACTACTACGGCTTCGAGGTTGGCGGCTTTGCGGAATGCGCGCAGAAAGCGGGCATTGGTTTTCTTGGCCCCGCGCAGAGCGCCGAACTTGGCGAAAATCACAGTCCAGGAGTAAATCGAAAACACAATCAAAACCGCCAGAACCAATAGGCCTGCGGGTCCTTCACCTTGCACGTGCTGAAGGACTGTATCGAGAGTGTCTGTTTGAAGGAGGAGGGCTGCGTGAGTATCGAAACTCAATTCGGCTCCTAATCTCAAATCTAGCATATAGACGCGGGGGAACCGGGAAAAGACTTCGACGCAGAGTCGCGGAGGCGCTGAGAAAAGCACATATAAAGAGTATTTAATATTCTCTGCGTCTCCGGGTCTCTGCGTCGAACGATCTTTGCAAGCGGCTATAATCTGCAACAGAGTGTTGCTTGAACTGGTTGTGGAGAATTACGCGGTGGTGGAGCGGTTGCGCGTCCACTTCCATGCGGGGCTGAATCTGTTGACCGGGGAAACGGGCAGCGGGAAATCCATCGTAGTAGATGCGCTGGGGTTGCTCTTAGGCGGACGCGGCTCGGCGGAGATGGTGCGTACGGGCGAGCAGCGGGCGCGTGTGGCGGGAATCTTCGACGTGCGCGGAGCGGCCGGCATACGGGATTTATTGGAGCCGGCGGGGCTTGACGTCGAAGACGGCGAACTGCTGGTCGAGCGCGAAATTCTGGCGGGGGGCAAATCGCGGGCGTTTGTGGGAAGCCGTCCGGTTTCGATTTCCCTGTTAAGGGAACTGGCGCCTTTTCTAGCGGATATTCACGGACAACACGACCAGCAACTGTTGTTTTCGGTGGAAGCGCAGCGCGACATGCTGGATGCGTCGGGCGGATATCGCCCATTGCTCGATCGCGTGGCCGGAATTTACGAACAGTGGCGCGCGGCGGCGGTGGAACTGGACGAATTGGAGCGGTCGGAACAGGAAAAACTGCGGCTGCTCGACCTGTGGCAGTTCCAGCGCAAAGAAATCGAGAGCGCGGGCCTCGAAGCGGAGGAAGAAGCGGCGCTCGAAAACGAACGCCGCGTGCTGCAGAACGTGCAACGGCTGGAAGAGGCCGCTAGCGCGGCGTATGCGGCGCTGTATGGCGGGGAGGAATCGGCGGTCTCATTGGCGCGCGTTGCCGCCAAGCGCGTGGATGAACTGTGCCGCATCGACGATACGCTGGCCGATTTGCGCGAGCACCTGAAGGCTGCCGATTTAAACTTGCAGGAAGCGTCATACACGCTGCGCGATTACGTATCGCGGCTGGAGGCGAATCCGGGGCGCCTCGAAGAGGTGGAGACGCGCCTTGAAGCTATCGCGCGGCTGAAGCGGAAGTACGGGCAATCGGTGGCGCAGGTCCTCGGCTTTTTGGAGGATGTGCGGCGGCAGATTGCGTCCGTGGAAAACGCCACCGGGCGCATGGAAGAGTTGCGGCGCGCGCGGCAGCGATTGGCGGCGGATTTTGAGAAGGCGGCGCGCGAGTTAACCGAGCGGCGGCAGGCGGCGGCGCGCAAACTGGAACGGCTGGTGGAGGCGGAACTGGCGCAGTTGGCCATGGAGCGGACCGTTTTTCGGCTGGAGTTGACGCCGGCCGCGGCCTGGTCGGCGGCGGGCGCGGACCGGGTGGAGTTTTTGTCGTCGCCCAATCTGGGCGAGGAACCGAAGGCGCTGGAAAAAGTGGCGTCGGGCGGCGAGATTTCGCGGATCGCGTTGGCGCTCAAGACGTGTCTGGCCGCGCCAGCGGGGGCGAAGACGGGAGCGATACGAACGCTGGTCTTCGACGAAGTGGACGCGGGCGTGGGCGGCGGCGCGGCGGAGGGAATTGGGCGGCGGTTAAAGAAGCTGGCATCATCCAGCCAGGTGCTGTGCGTCACGCATTTGCCGCAGGTAGCATCGTTCGCGGACCACCATTATCGGGTGGAGAAGCGGGAGTTGAACGGGCGCACGGTCGCGACGATCGAAGAGCTGGACGCTGCGGCTCGAACGCGGGAAATTGGCCGGATGTTGTCGGGACAGAGGCTAACGGCTGAAGCGCTGAAAAATGCCGAGCGGCTCATTCGGATGAGCGTAAGTTGAAGAAATGGCGTTGCTTGTTAAATCATCCATTAAGTGGATGATAATCATCCACTTAATGAACAATTTGTCATTTTGGTTTTAACTAGCGGATAATGCGCAGGTTATGATATCATCCATGATATGGATGATAATCATCCATTACATGGACGATTTATCAAGAAGGCCCTGCTCGCCGCGCTCGGCGACACGCCGGTAGTGTTGATACACGGCACACGGCAGTGCGGGAAATCTACGCTTGCCCGGCAGATTGCCGCGACCGATAATCCGGCCCGATACATCACGCTCGACGATGCAGTCATGTTGAGCGCAATCAAGGCGGATGCGGCCGGCTTCCTTGCCGGCCTCGACGGCCCGGTGGTTCTCGATGAGGTCCAGCGCGCGCCAGAGTTGTTCATTGCGATCAAAGCGATAGTTGACCGTAATCGCAGGCCTGGCCGCTTTCTGTTGACTGGCTCAGCTAACGTTCTTTTGCTGCCGAAGCTGTCCGAATCGCTGGCAGGCCGCATGGAAGTTCTAACGCTGTGGCCATTCTCCGAAGGTGAGTTGGCCGGAACGCAATCCAGTTTCATAGACGCCATGTTCGGCGCGGATCCACCCGCGCGTGGCGCGGGAGCTGGCGATGTCTTCAACCGAATTCTTCGCGGCGGTTTTCCGCCGGCGGTGGAGCGTATCGATCCCGAGCGCCGGCGGGCCTGGTTCGGCTCGTACATTTTGACCATTCTCCAGCGCGACGTCCGGGACATTTCGCAGATTGATAATCTAGCAGCACTGCCGCGAGTACTCGCGCTGATCGCCGGGCGGGTTGGGGCGCTGGTCAACTTCGCCGAGCTAGGGCGTAACCTGGGGATTCCACAAACCACTCTAAAACGCTACTTTGCATTGTTCGAGGCCACATTTTTGACGTGCCTGGCGCCGGCTTGGTCGACCAATCGGGGCAAGCGGTTGATCAAGACGCCGAAACTGTATCTCAACGACACCGGGCTGGCGGCATCGCTCTTGGGCCTCACCGCCGAAATGCTTCAGCGGGACACAATCGCGCGCGGAGGGCTACTCGAGAATTTCGTAGTCATGGAGCTTCTCAAACAGGCCGGGTGGAGCGCGACAAGAACCCAGCTTTTCCACTTCCGCACGGCGTCGGGCCAGGAGGTCGATTTCCTGCTGGAGAGCGACGCCGGCGCGATCGTCGGCATTGAGGTAAAGGCCAGTTCGACGGTGACGGGGCACGACTTCAACGGCCTGCGCGCGCTGGCGGAGATGGCCGGTTCACGATTCCATCGCGGCATTGTGCTTTATACGGGTAGCGAGACAGTTCCGTTCGGGGCCAACCTCTTCGCGCTTCCAGTGGATGCGCTGTGGAACGGCAAACCAGCCGGGATCTAAGCGCCGTTCTATCCTGTGGACATGCATGTTTCGGAAATCGATACGCCGGCGCTGGTGATAGACCTAGACATTTTCGAGCGCAACCTGCGGCGCGTGGCGGATTACGCGCGAACCCACTCGCTGCGTTTGCGGCCGCATACGAAGACGCATAAATCCGTGTGGATCGGCAAGCGGCAGATGGAACTGGGAGCGTCCGGCCTTACGGTGGCCAAGGTCTCCGAGGCCGAAATCATGGCGGAGGCCGACCCGCGGGAACTATTGCTGGCTTTTCCGATCGTCGGCAATGCCAAGCTATCGCGGCTTATGGAAGTCGCCCGCCGCACGCGCGTCACGGTGGCGCTCGATAGCTTGGAAGCCGCGCGCCAGCTTTCCGAAGCAGCCGCGGAGTCTGGCGCGGAGATCGGCGTTCTGGCCGAGACCGATGTTGGATTGGGCCGGGTGGGCGTGGCCCCGGGCGAGCCGTTGCTCGAACTGGCGCGCGCCATCGATACGCTGCCGAACTTGCGCTTCGAAGGCGTCACGTTTTACCCCGGCCACATTAAGAGCCTGGACGAAGCGGGGCAACGCGCACTCAAGGAGCTGGCGGAGCTATTGGGGCGAATCCTCGATGATTTCCGACGCGCGGGCATCGAGGTGAAGATTGTCAGCGGGGGTTCGACTCCCGCGCTGTTTCACTCGCACGAAATCGCCGGACTCAACGAGATCCGGCCCGGAACCTACGTGTTCAACGACGTCAACACCGTGCGCAGCGGCGCTTGTGGTATGGAGGATTGCGCGGCCAGCATTCTGGCGACGGTGGTCTCGACGGCGCGGCCGGGACACATGATTATCGATGGCGGATCGAAAACGTTTTCATCCGATCGGCCGGCAAATCCGGCCGACGTCAGCTTCGGCCACCTGGTGGACGCGCCGGGCGCACGATTTCACAAGATGAACGAAGAGCATGGCTTCGTCGATCTGACCGAAGCCGGACGGGAGTTTCGCATTGGCGAGCGCGTTCAAGTGATTCCGAATCACGTCTGCGTGGCCGTCAATTTGCACGAGAAGGTGTACGGAGTGCGCGGCGAAACCGTGGAACGCGTATGGAGCGTCGAGGCTAGAGGCAAGCTCCAGTAGCCTTACTCGCCGGTTACTTTCTGCCAGCCCTTACCCGGATTGAATTGCGTCATCAACCGCGCCACCGCGCCGGTGGTGGCGCCGAGATCCTTTTCGTAAACGACGCCGCTTTGATTCACGATCAGCGTGTTCACGCCGGAAACTCCGTATTCAGCCGGCCAGGCTACCAGCGCGAAGCCGCCGATCATTTCGCCCTTCACCACGTAATTCATGGCGCCGCCCTCGGCATCGGGGCCTTGGGCTTTCAGGATGTGGAAAAAGTAGCCGTGGTATGGTTGCGCCTTCTTGCCTTTAGCGGCCAGCATCACAGCCGCCGCATCGGCGAACGATTTCGGGACCAGCGTATCCGACTCGCCCTCCCAATACAATCCATCCTGCTTGCCCGGCGCGCTCAAAATCGCCTGCGCGTATTCGAGGATTCCATCGGCGTCGCGGTCGCGCGCGGCATATTCCATCTGCGCTTCTACATATCCACGGCACACATCGATGGCGTTGATTTCATTGCGTCCCACGCGCCGCGCCAGCACTTCGATTTTTCCTTGAGCCGAATCGAAGCTCCACTGCCCGTTCTTCAGCGCCAGGGGAACGGGGAACGGCCACTTGTCCGGACCCACTTCGATAATCGCGCGGGATGGGTACGGCTGGTCGATGTGCATGCCTTCGCTCGCCAAGTGGGCGAACTGCTCGCGTCCGTTCTTATCCTCGGCGTCGTCGCCCGAAACTACGATGGTTTTGCCCTCCGGCCCGAACAGCTTTAACAGAGCCTCGGTGTCATTTTTGCCGGCGGCGTCGATCAGCGCCTGTGCGGCTTCCTGCGGGGAACTGAATGTCCGTTGGCCGGCGGCTGCGAACAACATGGCGGCGGCCGCCACAAGGGCGGCCGCGAAGGAAAGCTTTTTCAACAGTTGAGAATGTATCTTGATCATGAGCGTCTCCCAGTTCCTTTACCGTCTCCCGCCGCCTCTTGCCGGTGGCGCGGATCGCATGCCTCCACCGCCCCCGCCGGTTCTGGCGGCGCCCAGGCTGGAATATCCGTGGTCCGCTTGCTGTCTGGCGGCATTGCCATCGCCTGAGCCGCCGAATGCGCTGCCGTTCCGCGCGGGCGGCGTGTTGGTTTGAACGCTGCGGTTGCCGAAACGCTCGCCTGGTTGATTCGCCGGCCGGTTTTGCGTCATCGGCTGCGCGACATTGGCGCGCACGTTGCCACGGTACTGCTCGTTCAATCGCGCCGAGGAATACGGCACGCCTCCGCGGAACGCCGCATTGTGCTGCCATACCGCGGTTCCATGCACGTTGGCCATATAGGCCGTGTTGAAGTTATAGCGGTGAATGAACGTATTGTTCACGATCACCGTGTGGGCTCCCCAACCGGGATGCCAGCCCCAACCACCCCATCCGCCCCAACCGGCGCCGAAAAATCCGCCGATGTTGATGCCGATGCCGAAACCGAAACCAAAGCCGCCCACCATCACTCCTGGGCCCGGCCACCACCAGCCCGGATAAGGATACCAGAGCGGAGGTCCCCAGACCCACACGGGATTGTATACCGGCACGTAGATCACATCCGGATTAGCGGGCTCGATCTCGACGATCGGTTGACCGCCTTGATTGGTCGTCGTCACCGTCTCTTGCGGGGTCGACCCCAGCTTACCCGCCTGTTGCGCCCTGAGCCGCATACGCTGAACCGCATCCATCACGTCAGCCTGTTGCGCCAGAAAAGCGTTGCCCAGGTTGGTCGTCCAGGTTACGTCGTCGTTCAGCCGCTTGATGACGTCGGGCAAGAGGACCAGCGCTTGAATACTCGGATCCCAATTCTGCTGTTGCACGGCTTGGGTGAGAGCAGGGCCGCTGATTCCCGGATTCCTTTGCAACCATTGAAAGGCCTGGACCACTTCAAGCGGGTAGGTGGAAGCCACCAGCACCTGGCTGACCAGCGGATCCGGATACAACGCTATGGGCGCCACCAGGTCGTTCAATTGATCCGGCGTCAGCGCCTGTCCGGGAGGCGGGGGCGGAGGCGGGGCCTGGTCCGGCGCCTGCCCATACAATGCCATATTCATCGGTGACAATATCAACGCGCAGAGAGCCACCGCCATTCTCTGCTTGAACTCTTCCGAAAACCGCTTCATGGCGTTTTCCTCCTCCTCCTACTACTTCTAACCCACTGTAGTATACGTTTGTTTCGTTCTTAACGTTGCGTGTCCGAAAGAGCTACTGGTACTCTGGGCATTCCGTTTAGATTGTGAAACTTTCATGAATCGCAGAGAATTCCTGGCGGCCGCCGGCAGCGTGTTTTTACCGCCATCGCCGGTTCGCGCGCAGGAGGCCGATTTCACCGTGCGAATTGGCCCTGTGGACGTGGAAATCGCGCCGCGCCGCAGCTTCAAAACCGTCGGTTACAACGGTTCGGTCCCCGGCCCGGCGCTGCGGATGACAGAGGGCCAACCGGTTACTATCGACGTTGTAAACGAGACTTCGGCGCCGGAGTTAGTCCACTGGCATGGTTTGTTTATCCCCTCCGAGGTAGACGGCTCGGCGGAAGAGGGAACACCCCCCGTTTCCCCAAAGGGACGGCAGCGGTATCAGTTCACTCCGCGCCCATCTGGCACGCGTTGGTATCACTCGCATACTTACGCTGGGCGCAACTTACACCGCGGCGTTTATACCGGCCAGTTCGGGTTTCTTCAGATTGCGGCGAGGCAAGATCCGGCCCGGTACGATCAGGAGGTGCTACTCGCGCTGCATGGCTGGGATCCATTCCTGACCACGATGGGCGGGGGCGGAGAAAGCGGAGAAGGTTCGCTCGAGGTGGGTTACAACTTTCACACCATCAACGGTCATGTCTTGGGCGCCGGCGAGCCGGTCCGGGTGCGTGAAGGTGAGCGGGTGCTCTTCCGCATCCTCAACGCCAGCGCCACCGAGGCGCACCGGCTGGCGCTGCCCGGCCACCAATTTACCGTGGTTGCGCTTGACGGCAACGCCGTGCCCACTCCGCGCGCCGTAGAGGCGTTGGATCTCGCGCCTGCGGAGCGTGTCGACGCCATCATAGAAATGAACCAACCGGGCGTGTGGATTCTGGGCGATGCTGACGACAAGATGCGTCAGAGCGGTCTGGGTATAGTGATTGAATATGCGAACCGGCAAGGACCGGCGCAGTGGACCCGACCCGGCGGCGCCGCGTGGGACTACACTATCTTTGGTCACG
>Ga0302325_10022962_pt1 | contig 13028 bp, 9 predicted proteins | sample Palsa_T0_2_FD_201948 | JGI IMG/M metagenome (GOLD analysis project Ga0302325, IMG submission 201948) | Peat permafrost microbial communities from Stordalen Mire near Abisko, Sweden - Palsa_T0_2 | ecosystem: Environmental > Terrestrial > Soil > Palsa > Peat permafrost | place: Sweden: Abisko... | reverse complement strand
AATCCCAGGAAAGAAGATAATGGCCCGCGAAAGTCCGAAATTCCAGGAGTCCAGGAATTTAGACAGCGTTCAAAAGACCAGGGGCGAAGACAGGGGACACTTGCGAAGCCAGATTCTCCAAGACAGCTTGGCTGGGGATGTACTTCGTAAAGTGCGGCTGCTTTTGATTTGCTGGCGTACCGTTCAAAACGGTCCAGGTAATCAGCAGCACCAGCTGGAGGAGAGTCTCTGCTTGGAACGCCATGATTCTACAGCTATTAGTATTACGTTGTCGAATCCATTGAAGTATGGAGACTTACGCTGAAATCGGTGCCGTCGATTTGTTCAGAAGAGGGAGCGGTTGACTGTGGAGGTACGGAAGGGAAATATCTAGCAGAAAGACAATGCCTGCTTGTAAAGCCAGAGGAGAGAGGTACCCAGTAGAACAGCAGAAAGGAAACGGAGCAGCAGCACTGAACACGGGATTGTCGAAGCTTGGACACGATCGAAGAGGCCAGGAAACCAAAAGAAATGACAGTCGCTGAGGCAAGCCATCTATTCGGAGGAAGGTCCATCCAGAAGAAAGGGGCATCCAGAAGGTCGCTGAGGCAAGCCATCCATCCAGAGGAAAGTCCGTCCAGAAGGAAGGGGCATCCAGGGCAGGAACATCCGGTTAAATTGCCCGCCATAGCTCCTCACTGTCTGAAGACGCCAACACATATTTCTTGGGAGTGAAAAGCAAAAACATTTACTTACCCCGTTAAAAGCAACAGCATCCATCTCAATCTCTTTAGCATTCTCAATATACTTTGTGATGACAACTGGGTGTTCTCGCGATACTTCGGCAGCCTGTGCAAGATATGCCTCGAGATCGGCTTCGGAGTAGACTGTATTCATCGCCGCACCTGACAAAACGTATGATGGTCGCACCAGCACTGGATATGAGACTTTCTTGCAGAAAATCTTTGCTTCCTCAAAGCTGGTCAATTCTTTCCAAGTGGGCTGATCAACCTCAATTCTGTCAAGCATACGAGAGAATTTGTAACGATTCTCAGCGGTATCAATCATTTCGGGTGAGGTTCCCAAGACTTTGACATTGAGGCGATGGAGAGGGAGAGCGATGTTGTTCGGAGTCTGGCCACCCATAGCGATGAGTACACCGCTAGAGTTCTCCATCTGGTAGATATCGAGGATAGTCTCCAAGTTGATGTTCTCAAAATATAGACGATCGGCCTCATCATAGTCAGTACTAACAGTTTCAGGGTTGTAATTGACCATGACAGTCTTGAAGCCAGATCCACGAAGAGTTCTGATTGCTCTGACGGAACACCAGTCGAACTCCACCGAAGATCCGATTCTGTACTGTAGGTTCTCGAAGTCAGTATCGCCAAAAGAGGTGGAATGTACGAGTCATGACAATGTCTCAAAAGTACTTTTGAGACACTCGAAACAGAAGTTAGAACTCCGATGGGAGGACTTACGACACCAGAACCGAGAACCATCACACCATGATCATTGAACGTGATGTCGTTCTCCGAGCCATTGTATGTCAGGTACTAGGAAACGGGAGAGTCAGCAATTGCTTGATAAAGATTGTTTCAGAAGAGGGAATTGAGACATTTTCTCAAGAGAAATCATGAGACTGTTCGGGATAGGAAAGGGATTTCTCCCCCATAACCTACCAGGTAATTGGTATAGGAAGGAAATTCTGCAGCCACGGTATCTATTTGCTTTACAACCGGCACAATTCCAGCTTCAACTCTCATTCGTCTAACCGCTAGCTCGTTCGAACTCCAGAATTTTGCCAATTGGCGATCGCAGAAGCCGAGCTGCTTGGCTTGGAGGAGCATACTTTTGGTGATGGTACTCGCGTTATAAGTCGTCATCAGCTTGCCGAAGTCACTGAGACCCTTGAGCTTGCTCAAGAACCATTTATCTATCTTGGTCATCTCCCAAATCTTGTCAACGGAGTATCCAGAATGCATGGCATTTGCGATGGCAAAGAGCCGCTGATCGGAAGGAGTTTGAAGCTCGTCATCGATCGACATGAGCGCCTTTGTATCATTGAAGCCAAGATTATGAAAGTCAATTGCTCGAATGGCTTTCTGAATTGCTTCCTCGAACGTTCTTCCAATGCTCATTACCTCGCCAACACTCTTCATTGATGATCCAAGCTGAGTAGAGACACGGGTAAACTTCTTCAAGTCCCATCGTGGCATCTTGACAACCACGTAATCGAGTGAAGGCTCGAAACAAGCGCAGGTGACCTTGGTGACGGTGTTCGAAATTTTGTTCAAAGGAATCCCTAGACCAAGTTTAGCGGCAATGAAGGCCAACGGGTAACCGGTAGCTTTAGAAGCAAGAGCTGATGATCGAGAGAGACGAGCATTGACTTCAATAATGCAGTACTCCCTGGAGAAGGGATTGAGTGCATATTGAATGTTGCATTCTCCGACAACTCCCAGATGACGGATCACATTGACCGCAGTAGTTCGAAGCATGTTGTAGTCTTCGTCTGACAGAGTCTGCGATGGCGCAACGACAATGGAGTCTCCGGTATGGATTCCAAGAGGATCAAAGTTCTCCATGTTGCAAACAGTGATACAATTGTCTTGAGCATCTCGGACGACTTCGTACTCGATTTCTTTCCATCCTTTCATGCTTCGCTCGATCAGAACTTGAGGGCTTGCAGCAAACGCCTTGTTACACAAGGCAAGCAATTCCCGCTCATTGTCCGCAAACCCGCTGCCAAGACCACCTAGAGCATATGCAGCTCGAACGATGACTGGAAATCCGATGCCCTTTACGACTCGCATTGCCTCCTCGACTGTGCTTGCGGATGCTGATTTGGCACATTTCTCGCCAATCGATTCCATGCTTCGTGCAAACAATTCTCTGTCTTCGGTGGTGATGATTGTGTCAATGGGAGTTCCAAGAACTCTGACACCAAGCTCCTCAAATTCGTCCTTCAGTTGGATACCGACCTGAAGGGCAGTTTGACCCCCGAATGTAACGTATATCGCATCAGGTCGCTCGTGGACGATGACCTTCCGTACGAAATCGGCAGTAACAGGCAAGAAATATACCTTGTCAGCCAAGCCCTTCGAGGTCTGGATAGTGGCAATGTTCGGGTTGATCAAGACAGTGTAGATGCCTTCCTCCTTCAGTGCTTTGATAGCTTGACTTCCAGAGTAATCAAATTCTCCTGCTTGCCCGATACTCAGGCCTCCACTACCCAGGACAATCACTTTCTTGACGTCAACCTTGGGATGCAATCTTTCGTTCTCGGCAGCATCTCCACCAGGAAATTTGACAGGCGCCGAAAGGAGTTGGCGATCGGCAATTGTGCCAACAATTGTTTGGATGAATACATCGAAGAGAAATTCCGTGTCCCGTGGCCCTGGTGTGCTCTCTGGATGGAATTGGACACTGAAGTATGGTCTGCTAATGTGACGAATACCCTCGTTGCTGCCATCGTTGGCATTAACGAAAAGTTCGGTCCACTCAGCGGGCAAGGTGGCTGCGTCCACAGCGAAACCATGGTTCTGTGACGTAATGTGACACTTCCCAGTCAACATGTTCGTGCACGGAATATTGTGTCCACGGTTACCGAACTTCATCTTGATAGTATTTGCACCAGCTGCTCGAGCCAACAATTGATGTCCCAAACAAATGCCAAAGATTGGCGTTCTGTTCTCTTCCATTGCCGATGCAATATGTTTCACTGTCTCCTCCATCATAGCTGGGTCACCAGGACCGTTGGAAATAAAGAGGCCATCGTAGTCCTTGCTTACTAGGGCTGGGAAATCATAATCCCACGGGCAGACCATGACCTCTACGCCTCTCTTGAGGAGACATCGCAATTGATTGTACTTCAATCCAACGTCCAAGCACAAGACGCGTATAGACCTGCCAGAAGGGTGCTTCAAGGCATTTGAGGGGCTTGGGGTATACAATTTCTGTTTTCGTATGGATACTAGGTGAAGATGTCAGCCCTATGTTGTGGGCTGTAAATGAGTGAAGACTCACCATCTGCTACGAGGTTTTGTGCATTTGGATTTACCCAATCAATTATCTCAAAACAAGACCTCCAATCTTTCGAGGACGTAATCGCATTAGTTCCATTGGGGAGGCCATTCGTGTGTCCATTCGAAAGATTTGGTTTTTGGACCAGCATGCGTCCAAGCATGCTTCCTTCCTGTCTGATCCTCTTTGTCAAGGCTCTTGTGTCCACTCCATATATTGCGGGCACTCCTTGTTCCTTCAGCCATGTGCCCAGCGATGATGTAGCGAGAAAGTGTGAAAAGTCTTCGCCGGAGTATGATGCAGTAATGAGACCGGCAATATGTATTTGGGAGGCTTCGAAATGCGCTGGCAGATCTTTCAGGAGTTCGTCCATCGTTTCTCGAGAGGGTACGCCATAGTTTCCGACGAGAGGGAAGGTGATGACCAGAATTTGTCCTCGATACGAGGGGTCCGTTATTGACTCGGGGTATCCCACCATGCCAGTCTGGAAAACCAATTCTCCTGCCACACTCTTTCTCGCACCGAAGCTGTAGCCCTGGTATACGGCGCCATCTTGGAGTTCCAGACTGATCAGTCCTTCGTCTTCGGCTTCGAGTATTTGGGCGGTGACGGGAGGATAGACTTCCGCCATGGTTTTTGGACCAATGTTTCCGCAACTTCTGGAAATTCAGAAGATCGCTGGCAAGGGTTCACAAAGAAATCTGTAGTGTTGACGGGAGGTGGTCCCAAAATCACGTCGAACACTGAGGGAGAAGAGAGCAGAGAGGTCGACGCGACTTGGGTAAAAAAATCTATGAAGGATGGAGGGGCGGGTGGATAGAAAAAGCGGCGCTTGTTCTTCTAGATTTCCGAGTTCAATTCGGTGTGGGGACCATGAAAATTAGTGCCGCTTTTTTGGCTCTTCCACATGGTGGGGCAAAAATCCTGCACCAGTTCTGCCGCCAATCACAAGGGCAAGGCAAAGGCGGTGAGGTCGAGGCCAGGCCAGGAACAATTGTTGTTCCTGCCGACGCTAGCCCTTGGATTAGCAGCTGAAAGCGAATACTGTACGAAGTACATGAAAGCCCAGTCATGGATTTTCCGAATATATGAAATTGAATATTGAATATAGAGAGGGTACTTCGGGATGAATATCGAGTAGGCCATTGGGTGCTTTGTCCTTTGTATATTTAAATCATCACCATCACAGTTTTCCGTGCGGTCAATCAATTCAATCCCAGTAGGGTATTGATCAAGCCTTGCCCTCTAAATTTTGACAAAAGTTAGCCTTGCAGCTGGAGTACTTCTTTTGTCTTTTTATCTACAATTGCCATGATATTAATCTCCATTGGTATCTACTCCGGTCTTGGTATGATGCCTTTATCGTGCTAAACTATTTATTTTATACAACAATTGGCCATTATCTGACTTTGCCCCCCCTTCACAGTATCTTGCGGTGAGCTGAGGTGAGTGCGTGGGAAACTGCCGGCGCGCTGATTGGCCTACACTAATCTGGATCTACACACCGCAGCGCTGCACTCCGCACGCTGCTGAATCGTGATGGCTGCATCCCGATCCAGCAACTAAAGTCATCCACTTCTGCATCATGTGCCCATGGGAAGGATAAGAACCACCGCCTCTTTGAGTATTCATGAGGTTATTCCGATCTCGTGCGGCGGTGAGAGGAGGCAAGTTGATCAACCGCCCGAGGACGAGCCATAAATGCGGTAAACAAATACAGTACCGTACTCACTACTTTATGTTCCGCCGTGTCTCTCTTTCCTCCGCGCTCGATGTCTCAACCTGATATCTCTAATCAACAGCTTCCCCGGCAATTGGCTTCTACAGAGGTTTGAAGGCATCGTTCAGCAATGCTCTCTTCCTTGCTTCGCCCGAAGAAGGCGCGCCGACGCGTCGAAGAACATTCGCCATTCTCCTCCCCATACGCCGCACGAAGACATGCCACCGCAGACTTCACCGAGGACGACGGAGAGGATGAGAATACGGAGGATGAAGACGACCAGGAAGAGGAAGAAGGAGACGACGAGGATGCCATCGAGGAAGAGGATGGAGACGAAGATACGCCTCTGCTGCCTATTTTCTCTGCAGCGCATCTAGGTATGCTCTCTCCCATCCTGCATCGAAGACTTGCTAATGTAGGACAGATTCCCTTCCGGTATACAACCTCACACACGCGATTCGACTCATTGTCCTCCCGCGAACCGAAACCACCTTGACATGGGATCAGCTTCGATCGCCCCAAGTCTCTCAGTTCCTTGTCAAGCCCATGCAACAGCAGATCCGAACTTCTCATTTCTCCCGTGCCACCTTATATGCTTTGATGGCGAATTGTCTGCAATTTGAGAAGGAAAGGGAGGCAAATCCAGGCACGGCTGGGAACAGCCGCACAAGAGCTCTGGTCTGCGAACTGCTGGCCATTAAGTTGCTGAAGGAATATAACACCAGAGAGCTGATCGACGCTCTGTCCTATGATTTCTTTCCTCTCCAAGGTCTCGCTCCACCTGAACCATCCGTGGCAGGGCGGAATTGGGATCAGAAGAATCGTCCTCGACCAGCTGCGGCTCGAATATCGACTCTCGAAGTTGCCATAAGAGCTTCTGCGAAACGATTTCTAGCACATCCTCTAGTGGTCCAACAACTAGAGGCCATATGGGCAGGGACCATCGTGTTCCACTCAGCAGCAGATAATCTTCACCGGCCACCCCAAAGTCAAGAATCCAGTAAGCCGAACGAGAGTTCACAAAATTTGTTGGTACCAGGACAGAATGTTGGATATGGATCCACAGCCTTGCCTCGACCACCAGTGTCACCAAACAAGCAACCGCAGCAGCTGCCTGCTCAGTCAAGGAGAACTGTTACTTTGTACGATCCTAGGGACGCCTCTCTGTTTAAGCTGTCGAGGTTAAGGGTACCACGGTATCGACAATTCTTCTCCACTTGTTCTTTGGCTATCCTACTCGTCTTGTTTGTTGCCGTGCTCGCCAGAAGGTCCATGGATATTACACCACTTGAGATAGTCTTCTGGCTCTGGAGTGCTGGATTTATGCTTGACGAAATCGTCGGATTTAACGAACAAGGCTTCAGCTTATACATCATGAGCTTTTGGAATATTTTTGATCTCGGAATCCTGCTGCTACTGGTCATTTACTACTGCATGCGTTTATATGGTATTTTCCTGGTCGATGTCGGCAGACATGAATGGAACAGCATGGCATACGACGTTCTGGCCACAAACGCCATTCTCCTCTTCCCTCGACTTTTTAGCGTGCTGGATCATTATCGATATTTCTCGCAGCTATTAATTGCTTTCCGATTAATGGCTATCGATCTTGTTGCAATTTCTCTGCTGGTCCTTATTGCTTGTAGTGGCTTCTTTGTCGCCTTCACTCTCTCCTTCGGAGAGAACGAGTACGATGCAGCTGGTGTTGCCTACAAAATATTCCAGATATTGATGGGCTTCACTCCAGCGGCCTGGGAGGCCTGGCCCACATACAACATACTTGGGAAGGCCATTCTGGTTCTCTTTCTATTTATTTGTCACTTCCTGGTCGTGACAATTTTGATCACAGTGCTGACAAACTCCTTCCTGGCGATTGCTTCCAATGCTGAGCAGGAGCATCAATTTGTCTTCGCTGTGAACACGATCAGTATGGTCAAGAACGATGCGCTCTTCTCATATGTGGCACCCAGTAACATTTTCGCATGGGTCTTGACACCCCTAAGATTTTTTATCCCATTCCGACTTTTCATCAAAGTCAATCGGACTGTCATCAAGGTCACTCACTTTCCGCTTCTGTTTGGCATCTATGCTTACGAAAGGCTATTCCTTGCTAGATCCGTGTTTGCACCGACGGATTTGGTCGAGAACGCTGGACGTGGACGATCAAGAATCCTGTCTTTCCATGATGCGAAACTTGCCTTGTTCAGTCCAAGCGTACGAATGCGCCAAGAATCCGTCGGTGGTTTTCAGAAGGATAGAGCTTTGGACGAGGTGTTCAGACTAGCACCAAGGCCAGATACATTTAGAACTACGAGGAAGAGTCTGGATCGCCGGCAAACTCACAATGTTGTGAGTAATTGGATGGACCATCAAAGTGGAGTTGCGAGTCCACCACAAGAGCAGGATCGCTCCATCGTGGATCGACTAGAGATGAGGCGACAGGCCAGGAAAGCTTCGATGTTGAAACAACGCGGTATCTCTGGCACCAGGTCTGTGGCGAGTGACCCGGCCGAGTTCATGACCATGGGAGGGTTCAATGATCATCTCTACAATGATATGCCTGATCAGGAAGATGGTGTGGGCCAAACAGATGCTGATGGAGACGATGAGCTTAATACCCACGATGATGATGAGGGTTTGACTCTGGACAAGCGGACAGGAACTAGCCGAAGTCGGAAAACTAACTCAAATGGTGATCAAGACGATGAGAGCTACTTCCGCACACCAACAGCTGTCAAGATCAACGCCCCTAAGTTGTCTTCATCCTCGTCATCTCGAAAACACCTCCCAACTACGTCGGCGCCAGCTCATAAATCGCCCCCTCGGCGTCGTTTGCATGATCGAAACCTGTCCACCAACACGATTCTTTACAACCCTGTCCCAGAGCGTCAATCCTCGGCCTCACCACCCAAGTCTCGTCCCCTATCAGCTAAACATCACTCTACTGCCAACACAGGGACGCATACACCAGAAAATCTACGTCTTCCAAGTCACCGCACACCAAAACCCTCTATCTACACACTTCCGAAAACAAAACCTCGACCGATCATGCCAAACCGACAGCAATTTCAATCAGTCCTGAATTTCGATCTCGACTCGCAGCTGAAAGGCATGAGGACTCGACAAGTCAGACATAGAAGATCGAGTCTCGATATGGGTATGTCAGAGCTTGGGCTCGACAACAACGCTCCCGGTATGCTCGGCGCAGTACCGAGTTCATTCGCAACACAAATGGCGCTCGCGACTGGTGGCTTGAAGGGTTTCGGTGGCCGAGATGCAGCTAAGGGTGAGGATACAGAAGGCATGATGGGACGATTGATGCTCGCGCGTATGAAGACGCTTGAAGAAGGCTTTGCTGAAGTGGTGAGGGAGTTCAGGGGTATGCGAACAGCTGGTAATAGCTCAGTTGAAAATGAGGGCTTTGGCATTAAAGAAAAAGGGAAGGATAAGGAACGTGGGCGGGGATTGGGTCACAGGAAGAAGGGCAATGAGAAAGGCATGCCGAGGGCGAGGAGCGAGGTCGATTTCTCGAAAGTGGGCATGGGACTTGAAGATGAGAAGGGGAAGGAGAAGGAGAATGTTGCTTTGGAGTTCGAGAAGGAAGGCTATAAAGATACCCCAGAGGGAGAGATTCTTGGTCGGTATGTGAGTAAGGGGAGTTCGCTATAGATTGGTTGTGATGTGGCGATCTGTTGCATTTCTGGCGTTATTGGTGTTGTAAGCGAGTGTGTGGTGTATTTTTGGGCTTGCATTCGTTTGTAGTGTTTCGTTCTTTGCTGCTATTTGCATGTATATTTTCGAATATACCATCGCTCTTCTCTTCTCTCGAATACATATATACTTCCAGCACAAGAGCATATCCCTTCAAGCTTCGCCTCACATATTCACGTGATGATCTCACGACGGGTCTCATGTTCCTAGTTAGCGCAACTTAAAGAGTAAACCCGGTCTTCAGTTCAAGCCCTGCAGTATTACATATACCGCAATATTACATGACTATGTTAGAGCTTTTTTACTTTAGTATATAAATGTAATAAATGCAATGAATTTATAAAGGTAATTTTTTTTAGGGGTTCTCCTTTAACATAGCTAGCGAAGGGTGAATTTTAGAAAGGTTATCTTTTGGTGATGACATCCGACATAGCCAGGTTTTATAGCTAGTAATCTTAAATCATGTCCGGACGGAACAGGCGGCTGAGAGAGGATGGACGAGATCCATGTCAGATGCAAGCACAATTTGAGAATTAAAGAGAGGATCCAAGATTAAAAGCTCTTGATTGAGAGATTAAATGGTGCAGCCCTCCACTCTCACCTGTATTGTATATAAAGAAGAAAAGGGAAAAAAAAACCGAAGCCAGTAATAATTTCAGACGGGCTAGAGAACGTATCTAAGCGCCTAAAGGTGCAGCTGAGGATAAGAAAAGTTGAATTAAGGAAGCTTTATGTATCTTCTCTGGGGGCTAGCTCTCTCTCATGTTTCTTTGCTAACAAAACCAACCGCAAGACGCTCTGCAATTTCTCCATTCCATTCAATTAACATAATATTCAAGGACCTTCTCCAACGCCACAAACTCCTCTAAAGGCTATTAAATTTATCGTCGGAAGAGTCTTCAAACATGAATTAATAGATCTACACATCGCTTTAGACAGAAAATATTGTGATGAACATACGGGGGTGACTCGGTCCTCAAGAATCTAAAATCGCATTATGGAGTTGGCCGCATTTGTTTTTTGAACTTCTTTAGTGATCAATGAGAGGATCAACTATCAAATGTGTCACATTGATCAATAATATAACCCGCCTTGCAGCGTCAACAGGCGCAACTTTTTTCTACCCAAACACTCCCGTCCAAGACGGATTCAGAGTGTTGGCGGGATTATATCTTAGCCAATACCACAACAAGCAGAGAACAATGTTAGCGATACAAAACGTCAAAGACCAGACCGCGCCTTGATCTACAGCATCCGCATCATCCGCACCCTCATCCACGGTAGGTGAAATTTCCTCGTGCGAAGCTAACAAGAGCGTCTCTCCCAACCCTGGACTCAACCAACAGAGCTTCTTAACAATAAAAACGAAAACCGGGGCGCAAACTAAACTAAGATCGAAGAAAAAGCAGTCCGCCACCAAACTATGATCCTTATAAATGGCATAGATAAAAAGACCCATCACCGCAAAAGCACATATCACTAGAAAACCAATGCAGGCTCGTTCAGACCATTTCCTTCCGTAACTTCGGGTGGGATGCTTTAGGTCATTAGCTGTATAAATAAGAAATATTGCAAGAAGCGTGAGGGGCGGACAAAAGATGAGTATGTTTCCAACAAAGCTGATAAAGAGAAGAGAAATTAGAGAAACCAGTGCGCCCGTCGTACCATCAGGATTGTAATCGGAGCTCCGAAGAATCCAAACATCAAAAAAGGCCCATATAAGCACGGTGAAGTGCGCCATTAATCCCACGCAGCACGTACATATTTCCATGACCTCAAATCCTTGGGTGACTTGTCTCTCGGTCTCGCTTTGCGTAGCCCGACCATTGATCCCTGGCAATGTCGAATAGGCGGAGGGAGTGGTTGGTTTCCTCGCAAACAAAGCAGCAACCTCAATAACCAGGAAGGCGAATAGGAACATGGCACCCCAAGCCTTCGTCCACGGCACGCCATGCATCGCCATCAACTTGATCGATGGGCCCAGGGTCCCCACCATGAAGAACACCCATCGGAGCCATATCTGCTTCTCTAAACTTTGGATGCCTTCACTCACATCTTCACTAACAATATCTTTATATCGTTCTCGTATTGTTGTCTTTAATGCACGACTGATGGAAATGTGGAGGAGGCATGAAGTGAAGAGGACTCGGATGATGAAAGCGAGAGCATCGAGGAAGCTGATGATGGGAGAGCTGCGGAGATATGTGCGATAACGGCTGGGTTGAGAGAGGATTCGGCCAGAGGGTTGGGTCATAACATTTGTGACGAGAGGCATGAGGGTCCAGAAGAGGGTTTGCCATGATACTGTCGAGGCTGCGGTTGTTGTCAGCTATATTTACGGATCTTGGAAAATGAACTCACCCGCATTGTTGGAAGACATGGAACTTGTGTCATCGGCTCTATGGCCTTGTGTAGTCGAGTAGTCATGATAGTACTTGAGGTCGAAGATCTGAACCCAGCCGCGTCGTTTTTAGCTGAAGGAGATTAAAGGTGGGGTACTGGTAAGGCTGAATCTCAAGGCTGACTCCTGCAGCCACCCGACCCCTTTTTTCACAGCTCGGACACGTGACAATACTGCCTCAGGACTACCTTACCTAGGTAGGTAATTATTAATGCTCGTCAATTATTCAGACCATATTAAAGTACACTACTAAATACGAAGGGCCCCTTAGCGCGACGTCAAGCCCGGCTATTACTCGTATTCCCTGTCACGTGCACACCCCGCTTACGTGCACACCGCCAAAACCTCGATTTTTACCCCACTAATATAACTTTATCACTTAATATCTTTATAATAGAGAAAGATATGGAAGAAGCGCTTGCTGATTTAGAAACCTAGGATGAACCCAATTATTCTATGACTGCGAAAAAGCATAAAGTCGGCCGTATAACCCTTATGCGACGCTATTAGCATAAAACCCGCTCTCGGCAGGCATTCTTGTTAGAATAGGTCTAATGCCTTACCAAAGATTAAGAAGAAACCCTCATTTATTATATTAATCGAATAACTGATTGTGGGCAGCCTCCTACGAGCCAAATTGTTAGGAATTTTGCCGAAGAAATTATTAGAAGGGAGGTCGGGAAGAACTAGATAGCTTAGTTTATACAAAGGCATAAAGATAGACTAAAGTTTGTATATTTGCGTTATATGGATAATTAGCGGATTAAATCTAAATATAAGCCTTTATTTTAATACTTCTTTAACTTAGTTAAGTTATTTTATAATTATTTTAGTATTATTATCTTATATTTATAATATAAACTAATTACCCTTATTTTTTACTTAACTTGCATATGCTATTAACACTTATTATATTATACCCGAAAATATATATAATTAGGATAAGAAGGGATAGGTGATTAGTTAAGCATTTGCAACTTAGAGGATTATAACCCTTATAGCATATAAATCAGGACGAATACTGCAAGTAGCTTAAGATGGTAGCAAAGAGTTCCTTGTTACGATTCTGGCGCTGGCACGTGCAGCGCTATTCCCGATTAGGCTAGGCTGGTAAGGTTGGCGAGCCTTAAGATATTATGCATGCGAGCCTCATGCTCCTGCTTCCTTCTTTAGCTTTGAATAGTCGAATAA
>Ga0302325_10022961_pt1 | contig 13029 bp, 13 predicted proteins | sample Palsa_T0_2_FD_201948 | JGI IMG/M metagenome (GOLD analysis project Ga0302325, IMG submission 201948) | Peat permafrost microbial communities from Stordalen Mire near Abisko, Sweden - Palsa_T0_2 | ecosystem: Environmental > Terrestrial > Soil > Palsa > Peat permafrost | place: Sweden: Abisko... | reverse complement strand
TACGATCTCGAGACTATTTGAAGGAGGCCCGCGTGCTTCGAAGAACAGATTTTGGCGTTCTCGTACATCAACATGGCCGTTTCCTGTTGATTCAAAGCGTGATTAATTGTAAATACTATTGTGTCAACGAAAACATCCCGGCGAGCGACACAACAAGGAATTGCGGAAGGTTAACCTGCTTGTGGCAGAGTAATGCTGCAATGGCAGACGTGATCGTTTATTGATTCAACTGATTCCGAAGTCTTAATTGTCTTGGCGTTATTGACGGAATATGTTTGAATAGCGATGCTTGAAAGTGTTCCTTCAGGTCGGCCTTGATCGGTCTGGGTGACGACTTGAGCTGGGGTTCTTCTCTTCTGAGTGCTGTGAGGAAATTCTTCTCAATTTCATATACCTTCGAATGAGATATGAAGACGGACTGGAGCATCTGTTAAACTTGAGGAAGGATGGTTTCCGATTAATCGCGCAAGGAAAATAGTTTGATTGCTAGGTGAGAAGAGCCTGGCTTCAATAGGATGGTGGAAGATCGGCGAAGCAGCATCCCAGCGTAAGAGGCAGAGTATGGTGGTGGATGGGCTCGAAGTGGGAGGAGATGTTTGATGAACGACAGAGGGAATTCTGCTAGCTTGATCTTGGGGCTCGGTGAGGTCCATGGTAAACTTTGAGTGAGTCGGTGACAAGAAACTCTTTTTGTTTGCAGAATCGTCTCGAAGACAAACAGAAGATGGAAGAAACGGATCCGCGAATAGCGGCTTCGATGGTAGTTCGAGCCAAGGAAGGACTTTGATAAGTCTTTCGATAGGATAGATGAGGGTTTTCTTGTGAGGCTTCCGATTTCAGTGTCGATGGAAGATCTGTCTCTGGAGCTTCGGGCGAGCTGCGCCTACTCATAGGGGGTGCCACGCCGGAAAACAACACGATCTGGCCACCTGGAAAACACATCCCGAAGGCTTAGTCCGCCGTGAGTTGGCTGGATTCTTGGATGCATATTCATTCAGATGCTGTTTAAAATGGCGCACAGCTCGATTCTCAAATGTATCTCAAATAATCGCGATGAGGAAGGCCTGTGAAACAAGGAACAACCCCCCTATTAGACGAAGGTATGCACTAGTTATCTTCGGCTGCTTTAATGGGCTTCTCGGAGCCACCGAGCACCTAGCGGCTTGGTAAGCCTGTAAGCACCCTCCCAGCAGATACGTGAGAAAGCGTTCCCCAAAGTGCTGTTGCTTGCGCTTCACACCTGCTTTCACATCTGCCGAACTCCAGCAACTTTCCTAGCAGGGATCAAACGTTGAAAAGGTGGATTTCATGCAGATGAGTCTCGATCCCTGATTGCCTTCTTCTATGTATTCCCACGAGTTATTTATCCCAGCTAGGTCGGATGTTTGTTACCGTAAACCGAGTATAAACACGCCAATATGCAAAAGGTAAGTTAGTGGGTGACGGGGGTGGACTTCTCATTGGAGAAAATGGAAAGCAGGCGCCGCCAGCTTTCTATCTGGCATGAGGCCCGGGCCGTGTGCGCTGTGCACGACATTCTATAAGTACCGTCTTCTTTCACCCTCTTGCGCGGCAGGGCAGTGTCCTCGGTGCAATTGCTGGTGAACCCCCAATATTCATAGACCTTATGAGCCGCTCTTCCGCACATCAGCCAGTTTAGGCGGTATTGCTGATAGTTCAGCATCGCCACTAGTGGAGTACATAAGCGGTACAACTTAGTCAACAAAGTTATTGGCCTTTTTGTTTCAATCTTGACAAAGCGATGCATTTGGAGATTCTCTATACTTTTAATATCACGTGCACAATTTGTGCAACTTGGCGGCACAACTTTATGCACGATATTGTTCTCTAGTTCTTGCATTCAGACTTCTGCATTTCGGCACATCCAATTGGACATGCCTTGGTTCTTGTCATATTCCACCTTCAGTATCCATAATGTATATGGTTCCGAGGCTACCACCGTTATCAAATCATTCTTCGCTCCTTACCTCTGCCCGATGTCCAGCAGTCTTGCCTCGACAGCTAGTTGCTGCTTTTCCTTGCTAAGGACGAGCATTTTTCTTGTTCTCACAAAGAGATCTTGTCAAGACTTTCCTATTCTATGGCCTTCAATTCTTTGAGAAGTCATCTGAGCGGCTGAGCCCGATCACATGATCTACGCTGCTCATGTCACTGGACAAGAGACCAGTGCTCAAATATACCACAAGAAATTGAAATACAATAGCATTCTCCATACTGGGCGTTTGACACGTCAGAGACACGAAAGAGACGCGAGGTCCTTGACCCCTGGTCGACGCCTTGTTCGTGTTTACTGGCACGGCAAATGAGAGACAGTGGTGGCTGATTTGAAAACACCGCGCTTATCTCCAAGTTGTGAAGAGTTTTCATACCGCGAATACAAGTGGAGAGAGCAAAAGAATTGAGGATCAAAAGACAAGAGCTTCTTTATGAGAAGGAGGGCCGGTCCTCAGAGTTACCCACTCGGTAGTGCATATGCCTTGCCGTATCTTCACGGTATTCCGGTTCTGCCACTGCGTTACCGGCTTCGGTAATTATGAATTGGGATATGGCGGTCAAGACTGCATGAGAAGGACTTCATAGAAGCCGGGCGTTGTGGCGTCTGTGGCGCAAAGTCTACGGCGAACTTGAAACTCGTACTGTAGGGTGGTATTCATCTCAACCCAGTCCAATGCCACATCACGGGAGTTCTCTGATGATGCTTCAAAGAATCTCATGGATTCAAGGTAATCAGAGAGTTTATAGTTGTGATCTCTGTTAAATCTCAGGCTGTAAGGTGGTTGTGGAAAGGGAGGGGTGCTGGGGAAGGATATATCAAGTCACGCCCGCTGAGTGTCCGCCAGCCATCTCTGAAAGCCCCTGACCACGTGCGGAATACCTGCCGGATGACCCGAGTCTCCAATCCCCAGAGTGTGGGAGACATGGGCCTATTTGCAGTTAGACCCAAGTGCTACACGGCGATCATGATGCCCATAGCACGTTCAACCTCGTTTCCCACCACGCTCGATACGACATCTTGGAATTGCTCCAAAAGATCGGGCTCTTTGGAATAGCGGTTCACCCACGGATATATGCTTCTTCACTGCAATTCCCTTACTTCACAACAAATTGATACTGTGCAGAGTGTGTGCGGCTTGAGCTGGTCGCTGTTTGGATCTTCTCGCTTGTTTTTTTGGTGCGTAAACAAACATCCACGGGAAAAAAAAAACTCCACTGATCAAAAGCAGTCAATCGCGACGTTTTCCATTCTCTCTTTGAAGGAGAATCACTTTCAATCGCTACAGACATGACGATGCCAAAGGAGGGGAATAAAAACAGGAAGGCCTTAGTTCGTAAAGGAATTATGGGACAATCATCGCATGGGGAACACGAGCACCAGAACTGTGGCAAAAAGTTCCTTTCCAAGGGATATGTGACACCCTCTGGGAGACCTACTCCTGTTGTTTGTCTTCCCATGGAGTGCTCCAGGCGGCAGCTAACAATCATGCAGTATCCAAACAATCCCCGCCCAACGACGGCAACTGCAACTGCAACGGCAACGACAACGACAACCACAACCACGGCTAGCACGACCCAGGCGAAGTGATGAGAAGACGAGGGATTAGCAGAGGAAAGCTCTTTTCGAATATAGACCTTTCATGAACTCGTATAATTGGATCAACTGGGTTGGCTCCGTTTTGAGTGCATTTTGAGCTGAGGAGGTGGTTCTGTGCGGAGTCTCTTGATAATGGATTGGATACCTATAGCATATAGACTGGGTGATTATATATATAAAAGAAAAGTTATGCATAAATAGAGGGAGCACGGAATAAATCAAAAGAGGTTGTTTATCATTCTGCAAGCCGAAGTTTGGGAACGATGTGATCACCACCATGATTTGTCAAAATTCTCGTGCAACCAGGCCTTCCAATGGGATCGGTAGCTTGCATTAGCACGGTACTTTGGTAATTTCAGGTATAAAGAGGGCCCAGAGCCCGGCACAATCAGCGTTCTCTCTCTAACAATCGCCTACCAAAATTTCTCGCCTATAATCCTACTCGTGCTCAGCCAGTACTGCCGTCCCTTGTGGCCGCCTAGAACTCGTCGAAATTGAATAAAGTCACAGACTCTAGCCTCGCAGAAGGTCGGTGTTACCGTAATAGATTTTAAAGTAGTCTTCGTTTGAGTGGCTCGTTTGCATCAGGTGGGTGTTGGTGTGCTGCAGAGATGACTCTCCATCATCTGGTGGACCTTTGGGCAGGAGCCTCATCAAATCAAGCCCAATCCCTTAGGCAAGACTGAATTCCTGGTCATCATGATGGATTCGATCGCAAGTGCTTGATTCTGTTCAGTCAACCGTGATGGCAACGAGGCCTTTGAGAAGAGCTGCAACTACGCCGCCAGTGGCAGGCCCCTCGATCTTGACCCCACCCCCCGCAATCCACACACCCAGTAATAGCCGTGCTGATAGAGCCTATGGCGTTAATAGACGAGAAATGGAGGACATACTTACCGGGCTAAGGAATCGACATGTCTCCGCACCGAATCTCTCAACCACCACCGACTATCAAACCTCCAAGGAAGCCGACGAGACATTGACACCTATTTCACGCGATGACCGCGAAGAAATTCAAGGTACCATTTCCTTAGATTGAATTGCTGATTTTGTAGATCGGGAGATAATTTGAAAAAGCCCCTCCCACGGCAGCATGGCGTCAACTTGCCATCAGGGTGCTTGGTCGACCTCCTTTCCAAGCGACCGCCAAAGCGAACCCGGACACTGAAGAGAAGGGAGGATCCATGAGAGTGGAACATAAGAAGCGTAAGTCAAGGTGTGCTCTCGGTTAGAACCTCAATCGAACTTGCTAACGATGTTGATCTAGTTGAAGATCATGTCGACGGTATACCTCGATTTGCAGCACTCCTTAATTCAAACGATTCATTCTGCATCTTTCGCAAGTTTGGAGACGAAGGTGCTCGGATACTCCTCAGAAAGGAAATCGAACTGTGCCAACTTGCAACGAAACTCGACGAGCTCAATAAGACAGATCAGGAGGGGATATTGAAATGGAGACTTACAACTTTCGATCCTGATGATGATTGTGAACCGGCTCAATCTGAACTACTGGATAAGATTGAAATAAAACTGCTGGCATACTGTGAGTAAAAATTGGCTGAAGACTCCGCGGAAGAAATTGATTTGGAGATAGACGACTTTCTGTTGAAGTACACCAACGTGAGAGCTTTGCCCAAAGTACCAGAACGTTATCACCAGAGTGTCCAGAATTGGGTATATGATAATGGTCCTCTCAATGAAGGAGAGGAGACTTTCCTCCAGCTTCGTGACGACTTCGTCACGGCTAGACGGACGCCGGAGACGAAGAATCTGATAGAAGATTTTCTGGAGAAATGCGCCACCAAGAAACCTGACTCGTGTCTTAATGTATGCCCCGTCTGATGCAGCCATCACTTATCTCCCACCTCGTTTCAAATCCCGAAGACTAATATAACTTACAGTGGATACTGGGGGCCAAGGAAGAGAACGTAAGACCGGACGGTTCTAAGGTTGTCCATTTGTCATCCCGCAACTTTGATGTGCTCTCCAAACTCTCGGCAGCGTTAGTGGCTATCGTTCTCGTTCTCGCACCAGTGCTAATTCTCTTTCTTGCCAACCTTGGGAGAGAAAAAATGGCGGCTGTCGTGGGGGTATTTGTCCTGTTCTTCATTTTTGGTGCGTCATTGGTCATAGAGCTGACACCCCAAGAGATATTTGTCTTTGTCGTCGGGTAAGAATCTCAAATCGAGTGGCTGGAATCATCGTTAACATGATAATAGATATTGTGCAATACTTGTGACTTTGCTCTCAAATTTTCTCCAGTCAAGCGTGCCAGCGGGTAGCCCACAGTGAAGAATGACAGAAGGCAAGAGCCTGAGGAAAGAGCCTCGATGAAAGCTCAAACAGGATGGAGGAGGGGGCATTCGAAAAGTTCATGATTTGTTTTTAGCGTCGTCAAATATTTAGACGTACCAAAACAGTGATTCACCGCTAATTCGGCAGTCTTCCTCTCAGAGAAGACAGTACTGATAAATCCGGCACAGGAGAATCAAGCTGGCACGGCCTCAAGTGGCCGTAAGGTACCATAGGAGGCGCAGTAAGAGATATTCGCCCCTCTGTTGATGCTGAGTGCTAGTGAAGAGGGAACGCGCATCCCACAATTCGGCAAGCTCCGCTATGTCACGATTTCCCGCTTAGGAGCACGGCCTGCTTGAACGAATGATTTCCCTAACTCTTTTTTGACAACGATATACTCGTCAGTGAAAAGAATATATACCAGGTTGTGGCTAAACTCGAGAGCTCTTTAGCACTTAAGTTAGCTCTAATTGCTAGGGAAAACAAACGGAGAACGCGACGCCGACTTTGACCAAACTGTTCCATCACGTGATTCACCGGAAATAGTTCTACCTAGGCCGTTTCATCCCCATCTCTCCTCTTTTCACTAAGCAATTATGAATTTGAACACTATAAACTTTATTTTCTAAGTAAAAAAGACTCCAATGCCCTCATGCTGTTATGTAATACTCTAAAAAGATAAGATGGTGGTTTCGATTTAATCAAGGAAAGTAAATGGATGGACAAACTGGAAAGAAGTTGTTATATAGATTTGAATTACTCAGCCGAGAGGCCAAATCCCTAGGGAGCTGAAACTCCCTTTCAAGATGCCGACAGGAAAGATACAGTGGATTCTGTATGCTTAGCGTTTCGCTCCATGGATTCGGCCCTAACGCCCCCCTATTTTAGCGAGTTGCGGGTTGCGAGTTTCGCGACCACTAGTTGGCCCGGAAACATGACACACCAGGCTGGAATGGCTTGAAGCTCCAGCCTCACCAGACGATCGATAGAGTGGTCCATGTCAGCCCAGCAGCAACACCAAATTAATTGCAAGAAAAGCGCAGATTTGTAATACTCTGGTGATCAATAGCTGTGGCTGCTGTTACCACCGCATAGATAGTTTGAACTAGGAAATACATGTAATTTAACTTTTTAAGCAGTCTGACACGGTCCCCTTAACTGACACAGTCCTTCAAGGTGACTGGATTTCCGATGATCAAGCACTCGGCCTCATATAACCTTACAGCTATCTTCAGGGTCGGAAGAAGGAGCATCTAGAAGCTGAATCTCAGCACTTATGGGTTGGACGTGGGCCATTACCAAGATTCTAATCCAGTTTCGCAGTTCTACGGCTTGGATTCCTTGAACATAAAAATGCTTCGCCTGGGTCGCCCAGGCAGGTATCTTTGAATCTGATCTATAAGACGTTGAGCCTTGCGCATGTCCTAGTAAATCTAACATCCAGAAATCAGATCCTTGTTAACTTATACTGCCTCTTATATCCGTCGCAGGAAGTATTGCTGGCATTCCGACGCGTATAACTCGGCGTGGAGTTTACGTGTCGCGAAGTGACGCGAATGTTGTTATGAGGAAGACCTATTACTGAGGTAGTTATGCTTTCACACTTGCTCGACTTCATCCGCAAATTGGCAGAGCAATTCCGGGGATTGTTTTAATACTTCGGAGGGCTATCTGGCACAAAATTACATTCCGCGCATTACCACACAGTAGTTGGGCGAAACCTCACTTCTCAGCGTGTCCGTGAAAGCAGCCTTGTGCAGAAAGCTTCCAAGAGACAGTCATGACGACCCCGTCTTTTCTAATCTTTTCCCAACAAGAGCATCAATGTTCGCGTACATGTTCATACTGATATGGTGTGCGAGCTTGTGGGGATCCTCTCCGATATCGAGAAGTGTTTGAAGGCGACCGAAGCCTCCGACTTTGTGCGCCATACCGAGTTTTACAACGCTCAAGACAACTCAACCTCTATTGCACTACATTGCACATATGTAGTCTCAGCCGCTGCTTATCGTTTCGACTTCGGAGAGGACTCGACAGGACGGTGGACTTCTTTCGAAGAGGATAGTGGTTCGTCAACTTGGAACCAGCCGGTGCGAAGAGGGCTTCTTCGTTCAGGAAGCTGAGGAGCACCGCAGAAATGAATCACAAGGTTCTTCGATCGACTGGAAAGATAGTAGTCAGCTATGGTAGAGGCGCAGTCGTCTTCAACAAGAGCATACGAGTCGACGTGCCGGTAAATCCATTGCTCCTTGATTGCGACCAGCCAAGTTTTCGCATCAACTGCTTTCGCAACATCAAGGGCAGAAGGCCCTCAGTCATGTGTTGATCTTCTGTGGACAATGGGCTTGGCTTTCATGTGTATGGTATTGAGACTGTATCTTTTCGTGGATGAGAAGCGGCTTTGAGACTGCTAGCAGTGGTTTTCCGGCAGACCATCAAGAATCGAGTTAGCAAACATGAATGCAGAAGCACTCAAGCAAGGCTCATTCAGCGACGGGTCAGCCCCCCCCCCAGCAGCTTATCGAAGCCGCTGTGTCGACGTCAAGAACCGGTTTAGCAATGCTTCGATAGGCGATGCAGTCCAAGAAGGTTGCAAGCTTTGGATTGTCGAGGCACTAAGGAGGAAGAGGTTATTGGGCTCAGGATCTATCTGATCTTAATGGTTCTGGTACAGGATCCGAGGACTTAATGTTGGGAACTGGGTGCATCGTCTGGCATAGTTCCTCGGGGGAAACAAGCTCGCTGGGAACCCAAATTAACTCCCTAGAGATAGCCCCTGGATCGAAACCATCACTCCGCAAGTTAGAGGCTGGATCTAACTGAGATAGGTCGACTACCCATGAGCCGACCATCTCAAACAGAGTGTCATTACACGTCGCATTCATCACCCATATCTCGACCGGACAAGTCTCAAGTTTATCCTCCATTCTAGGAACATACAGTACAACCTGTGAGAAGTATAGCATCCATGTCCTAAGAATCTCTGCTTGATCGCGAATCGAGAAACGAATGTCGAAGTCGATTCGCTGCCAAGCCTGGCCCTCCATAAGCGGGAGGAGGCAGCACATTCCACGCCAGTATCCTCATGGATCGGACTAGTTGCAGATGTGTTGGACAAAAGGACGACCTTTGCATTGCTGCCCAACCTCAGAGCAAGTAAAAAGTGAAAAGTCACTCAGCCCCCCCCAGTGTCAACTAGAAGATGTGGGGGGTTGTGATCAATTTTTTGGCAGGTACTCTCACCCTAATTCTGCACTCTTGGAAAGGAAAGCACACCATCCGTCCAAGTGCATGGGCCCCTGCTTGGAGCTGCTTGGGGCCGCAATGATGTGCATGTCTAGAGCATTGGGCTGCAGCACAAATACTGGGGACCTCCCCGGATCTTCGACTGGCGGTTTTGCGAGGGAATATTCTTTTCAGGTCCTATAGGATCTGGTGAAACTGGAAACAGTCCGGTCCTTATCCGTCTCTGCCGGGCACCTTACTTCTCCCTTTTCATTGCTGAACGTCCCCATGCAGCTGCATGTCCCTCATCGTCTTGCCGCGGCAGAACCCTTGGCTTCCTCACGGGACCTTTTCGCCAAAATCCTGAGCTTCAGCTATCTTGCTTGAACAAGCCACAAAATTCGACTTCTGTGTTCATCAGGTGGAAGAGTGTTTGGTGTGCTCTCACTGGAGGATTTGGCGACCTGCCACTGCCAATAATGGCCAGTGCCACAATTGGGGGAGTTCCTCCCACACACACTTCTGCAGCGGGTTACCTGTTGGGGAAACTTCTGCATGATGGGAACGGGGAAAGCAAAGTTGCCTTCTTCACTGAAATTTAAAAACCTGGAATGCGCTGACATCTCATTCCGGGTGGGAGAGAGGTGCTACCCCACGATCGAATAGAATGCCAATGAAGCCTGAAGTCACTGACTACTTGGTTGAAGTAACACCTGGGTAGCTTCTGGCAATAGCCTGGCTTTTCCATGTTAATTTCTTGATCATGACGCATTGAACGAAACTCTTGAGCTCAAAAGCATTAATGTGGAAGGAATTGAGGAATTGTGAATTTAAGAAAAAAGCAAAAAAGCAAGAAAGCGCGCCGCACCCAGGTCGAAATTCGAAACTCGTAGGGGCGATTGGACCATGGAAACTTGAACTTCGGGGTCTCTCATCCCCTCAGCCTGTGGCAGTATATTCTGACTTTGCTACTAAGCTCAAGCGATGACTTCATCGCGTTCTTTCAATGTGAAAATTGAAACAGAAGTCTGGGTTAGCACATCCATGGAGGGGTTCAAAGTTCAACTGTGAGTTTTCTGCCCTGAAATCGCTTCGCTTGTGGCGCTGATCTTCGTCGGCACACTTCAGGGACCGGAAGAAAATAAAACCAAGAAACTCTGTCCTCGAGAAATGAGGACCAACGTGGGTTTAAAGGATAGGGAAAAGTTGTCCTATAACTTTAGCCCCTGTCAGAAGGGGTCCCGGTACAGACCATAACAGCAATCACACTACCCGAATGGTTTAGGAAAAGGAGGGGAACGGCGTGTAAGCCGAGTTGCTGCGTCAACTTTGCACCCAGCCTGGGCGAGAGAAGAACAGCATGACCTATGAGCTTTCATCTTTTCAGCCCCTTATTGGGGCCGTGCGACATTACAGGACTCTGTCGTCCCATGCCGATCCTAACAGAGCCTCAAACTCGGCTCTTGCCCATGGATTATTGCTATTCTGGGATTGACCGGCTTTTCGAACCGATTCCCCAGCTTTCTGTCCGTTCCGTAGGTCTCTGTGGCATCTAGCAGCCTTCTGTTGAGAAGCACGTCACGAGAGAGTTCGCCGTTTCTGTACTGCTTGCGCAGCCTTGCTCTGTCCAATTTGGTGGGATAGCATTGTGGTGGACCTATTACGACTAGCTGCGTGTCCAGCACATTGATATTGCAGCCGTTTTATCTGCTAGTTGAGGCCTAGACTTAAGTTTCTTTGGTAGGTCTCGCTGATTTTTCAGGGGCAGAGAGGCACCTATCTAAATGTCCACAACCTATCCGCGTCCGTTATATGGTTTCGCGTAATGGCGCGTTGACAGCCTCGATCAACATCAACATCCTTCATTAGCCACTGTCAGTATGTTCTGGGCTTTTGCTATGTTTCTCTATTCACTGACAAGCTAAAGATTGCAGGTTTCTGAGAAGGTAGTGGATACAGCAGGCGTAGTTGTCCGCCGTCCTATCTGATGGTAAATGATCTAGGGAAGCAACTTGAAAAATTTAGCTGATGCATCGTAGCCAATGTTATCCAGGCCAACAGCGTCCAAATTTGCTGGACTCGCGTCAACGGAGCCTGCACAAATGCTCCCATATCCATCTGAATGTAACGCCAGACGCAAGATACCTAGTGTTATTCCAACAACCTCGAAAGTAGGAGGTAGATATGCTAGGCAGGAACCTGGCACAACCACACGATGTGCAGGAAAGATTGACGAGGCCCCGGCCCCTCCACCAGAGGTGAGCATATCCTGTTACCATTGGAGTCCATGAAAAGTAACAACGAGAAAGTATCCCGAGGATGAGATGCCTCCACGGAAATAAAAGCTGCGAAAGAAAACAAGACCACCGAAGAAACCGCCACAAGGAGGTCAAGGAGGATCACAGCAGCCATCACAATAAGTTCATAGAGAAAAGAACCCAGGATGCTGGGTCTTTAAATCCGGAAGTTACGATGGAGTAGGGGACGAACAGGTTTTGTTCCAGGAATTGAATTTGGAGGATATATTCTAGCACGAGAACATGAAAAGCGTTTTCTGGCAGATTTTTGGAGTCAGAATATTGGAAAATTCATCTAGTGCTGTCAGATTTGCGGTTGATTCGGCTTAGAGTGCTATAAATGAGTTCTATAGAATTGAAACAAAAGTGTGCGGTGTAAACCCTTAGACAAGAATTGTTGACCTCTTGGAATTTGAGCCTTGTCGCCCAGTGATGTGGACGCAGCCCGCTAGCTTGTTCGGCAGCACAGTGGCTTCTATATAAGACCTTGCAAGCTCCCACAGATTCAGCGTACTCTCAAGTTACTTTCCACTCAAAACCCCACCAAAATTTAACTCCTATAACATCTAAACTCCCTTGGTAGAGACCAGATCGTCATCTAGACCTCACAAATCCAGACTTCAGCCCCGCAGAAAGTCGGTGATACAATAATAACTCTTTCAAAGTGTCGCCAGTTGATTTGTTCGTTTGTAAGCCGGTCGAGAAAGGTGTGTGTGCTGCTGTCAACTCAAGTTCATCCATCCACCCTATCACCCCTTCCCCCTGAAATGCTAGGCCCAAGGCATCGACGGAGTCAGGCCCCAGCCCCTTTCGTCTGTAATAGAACATATCGTCGTCGCGATGGCCTCCTTCGCAAGTGCAATGGTATCTCTGTATGCTGATGATGGATGGACCGAAACTTACCAGAGCGGCGACCGCTCCTGTGACCCCGAGCTTTGCTCTCGCACCATTGCCGACAGTTTACGCAAAAGATGATAACAGTGCTGAACGAGGCTCACAGGTTGCCTTGCAGAACATGCAGCGTCACGAGCTTAGACAGCGCCAGCGCCGGGAACCTGTGGATAATGATGACAGCTCTGCCACCATGGGGCAGGACTTGACGCCAACTTCAAGGGATGAACAGGAAGAAATAGAAGGTATCATACCATTATTTGTGTCCTCGATCGATCAGGTTTGACTGAAGTTAGAGGAAGCTGGCCCAGCGCAGCATAATATGTTCGCGGACTTCCGACATCCTTTCGGCAAGCTCAGGCGACAACCCCTTTCCGAGATAGGGAAGGAAGAGTCAATAGCCGCTAAACGAAAGGTAGAATACAACAAGATTCGTCCTAATATGCGTGCGTAAGAACCACGAGCGTACTCTGGCATACAGTGCTGACAATATATTTCGTAGTTGAAAAGGATCATATCGCTGGTTTGCCTAGACTCGCTGCCTATCAAGACAGCAACCCCAGCTTTTGCATGTTCCGCAGATTCGGGCCAGTTGCCGCTCGCATCCTTCTCGTTAAGGAAATTGAACTGGAAAAACTTGTAACAAATCTGAATCAACTCGACGAAGCAGACAGCAAAGATCCTGAGAAAAGGTACCGACTAAGAAGT
>Ga0302325_10022960_pt1 | contig 13029 bp, 12 predicted proteins | sample Palsa_T0_2_FD_201948 | JGI IMG/M metagenome (GOLD analysis project Ga0302325, IMG submission 201948) | Peat permafrost microbial communities from Stordalen Mire near Abisko, Sweden - Palsa_T0_2 | ecosystem: Environmental > Terrestrial > Soil > Palsa > Peat permafrost | place: Sweden: Abisko... | reverse complement strand
CCTGATCACCCGGGGGAGCGTCGATGCCGAGGCCATGGTCAGCCGGCGGATCGGGCTGGATGACATCAACGAAGCCTTCCGGGCCATGGAGGCGGGCGAGGTCGTCCGCAGCCTCATCGTCTTCGACGAGAAAGGACCGTGATGGCGGCCGCCGTCCACGTGGTGGACGCCGACGCCCACATGATCGAGCCGCCGTCGTTGTTCGGCGAGCTCATGTCGAGATTCCCCGATCAGATCGGCGTGCGGACCGACACCCGTCTCGGTGTCCTCGTGGAGGGCCGGCCCTATCCCTGCTACGAAGGACCGGGTGCCGGCTGCCCCCCGCAGGACGGGATGACCGACGCCCCCGGGGTGGACCCGACGTCGACGGCCGGGGTGCTGTCCAACGCCCTCACCGACGGGATCGACGCCATGGTGATGTTCCCGAGTTTCGGCCTCTGCGTCCCCACCATCGAAGATCCCGTCCTCGGGTCGGCCGTGGCCCGCATCTACAACAGGTGGGCGGCCGACTTCTGTGCGGCCAGCGGGGGCCGACTGTTCGCCGCCGCCGTGGTCCCCATCGAGCACGGGGACGAGGCCGTGGCCGTCATGAGCGAGGCCCATGACCTCGGTCTCGTCTGCACCGTGGTACCACCTGCTCTGAAGACCCGCAATCTCGACCATCCCGACCTCGACCGCTTCTACGCGGCGGCGGCCGAGATGGGGATGGCGCTGGGCGTCCACGGTGCCCCCGGGATCCACCTGCCGAAGATCGGTGTCGACCGCTTCACCAATTACATCCAGGTCCACTGCATCAGCTTCCCCTTCGACCAGATGACGGCCATGACGGCACTGGTGAGCGGCGGTGTCTTCGACCGCCACCCCACCCTCCGGGTGGCCTTTCTGGAAGCCGGGGCCGGATGGCTGCCGTGGTTCGTGGAGCGCCTGGGCGAGCACTACGAGTCGCGGGGGGACTGGATACCCGGTGGCTGGGGCCATCCGCCGGTGCACTACGTGACGGCGGGCAACGTGATGGTGACATGCGAGCCCGACGAGATGAGCGTCCCGTATGTGGTGGAGATGCTGGGCGACGAGTGCGTCATGTTCGCCAGCGACTACCCGCACTGGGACGGGGCCTGGCCCCACGCCACCTCCGAGCTGCTCGAGCACAACCAGGGGAGGCTGTCCGACGAGTCGTTGAGCCGCGTGGCCGGGGCCAACGCCCGTCGCTTCTACGCGCTACCCGCACCGGCCGGCTAGACCGGCGACGCCGCATCGGGCGTGTCAGGGAGGCGGCCCAGACCTTCCACCTCGAGGATCTTCGTCCGCGACGTGGCGCCCGACACCAGACGGACAGAGCGGCGCGGGACCCCGAGCCAGCGGGCCACCTCGTCCACGGTGGCGGTGTTGGCCGCCCCGTCCACTGGCGGCTGCCGGATCCACAACTCGAGCCGGCTCCCGTCCCACACCCGGCGCGTGTGGCTCGACAAGGGATGGACATGGACAGTCACCCGGATGGCGCTCACCGAGCCACTTTTTCACCGGCCCGGCCGTCGGCCGGACCCCGTGGCTAACCGGGGCGAGAGACGGCGCAGGAGGAGGGCCTTCGGGGAGGCGAGTCGCCGGCCCTCCTGGCTGCGCCAGAGACGACCTCGGGAGCGGGGGGCGACCGAGGTGGTCCGGTACCCAGGATACCGGGGCCGTTGCCGTGGCCAATCATCGACCCGGCCCCTCCGGTTCAGCTCGTGGCGCCGTCGGCCCGCCGACGGTACGACCCGAACACCAGGGCCGACCCGACGAGAGCGAGGACGATCCCGAGAACGAGCAGCCGGGCGAGTCCCGGTCCGGCACCGGTGAAGGCGAGAGACGGGGAAGTGGCCGCCGCCGCCCCCGGTGCCGCCGCCGGTGCCCCGGCAACCCCGGATGAGGCGGTCACTGGTGGTGTGGCCCCCGGGCCCGTGGCCGGAGCCGTGCCGCCGGCGGGGGCGGTCCCGGCGGGCGGGCTCACGGGCGTGGGCGTGGTAGTCGTGGTCGTCGTCGAGACGGCCCCCGTGGTGGCCACCGAGAAGCCGGCGACGCCGTTGCCCGTGACCTGCCCGGGCGCCGAGTCCCCCACGAAGGTGTACAGCGGAGAGCCGTTGTAGGTGACCTGGAAGGTCCCGTCGGACTGTTCGGAGCTCGCCACCACTCCCGTCACCTCCGGCCCGCCGGTGGGAACGGTCCCGGCCGGGACGGTCAACGGCGGCCATGCCGCGGCGCAACTCCCGTGGCACGTACTCTGCCCGTTGTGGTCGGTGTCGAAGGTGTACAGCGTCATTCCCGCACTCGTGGTCAAGATGGTGCCGTAGGTGGCGTCGGGTCGGGCGAGCACCGTCGGGCCGGCGGCCGAAGCACGACCACCGGTGCCGAGCACGGCTACCACGGCCACGGTGCCGACGAAGGCCAGGAGCGGGACCAGGCGCCGGCCCCTCTGGCGCGGCAGCGGGGCAGTGTGGCCGGGACGTGGTGATCGATCGGTGATGGTCGTCATGGTCATGGGCCTCCGTTGGTCGCCCTTTGCCGCCGACTACGGCCCCGGAGCCGCCGGTGTTCACCGGCCGGGGTCCGGCCACGAGGAACCGACGGAGGAGAAGGCGGGAGGAGACACATGAAGCGTGCCCGACGGGTTCGCCGTGGTCTGACGGTCGCCCTGGCGTCGTCGGTGGTGGGACTGCTCCTCGTGGGGGCGGCTCCCGTCCTCACCGCCGGGCCGGCGGCGGGAGCGGTGGGCGGCGGGGTGCTCAACTTCGGCCAGGCGGGAGCCCTGGGATCGCTCCAGGGGGACAACCTCGACGCCCCCCTCGTGGGCATGGCGGCCACGCCCGACGGAGGCGGCTACTGGTTGGTGGCGAGCGACGGCGGCGTCTTCACCTTCGGCAACGCCGTCTTCCACGGTGCCATCGCCAGCACCCATCTGAACGCCCCCATCGTGGGCATGGCGGCCACGCCCGACGGGGGCGGCTACTGGTTGGTGGCGAGCGACGGGGGCGTCTTCACCTTCGGCAACGCCGTCTTCCACGACTCCCTCGGCGGGACGACGCTCGACGCCCCCATCGTGGGTATGGTCGCCACGGCCGACGGAGGCGGCTACTGGTTGGTGGCGAGCGACGGCGGCGTCTTCGCCTTCGGCAACGCCGCCTTCCACGGTTCACTGGGGGGTACGGCACTCAACGCCCCCATCGTGGGCATGGCGGCCACGCCCGACGGTGGTGGCTACTGGTTGGTGGGGTCCGACGGCGGCGTGTTTACCTTCGGCAACGCCGTCTTCCACGACTCCCTCGGCGGCACGCCGCTCGACGCCCCCATCGTGGGTATGGCGGCCACCCCCGACGGTGGTGGTTACTGGCTGGTGGGGTCCGACGGCGGCGTCTTCACCTTCGGCAGCGCCGTCTTCGAGGGCTCGGCCGCCGGACATCAACTCGACCAACCGGTGATCGGCATGGCCGCCGACCCCGGCGGCTCCGGCTACTGGCTCGTCGAGGGGGCCCCTCTGGTGGGCAAGGTCGTCGTCATCGACCCCGGACACAACGGTTTGAACTGGAGCGACCCCTCGTACATCAACGCACCGATCTTCAACGGGCGCGAAGAGGAGGCGTGCGACACCACCGGTTCAGCCACCGACAGCGGCTACACCGAGGCCCAGTTCAACTTCAACGTGGCCGAGTACCTGGCCGCCGACCTGCGTGCCCAGGGGGCCACCGTGATCCTGACGCGCACCTCGAACGACGGGGTGGGGCCGTGTGTCACCACGCGGGCCGCCATCGGCAACGACGCCCATGCCGACGCCGCTGTCGCCATCCACGCCGACGGGGGACCGCCGTCGGGTCGCGGCTTCGCCATCCTCGAGCCGGTGGCCGACGGGCCCAACGACGCCGTCATCGGCTCCTCGGATGAGCTGGGCACCGACCTCCGCAACAACTTTCTGGCCGGGACGGGGGAGCCGGTTAGCTCTTACGACGGGGTGGACGGGATCCAACCGCGCGATGACCTCGCCGGCATCAACCTGACGACGGTCCCCAAGGTCTTCATCGAATGCGCCAACATGCGCAACGCCGTCGACGCCGCCCTCGTGGTGAGCCCGGCCTGGCAGCAACGTGCCGCCGCCGCCATCGATGCCGGACTGACACAGTTCCTGACCACCAGCCGCTGACGCGGCGGCGCCGGATCGGCCGACGTGCCGATCAGATGGGCGGTGGTGGGGGCGTGTATCCCCCGTAGCCGGTGTCAGTGCCCGACGACTGCGGGCGACGCCAGCCGCTCGACGGCAGTAGGCGGGCGTGCGTCCCCACCACGGCGGCCGCCGCGAAGGCCAGGTAAAGAGCGGACAGAAGGGTGCGGGAGGCATCGACCCGGGTGCCGGTCAGCTCGAAGATGCCGGGAGCGAGGATGCGGAACACTTCGTAGAAGAAGACGACGAGGGAGCCGGCGGCGATGATCACGGAGACGAACGACACGCTGGCGGCATAGCTCTGGGCCACGCGGGCCACCGGGCCCGGTTGACCGTTGGCTATCTCGGGGAAGGCCAGGACCCGGCGCAGGCTGGCGAGCAGAAGAACGGCGGCGATGGCCACGATGATCCCGCCCAGAACCACGATCCGGGTGACGGCGTCACCCACCGGGTGTTGCTCGCCGGAAAAGGAGGCGGCATGACTGCCGATGAGTTGGACGAGGCCGAGAACGATGGCAAAGGTACCGAAGAGAACAACGAAGAGAGAAATGAACGAGATGCCGAAGAGATAGACGGCCAGTGGGCGTAGTCCCGAAGGGTCCGGTTCGGCACGGTTGGCCACCACGATGACGACGAAGATGGCGACAACGGAGGCGAGGCCGAAGAACACCCCGGCGGCGATGATCAGGGCGGTGGGGATAATCGACAGAGTGCCACCGGTGAGCGAGTCCATCGTTGGATTGTCGGGGCTCCGCCCTACGAAGTCAACGACCGGAGTTTCCGGGGCCGTGCCCAACCCGACAAAACTCACACAAAGATGACCCCAGAAGTGAGAAGGTGAGATCAGGGCCGTCGCTCCAGGCAGACGGTCGGGCTCGATCACCACCGACGGAGGAGGCACCGGTGAGCGACGTATCGCAGGGACCGGGGTGGTGGATCGCCTCCGACGGCAAGTGGTACCCGCCCGAGTCGCACCCCGACCGGCGGGTGGATCCGGGACCGTCGCCGGAGCCGGATCCCGTCGTCGCCCCGTCGTCGTCGCCCCCATTATCGGAGTCGGAGCCGGAAACCCCCGCCTCGCGGTGGTTGGGGAGGGAGCCGCTCACTCCTCGTGCCGTGGACCCCCCGTCGGACACGCTGGCGTCGGACCCGTCCCCCTTGTCGGACCCCTCGCTGGGGTCGGACCCGTCTGTTTCGTCGGACCCGTCGCCCGCCGGCCCCTCCTCGTCGCGATGGTTGGGAAGGAATCCGCGACCACCGGTGACCCCACCGGTCGGGCCGGTCGAAGGGGCCGAACCCGAGACCCCGCCAGCGCCGACGGGACGGTGGCCGTCCCCGCCGGTCATGCCCACCGTGGTGGCGCCCCCGCCTGTCGAACTGGGCCCTTCGGCACCGACGACGCCGGTGCGCGCCACGAGGTCCGCCGGACCGTGGGTGCTCGCCGCCGCCGCCGTCGTGGCCCTGGCCGTGGCCTCCCTGGTGGTGGCCCTCGTGGCCGGCGGCGGGGGCGGGCGCTCGACGCTGGCAACGGGGTCGGAGACGGCCACCATCCACATCCGGGCTCCGCAATCGGGTGCTCCCTCGTTCTCGGGGACGGTCGGCGGTTTGGCTCTCACCGGGTCGACGACGACCGACGTGACCGAATCGCCGAACACGGGAGTGTTGGGCAGCGTCGTCTTCGTCTACAAGGGACGTCTCGGGGGCACGCCGTACGTACTCCACGTGTCGCTGGAGTCGGTCGGCAGCAATCAGGAATTGGAAGGAGGACCGGTCGTCTTTGCTGTGACCGGCACCTACGGCTCGCAGCGTGTGACGGCCAACGCCGAGTTCGTGGTGCCTTCAGCGGGAAGTGGGTCCTCCTCCCCGACGGTGTCGTTCGACGGGGAGTTGGGCCGGCAGCTCGTCCAGGGCAGCGCTACCGCCCGCCAGACCACTGACGGGACGATCGATGTCACCGCCACGTTCCGCGTCGAGTCGGTACCGGTGTCGGTTTCGCTACCGTGACGGATTAGGTGCTCCGAGGAGCGTCACCGTGAACAGCCGTGTGTTTCCGGCGCCGGCCTTCGGTCAGGACGAGGAGGACGATGATGGGCTTCCCAGGGACCCCTCTGTCTGGAGGAGCTGCTGGAAGCTCTCGACCTGCCCGGGGGGAGGAGCGGTCACGTTGACGGGGGTGCCGTAGTCCGAGAGACCGAGCGTCTCGTCGAACGAGACCGTGCCGGCCGCTCCGCTCGATTCCGTCAACTGCAGTTCGAAGGCACGCAGGAGTCCGGAGTGGTCCACGAAGGCCTTGATGTGGATGTCATGGACCTTCAGCCCGGCCACCGCCTGCTGCATCCACGACGGGAGGCTGGCCTTCTTCAATTGCTGCGCCGCGGCCGAGGGGTTGACGGTGACCGAATACCCCTCGACGGCCACGCCATCGACCGTGGAGGGCCCGAGAGGGACCACCGTGTTGCCCTGTTGCGCCAGCATCTGCAGCATCACGTCGGGGTTGCTGCCGAGACCCCCGGTGCTCGGGTTCTGGGCCTCGGCGTTCTGCAGCGCCGACAAGTCGATCGAGATCCACGACTTTCCGGGAGTGAGAGTGCTGAGCCCGGGGACGCTCTCGTAGATCACCCCACCCAGGTAGACGGCGGTCACCGGCACCTGCTGGCCGTCGGCTCCGACCGTCATCTGGAGCTGGAGGTCGTTGGCGGTGAAATTGATACCTCCGGATCCCGATCCGGTGAGGTTCGTCCCGTCGGCCTGACCCGAGAGGGTCATCGTCACGTGGGCCGAGCCGTCGCTGAGGGTGGTGTTGACGGCATCGACGACCTTGGCACTGGCGCTCTCGGTCCCGCCGAACACGACGACGGCGCCCACCACGAGGAGGATGACCACGATCATGCTGGCCACCACGGCGACGGGGGTCCGTGACCGCTTGGCCGGGGGGCCGCCGACGTCGGCGGGGGCGAAGGGTTGGCCGTGACCGAGGGGGTCAGAGCCGAAGCCGCCGGGGAGAGCGGCGTCGCCCGGGTCTCCCGCGGCCGAGGGCGGCGCCTCCGGAGCCAGGACCGAGGGATGGAGGTGCGGGGGATACCACTTGCCGTCTGACGCGATCCACCAACCGGGTCCCTGGGACATGTCACTCATGGCGTCATCCTCGATCTCTTCGGGGTTCGTCAGGAGAGCGGAAAAATCCTACCTTTCTCCATCACTCCTATCGGCTATCGGTAGCGGTGTCTGAAGGGCCTTAGGCTCGGAGCCCCATGACCGCCGGACCCGCCTTCCGAGCCGCCGACGCCCTGGCCGCGGTGGATCCGGTGGTGCACTCTCTGATCGGGCGCTACGGCCCGCCGCGTCTAGGTGGCCGGACGCCGGCCCACCAACGATTCGCCGTCCTCGCCCGTGCCATCTGCTACCAGCAGTTGGCCGGCAAGGCGGCGGCGGCCATCCACGGGCGCTTCGTCGCCGCCGTGGGCGGAGAGGTGACCGCGGCGAGCGTCCTGGCCACACCCACCGCCGCCCTGCGGGGTGCCGGGCTCAGCACGGCCAAGACCGCGGCCATCGCCGATCTGGCCCAGAAGGTGGCCGACGGACGGGTCTCGCTCGAGCGCATCGGGCGGCTGAGCGACGAGGAGGTCGTCGACCACCTGATCCAGGTGCGGGGGATCGGACGGTGGACGGCCGAGATGTTCCTCCTCGGCACCCTGGGCCGACTCGACGTGTGGCCGGTGGGTGACTACGGGGTACGGGCCGGCTTCGCCTCGGCCTGGGGCTTGCCCGAGATCCCGACACCGGCCGACCTGCTCGAGCGGGGAGAGGTCTTTCGTCCGTACCGGAGCATCGTGGCCTGGTACTGCTGGCGGGTGGTTGACAATCCCGTCCCTGTCACCTAGCGACGGGGCATCTTGATGGCGCGGTCGGCGATGATGTTCTTCTGCACCTCGGTGGTACCGGCCCCGATCGACGTGTAGCGCTGCCACACGTAGTTGTGGGCCCAGTGGCCCTTGTCGACGGCATCGGGTCCCCCGCGGGCGAGGACGCCCATGGGTCCGAGAATGTCCACTCCCAGTTCGGCGATGGTCTGAGACAGCGAGCTCCACTGGAGTTTGGCCAGGGGCACCTCGGGCCAATTGGGTTGGCCCTTCAGGATCTTGGACAGGGCCCGGGCGTTCAGCAGTCGGGTGAGCTCGAGCTGGGTCCACAGACGGGCGATCCGGTCCCGGATGTCGGGATCGTCGAGGGCGCCGGGATTGTGGACCCGGGCGGTAGCGATGAGGTTGTCGAGTTCGATCCGCATGGACACCGACAGCCCGGCTGTTCCCACCCGTTCATGGCCCAGGGTGCCCATGGCCACCTTCCAGCCCAGGTTCTCCTCGCCGAGGCGATAGGCGGTGGGGACGCGGGCGTCGTCGAAGGAGACTTCGCAGAACAACTCGCCGCCGGTGATGTCGCGGATGACGTTCACCTCGATCCCGGGCAGCTCCATGTCGACGATGAGGGCGGTGATCCCTTCGTGCTTGGCCCCCCGCTCGATGGCCGTGGGGTCGGTGCGCACCAGAAAGAGCCCCCACTTGGCCAGATGGGCGGTGGAGATCCATATCTTCCGGCCGTTCACGACGTACTCGTCACCGTCGGCCACCGCCTGGGTGCGCAGGTTGGCCAGGTCCGATCCCGCCCCCGGCTCGGTGAAGCCCTGGCACCAGTGCTCGGTGGCGTCGAGGATGCCGGGCAACCACTGCTGTTGCTGGGCCTCGGTCCCCCACTTGAGGATCATCGGCCCGATCTGCCACAGGCCGTTGGCGTTGTAGATGCCCGGGGTCTTGGCCTTGGCCATCACCTCGGAGTAGATGAAGTTCTGCGACACGGTGGCCTCGCGTCCGCCCCACGACGTCGGCCAGTTGATGGCGGCCCAGTGGCCCTCGTGCAGGCGACGCTGCCAGGCCTGGCGTCGGAGCATGGTGCGACGGTCGGCGTTGGTCTCGTCACCGATCTCGCCCTCGGCCATGAACTCGGGAAGGTTCACCGCCAGCCACGACTGCAGTTCCTCCCGGAAGGCCTCGTCCTCGGCGGTGGCGGCGAAGTCCACGGGCCGTCCTAACCGGCGGTGGAGCCCGCCGCCGCCGCCCGGGAGCGGGCGAGGACCTCGGGGTTGACGATGTGCAGGGGCGTGACCCCGGCCCGGAGCCGGCAGAGGTCCTCGGCGATGATCCGCGTGTGGTTGGACTCGGTGTCGTAGGTGGCGCCACCGATGTGGGGCGCCAGGACGACGTTCGGGAAGGTGGTGAGCGGATCGTCGGTGGCGAGGTTCTCGCCCACGAAATGGTCGAGGCCGGCACCGCCAACCTTGCCCGAGGCCAGCGCCGCCACCAGCGCGTCGCCGTCGTGGAGCTGGGCCCGGGCCGTGTTCAGGAAGATGACGCCGTCGCGCATGGCGGCGAACTGCGGTTCCCCGATCATGCCTGTCGTCTGCGGCGTGACCGGCGCGTGGAGCGAGACCACGTCGGACAGCTCGAGAAGGTCCTCGAGGCTGTGGGTGGCATCGGGGGCGTAGGGGTCGGTGGTCACCACGCGCATGCCGAGACCCTCGAGACGCCACTTGAGGGCCCGCCCGACGCCCCCGAGGCCCACGATCCCGGCCGTACGGCCGGCCAGCTGCCAGGCCCGGAAGCGTTGATAGGGGATGGTCCCGTCGCGGTACGTCTGGCCGGCGCGGACGTCGGCATCGGCCCGCACCACGCCCCGGTTGACGGCCAGAAGCAGGGCCACGGCCAGTTCGGCCACGGCGTCGGCGTTGCGGGCCGGGGCCCGCAGCACGGGGACACCGGCGGCGGTGGCGGCGGGGACGTCGACATTGGTGGGGTCGCCCCGGCAGCTGGCCACGGCGAAGAGGGGCTGTTCGAAGACCACTCCCTTGCAGGAGTCGGCCTCGACGATGAGGATCGTCGCCCCCTCAGCGGCGGCGCGTTCGGCCAGCTGCTCGGCGTTGTAGATGCGGATGGGCTCCTGGTCGATCCACGGGTCCACGACCAGGTCGGCCAGTTCGTGCAAAAGCTCGAGTCCGGGCCCGCGTACGGGGGCGGTGACGAGCGCCCGGGGGCGGCTGTCCACCTTCGATCCTCCCTCTGGGTTGGAAGTCCTCCATAATGACTGATGATGACGGCCATGTCAGGTTCGGTCACTGTAGGCGTGGACATCGGCAGCACGGCCGTGAAGGCGGTGGCCGTCGACGAGTCGGGTGCGGTCCTGGCCCGGTCCCGCATCCCCCACCGGCTCATCTCACCGGCCCCCGACCTCCTCGAGCACGACGCCGGTCGGGCCTGGCGCCGGGGGCCTCTCCAGGCCCTGGCCGGGGTGTGGGCGCCGGGCGAGCCTCTGGACGGCGTCTGTGTCTGCAGCATGGTCCCGTCTCTCGCCGCCGTCGACGTCCGGGGTCGCCCCCGCACGGTGGGCCTCCTCTACGGCGACCGGCGCGGGAAAACGGAGCGGCGCCCGGACACCGAGGGCGCCGAGGCCGGCGCCGTGACGGGGAGCGACGTCCTGCCCGACGCCGAAGGGTTCCTGCGCTGGGCGGTGGCCGAGGCGCCCGGCGCCCACGGCTACTGGCCGGCCCAGGCCGTGGCCAACTTCGCCCTGGGCGGGGTGGCGGCCATCGATTCCGGCGTGGCCATGATGTCGAATTCGCTCCTCAGCTCCGGGCAGTGGGACCCGGCCAAGCTCCAACTCATCGGGGCCGACGCCGGCCAGATGCCCCTGATCGTGCCCATGGGGTCGCAGGCCGGCACCGTGAAGGGATCGGACGCCGCCCTGGCCGGCGGGACCGTCGATGCCTTCTGCGACCAGATCGTCTCGGGCGCCGACAACTCCGGCGACGTCCTCGTCATCTGCGGCGCCACCCTGATCGTCTGGGCCGTCGTCGACGAGTGGGTCGACACGCCGGGACTGTGGACGGTGCCCCACACGGTGGCGGGCAAGGTGCTCGTGGGCGGTCCCAGCAACGCCGGGGCGCTCTTCGTCGACTGGGCCCGCTCCCTGCTGCACGGATCACGGCACCTGCCCATGTCCCGCCGGGCCACCCGCCTCGACGCCGGCGGGGCCCAGGACGCGGCCTCGGTGCCCCGACGGGGCCACCCGGACCGGGTGCCGGTGTGGCTGCCGTATCTGCGCGGCGAGCGGGCGCCGTTCAACGACACCAGCCTGCGGTCGTCGCTGCACGGTCTGGACATCACCCATGACGCCGACGCCCTCGAGCGCGCCGCCTACGAGTCCACCGGGTTCGTGGTCCGTCACATGCTCGACCTCGGCCAGATCAAGGCGCGCCGGATCGTGGCCAGCGGGGGCGGGACGCGGGTCACCCCGTGGATGCAGGCCATGGCTGACGCCTCTGGACTCCCCGTCGACGTAGTGGCCGTGCACGAGGGATCGGCTCTCGGTGCCGCCTTCCTGGCCCGGATGGCCGCCGGCCTCGAGCGATCGCTCGACGACGCCCGCCGATGGGCCCGCGTGGGATACCGGGTGGACCCCGACCCCGCCTGGCAGGAAGCCGCCGACAAGCGCTACCAACGCTTCCGGGGGCACGGCCCGACTCACTGAGGCGTCCGCCTCTCTGCCATGCTGGGGCCAGGAGGTGGCGAGGTGGGACCCACTGAGAACGCCGATCCCTCGGACGACGGCGACGACTGGAACTTCCCCTTCGAAGCGGCACTGCATGCCGAGGCGCCGGCGTTGCACGATGCCCAGAACGGGTGGCTGGCCCAGATCGACTCTCTGCGTGCCCCCGATCGCAAGACCCACGAGCTCATCGAGATGGTGTGCACGGTGATCCTGCGCAATCCGCCGGGGATCATGCGTCATGCCATGCTGGCCGCCGAGGTGGGGGCGACGTGGGACGAGATCCTCGGCAGCATCGTGCTGACCCAGCCCGCCTTCGGCCTCCTGCCCGCCGTGGAGGCCCTGCCCTACGCCCGTCGGGGGTGGGAGCGGGGACGCCGCGCCACCGGCGGCTGACCGACCTCGCCATACCGACGTCGGTCGATGTCGGTCGGCCGGCGCCCGCCGGTCAGGACTTCTTCGGCTTGACCCCGTTGGTGGGGCGCGCCTTCTTCGGCTTCACGATCTTGGGACGTACGACCGGATCGGTGCCGTCGGCCAGGGAAGGTGCCGGAGGCTCCCCGCCGCCGAACAGGGCCCGGTGGACCATGGTGGTGAGCGTGTCGAGAGCGCTGGCGTCGACCGGTTCGCCGGCGAACTGCCGGAGGTAGTGGAACCGGTCGACCATGGCCACGACTGCCTCGGCGGCGGCGTTGGGGTCGATGCCGGACTGGGGCCCCCTCTCGGAGATGCGGTTGGCCAGGGTCAGGGCCACCGCTCCGGCCGCCGCGTGGCCCTGGGCCGACAACTCGGCATCGCTCATGGCCAGGTCACTCCAGGCCCGCAGGACGGGGGCGTAGCGCTGCCACGTCTCGGAGAATTGCTCCATCCACCGGCGTAGCTCGCGCCAGCCCTGGTCGTCGGGCCCCACGCTACCGAGCGACGCGTCGAGGGCGGCCACCACCTCACCGGCCTCGCTCACCAGCGCCCGCAGGAGGTCCTCTTTGTTGGAGAAGTACAGATAGAAGGTCCCGTGCGACGTCTTGGCCACCTTCACGATGTCATCGACACGCGCCGCGTAGTAGCCGCGGCGGGAGAAGACGACCATGGCCGCATCGAGGAGCTTGCGCATGGTCTTGCGTCCCTGCGACCGCAGGGCCCGCCGGCTGGCCGGCTCGCCGGCCACGTCCACCGCCTTGGTCACCTTGCTACCTCTGGTGGCCTGGGCCCGCCGTGGGGCCTTCGACGAGGTGGGTCTCGACGCCGCC
>Ga0302325_10022958_pt1 | contig 13030 bp, 9 predicted proteins | sample Palsa_T0_2_FD_201948 | JGI IMG/M metagenome (GOLD analysis project Ga0302325, IMG submission 201948) | Peat permafrost microbial communities from Stordalen Mire near Abisko, Sweden - Palsa_T0_2 | ecosystem: Environmental > Terrestrial > Soil > Palsa > Peat permafrost | place: Sweden: Abisko... | reverse complement strand
GGCGTCCTCGTCGCCGTCGGGACCCTCCGACCAGCCCCAGCCGTCGCCGGAGTCGTCGTCCCCCCAGCCGTCGCCGCCCCAGCCCGATCCGACGACCGGGTCGTCCACCTCTCTCGCGCTGAGGACGTCGGTCTCGATCACCACCTCCGAGGCTACTGCGGCCCCGCTCCCGCCACCGGCCGTGCGTGACCGCGGGACGGCATGCGCGAGGCTGGTGGTATGGACCCGGCTCCGAGCACCAGCCCGTCGCAACGGGGTGGTCGCGGCCTCCCCGAGCCGCTGGAGCGGGCGCGCCGCGTCGGCGAGGGCCTGACCACCACCCCGCTTCGGCTGCTCTCCAACCTGGCCGACCCGATCCGGGACGACATCGGCCGGGGGGTTCGACGCTCGTTCGGCATCGCCGGGGCTCCCCGCCCCCGCGCCATGGACCCCGAGACGGCGTTCGTCCATCCCGACAGCGTGGTCCGGGTGGTCCACAGCGATCTCGGAGCGATGATGATCGGCGGGATCGGCGCCCTCATGCTCCAGGCGCTCCATCCCCTCGCCATGGCCGGGGTGGCCGACCACTCCGCCTACGAAGAGGACCCCATCGGACGCCTGCGCCGGACGGCCAACTTCGTCGGCACCACCACCTTTGGGACCACGGCCGAGGCCGGCGAGGCAATCAAACACGTCAAGGCGGTCCATCGGCGGGTCCGGGGCATCGCGCCCGACGGCCGACCATATTCGGCCGATGACCCCGAGCTGTTGACCTGGGTACATGCCGCCGAGATGTACTGCTTCCTCGAGGCTTCCCAACGCTTCGGCGCGCGTCGGCTGAGCAAGGACGAGTGTGACGCCTACTACCGGGAGACGGCGCCGGTCGCGCTCGAGCTGGGCGCCGAGTGGGTCCCGTCTTCGGTCGACGAGACCCACGCGTATTTCTTGCGGCTCCGCCCCGACCTCTACGGCGGAGCGCAGGCCCTGGCGGCGCGTGACTTCCTCATTCGCGGGGTCGCGCGCAAGCCGGAGGACCGGGTGGTCTACGGGCTGATCGCGGCGGCCGGCGTCAGCGTGCTCCCCCACTGGGCGCGGGCCAAGCTGAAGATCCCCACCGTTCCGATGTTCGACAGCGCGGTCGTGACCCCGGCGGGTCGGCTGCTCTGCGTGGCCCTGCGATGGGCGGTCCCGCCCCGGCCCTGACCGCTCAGCGGGTCAGACCGAAGCCGCCGTCGATCACCATGATCTCGCCGGTGATGTACGAGGACTCGGCGAGGAACAGCACCGCATCGGCAACCTCGTCGGCGGTCGCGCCACGCTGCATCGGCGCTATCCGGCCGTAGGACTCGCGAGCGGCGTCCCAGGTCGCGGTCCGAGGGGTGTCGACGAGGCCGGGCGCCACGGCGTTCACCCGGACGTCGGGGCCGACCACCTTGGCCACCAGCTCGGTCATGTGGTTGGTGGCCGCCTTCGAGCACGCATAGGGGACCGAGCTGCCCATCTCGCGAATCCCGGCCAGCGAGCTGACGTTCACGATCGACCCCTTCGACTCGGCGAGCGCGGGCATCGCGGCCACCGTGAGGGCCCAGGTGCCGAACACGTTGACCGAGAAGACCTCCTTCCACAGCTCGACCGGCGCGTCGCGCAGGTTCTCGTGCGGGATGACCGGACCGGTGCCGGCGTTGTTCACCAGCACATCGATCCGGCCCCACGTACTCAGCGCGGTCTCCACCAACATGGAGCACTGGCTCTCGTCGGCCACGTCGGCCTGCACGTAGCGCGCGTCCGGCAGTGCGTCGGCAACCGCCTGGCCGGCCTCGACCGAGCGGGTCGAATTGACCAACACCGACGCCCCAAGCGATGCGAACCGCTTGGCCACCGCCTCGCCGATCCCGCTCGAGGATCCCGTCACGAGGACGACCTTGCCCTTCCACGGACCCTCGGCCTCAGCTTGTGCACTCATCGCGGCACCACTCCCCACGCTCCCTCCCACTGCTCGCCCGAAGGCAACACGATCAGCCCGCGACCCGACCGGAATGCGTCGGGGGGACACGTCATGGGCTCCACCGCCACCGCGCGACGCCGGTGCTCGGGGTCCAAGGTGTCACCGGTGTAGCACATCAGGTAGCCGAAACCTTCGTCCATCCACAGCCGGGTTCCGCCCTGTCCGCCGGGGTCGGCCAGCTCGACCCAGGCCAGCCCGTCCGTCCCGCGTTCGAGGCCGGTGAACGCGGTGTCGAGCTGGGTCGGCCCGATTGGGCGGGGCTGGGTGAAGTCGTACTCGGTCCCGGCCACCGCCCGGACCTCACCGGTCGGCAGGCCACGCTGGTCGAGGACCAGGCGTTCGTGGGCCGGCAGGGCCAACAGCGCGGTGTCGATCGGGTCGCTCGCCGGCTGGAGGTAGGGGTGGAAGCCCAGGCCGAACGGGAGGGTCGATGGGCCCACGTTGGTGGCCACCGTGGTGACCGTGAGCCCGTCCCGGCCGAGCCGGTACTCGACCCGCACCACCAGGTTGAACGGGTACCCGGGGGTGGGGAACACGTGGCACCGCACGGCCACCATGTTCTGGGCCTTCACCTCGAGCTCCCAGGGCAACCACCGGACCAGGCCGTGGATGGCGTTGTTGCGCTCGGGCTCGTCCAGGGCCGCCTGGGCCGTGGTCTCCTCGAAGGTGTAGCGGCCGTCGCCCAGGCGGTTAGGCCACGGCGCCAGCACCTGGCCCTGGCCGCCGTGAGACCACTCGTCGGGCCCAAAGCCGGCTACCACCGGCCGTCCGTCGAGCGTGTAACTGCGCAGCGTGGCCCCGACCTCGGTGACCACCAACCGTTGGCGACCGTGGGCAATCTCCCACTGGGTGCCGGTCACCGAGCCCAGCTCGGCCGCCTGGGGGCCCGGGCCGGTCGGGCTCGCCGATGCTCGAGGGTTGGGTGGTGGCATGGGAGGGGGCGCCTGATGGGGGGACTTCGGACCGAGTCGCCGGCGGTATCGTACTGGGCGAGTGCGCATCCTGGTCACCAACGATGACGGTGTGCACGCCCCGGGTCTCGGTGCGCTGGTCCAGGCGCTGGCCCGATGGAGCAAGGACGAAGGCCACGAGATCGTCGTGGTGGCTCCCCTGGCCAACTACTCCGGTGCGGCGGCGGCCGTCGGGACGGTCTATGAGCGCGAGGCGGTGGAGTACCGGCGGGTCCACATCGAAGGGGCCGAGGAGATCCCCGCCTACGGCCTCGACGCTCCCCCTGCGTTGGCGGTGGTCGTCGGCACCTACGGTGCGTTCGGTCCCCGGCCCGACCTCGTCGTCTCGGGGATCAACCTCGGGGTCAACGTCGGTCGGTCCATCCTGCACTCGGGCACCGTCGGCGCCGTGCTCACCTGCGCCCAGCACGGGCTGCGGGGCCTGGCCGTCTCACTGCGCTCCCAGCCCCTCCCCTACCCGTGGGAGACCGCCGCCGAGCTGGCCCTGCGGGTGATCCCGGCGCTCGCCGCCGCGCCGCCAAAGACGGTGCTCAACCTGAACGTCCCGGCGGTGCCGCTCGACCGGCTTCGCGGGGTGGTGTCGGGTCGGATCAGCGACGCCGGCATCGTGAAGGGGGCCCACGCGGATCTGACCCGTGGCGATGCCGGATCGGTCCGGCTGGAGCTCGGCACCGCGATCCCCTCGCTCGGTGACACCACCGACGAGGACCCATCCGACGACGCGGCACTGGTCGGGGCGGGCTTCGCCTCCCTGACCGCGCTGCACGGCGTCGGTGAGGACTTCCGCCCCCACATCCAGGTGGTCGTCGAGCGAGCGGTGCGCGAGGCGGGCCTGCCCCGTCCCTGATCGGACAGCGGGCCGCCCGGCCACTCAGTCGTCGGGACCGGGCCGTCCCCGGGCGCGCTTGGTCTCGCCCCTCGATCGCTTCTCGGCCAACCGACGTTCCTTCGACCCCCTGGTCGGCGCGGTGGGTCGGCGGACCCGTTCGGTCCTCAGACCCTCGGCCAGCCGGTCGGCCAGCCGGTCCAGCGCGACCTGGCGGTTCCGGGCCTGGGAGCGGTCCTCGCCCGCGCTGGCCCGCACCACCGGGCCGATCCGCTCGAACAGGCGGGCCCGTTGGCGGGGCCCGAGACTCGGGGAGGCGAGCACGTCGAACCACACCTCCACCCGGCTATTGGTTCGGTTGGCGTGCTGGCCGCCCGGTCCCCCCGAGGTGGTGGCCCGCCATTCGACCTCGTCGAGCGGGATCGACAGCGAGCGGCCGACCCGCAGTCGGTCCCGATAGGGGCCCGCTTCGACCGGGCCGACGCCGTTGTCGGAATCCTCGGCCACCCTGGGAGCGTACGACCGTGACCAGGGAACGGGTGGACATCGGGGCCCCACCGGTACGATCCGCTACATGGAGCATCGACACCTCGGACGCAGCGGCATGGTCGTCTCGGCCATCTCGTACGGCAACTGGATCACCCACGGCGGTCAGGTCGAAGAGGACGCCGCCGTGGCGTGCGTCCGGGCCGCGCTCGACCTCGGCATCACCACGTTCGACACCGCGGACGTCTACGCCCAGGGCGCGGCCGAGACGGTCCTCGGGCGGGCCCTGAGCGGGGTCCGCCGGGACTCGATCGAGGTCTTCACCAAGGTGTTCTGGCCGACCGGGCCCAACCCGAACAACCGGGGCCTGTCCCGCAAGCACATCCTCGAGTCCTGCGACGCATCGTTGCGGCGACTCCAGACCGACCACATCGACCTCCTCCAGGCCCACCGCTACGACGTGGACACGCCGCTCGAAGAGACCCTGCGTGCCTTCGACGACCTGGTCCGGATGGGCAAGGTGCACTACATCGGCGTCTCGGAGTGGGACGCCTCCCAGATCAGCCACGCGCTGCAGATCGCCGAGCAACTGGGTCTCGACCGCCTCGTGTCCAACCAGCCCCAGTACTCGTTGCTGTGGCGGGTCATCGAGCCCCGGGTGGTGCCGTTGTGCCAGCAGGAGGGCATCAGCCAGATCGTCTGGTCTCCGCTGGCTCAAGGCGTGCTCACCGGGAAGTACCACCCCGGCGCCGAAGCGCCGAGCGGGAGCCGTGCCACTTCGGAGTCCGGTGCCGGGTTCATCCGACGCTTCCTCCGAGACGAGGTGCTCGAGTCGGTCGAGAAGTATGCGGCGATCTGCCGGGAGGCCGGCTACACGCCGGCGGCGGTCGCGCTGGCGTGGGTGTTGCGCAACCCCAACGTGGCCTCGGCGATCGTAGGGGCGACCCGGCCCGAACAGCTGACCGAGAACGTCACCGCCCTGGACGTCGACCTGAGCGACGACCTGGTGGCGGCCGTCGAGGGGGCGCTGGCCCCTGCCATGACCGACGACCCCGCCCTCACGGTCAGCCCGGCCAGTCGGATCTAGTCGTGGGGACCGAAGCGGGGTCGTGACGGTCGGCACCCCCCACCGGGTCGTCGTGGTCGGGGGTGGGTTCGGGGGGCTGTTCGCACTTCGGGCCCTGCGGCGGGGCCCGGTCGACGTCACCGTGATCGACCGGACCAACCATCATCTCTTCCAGCCACTCCTCTACCAGGTGGCCACCGGAATCCTGTCCCCCGGCGAGATCGCCCCGCCGATCCGCGACATCGTGCGCCGGTATCGCCGCACCGAGGTGGTGCTCGGTGAGGTGACCTCGATCGATCTGGGCGCCCGGACGGTGACGGCCCATCAGGGCGCGTCGGACCACACCATCGGCTACGACAGCCTGATCGTCGCCGCCGGCTCGCAGACCTCCTACTTCGGCCAGGACCACCTCAGTCGCTGGGCACCGGGGATGAAATCCATCGACGATGCGTTGGAGCTGCGTGGCCGGATCTTCGGGGCGTTCGAGATGGCCGAGATCGAATCCGACGACGCTCGGCGCGACGAATGGCTCACCTTCGCCGTGGTCGGCGCCGGACCAACCGGGGTCGAGATGGCCGGCCAGATCGTGGAGCTGTCCAGACGCTCGCTCCGCCACAACTTCCGCCATATCGACCCGCGTTCGGCACGCGTCCTGTTGTTCGACGGGGGAACCTCGGTCCTGGCCGACTTCGGGCACCGGCTGGCACAGAAGACCCAGCGCGACCTCGAGCGCCTAGGGGTCGAGGTCCATCTCGACGCCATGGTGACCAACGTGGACGACCACGGCCTCGAGGTTCGCTTCGGCGACCTCTCGACGCGCCGGTTCGCCGCCCGGACCAAGATCTGGGCCGCTGGTGTGCAGGCGTCCGCGCTCGGCGCCACCCTGGCCGAACAATCCGGCGCCTGCCTGGACAAGACCGGTCGGATCGAGGTCCTCCCCGACTGCTCGCTCCCCAGTCACCCCGAGGTGTTCGTCGTCGGAGACCTCATGACGCTCGATCACCTGCCCGGCGTCGCCGAGGTCGCGATGCAGTCCGGGGCCCACGCGGCCAAGGTGATCCTGCGCCGACTGGCCAGTGGAGAGGACACACCGGGGGCTCCCCTCCGCTATCGCGACCTCGGGTCGATGGCCACGATCGCCCGCTTTCGCGGGGTGGCCAAGATCGGTCGGATCGAGATCTCTGGTTTCGTCGGCTGGGTGGCATGGCTCGTCGTCCACCTCACCTTCCTGACCGGCTTCAAGAACCGCTTGTCCGCGCTAGCCCACTGGGCGGTCAGCTTTCTCGGCCGGGCTCGAGCGGAACGGACCATCACTGAGCAGCAGATCGTGGCCCGTCTGGCCATCGAGGCCCACGAGGCCGACGGCCGAGCCCCTTAGCTTGGAGCACCAACGGGCTCGGCGCACGTCACCGGATGTCGAGGGACGTGAGGATCTGGCCAGGTCCCCCGAAAGATGTCGAGAGCCCCGGTCCCAAGGGACCGGGGCTCTCGACCGCACTGCTTCTGCTTCCTGGGCGCTAGCCCGGGAGGATCAGAAGACCGGGGCGAAATAGCCGTAGACGTCCACGACCACATCGACGTTCCCCGACCAGTTAAAGACGTCCATCGAGGTGAACGGGAACGAGGCGACCGTGGTCACGATGTCTCCGTTGGAGATGATCCAACCCGGCACCCAGTTGATGTCCGAGGTGGGATAGGTCGTCAACTGGGCCAGGCCGATGCCGCCCTGGGCCGGGAAGATGGTCAGGAACGACGACCCCGTGGTGTTGGTCACCGTCACGTTCACATCCACCCCGTCATAGTCGGCCGGCGCGTTGAACCCGGTCGCCGGGCCCCACACATCGCCCGGGACGTCGATATCGAGGATCGACAGGGCCCCGAGTGTCGACAGCGTGTACGGCTCACCCGAGTTGGCCCTGGTGTCGGCAATCCGTGCCGGAGCGGTCAACCCGTAGTAGAAGCTGCCGGGGTAGAACCCGGGACAGGTGCTGGGGTAGACCGCCGGCAGGGACACCGTGGTGACGGTGTTCGTGCCACCGGTGAGGCCAGCCAGGTTGCCCGTGATGGTCAGGGCTCCCTCGGCGTAGGTGATGACCACCGGAGCCGTGCCCAACGGACCGCCGGTTGCCGACACGCCCGTCGTCGGGAAGTAGGTCGGCGCGGCCTGCAGGTCACTGAGCACCGCTGCAGCCGAGGCGTTGTAGGGGATGGTCCCGGTGGTGTTGCCGTTGTAGTTCAGCGTGAACGTGCCACCGGTCGCCGTGAACGAGAGCGTCGTCTGGTTGGCCGTCGCAGTGGTCACCGGACACAGCGTGGGCTCTAGAACAGAGTCGGCGAAGTACCCGTCCAGGTCAGCCACCACGTCGGTAGACCCGGCCCAGTTGTAGACCGAAATGGTCTGGGTGGTCGAGTTGTAGGGGACGATCACCCGGTTGGCAATCGTCTGGCCGGCCAGGAAGTTGACGTCGGACGCCAACGGCTGGGCAACGCCGGTGGCCCACGCGGTGAGGAACGACGACGCGGTGGAGTCGGCCTCGGTCAGGTTGAGCACCACTGCCGTCGCGTCGTCCGGTACCAGGGTCAAGTTCGGCGCGAAGGTCGACGTCCCCGGGTAGAAGGTCAACTGCTGGTCCGGACCGAGCGTCTGGCCCGCATCCTGCTGACCCGAGTTCTGGCGGGTGTCGAGCACCCGGATCGGGGCGTTGTCGAGCGAACCGGTCACCGGGTTGGGGTAGCTGACCGGAAAGTAGAGGGCACTCAGGGTTGCCACGTAGTAACCCTGGACGTCCACCACCACATCGGTGAGACCGACGTGGTTGAGAATGCTCACGTAGCCTCCCGTGACCCCGTTGTTCCCGAGGGTGATCGTCGCCTCATTGGCGATGGTCTGGCCGGCGATGAAGTTCACCGTCGAGGCGAACGGGGTGGTCTGTCCGGACGCATACGCGGTCAGGTAGCCAGCACTGCTGGGGTTGACCGCGGTGATGTTGAGGACCACGGCGGTGGCACCTGCTGGGACGCCATCGCTCGGGAGCCCGGCCACCCGGATCGTCAGGATCTGGCCGCTGCTCAGCGTGTCGCCGGCGCCTTGGAAGCCCGAGTTGGCCCGGGTGTCAGCGATCCGGACCGGGGTGACCGGGAAGTACCCGGTCCCGCCGACCTCAGACGCGGGGATGGATGCCGATGCCGGGGTGGAACTGAACACCGCCGCGAACACGCCGAACGAGGCAGCCACCGGCAGCAGGAGACCGACGCTCAGAGCCAGCCGACCGACCAGGCTCCTCTTCCGTCCCGGCCCCTCGGCTCGTGAAAACAGCATCATGACTGTGGTCTCCTTGATTTCTCGACAAGGCGCCCAATCGGTCACCTTGGTCCTCCGCACTCCACTGCCGTGCTGCGAATGCCGTGCTGCCGCCTGGCCAACTGGCCCCACGAAAGCCCGGATGATTAGGACACAGATCCATCCCCACTGCAACCTCTACCTGGTTCAACTGCCGAGCGACCCGGTTCGTGACAGGTCCGCGGCACTTTTCCCTTGAACTGGCCTCCTTCGTTCTTCGCCTCTCACCGGTTTCAGCGGGTCCAGCACGAAAGCCCTGGTAGATCCGGTTGCCTGAGGCGGGCGTCTCCCCTTGCGACGACTCTTCAAAGTGTTTAGGTCTTATGGCCTCGATGCACCGATTGGCTAGGACATGGGCCGCAAGGGTGGGCTGACCGGATTTGAACCGGCGACGTGTTGAACCCCAGTTCAACTACACCATGACCACAGGAGGCCCGACCGCGACACCGGTTCTGGCGGCAGGCCGCGCACGTCCGGCGTCGCGTTCCCAAGGATGTGAGGACCTGATCGGTTTCCCAAAGATGCCGAGAGCCCCGGTCCCAAAGGACCGGGGCTCTCGAACTTCTGCTACGGGGTGCCTAGCCCGCGATCAGATCGGGACGTAGTAGCCGTAGACGTCTACGACCACATCGACATTGCCCGACCAGTTGAAGACATCGATCGAGCTGAACGGGAAGGAAGCAGTCTCAGTGACGATGTCCCCGTTGGAGATGATCCAACCCGGCACCCAGTTGATGTCCGAAGTGGGATACGTCGTCAACTGAGCCAGGCCGATGCCGCCCTGGGCCGGGAAGATGGTGAGGAACGACGATCCGGTGGTGTTGGTCACCGTCACGTTGATGTCCACGCCATCGTCGTTGGCCGGAACGTTGAACCCGGTCGCCGGGCCCCACACATCGCCTGGGACGTCGATGTCGAGGATCGACAAGGCACCCAGTGTCGACAGCGTGTACGGCTCACCGGAGTTCGCCCTGGTGTCGGCAATCCGTGCCGGAGCGGTCAACCCGTAGTAGAAGCTGCCGGGGTAGAACCCGGGGCAGGTCGACGGGTAGACCGCCGGCAGGGCCACCGTGGTGACGGTGTTGGTGCCACCGGTGAGGCCAGCCAGGTTGCCGGTGATGGTGAGCGCTCCCGCGGCGTAGGTGATGACCACCGGAGCCGTGCCCAACGGACCGCCGGTCGCCGATACACCCGTCGTCGGGAAGTAGGTCGGCGCGGCTTGCAGGTCACTGAGCACCGCCGCTGCGCTGGCGTTGTAGGGGATGGTCCCGGTGGTGTTGCCGTTGTAGGTCAGGGTGAACGTGCCACCGGTCGCAGTGAACGACAGCGTCGTCTGGTTTTCGGCCGGGGTGGTGACCGGACACAGCGTGGGCTGTAAGCCATTGGAGGAGAAGTACCCGTCCAGGTCAGCCACCACGTCGGTCGACCCGGCCCAGTTGTAGACCGAGATCGTCTGGGTGAGGCTGTTGTAGGGAACGATCACCCGGTTGGCGATGGTCTGGCCGGCCAGGAAGTTGACGTCGGACGCCAACGGCTGAGCAACACCGGTGGCCCACGCGGTCAGGAACGACGACGCGGTGGAGTCGGCTTCGGTCAGGTTGAGCACCACTGCGGTGGCGTTGGCCGGCACCAGGGTCAAGTTCGGCGCGAAGGTCGACGTGCCCGGGTAGAAGGTGATCTGCTGGTCCGGACCGAGCGTCTGGCCCGCATCCTGCTGACCCGAGTTCTGGCGGGTGTCGAGGACCCGGATCGGGGCATTATCCAGGGTCCCGGTCACTGGGTTGGGGTAGCTGACCGGGAAGTAGAGGGCAGATGCTTGCCCGTTGAAACGCAAGGACACGCCGTTCGGGGCGTAGTAGCCCTGGACGTCCACCACCACATCGGTGAGACCGACGTGGTTGAGAATGCTCACGTACCCAGAGGTGACCCCGTTGTTGCCGAGGGTGATCGTCGCCTCATTGGCGATGGTCTGGCCGGCGATGAAGTTCACCGTCGAGGCGAACGGCGTGGTCTGTCCGGCCGCATAGGCGGTCAGGTAGCCCGCATTGCTCGGGTTGACCGCGGTGATGTTGAGGACCACGGCGGTGGCACCGATCGGGATGCCATCGCCCGGGAGTCCGGCCACCCGGACGGTCAGGATCTGCCCGCTGCTCAGCGTGTCGCCGGCGCCCTGGAAGCCCGAGTTGGCCCGCGTGTCAGCGATCCGGGTTGGGGTGACCGGGGTGTACGCGGTCCCGCCGACCTCGGAGGCGGGGATGGATGCCGATGCCGGGGCGGAGCTGAATGCCGCCGCGAACACCCCAAAAGAGGCAGCAACCGGGAGCAGAAGACCGACGCTCAGCGCCATACGACCGGCCAGGCTCCTTCTCCGTCCGCCTCGTGAAAACACCTTCATGACCGTGGTCTCCTTGATTTCTCGACAAGACACCCATTCGGGCACCTTGGTCCCCCCCACTCCCATCGCCGTGCTGCAAATGCCGTGCGACTGCGCCTGGCCAACCGGCCAACTGACCCCACGAAAGCTGCGACGATTAGGACACAGATCCATCGCCACTGCAACCTCTACCTGGTTCAACTGCCGATCGACCCTTTTTGTGACAGCCGCAGACCTATTCTCGCCTGGGTTGGCCTCCTTCGTTTTTCGCCTCTCACCACATTTCAGCGGCCCCGTTCGCGAATGCCCAGGTAGATCGGGTCGCCTGTGGAGGTGCCTCCCTTTCACTGGCTCTACGTTCTGGTTTTTTGGCCTCAGGAGCTCAAGGTTGAGCTGACGGGATTTGGACCGGCGATCTCTTGACCCCCAGGTTCAACTAGACCACGACCACGGGAGCCCCGAGCCCGACGCTCGTCAGGCGGTAGGCCGCGCAGATCCGTCGCCGCGGGCCGAGGGAAGTGAGGACCTGACCGGTTCCCCGAAGACGTCGAGAGCCCCGGTCCCTTGGGACCGGGGCTCTCGACTGGACTGCTTCTGCTAGGGGTGGATCAGATCGGCAACGGGGCGAAGTAACCGTAGACGTCCACGACCACATCCACATTCCCCGACCAGTTGAAGACGTCGATCGAGGTGAATGGGAAGGACGCGACCGTGGTCACGATGTCCCCGTTGGAGATGATCCAACCTGGCACCCAGTTGATGTCCGACGCTTTGTGGGCCGACAACTGAGCCAGGCCGATACCGCCCTGGCCGGGGAAGATGGTCAGGTAGGACGACCCGGTGGTGTTGGTCACCGTCACGTTGATGTCCACGCCGTCGAAGTTGGCCGGAGCGTTGAACCCGGTCGCTGGCCCCCACACATCGCCTGGGACTTGGATGTCGAGGATCGACAACGCACCCAGCGTCGACAGCGTGTACGGCTCACCCGAGTTGGCCCTGGTGTCAGCAATCCTGGCCGGAGCCGTCAACCCGTAGTAGAGGCTGCCCGGGTAGTACTGCGGACAGGTCGACGGATAGACCGCCGGCAGCGCCACCGTGGTAACGGTGTTCGTGCCACCGGTGAGGCCGCCCAGGTTGCCCGTGATGATGGTGGCTCCCGAGGCGTAGGTGATGACCACCGGAGCCGTGCCCAACGGACCGCCGGATGCCGACACACCCGTCGTCGGGAAGTAGGTCGGCGCGGCCTGCAGGTCACTCAAGACCGCCGCCGCCGAGGCGTTGTAGGGGATGGTCCCGGTGGTGTTCCCGTTGTAGTTCAAAGTGAACGTGCCACCGGTCGCCGTGAACGAGAGCGTCGTCTGGTTAGCGGCCGCGGTGGTCGCTGAACACGACGTGGGCTCTGCAACCGCCGGGGAGAAGTACCCGTCTAGGTCCGCCACCACGTCAGTCGACCCGGCCCAGTTGTAAACCGAGATGGTCTGGGTGGTCGAGTTATAGGGGACGATGACCCGGTTGGCGATGGTCTGGCCGGCCAGGAAGTTGACGTTCGACGCCAACGGCTGAGGAGCTCCGGTGGCCCACGCGGTCAGGAACGACGACGCGGTGGAATCGGCTTCGGTCAGGTTGAGCACCACTGCCGTGGCGCCAGCTGGTACCAAGGTTTTGTTCGGCGCGAAGGTCGACGTGGCCGGGTAGAAGGTGATCTGCTGGTCCGGACCGAGGGTCTGGCCCGCATCCTGCTGACCCGAGTTCTGGCGGGTGTCGAGGACCCGGATCGGGGCGTTGTCCAGCGAACCGGTCGTCGGGTTCTTGTAGCTGACCGGGAAGTAGTAGCTACCGCCGCCCGGGATGTAGTAGCCCTGGACGTCAACCACCACATCGGTGAGACCGACGTGGTTGAGAATGCTCACGTAGCCTCCCGTGACCCCGTTGTTCCCGAGGGTGATCGTCGCCTCATTGGCGATGGTCTGGCCGGCGATGAAG
>Ga0302325_10022957_pt1 | contig 13031 bp, 15 predicted proteins | sample Palsa_T0_2_FD_201948 | JGI IMG/M metagenome (GOLD analysis project Ga0302325, IMG submission 201948) | Peat permafrost microbial communities from Stordalen Mire near Abisko, Sweden - Palsa_T0_2 | ecosystem: Environmental > Terrestrial > Soil > Palsa > Peat permafrost | place: Sweden: Abisko... | reverse complement strand
ATATGCTATACTTAGGGTATTGGGCTGATTTTGCGTAGTTGACGCGTAGCTTATGGGGCTGTGAAATGGCCCTGTAAGGCTGATTTGACGTATCCGAAGTGAAGCCTGTACAGCTGAACCAACACCAATTCCAGCTGGGAGGCTTGTGTCATAGTCAGGAAGGCCGTTGCGCTGAACGCGACAGTCGATGGCAAGAAAGACGCCGGCGATTGCATTGCAACGTTTGGTGAGCAGTGCAAGAAGGATTGAACAACTGCCATGCCATTTCAAGAGCCCGAGCCTCTGCACCCAACCATAACTCCTTGAGTAGCGTTTGTGGAGACATGATTATGCCACAAGTTCCGAACTTATGCACCGGGTTATTCACGAGCAACACAATTTCACAAGGTATGTCTCTTGTTGGAGTATCTAAGCAGCCAACTGACGGGAATACATATATTTTTGCAGCAATCGAGACAACAGGCATTCCATTCTTTTATTTCGCCGACGATCCACATGATCCTGCCACACGACATACTACGAAAGCGCAGTAACCAGGATCTGACTAGTCCTACTCCTGTAGTTCCCGACTAACAGTGGCTCCTATTCGACCCAAATGAGTTATTTGAGGGCTAACAATGCTACTGCCGGATCTAAAGCCATCACCGACATGCCTAGAGGAGGATCTCAATTGCAATTTGCTAGTTGGGCGCTAGTGTTTGTCTCTCTCATGGTTAGAGTATTCCTGTGAATAGCCGGCCCATTGCGAGGCTATTTAATTACCCAAGCTTCTGACGTTCTTCAATCTGTATCTAGAAGCCAGCAAAGTTATTCCCAGTCTCGTCATACTCTTCAATGAATCTTCTACTGGCCAGGATGTCTTCAGCTACCTGAAAGTTCTCGAAATTGTATAACTGTTCAAGTGACCAATCCTGGATATCGCCTGGCGTGAAATTGATGTTCGTGCCAAAGTCAGTCCAGTTGGGTCTGTGGTCGCGATGATTGCCAGCCGTCACTTCGGTGCGGTCAACTTCATAACTTGTTGACGTCTCGATACTCGGGGAGACCTCATTGGTACCATACATGTCTTGGTTGAAGTCGTGTATTGGATGCCCAAGGCTAACGTCAGAAGCTTGCTGATCTTGATGACTGTCTTGAAAATCTTCATTCGGAGGAGGCATCGCTGGAGTAGCAGTCTTAGATGTTTTTGAGGCACTGTCTTTCAGGAAGACAGGACTTGCATCCAGCATCCCCACCGTAAATTTCATAAATTCTGCTGCCTTACTACTGACTCTAAGAGTCCACCTGTATTCTGCAAGTTGGGATTTGTAGAACTCAGCCTCCTCGGAATTGTCGCTCGTAGCCCAAAGCAGACTTCCAAACGTTGCAATAATAGCAAGGTTAACTTTGGAAGAGAAGAACCAGAAGCACTGCAGATGTGCTGGTTCTAGTTTGTTGACCAAATTGATGGCTGAGGTGAACCGCATTCGAGCTGCTCCTCGAGTGATTGATCTGAGGCTTTCATCAAGACTTGTCGAGTCAAATCGAATTATCGCACGGTGGAGAGTGACTTCAGCGGCGAAGTACGAGAGGTGTAGTGATCCTGAAGATATTGTTAGTAGATAAATCTTGAACGAATGTAAACAGTCATACCGGTTGGAGACAACTTCCTCGCCCTCGTTTCACCAATAGCGAGACATTGTGGCAAACTCGAATGCCAATCTTTGAGCCTCAACTGGACCGGTTTCGCCTTCTCAAGTGTGACTGTCATCGCATGTTCTCGCTCATTGCTCAAGGTCGCTGTAGCTCGCAATGTGAAAAAGGTTTCGAGGATGTCCGATAGGATTTCAGTTAACAAGATCATGTTGATAAATGTCAATCGGCCTGTCTCAATATCTGAGCTACCCTCTTCCTCGTTGTCGTCTTCAGCAGTTTCTGGGAAATCCCTTGGCTCCACGGGTTTTACAGACCAATTGTCGAGATGGATCAATGACGGTCTACCATGAATTAAAGCACCCCACTTGTCTTGCATGAACAATGCCCATGCCAGACGTTTCCTCAAACTCCTTTCCCATTCCGGGATCTTCCACGTCGAGCAATCCAGATGCAAACCTAGATTCTGCGCTGCAGCTACGAGTTGGCCCGTAAGTGCCCACGAGTCCCCATCCGGACGTTGCAGTAGTAGAAGGCCTGCTTGAACAGTCGAGAGCTTCGGCCGATTCAAAACGGCGCTCATCATCGGAGGCACGAGCTTCTCCAGTTTTTGAATGTCAGGCTTCGGCAGGTTAACGAGCTCAGGAGTATAAGACCACCAGTTAAGAGCCAAGATATAGACTGCAGCCAGCACTGGAGGTGTAAATTCTCGATAGGTGCGCTCATACTTTTCGAGAAATACTTTCTTGTACATGATAGGGAAGCTGGGATGGATGATACGGAAGTATAGATTAACAAGGGCTCGACCATGAGGCTGAACGATACTTTCCACCAGGTCGAGATTCGCTATCTCATCGTCGACTTCGGCTTGACTTTCTGATTTCATGATGAAGTGGGTGTGATGACTGACGCGCCGTAATGTCCCAGGAGTGCTGACATACTCGCCGCGGCCGTTGAATGGTGAGAGACTGATGAGACGGACGTCATATTCGGACGTCTGACCCAAGTACTGGCCATGTTGGCGGTTCTGAAGACCGAGAGTTTTCTTCAGGAGTGACGGGCCTGGAAGGGAAGTGTAATCGTCGATAGGAGGTTTAGCGTGGATACCTGAATCTATGTTAACAGATATTTCTTTGGAATCCATCCTCACTCACCTCTCTCAGCATCTGGAGACCTATTCAGGATAGTCAGCACCGTACAGGCCTTGAATCATGACTGGATCATACCTTGGTTTCGTGGCATCTGGGCTGTTCTCATCCTCTGCTCGTCGTCGTTTTCTTCGTTGGGGATTTTGAACAAATGTGCATTCTTCCGACCTCGACTGACAAATAATACATGTCTCCGCATCTTGAGGAATAATGCACTTGCTCTTGCGTCTTCTGCATGCATCGCAGGGCCTATCTCTCCTTGTCCACCCATTGATAGGAAGTTTACCCTGCGTGGAGGCATTGTACTGGCCTCCTGTGGACAAGTTTGGTTCCATAGGCATCAGGGACCACACTTCCAAAGTTTTACCGGGTTGAAAACTCCCGATGGATGATATCGGCGCAGAAGTTCATGGTTGTTCAGAGGATGGAGTCACGTGGAGATAGGGATTTCGAAGTTGTTGTCTAAATTCACCCCACCTGATTTCTATTTTCCTCCCCCCTCCGCTCAGCTGCTGAGTCAGCCACCGCGCTAACGATCGAGTTCCCCAAAGCTCACGATGAAACTGTGACTTGAAGTTCCTACATCTCCGGAGAAATTCAATCACAATCATGACTGTCACAGAAACTGTCAAATCCGCTGCGGGGCCCGGCGAGTCCGCGTCGACTTGTATGTACCTCCATTGCCTTTCAATTGGCTATGCTAACTTTCTTCACAGCAGCGTCCCGAGAAGCGATGAGCGAAGCCAGACTCCCCCTCGCATATCGTGACAGCTGTGCGGGTCTCCTCATACCCCTCAATCGGTGTCGATACGAAGAATTCTATCTGCCATGGAAGTGCGAGGTTCGTTGAAAATCGAGCGGGGATGCTGGTGGAGGTTGAGCGGCGACCAGCAAGATGGAATTGGTTTGCAATTGCTAATGGCCTTGGGATTCACAGACAGAGAGACATAGCTACGAGAAGTGCCAATACGAAGAGTTTAAGAAGAGGGTTGCAAAGATGAACGAGTTAAGGGCGGCAAAGGGTGGAGCGAGAAGCAATTAGAGGGCGAGGAAATGCAACGTGTACATACTCTGGGAATACAAGAGATACAAGGACGATGGCTTTTCCAACATCTGCAACTTGAAGATGGAAAGGAGCTCCACGTCGAAGATCCCCAAGTGCCATAAAATATTTTGGTAATTCAAGCATGGCCGCAGGGGCATTATTGACGGGGAAGTTTTCGGTCAAGGCATTCCGGGAAAACATCTCAAACCTTGACTCCATATTGATGTAAGAGATGCGTATGGAGCTTGAGAGTCGTCGGACATGGATTTGCACGTTGATATATTTAGTATCGGATTGATCAAGTTGCGACTTCTAACTCAAGAGCACATTCTGCCCTGAGCCTCTCAATATCGGCAGCAAACCTCTCCACCCATAAATACTCTCTCTACGTACCCTTGAATATACTGACATACACAGATATCAACCAATCATCTGCAGGAAATCTGTCTTCCCGTTCATCACGGAAGACAGTTCTTGCAGAAGTGTTCTCATTACTGGTGCTAATAGTGGACTAGGCTGCTTCTTCATCTGTCAATTCTTCACCTCGACCCATCCACACTTTCTACTTACGGCATCTATGTAGTCCGTAACACATCTACCGCTCACTAACTCTCGGAAGTCCTTTCTTCCACGAAGACCCCAAATTCCCACGAGCTTATTCCTATCCACCTTAGTTCCCAAGAGAGTGTTTGTGCTGCGGCTGTTTTCCTGAATCAATGAGTTTCGGCTGGAGAAATACGCCAATAACGAGCATTGATTCCGAGTGCGGCTGTGCAACATGTTGAAGGCAAGATAGCGACCGTCGAAGGTTTGGACTCTCATTTTACTGTCAGCTACCTAGCCAACTTTTTGTTCGTTTAACAATTTTGGGGAGTAGGTAAACAACGGGGCAAACTCGTGATGATATCTACAGCCACGCATGATTCTTATCATTAGATGAATAGTCGGACATTTCCAACAGGTGGTAAAGAGATGTTCACGGGTACCGAAACTATTGCCCGTGGCGAAGACGGAGAAATTGACGGCGAGAGACGCAAAGAAGGAGTGAGGAGATACGCAGTTAGCAGGTGCTTATGTTGGATCAAAAATGTGATTTTGGAGAAGACTGAAGTTCTAATTGCTTTGGAAAATATCCTATACTTATACTAATAAATGAACCCCTAAGTCTTAGCATTCCATGCTATAATTAGGTAGAAAATGATGAAAATGAAAGCCTGTAAGGCTGATTTCGGGGTTGCCGAAGTGAAGCCTGTACAGCTGAAGGCTGTGCTAAACCAACAGCTTATTAGCGATGTTCATGTAGGAGGTTTTATTTCACCCCAGAACTTAATTATCCAGAGATCTTCTTGGTATCAACTCAAACATCATCTCAACAAGGACCAGTCCCTGTCACGAGTCTCCGTCATGTCTCCGATCTACTGTAAGAGGTATGGGAGGTGCGGAATTGACGAGACGTGGATCCTCTGCCAGCAAATTCTTGTTTCCGGCTTCAGGTTGTTTATTATTATTTAGCTTGGAGAGGTAGATACAAAAAAGGGACCGTCCTAGATCTAATTTGGATGACCACAGCCCTAAACCCCCTTAGAAAGACTGCCTAAACAGGATACCGGGCTTCCCACCTCAGGAGAAAGTCGAATAACTCCCCTTCCGGACTCGTCTAGACCTTACTCCTCCAAGTAGTGGTATGTGATAGTTTAGGGAAGGACTCGGCCGTAGACGCTAACGCTTAAAGGAAGAGGAATAGATCTATTCCACTAAAGATCGATCTTTATAACCCCCTAAAAGTTCCTTATATATCCTCTTAGCCTTAATTGCCTCTAAAGTCTTATCCTCTTGTTTATGCAAGCAAACCTATGCACAATTGCCCATTAAAATGCCTCTTAATATCTCCTTATACTATCTATACGGGTTTTAAGCGCAAGTGGAGTCCGGCGGTGCCCTTTGCAAGTAGGCAAGAAGGTAGAAAAAGGACAATGTCGAGGTACCGGCAGAGAAGTTGTCGAAAATAACAGAGCGGGCGGATATAGTCGACATTAATCGATAGAGAGAGGGCGTAGTATCGAGTCAAGGGGAGAAGTCGAGTCGAGGCGGAGCGGTTGCGGCGGTGAGAGGAGGATATTCTTCGACCTCGCGAGATCGGGGGACTCAATCTTGGCTCTCTAGACGATCTGTCCTCTGGAAGCAGTGTAATACCAGAGACGCAGACATGTTAGAGGTTCGTAGAGGGCACCACGTACAGCTGTTGAGTCTTCGCCCTCCAGCAAATGCTTGTTTGCATACGTTATGCCGGTAATTCAGAATGTATGTGTCTATCTTTGGTCCAATGGGATGCTGAGGACGAACGCCAAGTCGGCTCGCGATCTCGTCATAGCTTGTTTTGACTCTCAAGACTACGGAGACACCTCAGAAGCAATATTCTTGAACATGTCGTCAAAAGAGTCCATGAGCGAGACCGGGCAAGAACGACTTTGGACAGTGTGTAAATGTTGTGGTTGAGAGGAGACACTGCTCTAAAATATTTGCAATGACTGTTCCTACAATATACAAAATCTCCCCTCAAAGTTACCACCGCTCTTTTCCAGGCACCGCCCTCAACAACATTTCAAGTAATCCAATCCCGGCCTTCACTCCATCCAAGATATGAATATACTTGGCTTCTTCTTCACCCAGTTCTTCCACCAGCGCTTCTTCCACAATACTATCCAGCCCCGCCATACCTGCGCATCCCAAACAGATAACATTTACATCTCTGTCTCTCACCAGTCTTTTCGTGGCTTCCATCATCTTTCTCCTAACTTCCGCAGGCGGCGCTGTATGTAACTCGATTGCACTCAGTCCAGTCGTCTCGACTCCTTTGAACCTCCCGCCACTTTTCAAACCCTGCAAACCCAGAAACATTCTGACCCCACTTGAAAGTGCATTCTCCCAGTATGTACCCGTGCTTACAATACCAAACTGCGATGCTTTTGCTCCAGTTTGAGGGGGTAGCAAAGACAACGCAGTCGAAATGCTCGCCTCAAAAATCCCAGTCACGTGGATATGAGGGGCAAGCTTTTCTCGAAGCATTCCTACAAGAGGATGCACGCTGTAGCATGCTACGAGATATGCATCGTAGCTCGAAAGGTTGTGCTGAATATCAGAAAGTACAGCCCTCGCAGAATCAAGAGCGTCGTCCTCATTATTGATGCTAGGCGGTCCCAAAGGTGCAGTATAAGTTTGAATTTCTGCAGAGAAAGGAAGCTGGCGGTTGAGGTTTCTGATTAACTGGTCTAATGACTGTGTCATGGATTTTGAGGTGTTGGGATTTATAACGAGAATCCTTTTGCAAGACATAGCTGCGTTTGCTTGAAATTCAAAAGGGAGAAAATCCAGTCTTTTAAATAGTACAAGTTTTCAAAAATGTGCCCACTCCCAAATCGAGGGGAAGACTGGTACAGTAGCCTTGTCTGCGGCCGCGGGGGAGAAAAAGCCTTGCTACATGTACAGTACGGCGGCCTGCCTGACCCACCAACGTCACCCAGACTCGTCAACCTGGACCCCACCAACCTCACCTCTCTCGACGACGACCTCCTCCAAACTCGACACATCGCGACCTCCTACGACCTGCACACATGGCGGAACCTCCAATAGGTATTCTCGCCTCCTGTCCCCAGTCTTGGGCTATCCGCTAACCTCAATCCCATAGTCCTGGACGGAGGAACCGGATTCCTCAAAGTTGGCTACGCGGCACAAGTATGCGACTCTCTCCCTCAATCTCTAAGCAGACCATGAATCTGACTTCTCATTGTGCAGAATTTCCCTGAATTCCAATATCCCTCCATTGTTGGCCGACCTATCCTGCGATCCGAAGAGAAGGGTAACGATGGCCTAGTCATCAAAGACATCATGTGTGGAGACGAAGCTGCAGCAGCACGAACTATGCTCCAAGTCTCGTATCCCATGGAGAATGGTATCGTTAAAAAATGGGACGACATGCAACATCTGTGGGACTATACATTCTATGAGAAGATGAAGGTCGATACCACGGGGCGCAAGATCCTACTGACTGAACCGCCAATGAACCCCCTGAAGAACAGAGAGCAGATGTGCGAGGTGATGTTTGACAGATATCAGTTTGGCGGGGTGTATGTGGCGATCCAGGCTGTGCTGGCACTTTACGCACAAGGTTGGCTACACTTAACATGGGATACTATGGGCGATACTGATTTTGAATAGGTCTCAGCTCAGGAGTTGTCGTCGATTCTGGCGACGGAGTGACCCACATTGTTCCTGTCTACGAATCCGTCGTTCTCAACCACCTCACCCGTCGCCTCGATGTCGCCGGCCGAGACGTCACTCGTAACCTGATTGCACTCCTCCTCCGCCGCGGATATGCCTTGAACCGTACAGCCGATTTCGAAACTGTGCGACAAATCAAGGAGAAGCTCTGCTACGTTTCATACGATTTAGAGCTGGATCAGAGATTGAGCGAAGATACAACCGTTTTGGTGGAAAGCTATACTCTGCCAGATGGCCGCGTGATTCGAGTTGGCAGCGAGCGTTTCGAAGCCCCCGAATGTCTCTTCCAACCCCACCTTGTCGATGTTGAACAACCTGGTATCGCCGAATTCCTTTTCAACACCATCCAAGCCGCCGATGTCGACGTCCGCTCTTCCCTCTACAAAGCCATCGTTCTGTCAGGAGGAAGCAGCATGTATCCCGGCTTGCCATCACGGTTGGAAAAAGAGCTAAAGCAATTGTGGCTTACGAAGGTGCTGGGCGGAAATCCGGAGAGATTGAACAAGTTCAAGGTTCGGATTGAGGATCCACCTCGAAGGCGCCATATGGTTTTCTTGGGAGGTGCCGTGCTGGCGAATATTATGGCGGACAAGGAGAACATGTGGATCACGAAGCAGGAGTGGGAGGTGAGTCCAATTTCTCTGAGCATTATTTCCCTACATCGAGTGTCTTGCCAATTGTTTACTGCTTGAATGTCTTGAGAGTATATGGCTGGTAACACCTGTCCAAAGCCCAAATTCTGTACCTTGAGGCCATACTAATCCAAAATTCTACATTTAGGAGCAAGGTCCGAGGGTACTGGAGAAATTGGGTCCTAGATAAGTTAGCTTTGCCAACGTAAAAAGACATCGTCTCCTAGCATTTCTCTTGCTCAGCCTCGCGGGTATTGTGCATGTTGCCAGTTTCCTCCGCAAGTCTCGGATTCCATTTCAGTGGGTGAAACACACCTCAAGCTGCTACACCCCTTCACCGAGAATCTCGAGAAGGGCCACGGCAAGAAGACAAATGCGGAGAACATAGTTATACTGCGTTCTAGGGTTCGTGAGATTATTACATAAAACACATTAACACAAATCCACGCCGCACATAACTACATATGCCCGTCGAGAGAACATACCCACATTGAGATTGCCCTGTTGCCCAGAATCGCGTCGAGCGCCACATAATTCCGTCCGCAGGAACCTGATAACTAGTCCCCGCTTCCATTCGAGAGATCTGAACCTGCACCACTCACGCCACCCAGTTGCCCAGGGCCCCAACACCGACGCCTTCTAGAAAATTATATACCGGTCCATGATAACTAAGACCTATTGCCTTATTAACGAAATATACTAAACCCCTAATTACCTGCCATCATCCGAGTCTACATCCAAATCAACCAACGTCTGATACGACCTCATCTTCTTCTCATTCTTCATAATCTGCCTCAGATTCCGATTTAAAGCTGCCACCTCGCTCTCCTTCGCACCGTCGAGCTCAAACTGCTTTTGGTTCAAGCTCTCGTATTCCCTGCGGTACCTGTCTTCAATCTCCCCGAGAACCCGCGCTATCTCTTCTTCCTTCATGCGCTGAAGCCCGCCGCTGTCTTTTGCAAGGTTGTTGAGCTGTTGGTCTATTGAGCGGATGTTGGCGATGCGGGCTTCGTCTTCGCGCTTCAGGGCTTCAATGTCGGATTGGAGCTTTTGCACTTTGGAAGAGAGCCAGGCTTTTTCGGTTTCGTCGGTGATGGGTGTTGCATCTGCCTGTGGGGTGGCACGTGGCTGGGGGGTCTTGAAATCCGATTCTTGGAATTGGGCGGTGGTCATGTTGCCGGCTGACCGGGCTCTGAGAAGGTCCGCGACAATTATCTCGTCTTTGCTCATGCTTCTCTCGAAATCTTTGAAATAAGCGGGCTCCTCCCCATTCCGAATTACTGCAGGAGGCCCATCTTTGTTCATTATCATGCTGATGGTGTAGCCGCCTTCCACATTCGAAGGCGGTAGGGTGGTTGGATTTGGCTGTGGGCGCTCAGCGTCATTGTTGTAAGTTGAATCCGCACAAAAACTCCTCTGACTGAGAACTTGAGATACAGGCCGAAACCCGGACCGGAGTGGGGAACCCGGTTGCTTCCTTGTCTGAACCATCGAGTCGAGCGTGGGTAGGTTTCCTTGCGCTTCTCCTGGCCGTATAGAGACGGGTGACGCTCGATGCGGCGGTGGTGGCTCGTCTAGAGAGAAATTTCGGAAGTCTCGTGGAGGCACCTTACGCTTTGGATAATGTTAGCAGAGTCACATTCGTGTCTGCATCACTTACAATGATATTGATAGGTTCGCCAGCAGGGTTCTCTATTTGAGCTTGGCCAGTGATGTGTGGACCACATCCAGGTTCTAGTCGAGTTCTCTTGGCTTGATGGAAAGAAGAAGCAGCGTCTTCTACACCTGGCGGGATTACTTCAATAGCATCAATACCGTCCAACGAACCCCGAGTTCGTTTGACAGCCAGCATTGCCAGGGAATACGCGCTGTCATATGATGCATCTCGAGGACGGTTTTCTAGACTTCGTCTAGTAGATCGTTGTCGATGATGAACAAACCAGTTCTAATGACTGTTAGCATGAAGAATTCAGATTGGTCTCATAGAACAAACCCTAACAGTCTTCTCCTCGACACGTAACTGATTTGCTAGTTCCATCCTTCTATCTTGGCCTGGATTCGCACCATTCCTGGCGGCCTCTTCCTCTAGAAAGGCCCTCTGGTCAGGCGAAAAACGAAACGCCGTTGTCTTCGGCCTTTTGGACGACCCCTCTTGAGACAAATCAATTAGTTCATCCGGCAGAATGACTTGTGGTTGAGGAAGGTCATTTTTCAAAACCGGTGTTTTGGCGCTCTCAGAGGTGGATTCTGATGTCGCAGGGCTATTCACATGGCCATTCACTGCCGACCACCGGGCTGGAAGACTTGACTGACGGGGACTCCTTGAGCTCATCTTCGCCTGCTGCTGCTCCTTGGGACTCGGTTGGGGGGAGCTGTTCAGACTCATCTTCGTCTGCTGCTCCTCCTTGACCCATTGCAAATAGACTTGCTTGGGCACATCATGCCTGCGCAAGGTAGTGAACTCATTGGGGTTGGGTGTATACCTTTCTTTTCGAATCATCTCATTGATGCTTTCCATAAGCACTGGGCTTATGGGATCCTTCTAGTGACAATGGTAAGCTGAGGAGGAGAGGACGGATGGGGGTAAAACCTACGTTCGGCGTTACCTTTGGCGTTTTGGTTGACTGACTGGGTGATGGGCATTCTGTGTCTGGTCTGGAAGGCGGCTCTGGCGTCTTTTCAACCCGACTACTTCGTCTATTCTCCACTGGTTTTGAAGGCGGCTCTGGCGTTTTCTCAACCCGACTGCTTCGTCTATTCTCAACCGATTTGATCCCGCAATTGACTTCGAAAGGTGCTTCAACTTCTTCCGATTCGGACGCTTCGGACGCGTCATCGTTTCCAACTCCACCGACAAGTGGGGAGTTATCTTGAACCAAGTTCCAGTACGCATCACACGCATCTACCGATCTGATGTAACCATGCTCTTTCAGTCGCTCCGACACCTTCTTCCAGTGTCGTGCCCAGGGCATCGTCGCTGAAGGATCCGTCTCTTCCAACTCTAGCTGCTCTTCAGTCATCCCAAGCAAGATCTGGTGCTCCTCATCTTCCCATCTAGGCCCAGCAGCCTTCTCATTGGCCTTTTGGGCGCCGAGGGTGCGTTTCCAGTACCCAAGGCAAGCAGGGGATGTCCTACTATACCCGGCCTTCTGCAGGCGAGAGGAAACATTGTCCCAGTGCCTGGCCCATGGAATGACTTTCGAGTCATCTTGAGCCTCTAAAGCAAGTTGCTGGTTGGTCAGGTCGACGAGGATGTCGTGCTCCTCGTCGGTCCATCTGGAGGCGGACGCTGGGGCTGAGGGCCGTGCTGGGGACATCTTCCCGCACGCCCGCAGCCAGGCTGGTGAGTGAGTTACGGGTCGTCTGAGGCGATGAAAGACGATGTATGGAGTGATTCAGGTGAGATCAGATGAGAGATTAAGCGGATACTGGGGCTGCAGCTGTGGTTGAGATGGAAAGATTGGACGACGCGTGAGGTGTGTTCAGCGTGTTTGTGCTGAGGATTTTTAGGTTGCAACCAGTTGCCAAGTCGGCAAGATTATTTTTTTTTTTTCTTCCCGCCTCGATTAGCGGTCGGCCCGCGTTATGCACAAGTCAGCACAACTTGGCGGCATATTGTATACAAACCAAGCTTAATAAGCTCGATTTGAGTTGCTGGAGGGGAAGTTAAGTACAGTACAGTAAGGCTTTGCAGGGCTTTGCTCGTATTTGTTTCATGAGTCAAGTACCATGCCACTTGCGAAAGGCCAGTACCTGTACGAAGTACTTCGTAGTGAAGGATGGAGATGAGATGGAGATGAAATTTCAGAACAGTCGAAGCTTTGGGTCGATACGCGAAAGGAACCCTGTAAAAACCCTGCATTTTCAGGGCTGGGGCTGGCATCCTTGAAATGAGCTCGGATGGGGTTGATCGCCAGGCCGGCAGTTTTCAGGGCGGCAGCTCTTTCAGTCCACTACGAGTCTGAGACCTACATGAACTCGCATCACATCGGGGCGTAAGCACTACGAAGGTACAGTACAGTACGAAGCACTCCATACTGTACGGAGGACATATAAATCGAGATCATTGAATCATTGTATCATTGAATCATTGAAATATATTCTACGGTACTTACTTACGGTACCTACATGCATCTACTGCAGTTCATTTCAGGCTAAGAACACTTTACAGTATGGGTCGCACAAGTACATTCATTCCGATTCCAGAAATAAACTCCCGAAGAACAAAAATAGAAAAATGCAAAGGCCTCGGCGTCCGAGCTTTTGGCCCCATCACCGCTTCCCTGTGATAGGGGT
>Ga0302325_10022954_pt1 | contig 13032 bp, 17 predicted proteins | sample Palsa_T0_2_FD_201948 | JGI IMG/M metagenome (GOLD analysis project Ga0302325, IMG submission 201948) | Peat permafrost microbial communities from Stordalen Mire near Abisko, Sweden - Palsa_T0_2 | ecosystem: Environmental > Terrestrial > Soil > Palsa > Peat permafrost | place: Sweden: Abisko... | reverse complement strand
TTTCATTCTGATTTGCATAGCCTTGGTCCTCGCCAGATATTTTCGATTTGACATGATGCGGTTGAAGAGTTCGGCTCCCAGCCAATATAACAATTGAGCCAGGATTTGGGATGTGATGACAGAATGTATATCGTATAAGTCCAACACAAACAGTGTTGATGAGAGTAGGGAGGTGACGTTCCGTGGTGAAGGCTTTGCCCTTGCTTTTGGTGATGGAGGTCGGAATCTTCTCTCTGCCGGTTCTTCCTTGACTTGATTTTTCCGTTTGAAGAGCTTCCATTCATTCTGGAATGTGATATCCTCAAACCCAGGGATAGTTTCGTGATCTAGCATAGCTGAGTCTAAGACCTTGTCCATCCTCCTCTCAGCATCTCGAATGATCAGGATAAAGATTTCGTTGATAAGTTCGGCGAGCTGCAACTGGAACTCAGTGGTTGACCCCCCTAACCCAGCATCCTTTTTCAAATAATGCAGCAATAATGTAGCATTAGAGATCCAAAATGCTAAGATTGTCATGTCCCACTGATGAGTCTCGACAACATTATTGATTTTATCCATTGCTGTCAGCAAAAGCTTGGCAAGGAGATCTTGATTCGCATGATAGTGAGCATATCGCGCACTCAAGAATATCATATTGGCGGGAACGGGTTTTTGAGATGGTGATCGTTGAGGTGTCATGTTAGTAATGATGATGTCGAGGATCCGGCCTAATTCGCTCTCCTGGAATACAAACATCTGATCATTAAGACATCGAGTCCAGTCGAATTCTTGTGCTTCTTCTTCAAGCTCTCCAGGCGACTGAGGTTTGTAAGCAGGTAGGCTATTTCAAGAAGTCTCTCAGAATTACCTCAGGTTGATCGTCAATGCCCATATTTCCCAAATCAACCTCCAGATCTCTAGCGCTCTCCATCATCATACGCCTTCTCAGTTCATTTTCGGCCATTTCCTCCTCAAACCGGTCTTGGGAGAAGCCCGGATTGTAGAAGTCATCTGTCACACCAACGCTTCCAATGTGATATCCGCTATCATGTAAATAGCCCGAGATCTCACTATCAGGGGCAACGAAATCGAATGCCGCCCAGATGAAGACTTGACTTCCGGTGAAGCACCATGATCCAGTAGTGCCTTTGCAATGCCTTTATGTCTGTTTGTCATAGCCCACATGAGAGCGCTCCATTGGTTCCGGTCTTGGTTATCGACTTTCGCACTAGCATCAAGGAGAGCTGATACTACAGCTTCATGACCCTATTGGAATAATTAGCAGATATTCAGCACACGTTTGAGATCAAGTGCTCACAAAGCAACTCGCATAGATCAATGGGGTTGTCCCCTCTTCATCAGGCGCATCGATATCCACAAACTCCTTCGCTTTTCCCTTCAGGATCCGCTCTATTCTCTCCACGTCCCCGTTACTTGCAGCCATATTCAAAGCCTTCTGCAGAATGTCCTTCTTCTCCTCTTCTGACAGGTTATCATTGGAAGCAACCGCATCTTCGTCCTCCTGCACCGAGCCATCCCGGTGCGCTGCCTGTGCAGCAAGCATCTCCATTAGTCTCGTGTCGCTATCCCCAATCTTCTGAGTCGTAAGATCATCGTCATACCCGTCATCCAATGACAAATTGTTGAACTGGAGGGGTTTCGCCAGCACTGGAGAGGTCAAAAATTGAGATTGGCCTGCAGACTCTATTAGCAGGTTTCAAAGACGGCAAGAGCGCCTCATACCTTGCCAGGCATCATACATCTCGGTCTCGGCCGTATAATGAGTTGGGACACTCTTCCGGTCATCTAGGGACTTTGGCAGATCGTCCGGTAACTCCCTGGGTCGCCTTTTCAGAAGCTGCCCCTCATCACCAAAACCACTGCTGAGGTCCCCGCCATTGTCCCCGATCTCCATGGCAGAATAGGGGGGACTGCATGTAGTCCTTGCTCATCTGCTGGTTGTCATCAAAGGCTGCTGGGGAAGGCTCAGGATCCGTAAGCTTCTTATGGAGTCCAGAATGGTCTTGGGATTTTAGGTCGTTACTTTCAAGCCTCTAGATGACGATGGTGGTGTTGTACAAATGGCTCGGGCAAATCTTCGGAAATGTCCGTGCGTGCACATTTAACTTCAACATTAGGCTTCGCCTTGTATCAAACTTTTATATTTTTGTCATTATCACAGCAATAGAGCACGCGTCTTTTGTGTTTGTGTCTTCTGAAGATAAAGATACAGTTTTTTCATATACTGGACCTGGAAACTCAGAAAAGTTAAGTCTGGACTGGTAACAGAACTTCAGAGTGCCTACCTTGCTATGTTAATATTCGCATCGCAAGGCACTACTGTAGTCCCATTCTCTAGACACTTCTTTTCCCAAGGATCCGGATCCTTTTTACACCTCCATCTGGTATCATGATCAATTTGACGTGTGTGAATGGCTTGTCCTTCACTAATGACTCAAATTCGTGTTCTTTGTCAGGGCCGCCTTTGCTTGGCGGCACAATCTCAGTCCATCCCTCAGCCAACACACCCGGCTCACCCTCCCCACTCCAATCTATTGCCTCCACTTGGACCTTCTGAGGGAAGTTACCTCGGAAAAAAGCCGTGTCAACGATCGGATTTTGGATTGTGCCTTTTGCTCCTAGTCGAATGATAGCCCAATCCACATGATCCTTTCCTCTTGATCTCGAAGTCTCCCAACCATCTCCCATATCCTCTCCTCTGCCTGGGAGAATCAAGTTTGCAATGCCACCAAAGTGTTGGTCACTGCAGGAAACAGCGACTCCTCCATTCTGAGCAGCAGCAAGGTCAAATATGGCATCCTTATCCTCTGGGAAGACTGGGACAGCATGACCGAACAACCTAAACCTTGCAATTCCTCCATCAGGATACATGTTCAGCCGGACATGAGTGTAGGCCTTCTTGTTAAGAACTGCCAATTTCCAGCCGAACCTCTGAGAAGGACCACATTCTTCAATGCCCAGAATGGGTTCCCAATTTCCTCGTTCTCCTTTCCAGCCAATCACTTCCTCGTCGTTGGCACTGAAGACTCCTTCAACGGATATGGCGGGAGCATGGTTTCCAGAGAAGAAAGAAGTATCGACCTCGATACCCTCAACAATGCCGGAAGCTACTCCAAGACGAATGACGACATAGTCAAACGGGGCAGTATTGTGCCGACGGGTCTCCCATCCATCATACCAAGCACCTGAGAAAACCATCTTGCCCGGTTGTCTGATAGGAGGGGCCGGGGTAAGGAGGTTGGATGCTTCTGCGAACCATTCATCGGAAAAGGAGAGGACCCTCCCGCCCAATGCGGCAGAGATCAGGTCTGGGTTATAAGTTAATATGATTTCTTATTATTATAGGAGATGCCTCATCACGTGAGGTTAGGGTTGGGGTTTGTACTACTCCGAACTCGCTCAGAACAGACAAACCCGATGTCTCAAACCCCCCGCGTTTCCTGAGACACAAAGGCACGAGACTCACCAATTGTGGACGAGCGAAAAGTTGCGTCGATCTTGTCTGCCGTAATTGGCGTGGCAGCCACCTTCTCAAGCTTATATTCGGATTCGAAAGACATTTGATATATGTAGAGTGAGGTATGGCAATGCAATTACCTCAATAAAACAACCCAACCTTTTAAAGAGAAGAGCAAAGAAAGTTTTCAGATGCCATCGAGTAATTATACAGTAATGGAGAAAGCTTGCCTACCTATCGGACAGCTCCGATATCGATAAGCCCCCATTCTTGGGAATTCGTGGCAACCGCTTGGTGCCTGGCTTGGATTTCAGGGGACAGGACTGGAAAGCGTTGATTGGAAGCAGAGTGGAAGTAAATAAAAGGGCACACGTGCATTCTCTGAAGTCGTGATATCGTGTGAGTAAGGCACAACTTTCGTGGAGGTGAGTGCTACAACTTGCACGCCATTGCGCAATCAGCGGGGCTTATGGAATCAGCTTACCATGCCGTCGCGGTGATTGGCCGAAGCTGGCCTGGTAGCGTCATAATGTCCCTGAAGAGGGGATTCTGCCCGGGTGCGTGCATATTGCCCATGTTGGACTCGGCATCGTAACCTCCACAAAAGTTCACACCATACCACCCTAATATTTACCTACAGTATTTAACATCTCACACCAAGTTTGATCCGTGACAGACAACAACGCCTATATCACCTGCGACCTCGAAGCAACCATGGCTTCTGCCACTGGAATTCCAAACAACCCTGTTATTGCCCAGGAGGCTGGAGAAGACGAGCCTCTTCTTGGACGACCCGGCGATGCAGCACAACAGCAAGGAAAGCCCTTGTACTACAACCTTATCATAGGTCAGATCTATCGAGAAGTCGTCTAGAATCAACGCTAACATCTCTATCTCTCTCTCTCCAGGCACGGCAGTCATCGCCCAAGCTGGCATTATTCTCCTCGCAGCCTCTGTCTGGGCTAGCATATTCCTCAGCCCCCTCATACTCTTCTCCGCTCACCCTCTCCTCAACTCCGCTGGTATATTCGTTCTGATACAATCAATCCTCATCCTTCAGCCTACCCATACTCCAGAGCAGAAGCGACAAGGAACGATAGCCCACGCCTTGCTAAATAACTTTGGCCTTGACTCCCTTGTCGCAGGTCTGATCGTCATCGAAGTCAACAAGTTCAACCACAACGGCACGCATTTCGAGTCTCCTCATGCCATTCTTGGCCTCACTACCTATATACTTCTAGCACTTCAAACACTGGTTGGCTTTACACAATACTTCACTCCTCAGCTGTATGGCAGTGTGGAAAGGGCTAAGTCGATATATAAGTGGCATAGAATCAGCGGCTACGTCGTCTTGGTACTCTTGCTGGCAACAGTCGCAGCAGCCACACAGACGGACTTCAACAAGACAACGCTAGATATCAAGCTCTGGGCTGTACTCATATCGGCGGTATTGGTGCTCATTGGCGTATTTCCCAGGATCAAGAAGCAGAAACTGGGACTGTGACCGAAGCCGAGTGGTGCATTTGGCCAATAAGTGGATTGTTACCGAGATGATGCTTCTGTAAGGAAGGCATGGTATTGGATCCTACAATTAAGGATACCCGACATTCATGGAGCTAGGAAATGGTTTAATGCTCTTCAGATTGTTACATGCATGGCCCAGGACATAGTTGGAGCAATTAAAGTTCGGTCTGCTATGGATTTCTGACCCTGTTCCTCTTGGATATTGCCTGTGACTCGAGAATCCAAAGTCGTGATGCATTGAGTCGCCTGGCCGTTGACACTAGTTCTTGGAAGGGTTGAACATTTTCAGCACTGCCATGATTCACCTTTGCACATGCATTAGCCTTCACTTCTTTTGGTTCCATTTTCAGGAGACATTTGAGTGTCCATTGGAAAGGACGACTTTCCTCTCTCCTTGTCCACATCAGTTTAAGCAGAATTCACATTATCAAGTGAATGATCCTCTGCATAGACTCGCATAATTAGCTTATTTTAGCATCAACATCACCTCAACCTATAGCAACCTCATCATTGCCTAGTCACGCGGAAGTCATACTTACCACTTTCTCACATCGCATCGTTTTCCACCTCAGACCGTTTCCGACATCACATCTTTTCCATAGCCCAACCTTCTACTTTCACTGTTAGCATCACCTTTCCCATCACAGGGCACACTTTCTAGCAAGCACAGAGCCCAATCCACATCTTCCTGATTGCCGGGACAAGCATCTTCTTCCTCCATCGAAATTCCTTCTTCAGTTTCCGTTCCTTGAACACCCACCTCAAAGGAAATCTACCTTCTATCATACTCCAATTACAACCTCGATATCCACATCTTCTGCCTTCTCTATTGACGGCGACATTTCATTTCTCAACTTCTTGCGCGTTGGCCACAAGCAAATTTATCTTCACAGCCACTCTTCTACGACGCCTCTTCCGTTTCCCAGCTCCTACACCCTCCATCGCAGTCGACCTTTTAGTTCGCAATCTCTTCTTCTTCAATATAATCACATACCTTCACATCTACTCTTCTCTAACTACAACATACCCAAATCCTCTGCTATTGGACTACGGAGTCTACGCTTAGACGTTCACACTCCCCCTTTTCCGTTCTTCGAAACTATCGTTCGATAACAATTTCAAGAACACGGCGTTGAAACCTTGGCTCGGTTGACAAATTCCTCTTCTCGATATCCGTTCCTCTACCAAGTTCCCTCAAATCGAATTTGTCCCCTCTTGCCAGCTTTGCATACAGCACAGACTCCAGGAATCAAGGAGATATCTCAATCAGATTGCGCCTGGTTGTGTTACCTTTCCCAGGAGAGATTCCGCTTTGCTTCTACATTCTGCAAACTAGCACATCCCTTGGTCATTGCGCTTTCCAAATCCCATCTAACTGTCCCAATCCGATCGACTCGACATCTGTCTCGCGCACTGCCACTCTCAAATTCTTCTACATAAATTCAATTTAGCTAACACCAAACTTTGACAACTTCCTGTTTGGTAACTCGGATCTCGGCTCTACTCTCACACACGCCTAATTCCTCACAAGCACATCAGCACAATATCTACTCAATTCAGCCGAGATTCTCACGCTTGCTGCCGGCCTCTCAGTTCTGCCACAGTACTTGCCTGCCACCACCTCCCTCAAAAGTTCCTTCCATCTCTGCAACAACCTTTGTGCAGGCTCTAGACTCCGATAATCTCACTATCAGTTCTCTATCTTATAAGTTCGTCCCGCCAACCAAAGGAAAAGATGGCTCCGAGGACCTTTCACCCCTTTCCCAAACTCCCAATCGAGCTTCGACTTCGCATTTGGAACCTGACAATGGAGCCTCGCGTCATCCGAGCCAAATGGGATAACGACTTCGATGATAAAGACTGCAAACAAATATATGTTCTTGCTGCTGGCCCCGTCCCTAGAGCACTTCTTGCCAGCAAAGAGTCTCGAGATGAAGCCAAGCGCCGATACTGCCTCGTCAAATCCCGGCTACCATTTCATTCCAGATATTCCTGTGAGGAAAATTCGATCTGGATCAACTTGGATATTGACACCATTTACTTTGTGAACTTTCCTGCCACCAAGAGTTTTCTTAGCTGGATGAGACGGGTCTCAAACAAGCGAACCGGTGGTGCACAGAAGAGCATTAAGCATATTGCCATCCATGCCGGTGTTTTGGACAGATTGAAGCGCCTACCAAATTTGCCAGACAAGACTGGTTTCTTTTATCAGCTCGTTGCTGAGCATCCAAGCCTGACAGACATTGCTATCATGTTGGACAATAGCAAGTTTGAGGATGACCCCCACCCACACTTCTATACAATTACAGAGGCAAAGCAACTGGGGTCCAGCAAGGGAGGTGGCAGATGGGGCAATCGTAAGGTCAGAAGCAAGATGGATGATCTATTTGGCGCATTCTTTACACAGCCGAAGGCCACAGGAAAGGAGTTTGAGATGTTGAAGGAATTCAGAGAGAACAATCCGGAATGGACTGAGCCGACTTTCCCAATGATGTCCATTTCAAAGAACGCAAAATGTATGGCTGGATATTCGGTGTATTCGCTACCTGCGGCTGCACAACAAGTGATCCCAGGAGCAAAAGCTCGTTCAACTGGCCCCTCATCCACCAAAGCACCTGGGTCAAAGAATTGACGTCTCGCGGAATGCCCATTCAACTGTTCATGGCAATCTTTCAGGCTCATCAACGTGGAAACGGTACTTTCGAACTGGGGAGGATGCAGATACTTGTGAGGACAACAGCACATCACCAACCACTTGACTCTGTTATTGAGCGGTTGGTGGCTTTCCGCTTCTAGATTTCTTCCGCTCATATGCAAAGGGGAGGATCTTTTCTGAGAAAGCAATGGTCTGCCTTCACCGGGATAATTCCAGATCTAAGTCTTTCAAAACTTCAAAAGCGTTGTACATAGACAGAGCAATGGATTTCATAACTCAATCTCAAGCTACGGTGACTGAATTCCAAACTCAGCGCTCAGTGTTTCAAATTTTCTAGGGCATCAATCCACCCGCTCAATCTCTCTACCCTAACTCTCCAGTACTACATAAGCTTTCCCACACTTCCTCCAGCACCATATCAAATACGAGTCATGCATACCCCCCATTCCCCAAGACCAAAAATATCGCGGTGCCTTTCCGCCCCTCACCACGGATAGCACACACTAGCCTCCCACCAATCCACCCCTTGATCTCGCACTAACGGAAGCGAATCTGGGGATGCGGGGATCGCTATTTCTGAACACTTAACTTCCCTATCACCGAGACCTCGTAAGATTAATTTTGGATTTGGGTAAGCTTAATTGAGAAGACGGGCTTGCGCACTTGACAGCTGATTGCCGAGATGGCACCCGTGAGTGGTTGAGAGGATCTTTGGGTTAGGAGATGTTGGAAGGGAGATCTTTGCTGTTTTTTGGGGATTGGCTAGTGGTGTTAGGATGGAAGGAAGAGGTTGCTCAGGCACGGGAGCATTCAAACAGTACTTCTCCCCCAACCTCTAATCCTCAAACTTGCTCTTCCGTCTTGCCACCATCTCTCATTTTCTGCCAACAAGTGAAGAAATACAAACTGTCTCTCGTCGGTTTCGAAATACGCCTTCACCTTTGTATATTTCAAGATGACAGCCGAAAATTCTACCTCCTCCAATAACCTCAAGCAGGTCCAACCCCTGAGTATCTCCCCCGAACTCTTCGAGAAACTATACCTCTCGCCCGAAAATGCAGTGAAAGGAGACTTGAGAAAGACGTTTGGGAATCCCACGCCTGTGTTCGTCCTCCCACTTTTTTTCTCCCTAGAGGAGGACTGACATCCTACAGAGCACTCGTCGGCTTCGTCGTTGCCCTCTCGCCCCTCTCAGCCGAGTTGATGGGTTGGCGAGGTGCAAGTGGATTGAATGCAACTATGTATGCGTTCCTCTTTCTTGAAATCAAGAAAAGAGTGCTGATCTTTTACTACTAGAGGAGCAAACTACTTCTTTGGTGGCTTGCTCCTAATCATCTCAGGAGTCCTCGAGCTCTTCCTAGGCAATACTTTCCCCTGCGTCGTCTTCCTCGGTACGGCCGCCCCCCACCCCTTCCCTCAATCCCTCAAAAATAATAGAAAGAGACTCATGAAAGATAACATAGGATACGGAGCGCACTTCCTAACCTTCGGCGCAACCTTCCAACCCTTCTACGCCGCCATCTCCTCCTACACCGACCCCGCCTCCCCCTCACAAACCCAAACACCCGCCTTCCTCGCCTCCTTCGCCTTCTATGCGCTCTTCATGGGCGTCCTCTCTTTCATCTTCTTGATCTGCTCCTTACGCACCAACATCGTCTTCGTGCTGATCTTCACCGGTGCTACCCTCGGCTTCGTATTATCTGCTGCGGCGTTCTGGACAAGTGCGAAAGGGATGAGCGTTGGGGCGACGTTGTTGGTGGGAACTGGGGGGAGTTTCTTTGCGGCGTCGATGTGTGGGTGGTATTTGCTTGCTGCTATTATGTGGGCGACGTTGGATTTGCCGTGGGGACTTGCGCAGTTGCCAGTTGGGGATTTGAGTACGGTTATTAAGGGACGGAGTCAGATGAAGAGGGAGTAGAAAGAAGAATTGGAGTGGATAGGATGTTGATGAGGGGTTGGAGAGGGAAGATGGGCTTGGAGTGGTTGCGTGGACTTGGAGTGAACAAGCTCGCACTTGGCGCGCGTCCTAGGTGGAAGAGCAGGGTAGGAATTGATAAAGAAGATTCGTGTTGCATGATGGAAAAGTTCTGTTAATTAACGAGTCTCAATGGGAGGAAATAAAGAATTGAACAGTCTGAGAAACTGCCGCATGAGTACCTGGAACTGGGTATTCACGAGAATAGAATTATGGGGTTGGTGGTGCGGCTCACTTGAGCTAGGATTGTAAGTCAAACGTTAGAGAGAGGATAGCCACCCGCGCACATACAGCTTTTGTCACGGCCACGCAGATTCCATAACGTGGGTTGCAGACGTCGAAGTTATACAGTCCACTAGGAAAGTATCACATCCTGCCATATATTCGTCAGATCTCTCCACTGCTTCTTTGGACATCATATCCTGCCTACAAACCTCCAGCAAATCGCAAGGAACTCGGTAAATTTGTCGTCGTTTCATCAATTTCCCATTTTCACTGTATGCTTAAAGGCGCACAAGATTTCGTGGAACAACGCTATGTGGTGAAATGCAGCATTCTTAGCTCGTTATGCGACTAATGCCATGATATAACACCCCGTCCTGACCCGATGACAGAGAAGAATCGTTCAAAATCCTATCACATAAGTTAGCACTCTTCACTCCAACTTTTCACAATCCCAAAACGTACTCAAAGGAGTGAAGAACCATCTGTTCTTTCCCGACGTGTACCTCTCCTCCAATGCCTTCTTGACAGTCTTCTTCGCATCCTCCCGTTGGGAAACCTCCTTGAAAGTATCGGCAGTCACAACACCCTTCAATCCCTCCAGCTCGAGCGTGTATCGTGTGGGCATCAGGTGGTTGTAGTTGATGACCTTGATGAACGGCTTGACCTTGCTTCGCTTGGCTTGTCGGGTCTTTGACATGCGGCGAGTGATCTGGGATGGGTAGCGCTCAATACCGGCGACCAGTGCGTGAGGGTATGGGTGGGACTTGTTTCCGGTGTCTTGGGGTTGGATGATCACGACCTGTGCAGTTTTCCATCAGCTTTCCGACATTTCTATCCATCTCAGAGCGCTTCCAGCTTCTTATTCCCAGTATCCAATTTGTTCGTCCAGCGCAACCGCGGAAGGTGAGAATTTACCTTCTTTCCGGCATATCTGCCTCGGGTGATAATGGCAACACGGCCGACCTTCAGGACTGCAGATTATAAAGTCAGTAACTCTGAGCAATTGAAAATCAGTCCTTCCAAGGGCCAAACTCACACTTCATGGCGGCTGTCGTTAGTGTCGATTGTTCGTGGTGTTGTCGCTCGATTCGAGGTCAATGGAATTCTTTTCTGAATTTCGCTGTGTGCTCGCTTGCCGTAGCGCAAAAGTCACGTGCACAACCCTCCCGTTTTCTCTCTCTCCAACTTCGACAGTCATCTCGACAATCAATGTTGACAGGAAACATGACAGAGTTCAGATTGTTGAGTGTTTAAAGTCCCATATAATTCAATGGGGTAATTGAACCTCGGAATGAGATTTTGGTTTCAGATATTATCGACAACCATCACCCAAAGATTTGTGCCCTTCATGACAGTCGGAAAATACAAGATCGGCGCAAAGTAGCTCAAACACTGCTGCAGCACACCTATTTTACGCTCTCTGTTCCTCCATTTCACTTCTCTTATCGTTGTTTCGATTTTCGCTGATGCACAAATTCCTTGGGACGATCCAAAGCTTGTCATTGGTACTCGACCATGCTTATTTCTTGGACTCGTCGGAATGTTTGAGCCCCGGATCAGCCCCAAGACTGCATTTGATGCTTGGTGGTGATCGAAGGGTGTTGATCGCCGTGAGGCCAAGTAAAACTCAAGAGAAGAAGCACTTGGTGATACTTCACAGCCTCTCTTGGTATCTATAATGTTACTCCTGCAGACTGGGCAGCCAGTGTGCCCAACCCCCCTCTGTCGAGAATATGCCTCAGTGAAGTTTCCTATAAATTGGCGGAATCTTTCAGTTAGTTCTGAATCTCTGTCAAATTCTAATTTTCTCAATCACTACTCTAATCCATTTCTTTCTTTGGTTACTGTTCAGGACTCTTGCTGGCCAGTAGTCTCTTACATTCATCATGCTTCTCAAGTCTGTTCTCGTCTGTCTGACTGCTAGTCAGCTAGCTGCTGATCACGGGGCAATCGTCAAGGCCGTAGGAGACCAACGTGGAAACGGCACTGCCCTTGGCAGTAAGTCATCAACTTGATATCCACACGCTTTCCTCGACTAACAAATGCATTCAGTCGATGCCACCACTCCCCGCGACGGCGCAACCCGCAACCCGTTTCAACAAGACTGCACCCGCTTCAAGAACGCCGCAGCCGACGCCTGTGGTGAGACCCTAGCTCGCTGCACCAACGATCCCGCAACCCAAATCCCCTAAATGCTCGCCGCGAACGGCGGACAGATGCCCCAAATCTCTCCCGGTGGAATGGTCATGGTGACTCTTCACCAAGTCAACAGCGATGATTCCCGGCCCATACGATTGTATGATCGATAGCACGGGAGCCGGGATACAGTGGATTGCGAGTATTGGAGAGATATTAATGATGGTGGATTTAGGCGCTGGACTATTTGGGGGATGTGTGCCGGTTCAGATGGCTACTGCTGCTGCTAGACTTTCTAAGTCATTCCAGGCTTGGGTGTGGGCTGAAACGCAGCATTTTGCAGACGAATTCTGCTCTATAGGATGGGATGATTGGGTGGTGTTTAACTTAGATCCAAAGAACTTGAAAGTGAAGAAAATAAAGAACAACGTTGTCATAGTCCTAAACGAAATGAGTGCGTAATGATTGATTCGTTCGAAACTACACAAATTGTCTCTTGGATTTTTGCACCAGGAAAGCTGCCGATGTCATGCAAGCGGATACAAACGGAAATTTGATACACCCAAAGGATGATTTATCCACAAAACCATGCATTTGTCTCCCAAACCCATATGCACCCAACGCCATCCTAACCATAAATCTACAGATTCAATATCCACTCTCGAACTGCCTCTACCAGAGCTCACATACAGGATCCTTTTCCTTACACTTGAAGCTCTCTTTGAAATCCCTCGAGTTCGCCATCGTGCCTAGAATCCGGGCCCATTTCGGCGCATGCGGGTCAGTGTAGATACGGTTGATCGCCGTCTCTTTTCTGCTCTTCCCACACCACCAATTTGCATAGCTGACAAAGAAAAGCTGGTCTTGGGTGAAGTAATCTAAGCCAGGGAGGTCCTCATTAGGTGTTTCTGCCCGGCGTTTCTGCCACGCTGCAAAAGCAGCAGAGACACCGCCAGCATCGGCGATGTTCTCACCAAGCGTGAGTTTGCCGTTGACATGTAGTGGCTTGTCATCTGGTCCTGGAACGGTATATTTGGCGTATTGGTCTACGAAACATTC
>Ga0302325_10022953_pt1 | contig 13032 bp, 13 predicted proteins | sample Palsa_T0_2_FD_201948 | JGI IMG/M metagenome (GOLD analysis project Ga0302325, IMG submission 201948) | Peat permafrost microbial communities from Stordalen Mire near Abisko, Sweden - Palsa_T0_2 | ecosystem: Environmental > Terrestrial > Soil > Palsa > Peat permafrost | place: Sweden: Abisko... | reverse complement strand
GAGGCCCGACGCGGTCCTCTTCGAGAGAGCCACGCAGGTCTCCGGGATGTAGATGGTCAGCGAGAAAGCCATGATGGGAGGCGTTGGAAGGGTCTGATGCGTTGGTCTGGGGTTGGAATGGTGTTGATGCGTCGATGGGCTCTGGTTGCATATAACTGAGGTGCCGGAACTCGAGGTGATATTTGACTGAGCCCGCGGTATATGGGTCAGTCCTGAATTAAGATTGAGGCTTGAGTGTGGTGATGGTCGCAAGATTCTTGATGTTGTACTGGGGAAGAAAAGTTCGAGTGACGTTAAGATTCGAGGTTTCAAGAAATTGGAAAAACGCGCTAAATTAGCTCCGGGCTCGCGTCCTCTCCCCTTTTCAAAAATTGACATCCTTCCTCCTTTCCAACGCATTTGAGAAGTAAGTCAATCTTCCAATCGTTCTCTTCCTATTCAACAAACCTCTGGCTTATGCTATGTGCTTCAAAAAAAGCGTGGTACAAATCATTTACATTGGTATATCATTCTTTCTGGGAGAGAAATTCACAATCCTTTGTATTTCAAGTCGCAGCCTTTCCAAATTGCCCATCCAGCGAATACTTGGGGGTTCTCCGGAGAGCAGATGGTATAGTGTTTCTTCTTGGAGCTTCCTTTGAAAGCAGTCCCTGGCCATTCGATGCTAAGTGAACCCTGCCCCCTTGAATTAGCGAGCCTTTCTCAAGGAGTTTCCCTTGCCAGTTCCTCTACAACCAGGACTGACAAGAGTTGGGCCTTGGTTTTGATTTGAAAGACGATTACTGGTATTTAGTTTTGCTTGCCCTCTTGGCCCTCACCAGCAATCTCATCACCGACCTCGAGGGCTGGCATTGTAGCTAGCCGGAAGTGGCGGTCTGACTAAGTAACGAGACTGCCGAACGACAATCATAATCCGAGGGCACTCTGCCAGTCCTCTACTTACAGAAGCAATGCATCATGTTATCCCATCCAAACGCAATCTACAGTGTATATTTTCCGCCATAATCCTGAGAGATGTCTAGGGACCGTGCTAAGTGCTGACTTACAATCGAGTTTCTCTGAATTATATGCAATACGAGGTACCTACTTGTGAGAGTAATCCTTGATTTTATGATATTATCAATTTTTTGCTTAGTTTTTCTCCAAGTCATGCGACATTGAATTCGCGAGAATATGTTAAGGTAGGTTCTCACAATCGCTGAAACCGTTCTCCTAGCGAGAACTCCAAAACTTGCAATACAATGTATGATTGTATTTGAACGTACTATGCCTTGCCTATACAAAGATCCAATCAAAGAGCAGACCGGCGGCATTTTATTTTTGGATTCCTTGAGTGCTTATTGGCTTCAGGAAGGCAGATATCTTCAAATTTTAAATGCTGCTCACAATTTTTCAAGCGCCACAGACTCATTCACGACTATCAATCTTGGAGTGTGGCGTTACTTGGCATTGCGGAATATGAAATTGCTAGAGTTAAATGAAGACAACAATAATCACTCCATGATCTCTTAGACAACCGAAAGAGAAGTTCGATTTGTCTCTGCAACACAGCTTTCTAGAAGAGTTGCATGACGAAGCGAAGGTGGCATTTTAGTATGTCGAATCCCAATCTCAACGTCTAGCCCTTGAAATGAATCTCGTCGAGGTAAGCCTTCAACGTCAAATGTTATTCACAAAAGCGTCCTGAGGTATTAAGTAGCCTACAGAATATGAATTGTGTAAACTATATCTTCATCCTCGGACTGCCGAGAACTCGACCCAGATAGGGGCAAGAATGAATTTGAGAATCATCCGAAGTCTCCTCAGGAAGATCGTGGTTCAAAGAACGGCGATCGACCTAAAATTAAGTCTTGTTCTCACTGGCGGACCGAAGCACTTCTCAAAGGAATTTTATGCAGCCACTCGGAATTTGGGTGAAGCGCAGCCACGGCAAAATGAAAATCTCAACACAACGCAGCCTATCAATTTCCCTGACAGCCATAACTCACTTCAGCTGCAAATATGGTCTTATCGATGGAACCAATGAACAGATATGAGCATCATACCTCGATCCTTCCTAGCAGAATCAACGTTTCAGCATCTAGTGTCACACAAGGGGGAGTCAACAGAATAAAAGGGTACTAATACTCGAATTTGCCTCTCATCAATTTGGATCATGAACAGATTTAAGATGGCTCACATCATTATATCCATCATTGCACTCATTTCATGCGTCGATTCTTCTAAGCTTGCTAGACGGGTAGATCAAAATCTAGCTGGGAGATCTACTTATGTCGGTGGATGGCCCCTCGCAGCTGTTCCCTGTCCGTCCGATGCTCCAGTCCAATGCTCCACCGGAATATCAGACCAGATCAACCAACAATGCTGCCCAAGTGGAAACACCTGTATCGGATGGGAGGCACTCGTAGTCCCAGTTTGTTGCCCGACTTGTAAGATAGAATCCCGTCTTCATGCTTAAAATGCCCCTGACTAAACACTCAAAGCGCAATCTTGCGTTGGACAGCTTCAAAATGTTCCTGTATGCGCAAACAGCAGCTGGAACATGTACGAACTAGGGATACAGGAACAGAATAACTACTTCTGCTGCGAGCAAGATCAAGTGGGGGTTCTACCTGACACTGGGTACGCTGGTATCTGTCAGGGCAAGGATCAAGCACTGCCGGCATCTAAGAGTGCGACTTCGGTAAGTTCGGTAAGCTTTTACGGAAAGACCACTGACTTTGGTTTAGGTTAACCAAGTTGGTGCTGCTGCAACAGTTACCTCAACCGGAACAAATCCAAGCCCAACCGCCTCGGCAGCAACCACGCCGAAACCAGGCCCTTCAAGTGCATCCTCCTCGTCGTCGTCTCCCGCTTCCAGCAATACCAATAAATCCTCTGCACTCTCAAGCGGAGCTATAGCCGGCATAGCAGTGGGTGGTGGCATTGTTCTTGCCGTCATCATCTTTGTCTTGTGGAGGACACTAGGCAAAAAGCCACGCCAAGCAGCGGCCACACAAGATATCTCGTACATAAGGTCAACAGAATCAGGAAGTCCTGGGGTACAAGAATATAAGGCAAGTCCACTTGTGATCAACCAACCAGTTCGGACTCATCAAGTCAAGTTCAATGAGATGCCTGGGGAGGACAGTAGGGCGGAGTTGGGCTATGGAAATTAATTGAAATAGCTGGGAAGAGCATCTTGTTATGTTTTGGTTCACGGAATCCTGAAAGTAGTTTGGAGGCTTGTCCGAGGAGGAAAGGAAACTTTAATGCGCATTGAAAGCAATTCCCAGGTTTTGTAATCTTGATTTTAAAGCAGAATCTGATTTCTTCCTGTCGATATAGCAAACTCGGTACATGTGAGTAATAAACGTGTGTCGTCCCCCCGACTTGAGGGGACTTGGTCCCAACTTCGTAGTGGTAAAGCCAGACTTCTGGAGCAAAAGGAACACAACTAAGACCAATCACTGAATCACCACCCCATCATGGATCCTAAAGCGTCTATACAACATTCCTTTCGCCACGATCCGCTATCTATGCCATGAAATCGCTAACGACTAGACTTCCCGTTTTCTCCTTCCTCCCTGGAATCCAAGAACCAAAGAAATCTTCTCTTCTCTTCCCTCTATCTGTACATTACGGAATCTATAATACACGCCCACACCTCTCTACCTACGCCTTTGCTGCACTCTCCTCCTTGGCCGGTGTCTGTTCCACGACCGGACTATTCACTTCCTCCTTCGCAACCTCCGGTTCCGCTAGTTGCGGCAACTCTTTGCGAATATCGGGAAGGAAGCGATCCAATCTCTTCCATGTTTCGACCCAAAGTTTTTCCTTTGATGGGTCTTCAGAGGGTGGGACTAGATAGCCGTCTTTGGCCATTACGAGCATCATATTCTTCAAGCTTTCGGGAACAGCTTCCTCCTATTCAGCCAATTGATTAGAGCTGATGATATAATGATTGGGTAACAGGGAGAGTTGTGGAGGAAGACATACCAAGCTATCACCTTGACCACTATTCATCAGTCGATCCATGATATCCAGAATCTTGAGCCAAAGATCTAACATGCCATCCCACTCCGAAAGCAGCTCGAGGTAGTGCAAGAATGTCTTGCAGAGGAGTGTTGCGGCTTGCACTCTCGTTTCGCTCATGCCGATTGGGTCTGAGGAGTAGACTTCCGGCTTCAAAAGGCGGACGATTAGCGGGAGGAGAACCTCGCCAAATATGGCGGTCCACTCTTCGTGTTCGCCTGATGTGAGTTCAGGAGAAAAGAGAGCGCGTTGGAGAGAGGTGAAGGATTGATGACGGATCTCGCGGCATGGGTTGGTGCATTGCGTTGTGAGCGCGCGGAATATTGGTGACCAGTAGGCTGCCCAGGCTTCTTTGCTCTCAAGGTGGGATTGCTGTATTAGAACCGGAATATGTTTGGTTAAGGAGTAGATCATCGTGATGGCTTTCACGCCTCTTGCTACAGTGGCGTCAACCCTGGAGTATGTCAGCTATGTCCCTTGAAAATGTATAATATACGTACTGTGGCTGTGGCTTCGTCTGCTTGGGAGGCTGTTGACCCCTTTTTGCTTTCCTGTCCTGCTTCTGCTCAATCGTGGAACCAACGCTCCCAGCAGACGCGAAATCATTGAGGAGTTTGACAGCAGACTCATAGTTATCTGCCATAATTGTTGGAGGAGATCCAACCGCAACGCCTTCGAGTATTTCAAAGACGGTAGGTGCAGACTTTACATTTCGAGTGAGATTCCGGAGGATGACCCAAAAGTCAGGGGAGGTCATGATCTCGTTTCTGAGAGGGCCAGGCTCCTTGATACACTGCGTCAAGCCTTGGAGCACAAGAGGTGCTGACTTGTCGAAAAGATCCTTCTTGAAGCTCGATATCGTGTGGAGCACAACTGGAACTCGGATGAAATCGTGTTCATAGCTGGCATGTAACAGGTGAAGCAAGTAGAACATTGTCCTGGATATCAGAATACTGTGGTAGCTTGCAGCATTACGCATAACATTCTGCAAAGCCCCTGCAACGGCGGCGCCAAGTCCCTCAACCGTCTCCTCATCTCGAAGAGCAAGAACAGTGCATAATTCCAGGAGGTAAACCATTGCTGGATCATAGTTTGGCCCGCCGGATGTGGATTTTTGTCCATTTGCTGGACTTTGGTTGTCATTCTCTGATTTGACGCTGATGACTACTGACGTGGGATCGTCAGGTAGCTCGGCGAGTAATGCTGAGACGAGAGGCATCAGAGACTTTACGGGCATATTGACCACATTGGCAAAGACATCACCCATGTAACAGGCATTCACGCAATCCACTGTGCACAGTGTGCTCTCTAACTCTTCATCCGAAGGCTCTGGGGGGTCACCAGCAGCATAACTAGATATGTAAGAAGTGAAAGCGGAAAAGATTCCAGCTTCGCTTGGCTTCTGTCCTCGATCGATGACCTGTGAAGGGTTCTGCAAAGGTATTGCAGGTATTTCCATTCGATTGGGTGCAAAGAAGGGAGGGATCAAGGAGTTGACAAAAAGATTCAACCAGATCCGGACAATCTAAACTTGTTAGTTTCAAGCACGTTTTGCTAAAGGGCTAGACTTACATGTTTCCAGCTGTCGTTGATAACAGTTTCGCTGCCCGTGACGACACGGAATAAAACGACTGTTGCCAGTTGTGCTTTGAAGTCTCGACCGAATTTGACTGCAAGCTCACTGACCATGACACTGTTCTTCTCGACCTGGATCTCTGTGTTGAGGGCAGTGTTTGAAGGCGTTTCAGTAGACAGGGTGGTGATGGTACTTAGACAGTAAACGACCTGGTCAACAGCTTCGGTCAGACCATACTTCGCGGCAATACGTGCACATTGATCAAAGCCAGTAATGACCCTAGAGAACACAGCGTCATCGCTTGCAGACATGAAAACATATGACAGAGTGGCTACGACTGGTTTCCAAGTGGCTGCGAACATATCTGCATCGTAGATATTCGTATCGCAGAGCACGAGATTGCCAGCTGACTCAGTTTTCAACAAAAGCTCCTTCCAAGCATAATCGAAAGCATGCTTGTTATCGTGCTCATCTGGAAGAATGATTTCGTTTGCCTTGATTGAATCGAAAATCTCCTGCAGATATTCTGGGGCAAAGTCTGCCTTATTGTTTACTCCACGAAGATTTTTCGCGAAGTCTGTATAGCCCATGCGGGCTGAGGACTTGAGATTTGGGTTATACTGATCCGTGTTCAACATCAAAATGGCGTATGTCAAGACGAAAGCAGCATCTTTGTCCGCGACACCTTCCGGCACATCGCTTGCGCAATACTGCTCTGAAAACACAGTCATGATTCTCTCGATCAGAGCTGATTCTCCAGGCAAGCGGAACGATTCCAAGAGTTCGCGCATAGCTTCGTCTATTCGCTTGCCATTGAAATTAAACTCGCCCACAAAAGCTTCTAGGATGGCGTCATTGCCCTTCTTCGAGATGAAATCACCCAGAACCTTCTTAGAAATTCGTGATGTTCCTCTTAAGAAAGCTGCGACCGATTTGGCATCATTAACGTCTTCAATAATTCCTTGAGCTTGGAGATATGCAAGTCCAGCCTTCGGGTTCTCGTTGAACTTTGAAGCACCTGTGATTATCAACCTCTTTGTTCTCCGTTGTTCACGGAGTCTGTCCTGATCTGGATATCCGTCAGATTTGGGCTCGTCGTCAAGTCGTTCAGCAATGAATTGGATATAACCCAGAAGAGCATCTAGACACAATGGTGGAACACTGGTGGTACTCCAAGTCGCTGAATCCGGGATTGCGTTTCGGGACAACAAGCCAACCATATCCTCACACAAATCGCTTCGGTCGACCTCACAGTCATAATTAACAAATAGCTCAACCATGAAGCTGGGTATTCGTGCAAGAGCGCCAACGCTCTCCACCATAGCTTCTCTGGCATCTGGTTTCCGTGATCCACCTTCCATTCCCAACTTTTGTCGATCCTTCACAGGAACGGGAGTTGATCTCCCACTATTTGACTGTGATGGTGGGGGTTTGACAAGTTTTGGTGCTTGAGGCACACCAGCATAAAGTGAAGGATCGATTCCAGGCTCTCTCGGTATCTCCACGCGCGGATGGAGGCAAGCTACCAAGTAAGACAAGAACAGCTCTTGTTGTAACTTCAGCACTCCACGACAAGTAGCCAATAAGGTTCCAGCCACAATAAGTGACTCGTGTAAGATTGCCATGTTATCTGATCGGACGAGTTGAAACAGATATCGGCACAGACGGTCTTCAGCCAAGCTGGCCAGGGTGGGGTGCTTGGCAATGGAGGGGCCAGCAACTTCGAGCGCTACGTCAATGATGCGAAGGGCCATGACTCTCATGGCATCGGCATGTTGACGGTCGTGGGGATCCAGTAAGTCCACAAGAACTCTAAATAGCTCTCGTATTGAAGGTAATGAATACGGCTTAATAGGAAGGTCATCAGATGCTTCAGATGCAGGTGCAACCCCAAGTTCAGAAGCATTGTCTCCAGCGGATGCAGTAAGGGGTCCATTTCTTGCCTTGTCAAAACTTGAAGATGGCGTTGACTCAGCAGGAGGAGCTGCCAGTGAGGACTTGATAGCATCGTTCCCATTTGCCGATGGGTCCATCTTCACTGTGTCCATATCCTCTTTAGTCTTCTCATCCAGAGCTTGAAGATCATCACCAGCCTCGATTTCCAAGTGTTTTAACCGTTCAAAGATCACTTGGGTCATTTTGACCATAGACATCTCGGCAGATCTCCGAAGAAGCTCTGACAGCCTCGACTGACAGCACATGCTAAGCCCGGTCTCCATCATCTCGCAGACGCTTTCATCTCCAAGTAGATCCCCACCGGGCCCTGACAGCATTCCCTCCATGAGCTTCAATATTCGCAAGAGGACGATCTCGTCGGCAGAGGTATCACTAGCTTCGAATCGGCAATGCGTTATAGCAGCAGACAGAGACTGCATAGCTAAAGCAAGCCGGGGAGAGTCCGGACTTATGAGGTTGTAGGAGAAGAACTTGGTGATGGCCACCAGGGCAAGAGAGGTGATCGGGGCAGAGGTCGCAGAAGCTTGGATAACTTGGAGGAAAGGATGTAATAAGGATGGGGTATCAAATTTGTGAATATCTGTTCTCAAATTAGTATACAGGTGCCTAGATGATAGCTTCAACATACCTTTACAACCAGTCAATTCACGCCGCAGCCTTCCAAACCCAGCCATTAACGGATTATCTTGCATGCTCTTGCCCTTCTTTCCACGTAATCCCCATCTATTTGCCAGACCTCCGTCATCAAAGCCATCACCTCCAAGCCCAGACGAAGACCTGGTCTTTTGTCCTCTTCGATGCCCTGGGTCATCTCGAGGTGTTGACGGCCGGGAGCTCTGTAGGCTTGGAGTCATGGGACTGGAGCTCCCACCCAGAATCGCTGAGACTGAAGAATGCGCCCATCTTGCATGCTTTCGCATGGCAGACGTGACTGTAATGCATTCTGTGGTGATCAAGGCAACGGGGTCCACCGCCACAGATACGGGTGTTTTCCTCGAGCTTATCATGTCGCCTTTGAGCTCTGAAGCTTTTAAGCTGTCTCTTCTGTTCTTTATTGTCGAAGACGAGTCGAGGCCACGTATTGATGGTGCTGGAGAGTCTGTATTCGGTCCTAGTGCCTTTGAAGTCACGGCTGGGGCATCATTGCTCATACTGTCTTCGATACGAGCCCAACATCGATGCCACGTTGAATATTATGGATTAGGGCGACCTGTACTCGAACTTAGGCAGTTCACAGATATCGATTGACTGCAAAGTTGCCGGGCTATTGAGATGTCCGTGGCGGGGTGTCAAAAAATACTATCCCAGTTCCCAAAAGTTTCACGAGGGTTCAATGTGTTCATTCAAACTTGACACGTGACCTGAAAGCCGAATTCAAAGGTACTTACAGACGAAAAGGGGAATACATTTCCGTGGCATAAGTCGGTCGTTCAGTCTCCATGCGGCACAGCATTAGTATTTCCATACGCCTGTCTATGATACAAAACTCCAGCCCAAATTACTACAAGGAGCAAGCTTAATGGCGCCCACTTTTCAGCAAGCATACCGAGATCACCAGACAGATCCCAGTGTATGCAATCCGACCCCACGCTGTATGTTTCCTATATCCGAAAGTCATATCTGCTGCTGCAGATCTCTAGTTCTACAGCGAGCCTAAGGTTCTCCTGTTTTGGGGGGAACTAAGCCCGGCGATCGGGCAAAATAATATGATAATGAAGATGAGTTTCAACGAGCTCCCTCGTACCTTAATTCTGTAAGCGCTCAAGCCTTTGAACGAACCTCTGGATATGGGCTTACCTTCTTGATCTATTGAGCCTTGGCTGCTGGTTTGGAATCAGCCTTAGCCTCCACTTTTGAATCTGCTTTTGCTTCTTTCGGCACCGCCTCTGACTTCGTTTCTAATTCGCTGGCCTCCTTGGCTGCAGCCTCCACTTTGGCTTTCTCCTTAGCATTCTCTCTCATGGCTTCATTTTGGATATCGGTCTTGTCCTTCTCCCATTGGCTATTTGGATCCGTGAATTGCTCTTTGATCTTCTTCATGCGCTCTGCACGCTCTTTTTCTTCTTCCTCGTGGGCAATACGTTCTTTCTCCATTTCCTAAAACAAATTAGTGCCTCGAGGTCTATGAACATGAATATTACTAACCTCCATGTGACGGATATCATCCACGCTTGGTTCGTACAAATGCCAAATTGTATAATGTGGCAATCCCACCACAGAGAATTGCATGCGTTTCGCCATCTGCTCAGAGTTAGCTTGGGTGGGCGCCTTAAGGACAGGGAATATACCTTTCCGAAACCTTCAGTTTCCGCATGTTTCTCGAAACTGAATGCGGGAAAGTGAACCCCGGATCTGAACACTTTGGCCTTGGCCAATATGCTAACACCTCCCACACCATCAATGTCCATTTCCATATCAGGGTCCCCGTATGGGTCACGGAGGTATGCAAGATGTGGTCGCCATGTAGCGTATTCTGCGTATCCTTCTACAATGACTGCATCTTCGTCCAACGTATCTGCTAGTGCCAATGCTGTCTCTGATTCCTGCCACGAGTTCAAATCATACGGTTGTTCGCCCCCAAGCCAGTCCGGAAGTGGTCGCCAAACATCTATCAAAAAACATGTTAGATTCTTTTCCTGTTCGGGAAGTAGGTTACTTACTCGGTACAATAACGTCCTTGTTGTGGCGCATTAGGTCCTCTAGAATGGTGAACGGTGCAGTCTCCACGTCTACATCTCTCCAGTAGACCCAGCTGTGATAAGGTCGTAATGCTGCACTGAGCAACCAATTCCTTGCTTGTGCCATCAACTTTCTTCGACTTGCTTGCGCAGCGAACCCGTGACGGCTTTCCACATCCTGGTTAACCTTCTGCCCAAAATCCTTCTCGATGATGGAGATCTCTCCATACGGTTGCTTCGGATCCTCATCTGCCTGCAGCTCTTCTAACAGCTGGGAAAGAAGCGGTAATGTCTGATCCTTGGAATCCGACACGAGGAACGCCAAGTCTATCAAGTGGTGAGGGTATGTGAAGTTGCGAAGATGTCCAAAAAACATCCTTAGATGGGACTCGGCGTCTCGCAAGGGCGCGCATAGCAGAATTCGTTCCTCCCGCTCCCAACCTCTCGCCGTCCCCTGAACATTAGAAAGATCATAATATCGCACAGTTTCGAGTTGGAAATCCTCGCCGGAAGACATCAAGCCTAACGAAAGGACTGGGAGTATGGAGGCGCCGGGCCAAATAAATATTCCAAATAGGAGAACTATTACAATGAGTGTAAGACGAACGAGAAGCTGCCGTCGCCGGCGGAGGGCAGCAGGCGTCGTCCTGGGTTGGAATCTGCATTCGCAAGTCCGTTAGCATTCGATTGAGGTATTATATACACCTGTGAAGGTTTGTGTGTACCTATGCGGAGATATTGAATACGTCTCCTTGTATTCATCTTTTGATCGCGGATAGCCATTGCTGGCATAATGCCGGGGCAACATATTCTTGAAAGCACTCTCGAAGAACGAGAGGCGTGGGGATTGTGCAAGGAGATGGTTGACAAATTCTCAATTAGACAGCCTGGCGATTTGTAGCTGGCTTTCGTGTTCAGTCTCGGGCCGCTGCCCACTGATTGTAAGACCGACCAGGATGAGTACGAGGTAACAGGCAGAGCGTGGCGGGTTCCAGTGACAGTGTGGAAAGAGCGAACCTCATTGGGGTCCAGCGCGTTATGTCGACGGTGGGAATTGAGGTTTGGCCTGGAGAAAGGTTCCGGCAGAATTATTGTTCTAAAAGGAGACCCCGTCCAGCTCTCGCTTGCACCAGTCTATTTTCTGAAACAGACGCCAGGCGCGCAAGCCACGCCCGCCACAACTGGGACCCTTCACGATGATCTCACCCTCACCCCCATGCTCGACGGATGAAAATCAGCCGAAATACTGTGTGCATACGCCCTCCACCTTCCCATCCGATGATCCGAATGGAATAAATAATTGCTAACCAAGAGATGCTTAGTGTACTACGGCAGCTCACTGTTGCGTACATGTGAGATTATTTCTAAATAGGATCTTCATCACGAGTTTCACAGGATGCAGTGTTACCAAGAATCACCTCGATATCATAAATTCGACCAAAAAGGGAAAGCGTTCTCCTCATGGAGTAATGAAGACACATGTTATGAGATATAAGAACCTAAATGTATGCGTACGTGGAAAGCAAGTGATTGTATTCAATTTTCGTCTCTATATACTTATGACTTACATGTATCTCTGATATCTAGTGTCGGACGAGCAGTTATCCAGAGTTTGGCTGATTACTTGGCCTGATCTAGACCTTTCTTCACGGTCTCTTTGGGGATGCATTGGGGATTAGGATATCGTAGACCGTTCGAGGACGGGTCTTTCTCCGGCTAACTCAATGCTTGCCAAAGGTCGCCTTGCAACAAAGTTCCTTCAATCCTGAACAATAGTGTTAGCGCCTGCTTAGACACGAAGATTGCAAGTTGCAGGTAGACAAGAAGAATGCTCAGAAAAGCCGATTTAATCAGGCACCTCAACCGGCGACTGAACCCCACATTACAAGACGCAATGCGAAGAACCGAAGCACTGAAGCGCAAATCTCCACAACCAATCATCCCAATCGATCCGAGGATCAACTAGTACGGTGCGGGAGCAGAGCTCGGAAGAGGAGCATTCAGGGAATGGATAAGCTGTGATCATCAGGGCGAGAGGGAGAAGTAATCGAAGTCCGGTCGTACCTTTTGCTTGTGGTGCGAAAGAAAAGATCCTATGGTCTGTATCTGGTCAGCACAATGTTCTCATAGTGAGAGGACCAGTAAGGTAGACGAGTGGAGAATTGTTCAGAAAGTTTTTGGTATTTTGGTTGTCATCAAGAAGTTCAGAAGCAGAACTGATTGAAAAAAATTTCATCATGAAACGAGGAATAGCTTCAGGAAAGTTTAAAATAGCACTGACCAGTGATTTGTTGATTCCTCACTGCGCTCGGTGTATTTGCTGCATTGTATTTCCTGAGTACTTCGATCATTCTTCTGGGAAAGTGGATCGCGCCCGACATTCAAATTCTCGGATACCTGTCTAGTCTGGCGGTCAGCCATTGCTTGAATTCGAGAATAGCAGCAAGCTGGTATGATTAAAGTGCTTCAGATGGTGATGCATGTTGTTCAGTGGCTCAGGAGATCGCCTAAGAACTGGTGTGAAGGAAATCATCAGGAGCAAGAAGGGGAGAAAAAATTGATCGAGACTCACCAAGCCATACTATCACTCAGATGCGAGAGAAGAGGTCATTAGCAAAGGATATAATAGCAATTGCGACATCGTTCAAGGCGCGGATGCGCGGCAAGACATTGCTTCCTAAATTGGTGTGATGGAGGATGGAGGTTGTGGGATTCGCGAGAGCTCGAGATTTTTTGAAGCCATGAGCTGGGCCCATGCCCGCGCTAGCCAGCCCGGCTGGACGTTTTTCCGGCTTTCTTCTTTCTTGG
>Ga0302325_10022952_pt1 | contig 13032 bp, 15 predicted proteins | sample Palsa_T0_2_FD_201948 | JGI IMG/M metagenome (GOLD analysis project Ga0302325, IMG submission 201948) | Peat permafrost microbial communities from Stordalen Mire near Abisko, Sweden - Palsa_T0_2 | ecosystem: Environmental > Terrestrial > Soil > Palsa > Peat permafrost | place: Sweden: Abisko... | reverse complement strand
GGGCAGGACCACCAGGCCATCGGGACGGGCCACGTGGATTTCAAGATGGTCAGCGGATTCTGGCGCCCGGAGCATATCCTGGTGCTCGAACTCGGCCCGCGCACGACGATGGCGGAGGTGGCAGAGTCAAAGGCCCGCATCGAGGCGTTGATGTAGGGAGGCATTTGGTTCGAGGTGGAGCGGGTTGCCCCCAACACGCTGGTTTGGGCCGAGTCGAACAACGCGTTAGGGGCAACGCGCTCCACCTTCCAGAATTTCCCGCACCCACCGTCTATGGGGCCCCGAGAACGTGATGCCCTCGAGCGCACTCCGCGGAACCCATGCCAAGCCGGCCCGCAACTTTCCGCGCGACGGCTTCACCGCATGGATCGACTCCGTAATTCGATACTTCGTGATGCTGCGACCCTTTCGCGCCAGCAACTTCCCGCCCATCGCCGTGGCATCCGTAAACCCGGCCTGTTCCGCCGTCGGCAATTCGTGCAGGCTGGCCAGCCGCCGCGCTCCGGCGGTGGCGCGGTGCAGCAAAAGCGAGCCTCTGCGCTCGCACCAAACCCGGGTGACAGTTTGCCGCACCGTCGCCTTGGGCGAAAAGCGCGGCAGGGCGGCGGCGATTCCCCGCCGGGCGCCAGCGCAGAACGACTGCACGGGGCAGACGAGGCAAAGCGGATTCTGGCGGAGGCAAATGGTGGCGCCCAGCTCCATCATCGCCTGATTATGGTCGCCAGGGGCTCCCGAGGTGGAAATGAGGCGCGCGGCCAGCGGAGTGAACGCCTTCGCTGCCGTGGAGCTGTCCCGAAACTCAGTTTCATCGGCCGTCAGTCGGGCCAGGATCCGCACCACGTTGCCGTCGACGCATGCCGCCACGGCGCCGAACCCGATGCTCGCGATCGCCGCCGCCGTATACGGCCCGACACCCGGCAATTCGCCCCAGGAATCCACCGTGCGCGGCGGCTCCGGCAAAGCCGCCAAGGCCTTGGCCAGCCGGTGCAGATTGCGCGCCCGCGCGTAGTAGCCGAGGCCCTCCCAGAGCCGGAGCACCCGCGCTTCGGGTGCCGCGGCCAGGGCCGCGAAATCGGGCAGCTCGGCCATCCAGCGCGCAAAATAGGGCAGCACGGTCTTCACCTGCGTTTGCTGGAGCATGAACTCGCTCACCACCGTCTTGTAAAGCGACGGCGCCGTGCGCCACGGCAGGGCGCGGGCATGGGAGCGATACCAGCCGATCAGCGCGTCCCGGAAGGCGGGTGATGCGGTGATCAGGGCGGACGCGGTCTTGCTCGGCATGGGTGGGTGGGCGATTTTCCTTTTGCGCTTTTTGCGCCTTTTTGCGGCCATTCTCCCCTGATGTCGAAGAAAACCTCCGGTGAGGACGCGCCGAAGAAGCTTTCCACCTACACGCTGAAGCTGACGGACGAGCAGATGGGCAAGCTGCGCGCGGTGCTCGACGCGAAGGGATGGGAGCGATTCGACGTGGCCTACGCGCGGTTCGCCTTTCGCGGGCCGGATTGCAATGTCACGGCATACGAAAGCGGCAAAGCGGTCATCGCCGGAAAGGGCACCGAGAATTTCGTCCTCAACACGCTCGAGGCGGAGGTCACCCAGGCGGCGAAACTCGGCTACGATGCCGTCAACCATCCCGACTGGTTCGAGGCGCACGCGGGACTCGACGAGAGCGGCAAGGGGGATTTTTTCGGCCCGGTCATTGCCGCGACCGTGATCGCCGACGCCCCTGCCATCGACGCCTGGATCAAGGAGGGAGTGAAGGACTCAAAGAAAATAGCCGATCCCCAGATCCTAAGGCTCGAAAAGATCATCCGCGAAACGAAGGGCGTCGTGGTGAGGACCTGTTTCTGCGGGATGCCGAAGTACAACCAGATCATGACGCGCCCGCACGCCAATCTGAACAAGCTCCTGGCGTGGCAGCACGCCACGGCGCTCGCCCAGGCTCTGGGGAGCAGGAGCGTGCCGTGGGGGCTCCTCGACCAGTTCACCAAACAGCCCCTCGTCCAGCGCGAGCTGACGAAAATGGGCGTGAAGGACTTCGACCTCAGGATGCGGACCCATGCGGAGGAGGATCCGGTCGTGGCGGCGGCATCGGTCGTTGCCCGCGCCGAATTTCTGCGGCAGATGCATGAGCTTTCGAAGCGCTTCGGCGCCAAGCTCCAAAAAGGAGCGAGTTCACTGGTCAAGGAGCAGGGCGCGGAAATCATCCGCAAATTCGGAGCTCCCGCGCTGGGCGATTTTGCCAAGCTCCATTTCCGCACGGCCTACGAAGTCGTCTCCGCCGCGGGCAAACTCGATGAACTTCCCCTGCGCGATCCGGGAGAAAAAACCGAGTGGAATTACCGTGCCTAAAAGGCGGCAACTTCGGAGCTTCGACCTGAAGCGGATCGACGGGTTTGCCAGCCTGATCGGGGTCGACGAGGCGGGCCGCGGCGCGCTGGCCGGGCCGGTGGTCGCCGGCGCGGTCCTGGTGAACCGGGAATTTCTCGAAAGCCCCTGGGCGGTGCGCGCGACCCGCGTGAACGACTCCAAGCAGCTCACCCCCGCGGTGCGGGAGGAACTTTGGGCCGAGTTCGAGACCCTGATGGCGGAAGGCCGGATCCACGCCCATTTTGGCTCGGCGGGCGTCGACGAGATCGAGCGGTTCAACATCCTCGGCGCGACGAAGCTGGCCATGCGCCGCGCCCTGGAGGGCATCTACCCGCCGGCCGCGTTCACCCGCCAGGCCGAGCCCGACCTTTTTTCCTCGCTCGAGCAGCGCGTCTCGTTTCAACCGGTGGTCTCCTGCCGCGTGCTGATCGACGGCCTCGCGCTGCGAAATTTTCCGTATCCGCACGACGGCATTGTGAACGGCGACGCCCGTTCGCTCTGCATTGCGATGGCCTCGATTGTCGCGAAGGTCGCGCGGGACCGGGCGATGGGCGCCCTGGACGCCCAATTTCCCGGCTACGGCTTCGCGCAGCACAAGGGCTATGGCACCGACGAGCACCGCGAGGCCGTCCTCCGCCTCGGCCGCTGCCCCCAGCACCGCGAGATGTTCCTCCGCAAACTCTTCTCCCGCCGGATAGACCCGGCCCAAGAGGTGCTGAAATTTGAAATGTAGCCCTCCGTCGCACGGGGCGGTGGTTCCGCAGTTGCTATAATGTGGGCATGAAGTCGATCGACTCGAGGGTGCCGGGAGTGAATCCGAAGCCATTTTTGGCTTGTTCGGTCCGTTTTTCGGACTATTTTAAGTCCATGATAAAAGTGCTGACCGTTTCCGAGGCAAAGCCGAGATTGGGTGCCCTCCTTGACCAAGTGAGCAGGGGAAAGGAAGTCTTGCTGCGGCGAAAAAAACGCCTTTATCGCGTCGAAGAAATTGCCGAAGTCGTGCCGATTCCCTCTCGTCCGGTGGGTTTCTTTCGGTTTGAGGATACAGATGAACTGACGGCACTGGCCGACCGTGCTGAGCCCTCATTCGATGCAAGTTGAGCAATGGGACATTGTCCGCTTCCGCATTCGGCCGGAAGACAGCGAGCTTCACCCCGCGGTGGTGATTTCCGCTCCTGAGTGGTGCCTGAATGCCGCGAGGAGCCGCCTTAATGTCCTGGCTTGTTCAAAACGGGTGCCTGCCGATGCACCCAAGGCTCATCAAGTGGTGCTCAATGGGGCGGATGGATTGGAGTTCCAAACCGTTTGTGGCTGTGAGTTTTTCCACGTCGTGACGCGGGAGTCTCTGACGGAAAAAATTGGCCGCGTGAGTCCGGTTCGCCGCCGAGCCATCGGCCGCAAGCTAAACGAGGTTTTGCGGCTGCCCTTATAAGAAGGAAGAATTGATTTCACGTTTCAGGTTTCAAGTTTCAGCCTTCTGCAGAGACATGCCCGGTAAAAAACACACCTCCCTCGACCGCGTGCTCGGGCGGCTCGATACGCTCGACTCGGTCAACCTCGCGAACCTCGTGCAGCGGCTGGCCCGGGAGCGGGCGCTTTTTGAGACGATCTTCAACACGCTGCAGGAGGGGATCCTGGTCATCGGCGTTTCGGGCGCCATCGAGTATGCCAACGATGCGGCCCATCGCCTGATCGGGCTGGGCGGCGACGAACTCGCGGGCCGGACGCTGTGGCGCCTGGTGCCCGGCCTGAAAGCGTCGCTCGGGAGGCAGATGGACGACGATGCCACCGCCGGCGCACGGCCGCCGGCGGCCCGCGAATTCGATCTTGCCTATCCGGAGCCGCGCACCCTCCGGTTTTATATGGTGCCCTTTGGCGCCCAGGGCGCCGCGGCGGAACGGCGGTTTGCGGTCATCCTCACCGACGTCACCCACGACAAGCGGACCACCGGGCAGCGCATCGAGGACGAGCGGACCTCCTCGGTCCTGCTCCTGGCGGCGGGCGTGGCCCACGAATTGGGCAATCCGCTTAATTCGCTCACGATCCACCTTCAGCTGATCGCGCGGAAATTGAAGAAAATCAAACCGTCGGCCGATGCCGATTCGGTCGGCGAATCCCTGCGCGTGTGCCGCGAGGAAGTGCAGCGGCTCGACGGCATCATCCGTCATTTCCTGGAGGCCATCCGGCCCCGGCGGCCGGATCTGGCCGAGACCAACCTGACCGAGGTCCTGGCCGAGGTCCTGCGTTTTCAACGGCGCGAATTCTCCAACCGCGGCATCGCGGTCGAGGCGGAGACCCCCGTGACTCTTCCGCCGGTGATGGGCGACCGGGACCAGCTCAAGCAGGTGTTTTTCAACATCACGAAAAACGCGCTCGAGGCGATGCAACCGGGCGGAAAATTGAAGATCCGATCCCGCTCCGACGACGATTCGGTATATTTGCTCTTCGGCGACAGTGGATCCGGGATCAAGCCGGACGATCTGGCGCGGCTGTTCCAGCCCTATCACACGACGAAATCCAGCGGCCACGGCCTGGGACTTATGATCGTGCAGAGGATCATGCGCGACCATGGCGGCCACGCGGAGGTGGAGAGCAAGGAGGGGGTCGGCACCGTCGTGACCCTGCAATTTCCGCGCAAGGACCGCCGGGTGCGCCTGCTGGGAAGCTGAGGGGCCGTCACTGCGGAGGCGGAGGCACCACCAGGCTCTTCACCAGGACGGTTTGCGTCTCAAGTTTGCCTCCCAGGCGCAGGCTGACCTTCATGGGAATTTCGTCCGAGTCGACGCCGAGCTGCGAAATCATCGTGTCCGGCTCGGCGATCTGATCGGGAGCCAGGGCCAGAATTTCCGGATGCACGGCAAAGTTGCCCAGATCGGAGTCGAAATCGACCACCTCGATCAATACGGTGCTCTTTTGCAGGCTCTCGAGCTTCAGATGGATGGTCACGGGCGGCAGGGGGCTGCCCACCGCGTTCTTGGAATCGGCGTAGGACTGCGCCTCGTCCTTGTCCATGCCAAAGGTGTCGATCACCCGGGCGTTGGCGCCGCCGTGAGCGGCCGCCGCGGTGCCATGGCCGATTCCACGGCTGATCGTGACCGTGACCCCAACCTTGCCGTCAAAAAACGAGGCGGTGCCGCTCATGGCGACCGGGCGCTCGCCGACCGCCACCGCGCGGGCGAGTTCGTCGGGTTGCCGGGGCCCGCCGCAGCCCGCGAGGGCCAGGATCATGGCGGCTGACAGGATGCCAGGGTTAATTTTGATGGGGAATCGGGTGTTTTGAAACATAAGGATACGTCCAGGCAGCGGGATACCGCAAAGGAACGAAAGATTGCGTATTTATTTCCCGTCCGCCAACTGAAAACCGCATCTTTCCGGCGAATAGTCCGTCTTGCCGGATACAGCAATGCACGCGCATGGATCCAAGCTCAACGGCCGCTTTGGTCGATCTCATCCACCGGGCTCAACGGGGGGAAGAGTCCGCCCAGCGCGAGATCATTATCAGCTACCAGCGCCGGATTGCCGGCTTCATTTACGCCATGACGGGGCGCAGCGATTCGGTGGAAGACATAGCCCAGCAGGTCTTTATCAAGATGATCCGGGCGCTCGGCCGGCTGCAGGCTCCGTCGCAATTCGAGCCGTGGCTGTTCCGCCTGGCGCGCAATACCTGCATCGATCATTTGCGGCGGCAGAAATTGCGCCGGATTTTCCTTCCGTTTGGTCCGGAGCACGAGAATGTCCCCGAACCGCCGGGCGCGGTGGATACCGAGGAACTCGACGCCCTGCGCCATGCGCTGGATCATCTCCGTCCGCAGGATCGCGCGCTCCTGGCGCTGGTGCAGGAAGGCCGCAGCCACGCCGAGATCGCCTCGACCCTGAAAACCAGCATTGCAGCCGTGAAGGCTCGCTTGCATCGTGCCCGCGAGCAGCTCCGCGAGCATTACCAGCCTGACCATGAATCCTGAAAACCAAGAAGCGAAAGCCTGGGCCATTCTCCGGTCCCATGGCGCCGCCCAACTGGCTCCCGGCTTTCCCGATCGCGTCCTGCGGGAGTCGCTGGCGCGAGCCGCCGCTGCGCCGTCGCTGTTCGGCCAATTCGCCCTGAGCGTGGCCACCGCCGCCCTGTGTTTCCTAGCGGTCGCGATCTTCGACGCGCGGACTTCCAGCGCCGCCACCGAGACCAATCAGGCGGACTGGCAGCAAATCGCCTCGGCTTCGGACAATCTGAGCCAAGCGCAATGAAGCAACTGGTACTGGTGGCCGTCGCCACGGCATTGGTATTTGGCGCGGGGGCATTCGCCGGGCGCTGGTATGAGTCCCGCCGCCCGCTGCCGCCTCCGCCCGGGCGGTTGATGGGGGAATTCGGCGGCCACCGCAGCGGATGGCCGTCGCAGCCGATGAGCCGCGCTGATTTCAAGGCCGAGGTCGAGAAGCTGCGCGCGCAGATCGAGGTATACCGCAAGAGCGTCGACCAGATCGAGGACCAGTTTGAGCGCGAACTCGACCCCATCCTGACGCCGGCCCAACGCGTGCTGCGCGCGGAGCACCTGAAGCGGCGCGCCGAGTTTCGCACGGAGATGACCAGCCGGAAATTGACGGACGACCAGTTTGTGCGCCTGGGGCAGTGGCCGAACATGGAGCTTGTCCGGGTCGTCGTGCTGCAACTGGGATTCGACGATCTCAACCGCGAGCTGAAGATCGAGGACAACCAGCGCGACCGGGTGAACGAGATTTTGAAGCGCCGCCGCGAACGGTTCATCGCGCTCACCGACAGCACCCCGCCGCCGAGTCTCGCGCTCATGCGGCTCGTGCCGTACGCGCAGCACATGGGGCCGCCGCCCCCGCCTCCGGCGCCCGATTCGATGCCGCAACCTTGAAAGTAGAGGGCTTGACCGGCGCCCCGCCCGGCGTGTGAATGGTGTTCCCCATGGTGCCGAGCGTTCTGATCGTCGATGACGAAAAACACACGCGCGAGGGCCTGCAACAGGCCCTGGCGGACAATTACGATGTTTCGGTGGCGGCCAGCGCCGACGAGGCGTACAATCTCATGGATGCCCAGGCGTTCGACGTCATCGTCACGGACCTGCGCATGCCGGGCAAGTCGGGGCTCAAGGTGATCGACAAGGCCCTGGCGCTCCCGAACCGGCCGGCGGTGCTGATGATGACGGCCTACGGGACGATCGAGACGGCGGTCGAGGCCATGAAGCGGGGCGCGGTCGATTTTTTCACCAAGCCGGTCAATATCGAGCGGCTCGAGGTGCTCATCCAGCGCGCGCTCAAGACCAAGACGCTGGAGGTCGAGGTGAAGCAGCTCCACGAACGCCTCGACGCGAAGTTCAGTTTTGAGGGCATCATCGGCCATTCGCCCAAATTGCAGGCGGTGATCGACCAGGTGAAGCTCGTCGCCCCGTCGAAGGCCACCGTCCTGATCGAGGGGGAGTCCGGCACGGGCAAGGAGCTCATCGCCCAGGCGATCCACCAGGCCAGCCCGCGGGCGCGGGCGCCGTTCATCGCGGTGCACTGCGCGGCGCTTTCCGAGAATCTGCTCGAGAGCGAGATTTTCGGCCACGAGCGCGGCGCCTTCACCGGCGCGGCCGAGCGGAGGATCGGGCGCTTCGAGTCGGCGGACACCGGGACGCTTTTCCTCGACGAGATCAGCGAAATCTCCCCGGCCACGCAGGTGAAGCTGCTGCGTTTCCTGGAAACGAAGTCGATCGAGCGCGTCGGCGGATCGAAGCCCATCGAGCTCGACGTGCGCCTTGTCGCCGCGACCAACACCAGCCTGGAGCAGAACGTGCGCGCGGGGAAGTTTCGCGAGGACCTGTTCTTCCGGCTCAACGTGGTGCGGATCACGCTGCCGCCGCTGCGCAGCCGCCCGGACGACGTCCCGATGCTCCTGGCCCATTACATCAAGTTTTTCTCCGACGAAAACGCGGTGCCTCCCCTTGTCGTCGAGCCGGGTGCCCTTCGCACCCTGCAGGCCTACGCGTGGCCGGGCAACATTCGCGAACTGCGCAATTTCTGCGAAAACGCCGTGGTGCTGCGCCGCGGCGGCAGCCTGAGCGAATACGACCTCGAGCCCAAGTTTCGTGACGCCCCGGCGGCTGCCGGGACGTCCCCCGCGGGCGGCGCCCCGGCGCCCAACCAGCTCTCGGTGGAGGAAAACGAAAAGCGGCTGCTGCGCGAGGCGCTGCTCAAGGTCCGGGGCAACCGGACCCGCGCCGCCGATCTCATGGGCATCAGCCGGCGCACCCTGCACCGCAAGCTGGCCCAGTGGCCGGAGTTGGACGTGACGGATAAATAGTCAAAGGTGGGGCGGCGCGCCCCTGCGACGCCTGTTGAGCTCAGACCGCGAGAAAACGCCCGCAGAGTCCAATTGGCGTCGCAGGGGCGCGCCGCCCCACCTCCCGATCCCAGGGCCAAAATGCAGTTGACGCTGCCCCCGGGGTGGGTACCACTGTCCTTTCTTTTTGCGGGCGTAGCTCAGTTGGTAGAGCACCACCTTGCCAAGGTGGACGTCGAGAGTTCGAGTCTCTTCGCCCGCTCCATTTTTTTCCTGGCGCAGAGCGCCCAGGAAAAAAATGTCGCGGCGGAACCCCGCGTTCAGACGGGGTGGAGACGGACTGCCCCGCAAGCCAATGTCCAAGGAAGGGACAATTTGGACCTGAAGGCTTCGCTTGACTCATAAGTGGACTCATACTTGACTCATTCCAATGAGCTATGAGCCGCAATTTTCGATCACGCCCGCGCTGGTGACTCAAGTGGAGGCGATAGCGGCGCTCCGGGAACGCATCCTGGGGGCTGCCGTCGAATTGTCGTGGATTCCTGCCCTCCAAAAGGACACCCGCATGCGCAACGTTCATGCATCGACGGCGATCGAGGGCAATCCGCTGACATTGGAACAAGTGCGGGCATTGGAAGAGGGCCGCGAACCCGTCGCGTCTGACGCTCGCTCCCGGCGCGAGGTCATCAACTATTTCGCCGGCCTGCGTTATGTGGAGAAACATGCGACGGCGAAGACCGTGCGGCATGACGACTTATTCGATCTGCATCGAATCCTTGCCGGTGAGGTCATGGATCAAGGCGAGGCCGGACGCTATCGCACGATCGCCGTGCGGATCGGCGGTTATGTGCCGCCCCCGCCAGCGGACGTTTCCGGGCTGATGTTTGAGCTGCTCCATTGGTGGAACGAGCGCGCCGTCGAATTTTCGCCGGTGCTAAGCTCGGCCATTTTGCACTACCGCTTCGAGGCCATCCACCCCTTTGCCGATGGCAACGGCCGTACCGGCCGCGCCCTCGCCCTTTGGGAGCTCTACCGCCGCGGTTTCGACACCCATCATATTTTCTCAGTCGACGAATTCTATTGGGAGGACCGGCCGCGCTATTACGCGGCACTGGATAGGGTGCGGCGCGAAGACGAGAATCTCACGGGCTGGCTGGAATATTGTGCCGAAGGACTACGGCGGACCCTCGAGCAGGTATGGCTGCGTGTCCAGGCTTTCAATCAGAAGGCGCCCAAGAAGCTCGTCCTGCGCCCCAGGCAGGAGCGCCTGCTGCAGCTACTTCGCGATCATGGCAGCATGGCTCCAGCGGAAATCTGGAAAGCCCTTGGCGTCTCCAAGCAGGGAGCAATGAACCTGCTGCGTCCCTTATTGGATGCCGACTTAGTGGAGAAAATTGGTGGGAAAAAAATCGGACGCTACATCCTGCGTCGGGGATGAATGCTCACCACTGATACAGCCAGGCATACGTGGTATAAGTCGTCGCTTGCGGATGCCCGGAGACCTTGCCGTTGACTTCCTCGCCGCAGCGGGCCGTCAGCTTCAGTCCCCTTTGAAAAAAGATGGGATCGGCATCGTGAAAACGGTAGGCGGAGACCTCGCTCGCGGCCGGGTCCAGATGAGTCAGCCCGGCGACTGCGTTGGCGTAGCGGCCGCGGTTGAAATAGTAGGTCCCGCAAAAGTAGTCTTCAAAGCCGGAAGAGAGCAGGGTGGGAGCGGTTGCGCCGTTGAGATAGGCGCGCATGCAGCCCTCCATGAAATTGAAATTGTGTGGGACACTGCCCTTCGCCGCGATGGTGACCTGATAGAGCGCGCCGGCCCCCCTGACGTCGCACAACGCAAACTCCTCGAGCGGCTGTGCCACGTGGCTTTCCAGGCGATAGAGCCTGAGCCGCGCGTTCTCGGGCAGCGTGACGCCGCCGAGTTGCACCGGGAGGTTCTCGGTTCCGCGGATGATCCACCAGAAAAGGGGGTGATCCTTGGTTCCCGGCGCCAGTTGACCGGTGACGCGAACGCTTTTCCCAAAGGGAATCCGGTAGGTATTGTAAACGTTATCGCCGCCCCCCGTCCGCCCGATTTTTTCCGTGCCCCACGGTGCAAATGGATCCCCAAAACCGATCCCGGCGCCGAGGAACAACTCCATATCGATCGAGGCGGTGGTCTCCCCATCCACATAGACTCGAATGCGGGTGAAGGCGGAGTTCTCGAACGATCCGCCGAACCACATGTGGGTCAGGCATCCCTTGCCCTGGTAGCTGAAAAGATCCGCCTCTTTCTCCACGCTGAGCGGGGTGAGCTGTTTTCCGGCCGTGCCAAAGGTCTTGAGGCTGGAAATGTCCATCTCCGTGGCCCGCAGGCTGGACAAAAGGAGGGCGCTGCAGGCCAGGATCGGGAATATCGATTTCATGGGGTTCAACGCTGAGCCCGCAGCGAGGACGGGGCAATCCGGGACTGTCAAACGAGCGGGTTAGGGGCAACCCGCTCCACCTTCCGGAAAAATTTGATGTCCAATCGGAGGGCTTCGCCTCAGTCTGCCTGCTGCGATGCCCGATCCGGCTGCCCCATCTCTCCCTTTGGACCAACCAGCCGACGTCTGCATCGTCATACCCGCGTTTCGCGAGGATAAGCGGATCGGTGTTTTCCTGGCGGAGCTTCTGGGTTTGATCGAGTCGGAACCGCTGAAAATGCAGGTGATCGTGGTGGACGACGGGTCGGGTGTTGAGGGGCAAAGGGCGTTGCGAGCCGTCCTGGATCCCCTGCGGCTGATCCATCCCCGTTCGCTGGGTTTGCTCGAACTGCCCCGCAATCTGGGGAAGGGCGGGGCGATCAAGGCCGGATGGGATGCATGCCCTGTATGTGAATACCTCGCCTTCGCGGATGCGGACGGCTCGATCACCGCGTGCGAGGTGATGCGCTTGGGCCGGGTGGCATGGGCCCAGCGCGCGGTGCCCAAAGCTCTTTTTGCGTCCAGGGTCAAAATGCTGGGGAAGAATATCCAATGCAGCCGGTTTCGACGCTTTTCCGGGCGCACGTTTTCGATCCTGGTGGAGGCGATCACCGGCGCCGGGGTTTACGATTCCCAGTGCGGTTGCAAATTCGTGCCCACATCCGTTTACCATGCGATCCGTCCCGTCCTGCAGGAACAACGGTTCGCCTTTGACGTCGAATTGATGCTGGCGATCCTGCGCGCCGGATTCGCCATCGAGGAAATTCCGATCGACTGGCATGCCACTCCGGGCAGCAAGGTTTCGTTCCTCAGCGATACTTGCAGGATGCTGTCGGCGACCGTCGCCATCCGCCGCCGGGCCTTGACATGGACGTTCGCGGAGAAAAAAAGCTGATCCGCCGCCTGCGCCGTTCCGAGCTGCCGGTCGACACGACGGAACTGGCGCGCTATCTGATCGGGAAGACGCTGGTCCATGATGCGCCGGAAGGCCGGATGAGCGGGCGCATCGTCGAAACCGAAGCCTACGTGGTCGGCGATGCGGCGGCGCATGCTTATCGCGGGATGACGCCGCGAAACCGGCTCGATAGTTTGGATCTGTGCGCGCCGGGTCCGATTTGGCTGGGCTCCGCGGTCGAACTTGGCGTCGCGGGGGCGCGCCGCCCCACCTCTGGGCAGGGCGCTGCATTCAAGAAAGGCGGCGGCGTCTCCATCGGCAAAAGCGTGCGCATTGGTCTCACCAAGGAGGCGCATCGGCTGCTCCGGTTCTACGAACGCGGCAATCCGTGCGTCAGCGGGCCGAAACGCCTCAGGGAGTAGACGCCGTGTGCTATCCGAGGTGGGGCGGCGCGTCCTCGCGACGCCAGTTTGGGCAGAGTCGAAGCAGGCGTCGCGGGGACTGTCGCCCCACCTCTACCTTCATCCTCCGCCGGCGAGCTGTCCGTGCTCGTCGAGGTACACCATCGGCAGATAGTCGCCTTCGTACTCCTTGTTCCAGAAATTTCCGGTCTGGCGGCGCGTCGCGAGGTCGGTGAAGGCCAGGCGGTAGACCGGCATCCGGATCATCGTGGGGGGGCGGTCGGGGAACGGATCGTTCCGGAACAGGCGCATCACGTCCGGGTTGCGCGAGATCAGCTCGGCGGCCACGGCCGGGAAGATCGGTGACTTGGGCGCGCTAAAAACCGCGATTTGGAGCGTCGCCTCAAAACGAGGATACAAGGGCGCGATGAACGGCGAGATTCGATCCGTCCGCTGCGGTTGGTAGCGAAATTCATAGGTGCGCCAGGTCGCCCCTCCGTCGTTTGAGCCCTCGAACTCCACCCCGTAGCGAACCGGCGCCATTCTCGCGTTGAGGTGATACACGTTGGCGCTGTGAAAAGACGAGGCGAGAGCCAGCGGCGAAGCGACGGGGTGCTGGATATTGTAGACGGCGTCCTTCCA
>Ga0302325_10022951_pt1 | contig 13032 bp, 12 predicted proteins | sample Palsa_T0_2_FD_201948 | JGI IMG/M metagenome (GOLD analysis project Ga0302325, IMG submission 201948) | Peat permafrost microbial communities from Stordalen Mire near Abisko, Sweden - Palsa_T0_2 | ecosystem: Environmental > Terrestrial > Soil > Palsa > Peat permafrost | place: Sweden: Abisko... | reverse complement strand
TACGTAGCATCGTCGAAATTCCACTTTGGCGAAGCCTGGTGCCAGATGAACTTATTGAACTGGTCGAGGTATTTCGCATAGCCGGCCTTGCCGACTGGGGTGGCGAAATAGTACTGATACCAAAACAGGAACGCAGGCTCGGGTGGCCACGGCGCCTGGTTGCCCGCCGGGCTGCTGATCAGGTAGCCGCCGACGGAAACGATCGCCTTGCACCGTTCCGGCCAGAGCACTGCCATGACGTCAGCAGTCCGCGCGCCCCAATCGAAACCAGCGATGATCGCCTTGTCGATCTTGAGCGCATCCATCAAATGGATAATGTCGAGAGCAACCACGGATTGCTGGGCGTTCCGGAACGCATCATTTGAAAGAAACCGCGTTGTGCCATAGCCACGCAGGTACGGCACGATCACATGGTAGCCCGCCGCAGCCAACAAAGGGGCGACATCTACATAACTGTAAATGTCGTAAGGCCAGCCGTGCAGAAGAATCACGGCAGTGCCATTGGCGGGTCCAGCTTCAGCGTAGCCGACGTTCAGGAGCCCTGCATCGATCTGCTTGATCGGGCCGAACGCAGTATGCGACATAGACACGTTCCGCTGGCTGGATGGTGCCTGGGCAAGTCCACTCCCGCCCAATGTAATGGCAACCATGGTGGCGATGGCGGTGGCCACGGCGGAATTGCGCAAAGAGCGGCGGCGATCGTTGTGAGTTGCTTCGTTAAGTTCTTTTGACATTTTATTTTCCTCGAATTAGATTTTAAACTCAGCCTTGCTTACTTCTTTTCAGTCTTGCTCGACGAGTAAGGCTTTCTGTCGTTCACGGAAGTGCACGCGGTATTCCAATCATGGGTGAAACCGCGGTTTGACGTTATAGCCATTAAGATCCAACAGGCTTAGGTAGAACTCCTGAAACAGCGAGAGGGATTTCCGGCGGTCGATGTGTTGTTGAGTCGTCTTCAATGTCGGCCACCGCTACACATGGCCCAAAGCGTCAGTGCAGTCTGATAGTGCTTGGGAGTAATTCCAGAATCGTAGCCCCTTTAGTCTGGTCGATGGCTCAGCCAGCGACGAAACGAAGGAGCCAGTTCTGGCGTCGCCGTGGAAGCCAAACTGCTCAGATATGAAACGTGACACGAACATTCTTGCGACTATTTGAGCTGATCTTCGGTTGCTGGCACCGCAGCCTCAGCCGGCCATTCACCCTTTCAGGATGGACATACGAAGTATGTTTCGATTGTGGAAAGCAGTTTCCGTATGTACGCGCTGAACTTAGCCGCCGCCTCCGAGTGGGGAAACACTAAACTCAGGGCATGCGGACAAGTTAACAGTTACTTAAGGAATGCAAACGGCGATTACCAGGCGGAAACATTTTTCCAACGAGGCCGCCACTGGAAACTCGTGTTTTCTTGGAGGTTTAGATTGACACACGTCCTCGTATCGATCTTAGGTCTGGGGCTTCTCTTTATGGGCTCAGAGCCTCTTTATGGTTCTGCGATCGATGATTCGAATCGCTCTCATGAACCGCCATTATAAGGATTTTTTTGCCGAGTTCGCTAGCCGTGCCGTCCATACTGCGGTCGCCCTGCGGCTAGGGCGTAACCGTAACACTGGGGCCAAACATCCGGTTTTGCTTTGGTGCTTACCGGCTTATATCCTTTTCCTGATCGTCGTGTACTGCGTTGGAGCGATGAGCGCCTTCGGGCTCTTGTACTGGGGAACGCGCGCCGTCAATACGTGGCGCCGGGCGTTTATCTCGTCTGGGTCGGCATTGAGCACTCTTGGCTTTACAACCTCGACAAGCATCGCGGGCCAATGGCTTTCAATTCCGGAAGGCGCGTTGGGACTTGGCATCGTGGTGTTCCTCTTTACTTTCATCCCCAGCTACCAGGCGGTAATCCGATCGCGAGAGGACAAGACGGCCTGGCTGTATGTCCGCATCGGTGATCCGCCGACCGGAGTGACTTTACTCGAATGGTGCCAACGGACCGGCATGGCGGGCAATATGAGTCATTTATGGGAAGCATGGGAAACCTGGTTCCGTATGCTCGCCGACACACACTCGATAGTGCCTATGCTCGCCGTCTCGCCCTCGGTGCAGAGTGGTCAGTCGTGGGTCTTAGCCGCGGCAGCAGTGCTTGGCGCCGCCGCTCTTGCAGCTTTTTCCGTTGAGACTGGAGATGTGGAAGCCGCTAAGATTCTACGAATGGGAACACGTGCGTTCTTGGCGATGGCCGACGCGCTCGGGCGGGCGAGCCGGACTACTGAACAGGGAAATGCCCGTCTGTCGAGGGAAAAGTATGAGGCAGCGCGAGCTCGCCTCCGTTCGGCCGGAGTGCCGTTGAAGTCGGAAGCCGGCCAGGAGACTCAATGGCGAGAGTTCCTGGCATTACGGGGGCCGTATGAGGAGGCTTTGTTCTTCGTTGCACGTCAAACGTTCGCACCGCTGGACGCCGTTCTGATCGATATGGCGGAACGCTAGTGGAACTCTATCGGCGGTTTTCCCGCCGACTCCCGACCCTGGTTTTTACCCCTCTCAGTGTTGCCCGCCTGCATTTGGTTGATCTGAAAACCGCCCTTGGAGAGCTTGCCGTTCGCATCCCTTCACACTCTTATGCTTGCCGAGTTCTTGCTAGAAGCGTCGCGGTCACCACGGCCTCGTAGGGCAGCTATATCCTTCCAGAAGCGACCTGCCGCCTTTTGTCCTGAAATTACTTTTGCCTTAAGGCGTGACGTTCGATACTTTTTGCGAAGAGTTTGAGGCGGGAATCGGTTCCTCCGAGGACTACGCGACATATTGACGATTTGGTTCTCGGTATCAAGGCGAGTAATGGAGGAAGACCAAATCGCGAGCTTTCGCAAGCTCGTGGCAGGGAAGGCAGGTTTGATGCACCGCCTCGTCGGCAGGTTTGCCGTCCTTGAATTGAGCGAACCCCCAGCCGCTCGTCGAGGCGTATTTTCTTGAGTCCTTTACCTCCAACTGAATGTTAATGGGGGGCCGGCAACGAAAGATTGGGCATGGCCAAAGACTTTGTTGTTTTCCTCAGACGGAACGTAACTCCAGGCCAGCCGGACAATGATTGTGCCGTCCGGGAACGGCAGCTTCCCCTCCCTGTAGGCCTTGATCGCTACATCGTTGCCGAGGATGGCGCGAAGATCGTTGTTGTTGCCTGCTTCGTGGGCCACGGAGATCACCCTCCAGTCGCGGTATCCGGGGGGAATTTTGACTCCGAAGATCGGGGCGGCCTCTCCAGATGCGGGGACCATGAACGCGACCACGCCGTCCAGTGTTGCAACTGCAACCAGCAAAGAAGTGATCCGTTTCATATTGGCCAGAACTTCGATTTTGGCTTCCTGTATCCCGGAGTCGTACACCCACACAGGCCGCCCCGGCACACACATTAGCAATATTTAATATTACTCGAACCGCCGGGCCTTCTTCACGTCGCGATCCGCGTATCCGCGTTTCACGGCGCTCTCGATGTGATCAGCCACGTCCTCCACCGTCGCCACAACGGTTATAATGCTTGCTGTCCCGATGTCTCGCGGCAAATTCCGTGCCGCTGCATCATGGCAATGAGGGTCGTCCTGGCCAAGCCGAGTTGGGCAGCGGCTCCACGCTGTCCGCCGACAACCCAATTGGTTCCACGAAGCGTCGTCGTGATGTGCGCGCGCTCGGCGTCGGCGAGCGTCCTGATTGGCGCAGACGCTACATTCTGTGTCATAAGCTCCGTCGTCTGCAAGTTCAGCACGGGGCCCGTCGTCATGATCACAGCGCGCTCGATGACATTTTGCAGTTCTCGGATATTGCCCGGCCAACCATGGCGTTTCAGAACCCCCATCACCTCATCGGGGATGCGATCGATCGACTTGCCTTGTCGCTTAGCGAACGTCCGAACGAAGTGTTCTACCAGCAGTGGGATGTCGTCTTCCCGTTCCCGCAATGGAGGCAGCGTAATCGGAAAGACATTTAGCCGGTAGTAAAGATCGGCGCGGAATTTCCGCTCTTGTACCATGCCCCACAAGTCCTGGTTAGTAGCCGCGATCACCCGCACGTCTACTTGAAAGGTGCGGCCGCCGCCCAAGCGCTCGAGCTGCTTTTCCTGAAGAACGCGGAGAAGTTTAGGTTGCAATTCGAGAGGCAGATCTCCGATTTCATCCAGAAACAGTGTTCCGCGGTCGGCCGCTTGAAAGCGTCCCATGGTCTGCGCCACCGCACCGGTGAAGGCGCCCCGCTCATGGCCGAAAAGTTCGCTCTCCAGCAAAGCGGCCGGAATCGCCGCGCAGTTGAGGGCCACGAATCGGTTCTGGCGGCGAGGGCTGGCCTCATGAATCGCCTGTGCGATCACCTCCTTGCCGGTGCCCGTTTCGCCTTGAACCAGGACGGCGGAATCCACCGGCGCAACCATGTTTATCTCATCGAGCAAAGCCCGGAATTTCGCGCTGGACCCAATCAACTTTGAAACAGCCATTGTTATTCTCCTTGTTAAACCGCTCTGGGATGTGCTGCATTCCTCCCGAGCGTTGGTCAGGGCCGCGTGCACTGCGTCGAGCAGGTCGGCGGCATCGAACGGTTTCTACAGAAAATCAACGGCGCCCTCGCCGAGGCTTTCTGTCGGTATCCGCAGTCGGAAGGACAGTGACTTGTCTCCCGAACAAGCGCGCATCAATCGAGTAGGCGCCTGGCCCTAGAAGCACCAAAGCGGCCGAATTCACTATAGAGAGAGCCAGATGGAGATCGGATCGGTCCACCAGGAACAGACCGGCGAGTTGAAACACGCAACCGAGGAGCGCGGCGAGCGGCGTCGCGAACCCCAGGCACAAGGCAAGTGCCAATAGCGCCAATCCTCCGAACACCAACTGCGGCGCCAGCGCCGCCAGACCCTCGGAGGCATCGCTCAGAATCGTCAATGCCACGGCGACGCGCAGCAGCAGCAGCGCGACGCCGGGTCCGCGCGATGGGAAAATAGAGAAAAGCCTTAGCACTGTTTGAGCGTATCGCGGGGTAGCTTTGGGCGAAACCGAGGAAGAGGGGAATCGGGGTCCCTCGTTAGAGGGATTCGCAACTGCGGTTTCCCGGATGTATGATAGTGCTGATCTAGACGCACCAAATCCGCGCACGCCCTGAGTATGCGACTGAATTTCCGGTTCCCTAGTACGACGATTTTCGGCCTTGTGACTTTGACGGTATTGAGTCGCCCCGCAGTCGCGCTCGATCCTCGACAGCGCGCGGCCAGCTATCTCCGCACCGCTGTCACCGTCGATGGTCCCTCGAGTGTCGTAAATGATGTCTTGCAGACCCGGGATGGTTTCTTGATGGTCGGTACGGCCCAGGGGATCGTAAGATACGATGGCCGCCACTTCGTAGTCATAACCTTGTTGCCGGACCCGACACGAGAAGTGGTCGCGCAATCTCTGGCTGAAGCGCCGAACGGCGATCTGTGGGTGGGTACCAGGTTCGGGATTTCCCGGATCCCCGGCGCGGCGGTCAATCAATTCGGGCCGTTGCCGTCCACCAGATGTCATCTCGGCACGGGCGGGGGCGACTCGGTGGCCTGTCTTCGCATGACTCGGGACGGAGTCCTGTGGGCTGGAATCGGCCAGGGACTTTACCGCAAGACTTTGAGCGTTGCGGGCCACGGCAGGCCGTATATTCTAAAGGAAGATCATTCGTGACCAAAAAAGGGGAGATCGGGACGGTAGCCGCGGGTCTGCTATTTTTGGCTGCCTTCGCCAATCAGGTCTTTGCCCTGGACCCGGGCCGGCCTTTCAGCAGCTATCTCAAAACCCACTTCACCCATGAGGACGGCCTGCCGACTTCGATCGTGCAATACATGGTGCAGTCTCGGGACGGCTTTCTCTGGCTGGTTAGCAACGGGCTCGCGTTGGCTCGGTTCGACGGCCGGCACTTCACTCCTTTTGACCAGTCCGGCCACGTTCGGACACTGGCGCTGGCTCCGAACGGAGACCTCTGGGTAGCTACAAGGGACGATTTGGAGCGAATTCCGGCGGCGGCCCTGAACCAGTTCGGTAATTTGCCGAGCATCGCTTACCATCCGCGGATGGCTGAGAACGACCGTATCAATTGTCTTCGTTTCAGCCGAAGCGGCGCCCTATGGGTAGGTACGGATACCGGCCTGTATCGATTCGAAGGCGGCGCTTTTTCCCCCGTCATCCCGGGTCCAGCGATCTCCCGAATCGAAGAAGCCTCGAATGGACACTTATTCGTCATTAGCTCGGAGGGATTCATAGAGTGGGACGGCTTGCGGGCGGTACGTCACCCGGAGATAGCCGCTCAACTCGATGTGGAGGCGGACAAGGTGTTCGATGTCATGGAGGACAGCCATGGCGTCACCTGGTTCTGCACCACAAAGGGAGTAGCCCGCCGGGTTGGAGGCTCCATCGAGAAGCTCGCGCCTTACGGCCTCGAGGGACGCGGCGCTCTACGGGCCTACGAAGACCCCCAAGGTAACGTATGGATCGCCCAGGCGGACGGGCTGTATCGGGCAACGGCCAGTGGTTCGGAGCTCGCGGTCCCCGGCATAAGTGTCAACTACGTGTACGGCGATCGCGACGGCGACCTATGGGTTGCCACGAACGGCGACGGTCTCTATCGGTTCAAAGACCGCCCCATTCGGATTTTCACGACATCCGACGGATTGCCGAGCAAGGTAGTGATGACCGCGTTGGTGACCGCGGATGGCGAGCTTTGGACAGGCGCCAATTGCGGCGGTATTTCCCGATTTGATGGACGGCGATTCCAAACTTACAACGAGAAAGACGGCTTGCTGAATAGCTGCGTTTGGGCTCTGGCCGAAGATACCAATCGCGATCTTTGGATCGGCACCTACGGTGGCGGTGCTTTCCGATTCCGCAATGGCAGATTTACTCAGTTCTCAAAGCCCCAGGGATTTCCAAGCGACATCGTCAAGGGAGTACTGGTGGGAAGCGACCAGTCCGTTTGGTTCGCAACGCGCGGCGGTCTTACACGCATGCGCAATGGCCAGATTCGCACCTATACCGTGGCCGATGGTTTGTCGAGCAACGTCACCGTGAGGCTTTTTCAAGATAGGGATGGCGTTCTATGGGTCGGAACCATCCAGGGTTTCGACCGTATGGACGGTGACCGGTTCGTGCACGTTTTACCTCTGCCGAAGGGCGCCGTTATCCCGCTCGGAGAGGACCGACCGGGTGGGATTTATATCAATGTGGAGCCAGGCGGTGGGGTTTTCCGTGTTGACAAGAACATGGCGGCGATTCCCATGGGTTGGAACCTGGGCCTGGAGCCGAGCGGAATGGCGAGGACGGAACAAGGAGATCTGTGGTTCAGCGGAGACGCCATTTTTCGGGTGTCGGCAAATGCGCTCGGGCAGTTACGCGGTCCGGACGAACCTCTCGATTACGCGGTATTCGGTGTTGCCGACGGCCTGCCGCCTTCAACGGAATGCCCGCCTGGGCATCCGAATTCCACGCTTGACCGGAACGGCAAACTGTGGTTCGCAACCACACAGGGTCTCGCCATGATCGATCTTCCCCGTCTCCCGAAGACGGACCGGAAGCCGGCGATCTATGTCGAGGAAGTGACCGTTGGCAGGAACTCGCAGTTTCCGGGTCACGAGTTGCTCCTTCCGTCAGGCACTCACCACGTGGACCTTCAGTTCGATGCAATAGAGATATCATCCCCAGAGAGGATTCGGTTGCAGTATCGGCTGGACAGCGTCGATTCCGAATGGCTGGATGCCGGCCGTCCCGCGCACGCGACTTACTCGAACATTCCGCCTGGTATCCATTCGTTTCATATTCGGGCATGCAATCGCGACGGGATCTGGGATCGGTCCGGCATAGTCTACGGAATCACGCAACAGCCCTTTTTCTATGAAACCGGCGCTTTTCGGCTGGCTGGGATCGCCATCGGGATCTTGCTGCTGGCCGCACTGTTCCGGCTGCGGCTTCGCCAGGCTATGGCCCGCATAAACGCGCGCCTGGAAGAACGGCTTGCGGAGCGCGAACGCATCGCCCGCGAGCTGCATGACACGCTGCTGCAGGGTTTCCATGGCCTTATTCTCCACTTTGAGGTGGCCGCCGGCCGCATTCCCGAGTCCGAACCGGCGCGCCAAATGATGGAGGCGGCTCTCGACCGCGCCGACCAGGTGATGGCGGAAGGCCGGGACCGCGTAATGGGCTTGCGCGCATCGAATCCGGAAACCATCGGTTTGGCGCAGTCCATCGTCTCGGCCGGCGAGGAGATCGCACGGGGCAGCGGCGTGGAGATCAGCGTCATCATGGAAGGCGGTGCTCAGAATCTAAATCCAGCCGTTCACGAAGAAACCCACTGGATCGCGCGCGAAGCCCTGGCTAACGCGGTTCATCATTCTAAGGGCCGTGAAATCGAAGTCGAAATTGCGTATGGACCGCGAGAGTTGCGCGTACGGTTTCGAGATGACGGTCTGGGCATATCGCAGGAGATTCTAAGAGGCGGCCGGCCGGGCCATTGGGGGCTATCCGGAATGCGAGAACGGGCGCAAAAGATGGGCGCCCGGATCTCGATCGGCAGCCGGCCGGGCGCCGGAACGGAAATCGAACTCACGGTTCCGGCGCGGCTGGCCTATCGTGGGAGATACGGTCGATCTCTTTGGAGTTGGCTCCGCCATATCGCGATCGGAGGGCGATAGTTCATGCCCGCGGGAGATACGCGCATTCGAGTGATGGCCGTGGACGATCACCCGCTACTTCGGGAAGGGATTGCCGCAGTCATCCGGGAACAGAAGGATATGGTGTTGGTCGCCGAAGCCGCCGACGGAAGAGAGGCCATCGAGGGCTTTCGAATACACCGCCCGGACATCACTTTGATGGACTTGCAAATGCCCGAGGTGAGCGGCATCGAAGCCATCGCAGCCATTCGCCGCGAGTTCCCTCAAGCCCGGATTATCGTCCTGACCACGTATAGTGGCGACGTCCAGGCCCTCCGCGCCATCAGGGCCGGAGCGTTTGGATATCTCCTGAAGGGCATGATCCGCAAGGAACTGCTGGACACCATACGAGCGGTGCACGCGGGCCACCGGCGCATCCCACCGGAAATTGCGTCGGAAATGGCCGAACACTTCAGCCAGGATGAGCTTACAGACCGTGAACTTGACGTCCTCAAGCAGTTGGCCGACGGCAAAGCCAACAAGGAGATTGGCGCTCAACTCGGCGTCTCGGAAGAGACGGTGAAATCCCACATGCGGAACATCCTCGCGAAGCTCGGGGCTAACGATCGAACTCATGCGGCTATGATCGCCGTGCGGCGTGGCATCATTACGGGGCGATGAGGGCACACGGAGCGTCCGAAACTCTAAAATCCGTCGCGCAAGTCGATTACTCAGCGGAATTCAGAGGTTAACTAATTCGGTTGCCGAAGATGTCGCAAGAGTTTCCCGCAATCGGTGGATTGGAGCCGCCGCCTCGCTTGTAAGCAAGCTGCTACGTTACCCTCCTTAGTCTCACAGATTGGTTCCTTCGGGCCGTCCCATCTTGTTGACATCAATTAGTAGAACGTCTTTTGGCCGTTGCCCTAGTTGCGAGGTGAAGCCGTGACAGGCCTCGCCCAACAAGCCCTCCCTGTCGACCCTTCGACCCATTGTCCATCCTACAACATGTCTGTGTCCGCCAACCGCCCTGCCTTCAATAGCTTCGGACTGGCCAACTGCATGCTTTATTCGAGTGTGCGGGAGTTATTCTTCCCCGCAACACTCTAACAGCACAAGGAAGACATTTATGAACGTTCAACGCAGGTTTTCCCCATTTGCGGGGATGGCGCTTCTATTTGTGAGCGCGTCCTTCGCACAGCAGGTGAAAACTGACTATGATCGGAACGCAGACTTCGGGCAGTACAAGACTTATTCCTGGGAAAGTGTTCACTCCGAAAATGAATTGTGGGTCGACCGAATCAAAGAGGCCGTCAATTCAGCACTGGCAGCCAAGGGGTGGACGCAGGTGGGCTCCGGCGGGAGTGTTTCCGTCATGGCGATGGATATAACTCAGAATCACCAGACTCTCAGCACTTACTACGACGATTTCGGCGGCTGCTGGCGGTGGAGAGGGTTGGGAGGATTCGGAGGCGGATTCGGAGACTCCACGACAACGAAAAGCACGTATAAGGTCGGAACGTTGGTCGTCGACCTATTCGACTCGAACACGAAGAAGCTGATCTGGCGGGGGGCGTCGAGCGATGCCTTGTCCGACAAGTCCGCTAAGAACATAAAGAACCTCGATAAGGGCGTGGAGAAGATGTTTTATCGCTTCCCGCCGGACACCGGTAAAGGACAACGTTAAAAAGGACTTTCATTATGACCCAACTCACGACAGTGTCGAACATCTTTCGTTTCAAATTAACAGCCGCGGGTGCTTTGAGTCTTTTCCTGCTCGCTGCCCCCAACTACGCGCAGACCGTTCCGGTCGCCGATGCCTCAGTCACAAGCTCGGCGCCCGCAAAGGCGAGCACACTGGGCGAAGACACCGCAATTCGCCCATTTCACGTCAACGTTCCGGAAGCGGCACTCGTCGACCTTCGCACACGCGTTGCGGCGACACGGTGGCCTGACCGGGAGACTGTCGCCGATCAATCGACGGGCGTGCAGCTGGCGACGATGAAGAAACTCGTAAGCTACTGGGAGGGTGGCTATGATTGGCGCAAAGTCGAGGCGAAGCTGAATGCCCTGCCGATGTTCATAACGAAGATCGATGGCGTCGACATTCAGTTCATCTGGGTCCGTTCTCGTAACCCGAGCGCCCTGCCGTTGATCATTACCCACGGCTGGCCCGGCTCGATCCTGGAACTCCTGAAGGTCATTGGTCCGCTCACCGATCCTACGGCATACGGGGGAAGCGCGGATGATTCCTTCGATCTAGTTCTGCCCTCGATTCCTGGCTTTGGCTTCTCGGGCAGGCCACAGGTCCCTGGTTGGAATGCCGACCACATCGCGCGCGTCTGGGCCGAACTCATGGAGCGTCTTGGATACAGGCGCTATGTGGCTCAAGGCGGTGATTTTGGTTCCGTAATCTCGGACGCGATGGCGCGCCAAGCTCCGGCGGGCCTGCTTGGCATTCACGTCAACATGCCGCCGACCGTGCCAGGGGACGTCGCGAAGGCCCTTAACGACGGCGACCCCGCGCCGGCGGGGCTCTCCGAAGCAGAGAGGGACGCATTCGACTCGCTTGATACCTTCTACAAGAAGAACTGTGGCTATGCCGTCATGATGGCGACACGCCCACAAACGCTCGGCTACGGACTGACGGATTCACCTGCCGGCCTGGCGGCCTGGATGTATGACAAGATCGCCCAGTGGACCTATAGCGGTGGTAAGCCCCAGCGTGTACTCACGCGGGACGAAATGCTCGACGACATCACGCTCTATTGGCTCACAAACACAGCGACCTCGTCAGCACGGTCCTACTTCGAGAATGACAACAATAACTTCAACGCAGTGAATCAGAAGACAGCGGAAATCTCGCTTCCTGTTGCCATAACGGTCTTCCCGGGCGAGATCTATCGTGCGCCACGAAGCTGGGCCGAACGCGCTTACTCTAACCTCATTTATTTCCACGAGGTCGATAACGGTGGCCACTTCGCGGCGTGGGAGCAACCGGAAATCTTCAGTACCGAGATCCGGGCGGCATTCCGATCGCTACGCTAATTCCTTAGCGGCGTGACAAGGAACTAACTATGAACCAACTTGAAAAAATGTACACCGCCAAAGTGCGCACCACCGGCGGCTGCGACGGCGCCTCCCGCAGCTCTGACGGCCGTCTCGAGGTTAAGCTATCCCCCTGGTGCCCCTGGTCCTGGCACCAACCCCGAGCAGATGTTCGCCGCCGGCTGGTCGGCCTGCTTCGCAGGAGCGATGGGGATCGCAGCCCGCAAATTGAAGATCGCCCTCCTGGCCGCCCACGGCCATCGGTGCCGAAGTGGACTTATGCAAAACCGGGGCGACTAAGAGTTCGAAGGATTTTGCTCACGAATAGAATACAAAGGCACCCGAGGGGATGACCGCGGGAGTAACCGCCGGCGGCGTGTCGGCGGAACGCTTGGCTTGCTTGCTGGGATTGGCGCGCTTGCGAGCCCCGGAGTCGGCCCGTTGATTGCCGCAGGTCCGATCATGGGTGCGTTGGCGGGCCTCAGCGTCGGCGGTGCTGTAAGCGGTTTGATCGGCGCTCTTGTAGATATGGGAATTCCGGAGTACGAAGCGAAGCGATACGAAGGGCGGTTTACGACGCCGCGACCGCGAATAACACGGCTACGGCCACAACTGAACCGTGTATTGTTGCGGTTTTCGCATCGAGTCCATGTTCGGACTCCGCGGAAATCGCAGGGCCGCGCGCACCGTTCGGCAACCCGGGGAAGACGGCGAAGTAGACCGTTGGTGCGGCCCGGTGCCGGTGGGGGAGATGCGGCGTGTACGTACTTGAAAACAGCGGTGGGCCCGTGGCGACTCGAACGCCAGACCTCTACCGCGTCAAGGAAGCGTTCCGGGTCCTGATCCGCGTCCAGGCATCAAAAGCCACGGGAGAGAAGTCGTAATCAGCGCTTATCTGGAGCCGGGGCCAGGCGGCTTGCCCTGCGGATCAAAATCTAGGGCCCAAGCAGAAGGATCCCGCCCGCGGAGTACCGGGCGGCCCGAAGAGGGGTCGAACCAAATTACGGTAGTGGGTCACTTTCGATTTAGTGACCCACTACCCAAATTACGGATGCAGGCCGCCTCGGGAAGCCGCACATACCTAATGATAAACCTGGTTATCGATAAGCCGGGAGTTTCTATTTGGCTCTTCCACTGGGTGGTAATCATGTTGTCCAACGTTCTCGGCGGCTCCAGACTGGTTGAGCGCGAGGTTGAATGTGGCAGGCGACCAGAGAGAGTGCGGGAACGCACTGTGCTTTGGTAACAGTTCAGGGACCCTAGTCGATTTTGCCGGACAAATCGCGCCGGATCGGCTACTGTATGGTGGATGAGTGCGCGGCACCGCGACCAGCAGACGAACGATCTGTCACGGGAAATCG
>Ga0302325_10022949_pt1 | contig 13032 bp, 12 predicted proteins | sample Palsa_T0_2_FD_201948 | JGI IMG/M metagenome (GOLD analysis project Ga0302325, IMG submission 201948) | Peat permafrost microbial communities from Stordalen Mire near Abisko, Sweden - Palsa_T0_2 | ecosystem: Environmental > Terrestrial > Soil > Palsa > Peat permafrost | place: Sweden: Abisko... | reverse complement strand
GCAGAAGCAGTGGAACTGCGGCGAGCCTGGCGTCGGCGATCCCGAGGCGGAACTTTGCGGAACTTCTGACAGACAGCGATGTACGAGCTGGTTTCAACCGCCGGATGCGGAAAACCGCACGTCCGGTTGTGTGGGAGGGTGACGGGTCGCAATCCACCGTCACCCGACCCGATCGGTGAACGGGGAATCGCGTATTTGTCAAAAAATATGTGGCATTCAGTCTGCAAAGGCGCCCAAGTGACACTCGATCAATCCGCATACGACCTGCGCTGCGAGTGGGGACTGCCGGGTGTGCACGCACTCACGCCCGTCAGCGACGTTCTGATCATTGCGATTCCGCTACAACCTTTACGATGCGCGGCTTCCCGCGCGATTTCGAGCTGGCCGCCGAATATTCCGTGAGTTCCGTGGCCCCGATTCTTAAGAAAGATCGTTTCATAGGCTCATAGCCGCCTGCAGCATGGCCCGCGTGTAGCCCACGTTGTACGCATAACCCGCATACCCGCCGCCGCCCGGATAGTATGGATGAAAGCCAGCCTGCTCGCGGTCGGCGTCCAGGGCCCGCGGATGCTCCGGATAGATCAGCCGCGGATACCTCTGCCGCACCAGTTCCCGCATCACCGCAAACATATCGATCTGGCCCTCATCCAGAAACACCTCGGTGTACTTCTCGTACGGCTTGCGCACGCGCACGTTCCGGAAATGCACGTGGTTGATGCAGTCCCGCGATCCGAAATAGCGGAACACCTCCACCGGATCGTGGCCCATCTCGCGCGTGACGCCGCAATCGAAGGTGATCCCGTTCGACGGGCTGGGCACCATATCGACGAGCCGTTTCCAACCCTCCACTGTGCCCATGATCTGCCCCGAGCCGCGGCTCAGGGGCGCGGGCGGATCGTTGGGATGCAAAGCCAGGCGCACGCCGGCTTCCGCGGCCACCGGCACCACGGCCTTCAGGAAATACGCGGCATTGCTCCACATTTCCTCAAGCGTGTGCGCGCCTTCTTCCGGCAGCGGCGGCAAATCCTTGACGCGATCGTAGTCGAACGCCGTCAACCCCGCGCCTGCCCGTCCGGTCTCTTCGTAATATCCTTCCACCAGGCGATGCGCATAGAAGTTGTATTCAATCACCGGCAGTCCCGCCCGGCCCGCCGCGCGAATCGATTGCCGCACTTTCTCGATCTCCGCATCGCGGCCGGGCGCTCCATAGATGGCGTTGCGGAATCCGCCGATCATCATGTTGCCCAGCGTCAGTCCACTTGCTTTCAGGCGCTCCATCACCGCGCGAATAGCGGATTCTTCCCAAGGCATCGGCGGCCCGCCCATGGCCACGTCGTCCACGCCCAGTTGCTTCACGCGCCGCATGCCGGCCTCATCGAGATTGGCCGCCTGCAGCCTCCCCGAGAGTTCCAGGCAGATCTTGGGCGAGACCGCCACGGTGGCCGGATGCAGTGGCGGCGCCAACGCGCCCACGCCGGCGGCTTGCAGAATCGTTCGTCGAGACAAATCGGACTTCATAACCCAATACAATAAGTCCATGCGCACTCTTTTGGTACTCCTGCCTGCAGCCGTGCTCCTCGCCGCGAATGTTCCCGCTCCGCGCGAGCGCGCGTTCACGTTCGAGTACGCGGTCAAAGTGAAGGACATCCCTACCGGCGCGCACACCGTCGACATCTGGATACCGGAGCCGCACGACGACGCATTCCAGCGCATCGCGAATCTGCACGTGGATGCGCCATACCCCTACGAAACCGCCACTGGCGCGGAGGATAACCGCATCCTGCACATTCGTGTCACGGAGCCCAAAGAACCGACAATTGCGGTTGCTATGCGCTTCGAGGCCGTGCGCATAGAGCACATCCAGCCCCTGGCGGCTCCTTCCGATGACGCAGGCACTCCGCCCGGACTGACGCGTTACCTGCAGCCCGATCGCCTGGTGCCGCTCGACGACACCATCCGGCGCTGGGCGCGCGCAGTAGTGGATGACGCGGGAGCCAAGACCGATCTGGAAATGGCGCGCGCCATCTACAATCACGTGGTGGCGACTGTGAAATACGACAAGACCGGCAAGGGGTGGGGCAATGGCGACATCTACTACGCTTGCGACGCCCGCCGCGGCAATTGCACGGATTTCCACGCCATCTTCATCGGCTACGCGCGCGCCGTGGGAATCCCCGCACGCTTCGCCATCGGATTTCCCTTGCCCGCCGGCCGCGGCGCAGGCCAGATCGCCGGCTATCACTGTTGGGCGGAATTCTACGCCAAGGGCATCGGGTGGGTGCCCGTGGACGCCTCCGAAGCCGCCAAGGACCCGGCCCGGCGCGAGTACTTTTTCGGCGCGCACGACGAGAACCGCGTGGAATTCAGCAAGGGACGCGACGTGCTGCTGGTCCCCCGCCAGCAGGGCGCTCCGTTGAACTATTTCGTTTATCCATACGTCGAACTGGATGGCGGCAGATACACGGCGGTCGAGACCAGTTACTCGTACAAGGATCGGCCGTGAAGCCAGGCAGGAACAAATGAAACATTTATTACGTTGCGCAGCGGCGATTGGGCTGGCCCTGGCCCCGACCCCTTTCGTGTCAGCTCAAGTGCGGCCGCCGCGCCAACCACCCGCCGCGGAGGACGTGAAGCTTCCCGACGGCAAATTGCAGCAGGACGAAATCCTGAAGGCCGACCACGAACGAGACCTGAAGGATGCGGCGCAGCTCATCGAGCTGGCGGAACAATTGAAACAGGAACTGGAGAAGAACGACCGTCACGTGCTTTCCATCTCCAGTCTCAAGAAGACGGAAGAAATTGAGAAACTGGCCAAACGCATCCACTCCCGCCTGGTGCACTGACGGCTTGCCCTCGCCGCGTCACCGCTCGGCGCTGTCGCCCGCTCGCCCGTTCGCCCCGTCACCCGCTCAGCAACGCTCCGCCCGGGCCTCCGCATCGCCCGCTCGCCCCCTCGCCCCCTCGCCCGCTCGGCAGCACCCCGCGTCCTCGCGTCCCCGGACCTCCGCATCGCCCGCTCGCCCCCTCGCCCCCTCGCCCGCTCTGCGACACCCCGCGTCCCCCTCGCCCACCCGGCTCACCTGCGCTCTACTGCTCACCCTGTTTCCATGCGCCGCACAATCGCCAAAAGCCCCCCTCCTGGTCCTGCTCGGCGGCGACGTCCAAACCTGGCAGGCCGAATGCCGGCAGCGCGGCTGGCAATTTCTCGGGCCTCAAAGCGACCCCACGGAAAAAAACGGCGACCAGCGCGTACTAGCTTTGGCCGCCAAAGTCGAGGAAGCCGCCAAGAGCCCTTCCGTGGATCCCAACCGGGTCTACCTGGCCGCGCAAGGTGGCGCCGCTTCTATGCTGTTCTGTATCACCACGCGCATCCCGGACGTGTGGGCTGCCGCGGTGGCCGCCGGAGGCAGTCCGCGCGGAGCCATCGATAGCAATCGCCTGTACGCCGCTAACACCACTAACCTGCCCGTCCTCTGGCTGTTTGCGAATAAGGAGGAAGAACCGCTCGGCAAGATGCTGCAGTCCGCCGGCTTCCATCTCGAATGGCGCGAGCCTACCCTCGTCCGGCCTTCGGATATCTTCGACTGGCTGGCCACCCACGAGCGCGACCCGTTCCCTTCTACCGCCGATTGCGAAACCGGCAGCCCGCTTTTCACGCGGTGTTACTGGGTGGAAATCACGAAGTTCGATCCCGCCGAGAGCAACGATGTGCTGGATTCTACGCGCATGAAGCCGCTGGGATCGGGCGCCACGTTAGCCATCGGCCCCTTCGGATTCGATCCAAGCGAGCCCGGCCCCGGCGTGTTGGTTTCCTCGCTTCCCGAAAAGTATGCCGGGCCCTTGAAGGTCAACGATCGCATCGTCGAACTGGGCGGCAAAGAGGTGGAGAGCGCCGCCGCGTACGCCCAGATGCTTTATCGGATTCTTGAGGAGAAGCCGGTAGTGGTCATGATTGCGCGCGGCAAGGAGCACATCCGCCTGGAGACGAAAATCGTCATGCCGCCGCGCGCCGAGTCGCTCACCGCCCGGGTGCGCGCGCAGTACCTGCCCGATCTGCAGGAAGTCGAAGTGGTGAGCCGAGCCATTACCCAAATGAAAATCACCCTGCCGGCGTCCTGGTCGCCGGTCAAGATCAATTGGAATGGGACCGAACTGGCCAATGCAGCCGCCGCGGGCTGCTGGCTGTTGGACGAACAGAAGGAGTTACTCAGTGCGAAGCGCTGCCCATAGGATCAGGCTTTTCGGCTCGGCTGTAGTGCTGGCGCACCTGGTGGTCAGCCTCGTGCATGGGGCGGCGCACCAGCAGTTGCACATCGATCTGACCACGCCCGAAATGCTGTTCGTGGCGGCGGTGATTCTGATCGGCCCGCTAGTGGCGATGGCCTTATTGTGGACGACGCGGCAGCGCCTGGGGCTCGGCCTGCTGGCGATTACCATGGCCGGATCGCTGGCCTTTGGCCTCTATCATCACTTTGTAGCGATGGGTCCCGACCATGTGGCCGCGCAAATTGGCGGCTTCTGGGGGACTACGTTCGTGGTCACCGCCTGCCTGCTGTTGCTCACGGAAGCCATAGGCACTTACATCGGTCTGCGGTATGTTTTCTAATGCTCTGCGCGCTTGTGTCCGATCTCCGTCTCGACCGGAATTTCAGTAAACCTGGAACGCCACCGGCGAGTTCTCCGTCTTGGTAACGGTTCCCGTGGCGTAGGCCGCTGTCACGGAAATGCTGACGATTTGCGCTGCGTTCAGGTCGCTAACCGCGTATGGCTTAATGACCACCGACGCCGCATCGCCAGGGGCCGTCTGCTTCGCCGAGTAGGTCATGCCGTTTAACTGGTAAGTATAAGTGACCGCATAACCCTGTATCTTCTGGTTTTGCCAATGTCCGCCGGTCGCCTGATCGAAGCCATTGAACATGACGTCGATGCCCGCCATTTGCGGGAACGTTCCAGTGGCGGGTGGCGGCATTTTGGCGCAGGCGGCGCATCCGCCGTCACGCTGGAACCAGAAATTGAATCGCACCTGACCCGCATCCTGTGCGGCGGCCAGGAAAGGCAGTAAAACCAGCAGGGTTAATGCCGCAATCGTTCGTTGGATATTCATAATGTCTCCTTTCACCTTACTGCCAAGCCACGCTGGTCCCCGCGGCGTAGTGGTAAAACACGTAGGCCGCATCCAGACCGAACGGTGTTACGGGAAAAGTCACTGCGCCGCTCGCCGGACCCACCATCAGCGAGCCCGGGGGAAGGAGTGCCGTGCTCGTAGTGGTCGATGGCAACGATTGGAGCACATCCACCGGAATCGTGAAGGCGCCCGCGCTGGCCGGCGCGATGCACTCAACGAAAGCTCCGGGGGTGGTGGGGCCTGGCGTGACGCCCGATTGCAGCGTGGAAGCGCTCGCGACGATCTGCACGAAACCATCCGGATCTCCGCCAATCCACGTAATGGTAAGTGGCGTAGTGCGCGGTATCGGGCTGCTGGCGATGATGCTTTGATTGGTCCACTGGAACGACGCCGCGGCCGCGGAGACGGCCAGGCTCGCCGAAAATGCGCCCACATTCGACCCACCGGGACCCGCTACCGTGTAAGTGCCGGGCAATATGGCGTAGGTCCACGATCCGGTGCCCCACCCCTGGTCGCTGAGAAAGAACGGTGGCAGGCCGCCGCCTATCAGGAGGTCGGCGATCGTCTCGCCACCTACCAGCGCGAAGTAGTCGTCGCCGTCCGCATTTTTGGGAACGGGCTTGGTTCCGTTAGGACCCTGGATGCTCAAACTGGAGCCGGCGTCCAGATAAATCAGCGGACCAAAAACGCTCGCAAGTACGGGATCGATGGGCGGAGGATAACCAAGGTACGGTTCGACCGCGCAATTGTTCACCGAAGGCGCCATGGTAAACCCGAGCGATGCATCCAACTGTTGGGCGTTCAGCGTGGCGATCTCGCCATTCACGGTATCTTCGTCCCATTCCAATGTGCCGAGAAAAGGAACTGTCAGGTTAGAGTAGTTGCTGATCAGACTGATCGCGCCTACGTTTGCCGATCCCTTACTCTCGATCGCTGCGACCAAGTCGTTCATATTAATTCCATCGGCGTCCTGGCACGGTGCACCGGCCGGATCCACCGCCAGGCTTGTGAAGTTACTTACGACTTGACCGCCCGGAGGCCCGGCAAGAACAGCCACTTCGTTGTAACAGCCAGACACACCGATGGGCACTGTAAAGGCGATTTCATCCTCGGCAGTGTAACTAGACCGCCCCGCGTATAGGACGGTAGCCTGCTGATTCCCCACCCAGACATCCACCAGGAAATTGTTATTACGAACGTCAAGCTGTTTGGGCGGTGCGGCGCCCTCCCGAGATGGATCGGCCGCCGGAGCCAGACCGGTGCCCTGCAGTTCCACGATTTGCCCCGGCTTGGCCGTTTTAAACAAATTGTTCTGAACCTCAGATCCATCGCTGGCTACGTTGTAGAACACTCCCGGCCCGATGCCGGCCCCATCCAGCGAGTAGGTTCCAGGTGAACTGGTCACCACTGTAACCGGAAAAGGCGGGCTGGATGTTCCATTCTGGGTCACCACGATTGTGCCCGTGCCGGTGGGAGTGGTGGAGGGCATCACCGCGTCGATCTGCGTGCCCGAAGTACTCCAAGACGGCCCCACATAATAAATAAACGCGGCAGTGGTGGTTCCATTTACAGTAACCACCACGGACGTTCCACCAAGCGACGTCGGCAGTGGATAGGTGTCCCATACGCTGACGGCGCCTGGGGCCTTGCCGCCGGTGCCTAAGATTGCGAAGAACGCGCCTTGTGCTACGGAGGAGTTAGGCAGCGGCGGATAGATATAGCTGGCTGCATTGCTAACGAAGTCGATGGAGAGTTGCCCGTAAGCCAGGCTCGCCAGCGACGCGAAACTCAAAACGACGGCCCGCAAAATCCTCATGGGGAATGCCATTTTGTTTCTCCTTTATGCCGGTTCGCTAACCATGCAGTCTATTGTGACAGGTTTTTGGATGCCCGGCAGTCTAGTATAATTGTCACGATTGCCGGATAAGTTGACTCACGATCAGTGGCTTGCCGTAGAGCGCCTGTTTGAACGCGCCTGCGAACTGCCGCTGGCTGGCCAGTCCGCGTTTCTCCAGGCCGAGTGCGCCGACGCCGCCCTGCGCGCCGAAGTCGAATCGCTGCTGTTGCACGCCGCCGCCGAGGGCCAAGGTGTCGAAGCGCTCATTCAGGAAGTTGCCGTGGAACTATCCACCATGGAAGGCTCCCGCGTGGGTCCTTACCTGGTGATCCGGGAACTCGGCCGGGGCGGCATGGGCACAGTGTATCTGGCCTCGCGTGCCGACGACCAATACGAATCCGAGGTGGCCATCAAGCTCGTGCGTCCGGGCTTCGATACCGACTTCATTCTGCGCCGCTTCCGGCGGGAACGCCAGATTCTGGCGCGCCTCGAACACCCCAACATCGCGCGGCTGCTCGATGGCGGCACCACCGCCGATCGCATTCCGTACCTGGTGATGGAGTATGTGAAAGGCTCGGCCATCAACCGTTACGCCGAGGAACACCGCCTGGGCGTTGAGCAGCGGGTGCGCCTGTTTCTGCCAGTGTGCGCAGCCGTGGAATACGCGCATCGGGCCTTCATCGTGCATCGCGACCTGAAGCCTTCCAACATCCTGATCGACGGCATGGGTAGGCCCAAGCTGCTGGATTTCGGTATCTCCAAGTTGTTGCACACCGAGCCCGATCCCGCCGACACGCAAGGCGTGGCGATGATCACTCCCGCTTACACCAGTCCCGAACAGATTTCGGGTGGCCCCGTGACTATCGCGTCGGATGTGTATTCGTTGGGAGCGGTGCTTTATGAACTGCTCACCGGCGTGCGGCCGCATCGCATCCTCGGGAACACGCCGCAAGCGTTAGAGCGCGCTGTCTGTCACGACCCAATTGTGCCGCCCAGTGTAGCGGTGCGCGATAATCCCGCGCTGGCGTGGCGGCTGGCCGGCGATCTGGATAACATCGTCCTCACCGCCCTGCGCAAGGAGCCCGAGCGGCGTTACGTTTCGGCCGAGCATCTGGCGGACGATTTACAGCGCCATCTGGAGGATCGTCCGGTAACTGCGCGGCCGGCTTCGCTGGGCTACCGCGCCGGCAAGTTCATTTCCAGGAATCGCCTGGCCGTGACCCTGGCGGGGGTGGCCGCGGCCACGGCGGCCAGCATCGCGCGGCTGGCGACCACCGAGGCCCGTGCCAGCCAGCGCCGCCTCCGCGAGGCCACCGGCCTGAGCGCGAATCTCCTCTCCGATTTGGACCAGGCTGCCCGCACTTTACCCGAATCCGCGCCCGCCCGCCAAATCATCGCGCGCATCGGCGCGCAGTACCGCGATGATTTGTTGCGCATTGCGGGTGAGTTTGTACGCAAGGGGGAACCATGACCTCCGCGCCTGAACTTCCGTTAACCGAAAGGCAGAAGTGGCTGGTGCGCGAGAGCTTCGATTCCGTACGCGAGTACGAAACTTCGGTGCTGGTGTTGTTCTACGGCCGGCTCTTCGAAATCGCCCCCGAGGCGCGCCCGCTTTTCAAAATCGATATCCGCGAACAGTCGGCCAAACTCATGGAGACGCTCCGCATCGTGGTCGAGGCGCTCGACCGGTTTGCGGAACTGCACCCCCAGCTTGCCGATCTGGGTCGCAAGCACGTCACCTACGGGGTGCAGCCATATCACTATGAGAGACTGCGATCGGCCTTGCTCTGGAGCCTGGGGCAAGCGCTGGGGCTGGAATTCGACCGCGAAACTCGAGCCGCATGGGACGCCCTGCTGGCCGCCGTATCGGAAGTCATGTTGGCCGCGGCCGCCCATCCAGGCGCCGCGAACTAGCTCCGCAGGCGCAGAAAAAACCAAGCCAAACCAATCGTCAGCAGCACCGATGCCGAGACCGTCACGGGCTTAAGTGCGGCGACCCGTCGAGCTACGAAGGAGAATATCATCGCACAGACAGCGAGGAACGCGATTTCCGCCAGGGCTGCGCCGGCGAGCACATAGAAGGCGCTGTAACCCGTAGTCCGCAGGAACAGTGCGAAGTACAACCCGTGAAAGGCGCCCAACACTGTCACGATCAGCCAGCGCATGCCGGCTTGCGGCAGCACCAGGATCTCCATGGCGAGGTAAGCGATAGTCAGTGCCGCGGCGGCTTCCACGAAACGCCCAGGAGGCTGCCAGGCGGTGAGCGGAACGATGAGTGCGGCGGCGATCTGGCCGGCCAGAAACATGGCCGCCAGTACCATGAGCTCGCGGCGGCTGCGCGCGGCCAGCACCAGGCTGGCCAGAAACAGGATCTGCACCAGGCCGCCCAACGCCCGCATGATTCCGCCGCCCGCTTGCGTCACCGCGGTTTCGAGCGCCGTCGGCGGACGGAAGCGTAGCGTGGCATGCGGAAATGAGATGTCGAAAAGCGCCTGATCGCGCTTGCCGCCATTTTCGGCGCGCAGCAGGTGTACGTGGTTTGGCACGGTGACCGCATGGAAAGTGCATTCGACATCCAGGCTATCCACCGGTGCGGCGAATTCGTAGTCCGCCGTACAGACGTATGCGCCTTGCGGCGCATCCACCTGGCACGACCCGCCTGACATGCGCGCTTGCCGTCCGCCGCTAGAGAAGCCGATGTGCGCGAACAAGGACTGCTCGGGATTCGCCACGTGCGGCATTTCATAAAGCGGCATGCGGAGTTCGTAATGCGCGTGTGTACCGCGGATGGTCAAGTCGCCCGAACTCATGCTCATCACGTGCGCGAACGCCGGACACGCGAGTAGCCCGATCGCGGCCACGAATCTCATGCGGTCTGAATGGGCTCGATACTGGACCGTGCCACGGCGATCCGCAGCGAACGGTTCCGCCGGTAGACGATCCGAACCAGGGCCAGCGTGGGCACGGAAAGAAATGCGCCTGGAATACCCGCGATCTCCGCGCCGGCGAACACGCCAAACAGCACGAACAGAGGATGCAATTCCATGCCCGAGCGCATCAAGTGCGGAGACAACACGTAGTCTTGAAACACGCGGAAGACCAACAGGAAGACGACCGAACTCACCACCGGCCCGCCGCTTACCGCCGTCACCAAAACAATGACCGCGCCGGCGGACAGCGGCCCGATCATGGGGATGAATTCGAGCGTGGCAGCCAGCGCCGCGAGTAGAAAGCTGTACGGAATTCCCAGGATGGTGAAGAAAATCGAAAAAGCGGCAAACGTGGCCAGCGAGAGCAGCAGGATCGCTCGCATATAGTGGGCCAAGAGCAGGTTTACGTCGGCCAGAAACTCATCGATTTCGGTGCGCCACGGTTGGTTCTCGATGAGATCCAGAAAGTGTTGGCGCAGCGCGCGGCCGTCCTTCAGGAAAAAGAAAGCCAGAATAGGAACGATCACCACGAAGATCAGGTTGCTGGCCGCGCTCAGGATCTTCGCGCCGGCCCTGGGAAGAGAAGCGAGGATGTCGCCCGAATTCTTGTTGAACTGCTCCTGCACCTTTCGCAGGACTTGCGCTTTGAACGAGTTTATCGTCGGGGAGGCGGAAGCGTTGGGCTGCTCAAGTCTGGCCAGCAGCGCAGGCATGGACTTAGCCAGCGAGTTAGCCTGTTCCACCACCCGGGAACCGATCTGCGTGACTGCCACGAATAGCGCCGCGATGAAGAGCAGGTAGGCGATGGCCAGCGCAGGCGTGCGTGTCCGGCGGCCGGGCAGGAAGCGGTCGATCACGTTCACCAGCGGCGCGAGCAGGTAGGCGAACAGCAGCGCCACCACAAATACGAACATGGTGCCGCGCATCAGGTACACCAGAAAGAGGAACAGCAGGATGAGCGCGGCGGTCCAGGTGCAGCGCGCGGCGCGCGCGTCAATGCCCAACATAATGGCCTGTACGCATTCTAACCCGCGGGAGCGGCGGGTGGCGGCGAGATGCGCTCGATGCGCACACGGACGATGCGGTTGCGTTCCATCTCGAGCACCGTGTAGCGCCGCCCGCCGTGATCCACGTATTCGCCGGCGTTCGGAATGTACCCCAAGCGGTACAGCAGGAATCCGGCGAGGGTCTCGAACCCGGCTTCCGGGGCGATCTCGATGCCGTACTCGGTTTCAAGGTCGCGAATCCGGGTGGCCCCGTCAAGCTCCACTTCGCCCGCTTCGGACGGGCCGGCCTGCGCATCGCTCTTCTCGTCGTACTCATCCTGAATGGGACCCACGATCTGCTCCAGTACGTCCTCCACCGTGACCAGTCCGGCGATGGTGCCGAACTCATCCACCACCATGGCCATGTGCGAGCGCCCCTGCTGGAACTCGGCGAGCATTTGGCCGACCGGCTTGGTCTCGGGCACCACCAGGTGCTTGCGCAGCAGACGCCTGATGCGGAACGCGCGGCTGGGGCGGCCTACGCGGATGGCCTCGCGGCGCTCCTCCCAAACCGGCAGCAGATCCTTATAGTGCAGCAGGCCGACGATCTGCTCGGGCTTCTCTTCGTAGACGGGCAGGCGCGAGTGCCGATGCTCGATCATAGCGTGCAACACCTGGTCGAGCGTGGCGTCGGCGGGAACCGAGACGATGTCGTTGCGCGGCACCATAATCTCGCGCACCGAGAGTTCGCTCAGGTCTAGCACGCGGTGGATCATATCTTCCTGCGCCTCCGGCAGGTAGCCCAAGCCGCGGCTGGAGGTGACGATCAGCTTCAATTCTTCCGCCGAATGGCCGCCGGCCCGATGATGGCCGCCGAGGCGCAGCACTCTGGTGATAGCGCCGCTGGATTTCTCGATCACCAGCACGAAGGGGAGGGAGATGCGATAGAAGATCAGCAGAGCCGGCGCGATGGTCACGGCGAGGCGGTCCGCCGTGGCGATGGCCAGATTCTTAGGCACCACTTCGCCGACCACCACATGCAGATAGCTGATCGCCAGAAACGCCAACAGCAGGCTGGCGCCGTGAATCACGCTCATGGCGGTGGGATTCCAGGTGGGATGGAACGCCGACTGGATGATGCGGAACAGCGTTTCCTCGCCAGCCCATCCTAGGCCCAGGCTGCTTAGGGTCACGCCGACCTGGGTGACGGAGAGCAGTCGCGCCGGATAGGCAAGCAGGTTGAGTGCCGTTTGCGCACCGGACTGACCCTCCTCGGCCAACTGCCGCAGGCGCGAGCCGCGTACCGTCAGCAAGGCCACCTCCGCACCAGCGAAGAAGCCGTTCAGCCCGATGAGCAGCGCCACCAGAATGAGGCGGAAGCCAAGATACGATTGGGTCATGGACGCGCGTGCTGCATCTCACAATTATGCGCTAACTTTTTTCCGCGCGGTGCGTCTGTATTGATAACTCCGTTACACCTGGCGGGCGCAACCACCCGTATCCCCAAGTTTGCGCCCGCATTCACCTGTTCGTCATCATTAGTGGGGCAGGCCCTTGGCCTGCGGAGGCCTCCCAGGCCGCCCGAGAGCGCGCTGGGCGAAGCCCGGATAACGCGGGCTCCGCCCGCGGCGACCGCAAGAGTGCGGTCGCGGCACGCTGAGAGCGTGCGCCACGTCGGGTCGCAGAATGTCCAAACTGCAGGCAAGAACAGGCTGGGAACACCCCCACTATTTAGCCGGCCGAATCAAGTTCGTTTTGGGATGTTCCGGCAAGTTCAGCGGCGTCCGCGCAGGCCGATCGAAATCGAAGTCGCCGCGCAGGTCTCCCAACTGCGAGGCGGACTCCCGCACACCCGGGCGCGGATCCGGCCGTCCGTCGGTCTTCGGATCCAAACGTCGGCCGCCCAAGAAGTCGTCTTCGATGAACTTGACGTACGCATCGAAACTCAGCGTCTGATGATCGATGAAGCCCGACCGGGCATAAGGCGAGATGACCATGGCAGGAACCCGCAAGCCATAGCCGTTTTGGTCTACGGTTACAGGAACCACATGGTCGTAGAAGCCGCCCCAGTCATCCCACGACAGAAATATCGCACAGTCTTTCCAATTGGGACCCGACATTACGGCATTAATTAACGTTGTTACAAACGTTTGT
>Ga0302325_10022948_pt1 | contig 13033 bp, 9 predicted proteins | sample Palsa_T0_2_FD_201948 | JGI IMG/M metagenome (GOLD analysis project Ga0302325, IMG submission 201948) | Peat permafrost microbial communities from Stordalen Mire near Abisko, Sweden - Palsa_T0_2 | ecosystem: Environmental > Terrestrial > Soil > Palsa > Peat permafrost | place: Sweden: Abisko... | reverse complement strand
CGTGCTCCCCCCCGGTCTGACCTCCGCGCAGATCGACGCGGCGGTCAAGGAGCGGACGCTCGCGGGCGAATCGATCTACGAGCTCGACACCGACCTGCTCCATAACCTGCGTCCCGATCTGATCGTCACCCAGGCGCTGTGCTCGGTATGCGCGGTCTCCTACGACGACGTCCGAGCGGTCGCGGAGCAAATCGAGTCCCAGCCGCAGGTGATCTCGCTCGACCCACACACGGTCGGCGAGGTACTCGGCGACGCTCGGACACTCGCGCAGGCCACCGACAGCCGGGACGCTGCGGTCGAGCTCGTGCGCGACGCCGCCGCCAGGATCGATCAGGTGAGGCTTGCGGTCCGCGGCGCGCGGCGGCCCCGGGTGGTCGCGCTCGAGTGGCTCGACCCACCGTTCGCCGCCGGCCACTGGACGCCGCAGCTGATCGACTACGCCGGCGGCGAAGATATGCTCGGCCTCGCCGGCGAGCACTCCCAGGAGCGCACCTGGGATGAGGTCGCTGCATCGCGGCCCGACATTGTCGTCGTGATGCCGTGCGGCTTCAACGCGGAGATCGCACATCGCGAGGCGGAGATGCACCGGGAGCAGCTGCTCGCCGTCGGCGCCGGCGAGGTCGTCGCCGTCGACGCAGCAGCGTACTTCTCTCGTCCCGGTCCCCGGATCGTCGATGGACTCGAGCTGCTGGCCAGGATCCTCCACCCGGGGCTGTTCGAAGAGCTGGCCGCCGACGCGCTGCCGGTAGAGCTCTGAGCTCCCACCCAATCCTGTTCGTGCACTCATCGAGCGGTCGCTACGGGGCCGATCGCCAGCTCCACCTGATCGCGGCCGGACTCGACCGCGAGCGGTTCGAGCCGATCGTGATGCTGCCCGAACCGGGCGAACTCGGGCCCGAGCTCGAGGCAGCGGGCATCGAGGTGCTCGTGCGTCCCGTCAGCGTACTCCGCCGTCAGCTGATGACGCCACGCGGCGTGGCGGAGATCGGAGGCACGGCGATGTCGGACGCGAAAGCGCTGAGTAAGTTGATCAAGCAGCGCCGCATCGAACTCGTGCACTCGAACACGTCGGTAGTGCTCGGTGGTGCAGCGGCAGCCAGACGCGCCAAGGTCCCGCACGTCTGGCACGTGCGGGAAATCTACTCGCGGTTCGGTGCCTTCTGGCCGGCGTACCGGCGCTGGCTTGAGAGCGCCGCCGCGCTGCCGTGCGTCTCAGAGGCCACGGCTGCACAGTTCGAGAGCTCGAACGGCGCCCGATCACGGCGCGTCCGGGTGATCCACGATGGGCTCGCGGTCGACGCCCACCGCGCCCCGCGAGAACTGGCCCGCGCGGTACTCGAACTCCCGCCGGGGGCGCCGGTGATCGCGCTGCTCGGACGGATCTCCGACTGGAAGGGCCACGATGTGCTGATTCAGGCGCTCGCCCAGCCGCCACTCGCGGACCGCGGCGCGATCGCGTTGATCGCGGGGGACGCGTGGCCCGGGGCCGGGAGCCGCCGGTCACTCGTGCTCGCGCTCGCCGCCGGCCTGGGGGTCTCCAATCGCCTTCGCCTGGTCGGCTTCCGCGACGACATCGACAACGTGTACGGGGCCGCCGACGTGGTCGCGGTACCGAGCACCCAGCCGGACCCGCTCCCGAACGCCGCGCTCGAGGCGGCGGCCGCAGGCTGCGCCGTGGTAGCGAGCGCCCACGGCGGGCTGACCGAGATCATCCGCGACCGCGTCACCGGCAGGCTGGTCCCACCTGGCGATCCCGCGGCGCTCGCGCAGGCGGTTGCCGAGCTGCTCGACGACTCGCTCGCCCGGCTGCGGCTGGGTGTCGCGGCAGCGACGGACGTGCGCGCGCGGTTCGCGCCGGAACGGCTGCTCGACGCGATCCAGGCGCTGTACGACGAGCTGATCTAGATGCTGATCCCGTTCGGCGCGAGGCCCGTATGACTCGCGACCGCGAGTGCGCCGATGATGCTGATGACCGCGATCGCGGCGCAAGCGAGGAGCGGGGCGTAGCGCATCCGTCGCTTCTCGCCGAGCTCGACGATCGCCCAGCCGGCGATCAAACCCGAGATCAGACCGCCGATGTGGCCGCCGATCGAGATCCCCGCGACACTCAGCGTGAACACGAGATTGATCACTAGCGTCAGCCCGAGCCCGCTCTGCCAGATCGGGATGCCGCGGTCCCGCGCGACCACGAGCAGCGCGCCGAACACGCCGAAGATCGCACCCGACGCGCCGACGGTCGGCGCCTGCGGCGTGAACGCGAGCGCCCCGAACGAGCCGGCCAGCAGCGCCGCGAGGTAGACGGCGGCATAGTTCACGCGGCCGATCGCGCTCTCGATCATCGGCCCCATCATGTAGAGGAAGAACATGTTGAGCGCGATGTGGAGGATCCCGTCGTGCATGAAGCCGGAGGTGATCAGCCGCCAGTACTGATCGTGGCCGGCGTACGGGTAGCCGGCGGGGAATGCGAAGTGACCGCTAATCGCGGGGCCGAACAGCACCCCCTTGTTCCAGACCGACCCACCTCCGCCGCCCCCCAGCGGAGCGCCCGCAGCGGTCTCGATCAGGAACACGACCACGTTGATCGCGATGATCGCCTGGGTCACAACCGGCGTCTTCTGCAGCGTCCGGACCGTCTTGACCTTGGTCCGCTCGCGCGAGCACTCGGGGCACCGCATCCCGACGGGTGTCGGGGTCATGCAATCGGGACAGATCGGCCGTCCGCACGACGAGCACGAGACTCCGGTCTCACGGTTCGGATGTCGGTAGCAGACAGCCATTGCCCTCGATGAAGCTAGCAGTGCGGTCAGCGGCCGAGCGGCGGCCGAGCCGGACGACGCCGCCTCCGGATGCCTACCGATCGGGCAGGATCCGCCGCGCCTCCTCGGCGAAATCCTGGATCGTGCGCTCCGCGAGCTCGAGCAGGTTGCTCGACTGCTCCGCGCGCACCTTGTGCCTGCCGCGCACCCGCAGCACGACAAGCGCCGTGCCGGCGCTCGCTCCGATGACCGCGGCCGCTGCCGGGCGGACCCAGTTGCGCGGGTCCCGCATCGTCGAGAGCTCCCACGACTCGAGCTCCTCCTGAGCAAGCTCGGTCAGGTTGACGAGCGTCAACTCCAGCCGCTGAGCGAGGTCGGCCGGCGGGTCGACCGGCGTCAGTGCCTCGCGCAGTAGCGATTCAAAATCGGTCGCGCTCATGTCGAGACCTCCACGGGATCTGCGCTCGCCCCATCCGGCGGAGCATCTGCGACGATCCCCTCAAGCTGGCGGATCGCCCGATGCAGCAGCACCTTCGTCGCGCCATCCGTGCGGCCGAGCGCCCTGGCGATCTCGCGGTTGTCCATGCCGAGCGCGAACCTCATGATCAGCGCCTCGCGCCGGTCGTCGGGTAACTGGTTGACGCCGGCGAGGATCGTCCTGAGCTCCTCGCGCCCCTCGACCAGCGACTCGGTCGTGTGCGGCGAGGAGATGGTGCCCGCGTCCTCGATCGCTGACTCGGGCTTGCGGGAACGGTCGCGGTAGAAGTTGGCCGCGAGGTTGTGGGCGATGCGGATGAGCCACGGTCGTAGCGGACGGCCGTTCGACTCGCGCAGCGCGCGCTCGAAGTGGCGGTAGGCCTGCAGGAACGTCTGCTCGGTGAGGTCCTCGGCGTCGTGGTGGTTGCCCACGCGGTAATAGCTGTAGGAGTAGACGTCGCGCAGGTGCGCGCGATACAGCTCCGTGAAACGGGCGTCAAGTTCGGCCTTGTTCTTTGGCTGGTCGTCGGCCACAGCATCAGCGTACCTGCGCTTACGCGGCGCGAACAGAGCGCGAGCGTGTTCGTCGCCCCGGTTGCGTCACCGTTTCGGTCCACTGCTCGGGCTCGATCCGACCTTCGACTAGCGCCGCCAAGCCGTCGAGCGCGGGCGTATCGAGCCGCGCGGAGCGCGCGGCCTCCGCCAGCATCGGTACCGAGTCGACAGCTTCCGCGGCATGGCCGAGGAACGGCGCGATCTCGGCGGCGGGCACCCCCTGTGCCAACAGCTCGCCCGCCCGGCGATTGCGTGAGCTCGATGCGACCACGGTCGCGACCAGGTCGCCGGCGCCGGCGAGACCGGCGAACGTCTCCGGCCGGCCGCCGCGCGTGCGCGCGAGCGCATCAACCTCGGCGAACACCTTCCCGGCAGCCGCGCCGGCGATGTTCGGACCGGCCGCGGCGGCCGCTCCGGCAGCGAGCACGGCGGCGTTCTTGGCGCAGCCCGCGAGCTCAACCCCGGTCACGTCGCTGGAGATCGAGACGTCGAGCCGCGCCGCGGCGAGCGTGTCGGCGAGCTGGCGGGCGAATCCGCGATCGAGCGACGCGAGCACCACCGAGGCCCCGTGCTCGAGCGCCTCGGCTGCATGTGACGGACCGCCGAGGACGGCGACCGCACGCGTTCGGCAGCGCTCGGAGGCGAACGCCGAAGGCAGCGTTCCGAGCGGCGGCACGAGCCCCTTCGAGAGCACGAGCAGGCCGGCGCGGCGGGGGATCTTCTCCCCGTGCGCGGCGAGCACGGCCGGCAGCGCGCGAGCGGGAACTGCGAGGCAGATCAGGTCGTGACCCGCGAGGTTCAGCTCCGCGGCCCGCAGTACTTTGATCTGCTCGGGCAGTTCGATGCCGGGCAGGTAGCGCTCGTTGACACGCGCCTGCGCGAGCTCGGCCGCCTGGTCGTGCGTACGGCAGCCGAGATCGACCTCGAACCCGGCGCGCGCGAGCGCGACCGCGAGGCTCGTACCCCACGCCCCGGCGCCGACGATCGCCGCACGGCGGATCGGCGGCAGCCCGCCGAGCCACTCCCACTGCAGCAACACGCATGGCCAGATCCGGCTCGTCACCGCCCCCGCGAGCTCCGGCGATGCGCCTTCGACGCGCGGGAACCAGAGCGGACGGCCGGCGCGGATCCGAACCTTGTGCGGCCTGATCCGCCAGCCGCGGCGGACCGCTTCGGTGCCGATCACGGCGACCGGGACGACCGGGGCTCCGCTCTCGAGCGCGATCCGTCCGACGCCGCGCTTGGGCTGGCCGAGCGAGCCGGGGCGGGTGCGGGTCCCCTCGGGGAAGATCAGGACGATGTCCCCCCGAGCGAGAATCGCCTTCGCCGTCTCGATCATGTCGGTGTCGCCGGCGCCGCGCTGGACCGGGAACGCCCCGAGCGCATTCAGGATCCAAGCCTGCCAGCCGCGACTGAACAGCTCCTGCTTGGCGACGTAGTACATCGGCCGGCGCGCCATCGTCGCGATCACGAACGGATCGAGGAAGCTGCGATGGTTGGAGGCGATGATCACCGGCCCCTGCGCCGGGATGTGCTCGCGCCCGATCCGGCTCATGCGGAAGTAGAGGAGGAAGAAAGGCTGGAACAGCGCCCGCACCAGCCAGTAGACGAATGGGTTCGCGCCCTGTTCGCGCGCCCGCCTGTGCAATGCGTCGTGATCCATCGCACTTCCGGTACCCGCGGGCGCACCGCCCGTTACAGTTGTAAGGCTTGAGCCCGAGCATCGACCGCACTCGCACGCTGAGGGGGGCCGTCTGCGGCGCCGTCGCCGCAGCGGTGTGGGCGCTCGAGCAGCCGCTCGACAAGCTTGCCTTCGGCAGCCGCTTCGACGATGTCGAGCTGCTCGGAAAGGCGATCTCGCGAGGTGACAACTGGTACCCGGCCGGGCTTGCGTGGCACATGCAGAACGGCGCCGTGTTCGGAGCGCTGTACGCGAACATCGCGCCCGTGCTGCCGCTCCCCCCCGCCGCGCGGGGGCCGTTCGTGGCCCTGCTCGAGCACGCCGCCACATGGCCGCTGACCTACGTGACTGACCGCGTGCACCCGGCGCGGCGCGAGCTCCCGCGGCTCGGCGGCAACCGGCGCGCGTTCGCGCAGGCCACCTGGCGGCACCTGCTGTTCGGGGCCGTCCTCGGCGAGCTCGAGCGGCGCCTGAATGCCGAGCCCGAGCCGGTTCCGCCGGAGCCAGAGGTTGAGTTCTCGAGCAACGGCCACGGCTCGCTCGAGCACGCGCTGACTGTGAGCGGGCCGCTGACCAGCATCGATAGCGGCGAGCTGTCGTAGCCGTCTGCAGGTGTCAGCCAATCCCGTCCTGATCACGGGGGCATCCGGATTCGCCGGCCGGTGGCTCGCGCGCGCATGCGCGCATGCCGGCGATGCTGTGGTGGGGATCTCGCGCTCGCAGTCGTGGAGCGACGGTTTCCCAGGATCTGAGCTCGAGGGCGCGTGCGAGCTGATCGCGCTGGATCTGCGTGATCTGGACGCACTGCGTGAGGCCGTGCGTTCGCGCGCGCCCGCGGTCATCTATCACCTGGCCGCGCTCAGCTCCGTCGGCCGGTCGTGGGAGGACCCGGCGGGCACGGTGCCGGAGAACGTCGCGACCTCCGTCACCGTGCTCGAGGCAGCGCGGTTGCAAGCGCCTGACGCACGAGTTATTTGGGTCAGCTCGTGCGAGGTGTACGGCTCACCGACTGTGCTCCCGATCACCGAGCAGGCGCCGCTCACGCCCGCGAATCCGTACGCAGTGTCGAAGCTGGCCGGCGAGCAGCTAGCGAACGTTTACGCCGATGCGTACGGGCTCGACATCGTCCGCGCGAGGCCGTTCAGCCATTCCGGACCCGGCCAGCAGCCGACCTTCATCGTCTCCTCGCTCGCGCGTCAGGCGGCCGAGGGGCGCGCCGCCGGCGCTGACGAGATCCGGATCACCACCGGCAACCCCGACACCCGCCGCGATTTCACCGACGTCCGCGACGTCGTCCGCGCGTACAGGCTGCTCGGGGCCGGTGCCGGTCGCAGCGGCGAGGTCTTCAACGTCAGCTCGGACCGTTCGGTGTCCGCGGCCGAGCAGGTGCAGCTGCTCGCGTCGCTGCTCGAGCCGATCCGCGTCGAGCACGTGGTCGATCCCGCGCGCGTGCGGGCGCAAGAGGTGATGGACTTGCGCGGCGACGCCGGCCGGCTGCGCACAGCGACCGGGTGGGAGCCGACCATTCCGTTCCGGCAGACGGTGTCGGACACGATCGACTGGTGGGAGCGCGAGCTCGCGGCCGAGCGCTCGCGCAGCTGAGAGCTGTTAGAGGTTGCGGACGCGCCGTCCGATTTCCCGGTCCTGGGGATAGCCGGCCCGGTCCCAGAAACCTCCGGCCCGCTGATCCTCGAACGCGACCAGCGCGGTGACGCGCCCGGCACCCCGCCGGCGGAGCGACTCCTCGCCGGCTCGCACGAGCTGCATTCCGATCCCGCGCTTTCGGTGAGCCGGATCGACGGCGAGCCTGTAAATGTTCCCTCGCCACCCATCCCAGGCTGCGATCAACGCCCCGACGGGCGCACTGCCGAGCTCGGCAACGATCAGCGCCTGATCGTCGGTGCCGAGCAGCTGCCGAACGGCCTTAGGCCGATCGGGGGTGATGGCATGCTCGGTCCGCGCAACTGACCACAGAGCCAGAACTGCATCGATGTCGTCCATCCGCGCGGTTCGGATCGTGACGGCGGGTTCGCCCAAGCGGTCATGATGCCAGCCGCGCGCCTCGCGCCGACCGCCCGAGGGCGTGCGACACTGCCACCCAGAGCGCCCGCCTAGCTCAATTGGTAGAGCACTTGATTTGTAATCAAGCGGTTTCCGGTTCAAGTCCGGAGGCGGGCTCTGACGCGAGGGCTCGACACCGCCCGCTTCGCCGCTCACCGGCCACGTGACGCTGGGCCGCTAGGCACTGCCTCCCCGCCAGGAGCGTCCAGGAGGCGCGCCCGGAGCGGACGGCTGCTTTTGCGTTCCGGCCAGCCGCAGACGAGTTCCAGTCGCCCGGCCTCCGCGGACAGCAGGCTGGCTGCCAGGATCATCTTCGCTGCGGTCGAGTGTTTCGGCAGGAGACTCAGGAGTCGGCGGTCACGGTCTCGGGCTCCAGCTCGGCGGCAGATGTTCGTGCCGTTCGTTCAAGCCATGGTTTCGCGCCGACCCGTTCGAAGATGGCTCGAGCCTCGGCGAGCAGCGGTTCGGAATCCTCGCGCCGATCCTGTGCCAGTAGCCACTCGCCGTGCTCGAGCAGCGTCACCGCAAGGTAGAAGGGCAGGGCGAGTTCCCGGAAGACGCTGCCCGCGCGCTTGAACAGGCGGTCAGCCTCTTCGGGTACGCCGCGGCGCGCAGCAAGTCGAGCTCTGAAGCGCGCGGAATGCGCCTGCAGGAACCGTGGCGAGCCCCCTGGCGGAAGCGTGTCGACGAGCGTGAGGAGTTCCTCCGCGCGCGAGACGTCGTCAAGAGCGAAGGCGGCTTCCACGGCGACGACGAACGACTCCTTCACCGCCTCGTACGCGATGCCCAGCGCATGCCGCATCTCGAGCGACGCCTCTGCGCGGCGCAGCGCCTCGGCGTACTTTCCTTCGGCCAAGAGCAGAGTGGCCTGGGCGAAGTGCACCTGCGCTTGTTCTTGCAGATCTGCCGACGTCTCGAGCTCCGCAAACAGCCGGGCGCTTCGCTTGGCCTCCTGGAGCTGGCCGCGGTTCGCACGCACAGGGACGATCGACGTCAGAAACGTGGCGAAGGCGATCCTCGCTCCTGTCCAGTCCTCCTCGGGCAGGCTGTCTTCTCGCGCCACCACCTGATCCCAGTCGCCCAATGCCCAAAGCGGATATGCGAAGCCGAGGAAAGCCCACTCCCAGTAGCGGTTGCCCACCCGGCGCGCGAGCGCGAGCCCGTCCTCGGCAAGCTGCGCGGACTCCTGTGCTCGATCGAGTTGCACCGCGAGGTCGGCGAGGTTGTAATAGGCGCGTAGCGCCGCCGAGGGCTTGTCGTGCTCGAGCGCGACCTCGAGGGCGTTGCGAACGAGGGCGAGCCCTTCGCTCTTGCGTCCCCGCGAATACAGGACGACGCCCTTCGTGTTCAGCGCCTGCGCGAGTGTTTCGGGCAGCAACAGCAGCTCGGCGATCTCGAGGGCGCGCTCCAACCGCTCGAGCGCCAACTCACCCTTGCCCGCGAAGAACAGGAACCGGCCGATCTGGGCAGCGAGAGCCGCCAGGTCGGCATCCGGTTCCTCGTGTGAGAGCAGCGCGAAGGCAGATTCGATGCTCTCAAGCCCCTGCTCGAGGCGTCCGCGCTCCCACGTGATCTCAGCGATGCGCGCCGAGACGCGTGCCGCTGGATGAGTGGCACCCGCGTCCGCGAAGAGCTCGCTCGCCCGCTCGAAGTTGGCGGCCGCGTCATTGTGTCGAGCTCCGAACGTGGCCATCACTCCCGCCCGTTCGTGGAGCTCCGCGCGCGTGCGCCCGTCGTCAGTCAGCTCGCCGGCGCGCTCGAAGGCGCGTTGCGCCTCCGCGTTTGCCCCGAGGGAGGCCGCGCGCTCGGCCGCCCGGACGAGCATCTCGAATGCTTTCGACCGCAGCTCGATTGCGTCGGGATCATCCGGGGCGCTGTTATAGGCGTCGAGGTAGTGAGCCGCGACGACTTCGACGATCTCGTCCTCCTCGGCACTCCAAACCGAACCGAGAAATTGCGCGCAGGCAATGTGCTTGGCCTTGCGCTCCCGTCGCGACATCGTCTCGTAGGCCACCCGCTTCACGATGTCTTGGAGGAACGCGTACTGCCCGCGCTCGGGCGATCTGGGATCGGCCTGGACCGAGATGATCTCCTTGGCCAGAAGTCCTCCGAGCAGCGGCTCGAGCTCCGCATCTCCGACGCCGCTCACCGCCACGACCCCCGGTTTCGTGAACGTCTTACCCAGCACCGCGGCGCACTCGACTAGGTGGCGCTCCTCGGGTGTGAGCGAGTCGAGGCGCGCCGCCACGAGCGCGTGCAGGGTCTCGGGTACCTCGAGGTTCTCGACCGCACCCGTCGCCCGGTACACAGTGCCGTCGCGGGTCAGCACGCCACGGTCGAGCAGCATGCGAACGGTCTCGACCGCGTAGAGCGGAACACCCTCGGCGCGGTCGAGAATCCGATCCTGCACGTCGTCCGGAAGGCCGGGAACGAGCCCAGCGAGGAGCTCGCCCATCGCCACGGCGGAGAGCGGTTCGAGATAGAGCGAACTAACGCTCCGCTTACCCGAGCCCCAGCCCGGCCGCTTGTCGGAGAACTCCGGTCGGGCCAGTGCCAGCACGAACAGCGGATGCCCCCGCGACCAGTCCAGCAGATACTCGACGAAGTCGAGCAGACCGGCGTCCGCCCACTGCAGATCTTCGAACACGAGAATCGTCGGCGACTGGTCCGCCAGGCGCTCGAACAGGATCCGCCAGGCCGAGAAGAGGTTCTCCTGGTCTCCGGACGCGCCTTCCTCGAGGCCGAGAAGGTGCGCCAGACGGGGCTCGACCCACGCGCGCTCCTCGGCATCAAGGACGTATTCCTCGAGCGCGAACCGTAGCTTTGCGCGCGCCGAGTCCGGCTCTTCATCCTCCAGGATGCGGCATCGCATTCTCACCATCTCGGCCAGCGCCCAGTAGGCAACGCCCTCGCCGTACGAGAGACACCGGCCGCGATGCCAGAACACCTCGGCCGCCAAGCCGTCAATGTACTTCTCGAACTCCCAGGCGAGACGGGATTTGCCGATGCCGGCAATCCCGGTGACGAGGGCCAGCTGCGCGCGCTGCTCGTCCGCCGCGCCGTGGAACAGCTCCTTCACCAGCCGGAACTCTCTATTGCGCCCAACGAACGGCGCCTCGAGCCCGCTCGCCCGGAGCGCGCCCCTTGCGCCAGCGACTACGCGAACCGCACGCCAGAGTTCTACGGGGTCCGCCTTTCCCTTGAGCTGGTGCTCGCCCGCGTCCTCGTACGCGATCGCTGCCTCCGAGGCGCGCTTGGTCGACTCGCCGACAAGCACTGTGCCCGGCTCCGCTGCGCCCTGGATACGCGAGGCGGTATTGACGAGATCGCCCGCCACCATACCCTGGTCCTGAGCGCCGATCGTCACGGCTGCTTCACCCGTGAGGACTCCCGCGCGGACGCGCAGGTCGGGGTCGAGCGCTGGCACGCCCGCGACCAGCTCGAGCGCGGCCCGGACCGCACGCTCGGCGTCGTCCTCCCGCGCGACCGGTGCCCCCCAGACAGCCATCACGGCGTCGCCGATGAACTTCTCCACCGTCCCCCCGTACCGCTCGATCGTCAGGCGCGCGATGTCGAAATAGCGCGTCAGCAACTCTCGCGTGTCCTCAGCGTCTCGACTCTCCGACGCGGCGGTGAAGCCGACTAGATCCGCGAACAACACCGACACCAATCGACGCTCCGCCAGCGCGGCGACCGCTGCGGCAGGAGCGGAGGCGGAGGCGGCCGGAGCGGAGACGGCCGCCACCGAAACCGTGTTGAACTCGAGCGACGCACCACAGTCGCCGCAGAATCTCTTGCCAGGGGCATTCGAGCCGCCGCATGAAGCACACACCCCAGCGAGCGCCCTCCCGCAATCGCCACAGAACTTCTTCGCGTCGGGATTCTCGCCGCCGCAGTTCGAGCAGACGATCACGTCGAGAGCTTAACGCGTAGCCGCGACCCGACAGAAGGAGCCTTGCGAGCGCAAGTTTCGGGCGCGCCGATCGTTATAGCCAGAAGTGAGGTTGGTCTAGCTGGTACCCAACGAGAGAGATCGATGACGAAATCTTCCCAGAGCAGGCTGGCGCCGATGCGCCGGAACCGACGTGCTGCGCAGCGTGCGCGGCGAGCCTTCGTGCTTGCCGCGATCGGACTCGGCTGCAGTGGCCTCGCCGCGGCGTCACCGGCATGGGCGGTGACACCGCCGCCTCCCGCCGGCGCACCGGCGGTCGAGTCGGCGCCATCGAGCCTGACTGGTCTCGATCCGGAACTGCCGCAGTCGGTGATCGACGCGAGCGCCGCTCCGAGCAACTGGAAGCCGGAGCCCGCGATCTACGGAACGGGATCGACCAACGACATCGCGGTCCAGGGTGCCGGAGGCACCACGATCCGCGTGAACGAGATCTATCCGACGCTCGCCTCGGGCGCTCCTGCGCCCGGGCCTTTCCCCGTCCTGCTCACGATGACCCCGTACGGCAAGGGCCAGGGTGGCACGAGCAGCCCCGGCTCGGCGTCGGCGCCCGGCGGCGGGTCGGCCACGGGCGGCGCCGACAACTACCTGGCTCAGCGGGGCTACATCGAGATCGTCGAGGACGTCCGCGGGACGGGCGACTCGAACGGCAGCTGGGGTCTGTTCGACCCGATCCAGCAGCAGGACGCGATCAATGTAGTCGACTGGGCGGCGCACCTGCCGAACTCGAACGGCAAGGTCGGGACCTACGGCCCGTCGTACCTCGGCATCGACCAGCTGCTGCTGGCCGGCGCGATCGGCAAGAACTCGCCGCTGAAGGCGATCTTCCCGATGGTCAGCGCCAACGACCTCTACCGCGACACCTCGTTCATGGGTGGACTGCTGGACTTCGAGTTCAGCGAGACCTATCTCGGGCTCACGGCGGGGCTGAACACTGCAACTCCGTTCGAGGACACGCTCACCGACCCGGAGATGCTCTCCAGCCTCGCGAGCATCGAAGAGGACCACGTCGATGGCCTCGCCACGTACCACGCGGACACGACTCTGGACGTCCTCGGCGGCGGCGACGAAGCCTACGACGGCTCCTACTGGCAGGCGCGCAACCCCGAGAACGTGCTCTCGAAGATCGTCGCCAACGGCATCCCGGCCTACCTGGTCGGCGGCGAGTTCGACATCTTCCAGAACGGCGAGCCGCTGAACTACGCCGAGCTCCAGAACGCCTGGGACGGGCGCGGCGTCACCTCGCCGATGTCGCCGGGCCAGCCGATCACCGGTCGCTACCAGCTGATCGACGGCCCGTGGGAGCACCTCAACGGCTCAAGCGTCGATGTCGACCCGCTCGAGCTTGAGTGGTTCGACACGTGGCTGAAGGGCGAGGACACCGGGATGGCCGACACCACCACGCCGCTGCACTACTACGACCTCGGCACCGGTCAGTTCGACGAGACCGCGACATACCCGTTCACGAGCGCGACTCCGACCAACTTCTCCTTCGGCCCGGGGAACACGCTCACCCGGTCGGCGCCTCCGGCTGTCGCCACGACCGACTCGATC
>Ga0302325_10022947_pt1 | contig 13033 bp, 13 predicted proteins | sample Palsa_T0_2_FD_201948 | JGI IMG/M metagenome (GOLD analysis project Ga0302325, IMG submission 201948) | Peat permafrost microbial communities from Stordalen Mire near Abisko, Sweden - Palsa_T0_2 | ecosystem: Environmental > Terrestrial > Soil > Palsa > Peat permafrost | place: Sweden: Abisko... | reverse complement strand
GCATCGACAGAGTCGCGTATAGGGAGTTCGCTCGGGTTGAAAATGCGAACGTCGCAGCCGAGACGGTGAAGAATGCGGGAGGCTTCGAAGGCCATTAGTTTGGAGTAGGAGCTTGGATGCATGTTAAATCGACCTATTATTTGAAGCTCTGGGGCAAGGTTTATACCGTTTCCGCAGGCTTCCATAGAGCACTAGAACCTTTAATCTGGATTCGGTCTCTGCTAAATTCTCCTCCGCCATGGCAATTGTAGTCTCTAACTCTAACTGAGAGATCCAATCCGTAGCTTCGAGCTCTGCATCTAGCAAAAAGGGACGGTATTTGGCTCTGATTTCAGGATCATCTTTGGCTTTTGAAATGGCTAGCTGAGGGCATTGTGCCAATGTTCGAAGCTCCCGGGCTGGAGAGACAAGAGAACCCATTCGAATTGCCGTTTTATTATTTCTTGGCTGTAAAATGTTACGAGTACCAACGAGAAGAGTTTTCATACGGGGTGTAAGTTCCGGGGGTGGTTTAAGTAAAGGGAGAGGAATGTACGGTGGACGCGCTGAAAATGACATTTTCATAGATAAGGTCGACCGGAGTCGGCGGACGGAGATTTGGGCTAGACCCTGCCGAGAAATTTTTGATTATCAGGTGACATTCCGCACTTTATCCACTGGTGAGAAGGTAATTTTTATGCAGGATTCTATTCAATCCTCAATGTCAACATCTACATAGCTCAGTTTCCGCAGTGAAAGGGAACAAATCGTTTAACTTCCTTTGAAAGTTGATTGCTCGAGCTCACTACTCGATATGTCATTTATGATATGCTAAGCAAGGCAAGCCATTCTATTAACCAAATGAACAGAATATGTACAAGTTTGAATTGGTGCCAGATGCCTAGTTTCTCACTCCTCAATCTTTCCATCCTCTTCTCCGTCCGATGGCTTTCACAACATATACCAGACCGAGCAAAACGGGGACTTCAATGAGGGGCCCAACCGTAGATGCCAAAGCTTGATCACTGTTGGGACCATATGTAGCGACGGCGACGGCGATTGCCAGCTCAAAATTGTTGCTGGCTGCAGTAAAGTTTTGCGTCGCTGCCAGCTTATATCCAAAGCCAAGCTTATGCGTCACCAGGAGGGTAAGGAAGAAGATGACCCCAAAGTAAACAACCAGTGGCGCTGCAACCCTGACAACGGACACGATTTGGTGCACAACTTGCCGCCCTTGAGACGCGAACAAAACGAGAATAGTAAAGAGAAGGCCGATGAGCGACCACGGGGCAGCAAACCTCAAGAATACTTCGTTGTACCAAGTGGGACTGATAAGCTTGCGTAGACCGAAACGGGTTACGATTGCTGCACCAAGGGGGATCCCGAGGAAGACGGCCACCGATTTGGCGACAGTTTCGTACGAGACTTCCGCGTCGGCACCACTGATAACTCGAAGGAATAGAATCGCGAGAGGGGCGAAGAGGACCATCTGCAATATTGAATTAATAGCGACGAGGATGGCGCAGTATTCGCTATCCCCGCCAGCGAGACCCGTCCAGATCAGGACCATGGCGATACACCTCGCAAGGCCAACAAGAATCAAGCCATCTCGCAGACCTGGCTTGTCGGGAAGGAACGCCCACGCGAGACCAAGCTGCAATGCATTAGTATTGGAAAGGTGAACAGGCAACGTAACACTGGAGATAAACATACCATGACCAAGGGCGCAACGATCCAATTAACCACGATGCTGAATCCAATCTGCACCCAGATTTTGCGCTCACGGAAGACGTGATGGAGCGTCTCGTATCTGACCTTACACAAGATCGGATACATCATAACGAGCAATCCAATTGCTAGTCACGTAAGAGAAGTCAGCAAAAGATTCTTGGGGGCAAACGAGCAATTGAATCTTACCTATTGGAACACATACTCCCACAAATTTCCCCTTCTGCAGAGCTGGGCCAGTGTTGGGGACAAAGTTTCCCAGAATGATCCCGATGGCCATGGCCAAGAGTATCCATACTGCAAGAAATCGGTCCAGCAATCCTAGACTCTTGAACGCAGATACTTTGGATGACTGAGGGTCGTTTTCTGGATTGCCGTGTGTTTGTAGCTCGATATCGGGATCTAGAGTCGAAGGCGGGGTTAGGTCAGAAACTGATTGCTCCTTGCTGGCCAGCGCAGGAGAATGAGGTATATTTGGAGTCGAAGGCATTTTGCAAATGCTGCAGGTAGGACGAGGTTCGAAAGTGAATGGGTGATATGATTTCGAAGGAACAGACTCGATCGCAAATATGTGCATTCGAGTAGAGAAAGAAGAGGTGAGAAAGGAAAAGAAAAGATTATGTGAACGGTGATTTACTTTCAGAAGGGACGAGGCCGTCGACTGGTCTCTTGCCTGCTTAGCCCAGCACATCCTGCCAGCCAATTAGAATGAAGAAGTGACATTCTTTGCCAGATTAGCGAGTGACACGCCAGCCTTGGCCCTTTCGCCTGCCGCCTCCCCTTTCTCCGTCGCAACGCCTTCAACAAACGTTTCCAATTTTTCATTCGAAGCTGGGCACGAGGTTCAGGAGAGGAGTCTCTTTGGCTCAAAACACTTTTTGCATCATTCTGCGGGTTAGCTTGCAATGTTCTTCAGGGTGGCACATCAGGCGTCACGTGTCCATATCGAGAACTTCCTCTGCGTTTACTATACTTACTTCTGTATTCCTTAATACATGACTCTAAAAGGTCTACTGTTCAACTCAAAACCATTGTACCGCATTGCCAAATACTGTTCCAAATCTTCTTCCTCCGCAATAATGGCCACAAGCAATCACAGTGTCGGCGAACCGGTAGTAGAGAAGCCGTGGCATGCCGCCTACCCAGCGCCAAAGACCACTGCGGCAGTCATCACTCGTGAGACCCTCCTCTCATGGATGCTCGAAGGAAAGGTAGCTGGAAAAGATTTCGTTCTTGTAGACCTTCGGAGGACGGACTTCGAGGTACGTCCTAGTGTTCTCATCATTGGGCTATTTGCAACGGCGACCATATAGCTGAAAACTTGAAGTCCATGAGCTTCAATGAACTGAATTGAAATTCTAACATGACTAGGGTGGGACTATTCGTGGATCCATAAATCTACCTGCTCAATCTCTCTACTCAACGATCCCTTCACTGTACGCTCTCCTCTCAACCGCCACCATTCGAAATGTAATCTGGTACTGTGGTATGTCATTCGCTTTGCGTATCCGTAATCAACACAACTATCACTTCATCTCCTCTCCCGCTCTGATGTCTCCTGGTATTCCTGACTAAGATATTGCAGGCTCCTCACGCGGTCGCGGCAACCGCGCCGCCGGATGGTTTGCAGATTACATCAAGGAGCAGAACAACACTGAGATGGAAAGCCGTACACTCGAAGAGGGAATAAAGGGTTGGGCTACTGCGGGAGATGAATATGTGAGAATGATGGACGAATATGATGCTGCAGCGTGGAAGTAGAGTGGATGTGTCTCCTGGTGGCGAGTGTATTGTTCTGCATGGCGAGGAACGAGATCTGCCCCCAATTGGCATGAGAAGCTTTGCCTACCCCGAAATTTGAACAATAAATGCACCGATCTCTCAGACCCGTTGTCCTGTCATAGGTGCTTGTGCCTATTGCCTGCAAAGTGTCCGGAACTGGCCAAACCATGTTCGCAATGCCCGACGCAGCCCATCTGCATTGAGATGGAATGCGTGCCTTTCCTCCAAGTATACCATCCAAACAGTTGCATACGGTGGATGACGTACCCTTGTATGCAAAATAGATGAGAGCTCAATGTGTTGTCAATACTGCATCTTGCCTCTACTCAGGTGGCTGATGAACTCCACTTCTTCATGCTCCTCTAATGTATCCATTGCTAAAACCCACTTGGATTGTTAAATGTCTCATGTAGAAGCTCCCTCTCTATTGCAAACGAAGATGAATTTACTTTGAACGGTAGTTATCTGGTCCAATGCATATATATATTGGCTAAGGGTTGTGCCTGGGCCCTGGCTGTCAAGGCGACGCTGGGTTCTCCTTTACGGGCTCCCTGACTTGAAGCATATTCGATGACAGTTGATCGTCGGCGAATTCGCCATAACTCCAGAATGATAATGCTAGCTATGAGGTACGCCAACCCGGCAAGGATCTGAGGGTAGAGGAACTCATGTCCTGATCCAGGGCGTCTCAGTTTGAGTGCGATTACTTCCGAGACTACAAAATTGGGCCAACAACATGAGAATCACCCTTTAAATATGGAAGAGGGCCAAACTTACAGGTGGTTGGTAGCACGATCACTAGCCAGGCCAGCGAGAGCATAGATGGTAGTTCTCCAAATCCCATGACTTCTGTGCATATTGGCCCAATAGTCTCCATGTGAGGTTAGTCTAAGAAATGAGCGGCGGGTCGGCAGATGACTTACAACCCAAAAGACGCCCAGGATTGCACCATTGACAATCACAAAGAGAATGGTAACTCCATATGAAGTTGCCGGTATCCAAATTGCAAAGACTGATATTACGCATAGAAGAGTTATGAATCCCGCAGACTCGATTCGACCACAGTAATCACTAATAACCCCGATGAACGGTCTACCAAGTGCAGTGCCCAGGTTTAGAAGGGCTGTGACAGTGGCGGCTTGAGATTCATCCAGACCTATTGAGCTTGCGAAGTTGGACATAGAAAATAGTAAGGTTATATATCCTAACATACTCACAAAAGCCCAGGCAAGGACTAGTATGACATCGTAACGGCAAAGGAGATTCATGTCAAACGGATGTTGTTTTGGCTGAATGATATGATTGCGACTCCTCATGGCAACTGTTGCTAGAATATTCATAAATCCACTGACGAGCCCAGTAATGCGAAGTGACCAGGCTAGAGAGATGTTGCTGCCCGTACCATAAAGGAGAACAGGAGCCCGCCAATACCAGATCCCGCAGCACTGATGCCGTTTGCTAAGCTGCGGCGCCGACGAAACCATTGAGAGAGCACGGCGATGCTGGGAATGTAGGTGAAGCCGACCCCCAGTCCAACTAGAACGCCTTGGGTAAGGTAAAGATGCCAAATACGTGTTGCAAATGATGCTGTGGTAAAACCAGCTGTTTGCAGACATACACCGATGAGCATGGGCAGGTGAATGCCGAAGGGGTTGCGGCGGACCAGGACCGTCACGGCTGGAGAGGCCAGCATCGCCACGGAAAAGTTTAGTCCTCCGATGAAGGCAAAGTCCGTAGGCGTGGCCTCTGGATAGATCCCGTTTTCGAGGTAGTATCCGAGAAAGACACCGTACGACTGTGTACCAATGATCAGCAATGCGGCGAGAAGGATTGTGTTGTTGCTGGATATGGAGATAAACACTCTTACAGCAACGACACCCCAAGTAAAGCAGTTGATGGTAAAGCATGCGGCAACGCAAACCCAGCCGTATCCACCGTCAGGCGGCCCGGGGACAACGAGAGATGGATCCTCAGCATCCTGGAGAGAATCGCATGTTGTGCTCATTGTCACGTTTACATGGGAATGACAACAGACCGAGATAATACACCTCAGGTTCCTCGGGAGAATATTGGGCAATAGAGATAATAAAGGAGGGGGTGATATGTCACCGTTCCTTGATTCTGGGCGGGCGCCGATCTGTCATTGCTGCGAGGGGATCGCTGGTATGTCACCGCTCCCAGAGCCGCAGCTTGGGTTGGGGGTAAGCTCAAGGCCTCAAAGATTCTACAAACGGACCATTTCCGAGCAATTGGGCCAAAGCCCGTGAACATCGCCTTCTCTTCTTGCATTTTTGTTGTTGTTGTGGCCAAATGATGCCGCTGTCCTGGGCCGCTTGGCGGCTGGTGGGTGGTGGGGGGCAGATTCGTATGAAGAAAAAGGGGACTTGCTTTCATAAAGGCAATCCCAATTTCTTCAAAAACTGGGCTTCAATCTAGTATTATATCAGAAGCTCAATATTTGTAAAGTTAGTAGTATTAGGCCTTTGAAATTGAACAAGGCTTGGTGGTGCTGCGATGCGATGCGATACAGTCATTCTTTCAAGGATTAAGCTTCACAGTTTTTTCCTTGGTCAGAGTCAAGACATTCTACTCGGTTAAGTCCTTCCCAAGGTTACCAAGTCAAACCTTGCTGGAATCTTTTAGTGAGATGAGGCTTCGCGACGGCATCATAAAGCTGGAGACGCAGTATGTTCGAGACGCTTCATGGGGATACAGGTTCAGCTTAGACAGTCAAACCGATGCAAGCCCGGCTTCCCAGCTCGGTCTCCCCATTCCGAACAAGGTAGCCTCAGAGAACGCCAACGGACAAGTATCGATGACAAGTGAGCCGAATGGGAAATGGATTTCCAATTGGACCGTCCCCATCGAGATCAGTGGGCGCCTCTTACCTAGCTTCTGCAGTTCATTAGTCGCGCGTTTCTACACCCTCATTGTTCGAGTCAAAGTCGCCGGAGCCCGGCAAGAAAGGTTTGATCTTGAAGTGCCTCTCCAGGTCATACATACTCCTCCAGGCAAGGTTGATTCTCCCACGGTGGAGCCCGTCAGAGAGCGATTCTTGGAATATCGGAGAGCTTCAGAGTCGTCCTGGTTTAGCGATGATTCACTGGTAAGACACTTTAATGCTACGATGGGGGACGGTGGCTGATCAACTTTAGGAATCTGAGCAAGACCCACCGCAATACTACCCGTGATTGATCCCCGAAATCTGATCAAAAGGTTAGCTTGGAATCCAGGCGTACAGGGAGTACAGGGCAGGCGCAAATGTTCGGTAATGAGTAAAGGTTTCATCAGGTGCAAGAGTTTCTCAAAGATGTCGTCAGGCGCCAACTGTTCTACGTTTTCGGCCGCCCCGCTACGGATGAGTAACATGTTTTGGGGGATTTTTGTTTGGGGCGCCTCATCACTTGAAGCTGATGTGAGGCTGAATGATTTCTCATACTATAAATACATCGGGTCTTGAAAAAGTAGCGCCAGCTCTGACGACCCCTGAATCTCCTAACTCCAGAACAGAAAGAATCATTTCAGCGCCGAAAGCAGCTTTCCTACATCTTGCAATGGCATACTTTCAGCCCATTGCTGAACATAGTTGTTGGGGTCCTCATTCTGCCCATAGCTGCGCAATGTCCCACCTCCGCTCGAGGCATTGGAGGCATGCACCGAGTAATCTTTGTCCCCAACCACGTGCACCATGTGACTCCGGTCGCCTCATCCCCAACCATGGCGGCCCTCGCTCATTATCCGGTGCTTCCCACTCTCATTCTTGCCCCGGCGGTGCACATGCAGACCCAACGCAGAGAGCACTCCTCCACTACTCGTCCCGTGCCTCGCATGTGGCGCCTGCTCGCCGGCCAGCACCTCCAGCGACAGCCCCTTGGTCTCGGGGACCAAGAAGGACACAAAGGTGCCGCAGAACATAAAGAATGCGAAAATCTGCATCAAGTGATCGAGCCATGGGCTACACGCGGAGCCCTTGCATCCGGCTGCGGCGCCTTTCCTCAGCAATGGCTGGGCTATGACCTGAGCAATTGTAGCGCCAAAGCTTGCCGCTCGCTGCGCTCAAGCCGTGGCATGTGCTCCTGTACCGCGTCGGGAAGCACTCACCGGGTATGATGAACGTGGTTGAATTGGGGCCGAAGTTGAAGAAGAGCTGCGCGAGGATATACAGTGCGAGTAAGGTGGCCTTGTTCAGGAAGTTGTACCCAAACCCAAAGATACTGAAGATCAAGGTCAAGATAATAAACCCACCGATTTGGATAGGTCGCCGGCCGAGGGAGTCCACCATGCAGACACTCAGCAGGTACCCGGGGATTGCGCCGGCGCAGACGAGAATCAGATTTCCTACCGCGGCGTTAAAGAGGATCTCGTAGACGTTCGAGCCCGAGGAGTAGCCCACGACTGCTAAGATGGTGGCGTTGTTCAGGCCAAGGCCGTGGAAGGCGAAGTCGACCAGGAACCACGAGGCCATGGTGGCGAAGAGCACACTGCCGTTCCGCCACTTGCTAAAGTAGGCATAGAAATCGGACCAGGACGCGCGAGGATGGGTCAGGGGCTCGTTCGAGGTGGGTTGAGTCCGAGCTTGCAAAAGAAAACCGCCATAGCGACCGGATCCTATGTAGGCTCGAATATCCGTATAGCCGCTCTCCACGTTTTGGGCAACGTCGAATGTAAAACGGGGTGTCTCGGGGATGGTAATGCGGTAGTAGAGTGCGAAGAGAGCAGGGAGCATGCCAAGGCCTATAATGATACGCCACGACCGATCTGCAGCGCGCTGGCAGTCACCTTGGCAAGTAGCAACCGAGAGGGCTGTGGAGAAGGATTTGCGGAAACAGGCTGTTGTAACAAGGGCGACAATTGCAGCAAAGAACTGGCCGAAGCCTTGCATTGAAAACACCGCAGCCATCATAGTCCCTCGCCAGCGTGTAGGTGCAAATCTATTTTGATTCTTAGTCAATTCAGTCCATTGAAGAAGTTGGAAAAGCAGCTGCAAAGAGAAGAAGCCTGAAGGAGGAGAACTCATCCTTACTCGGAGGTGATGACTGCAGACATTGGACAGTCTCCTCCAATTCCGAGCCCCATTACTGTCCTTCCAAAGATGAGCAGCCCCACTATCGTAACCGTAGGGCTTGGACTGCTTAGAGCTTGCCCGAGAGTTGAAGCTACAAGTATAATCAGCTCGATCCCATACATCTTCTTCCTACCCAGTCTATCCGCAGCCCATCCGAACACGATCTGGCCAAGAACCGCGCCTCCGGATGTTGCAGCCTTGATCGCTGTCTGCAAGTTCGCTGGCATGATCCCGCCAGCGCTTGACCAGAAAGATATTCCCAGCATCTGGATAGCGAGGTTGATGGCAAAGAGATCATAGCTGCCTGCAAAGAACCCCGCGCCTGCAACAGACACGGCTCGAATATGGTACCAGCCGAAAGGGACTTTGTCAACCTCAGCAAGCGCTAGACGACGTCGCTCGTTGGAGTCAATGATGTGCGCGAAGTCGTTGTGGAAGTTATGGAAGGCAGCATTGCCGCCGGGTGTGCGAGCTGCGCTGACGATTTCCACCCCCGGCTCAGGCTCCGTGTCAGGCCACATCGGGAACCCTCGATGGTAAGAATTGACGACTTGCTTTGACTTCTGACAGGAACAGTACTGATGGGTTGACGTCTGTGTGTGTGGGTGAAACCCCGTCAGAAGGGAAAGAGAAAACAAGAGAGCGGTTCGTGATGATATTTGACGATGAAGATATGCAACTCCTCTGCAGCAACGTTTCGCGTTCACAAAACATCAAGGCATTCAGGCCAATTCACGAGCTCATCGTCAACACGTGGACGTCGGAGGAAGAGAAAGGTGGCCGATGGCAAGCCTGGTTTTCCTGTGACATTCTTTCTGCCAGCCCGTGGAGTAGTGGGGTGCATGTTGGACTCGATGAAGTCGCTTGCGCCCCCTGAGTTCTCGGCTGTGGCTTGCAAGAATGTCACCACTGCTGATTGATTGGGTGGCTTGCAGAATGTCACTACTGCTGGTTGATTGACCAGCTAACAGATTCGCACCTCCTCCCACAATTCCAGCACGACGCAGGCCCCCAGTTCAGCACCAGGACGACACATTGGAACGCCATCGAACTAATTGCAGAAATGCTCAAATGAGTTCTTTTTGAGCCAGAGTCGGTCCACATGGGAAATCCTCGAATTGTGGGTCGTTCACGTCTTGTGCCGTTACCCAAGGTCGAAGAGACTTTTGAGAGCCTCATCAGGCTTTCTAGGCAATGCCTGCCATGGCTGATACTCGGGCATTCTTGCCAAAGTAATCAGGCTATGGTCATACATCTTTAATATACTATCCTTAACCTTTAATTTTCAACATCCATTCTTCTATCACCTGCGAAGAAATCATCATAATCAGCAATGTCTGCCCGCATCAACCCGGCAAATGAAATCCCAAATCTACCGGCAAGTGCACTTGATATTGAGAAAGGATAACAGAACGTTAACTATACTTTAGGTCCCAGAGGGAGGACGATTCCAAAGCTACAAAGAGATCGACGGCCATGGCTTTAGCTGGCGCATCTGGGCTGTTGCAGGTTTTGGATTCTTCGCTGATTCCTACTGCCTCTTCTCAATACAAACAGTGCTTCCCTGGATATCTTTCATCTATCAGAGCAACGGGGTCTTCAGCAACCGCGATGAATTGACGGTTCATACGGTTCTACTAATTGGCGCTATATTTGGCCAGCTACTCTTTGGTATTTGGGCCGATAGTTCTGGCCGATTGGAGGCATATAGTTGGGATCTCATGCTGATCATTTCCGCGCCACTTCTTCTGGCCCAAAGCTCGACAGGTGCCGGTAATTCCATGTCAATCATGGGCTGGATCTGTTTCTGGTCCTTCGTCGTTGGAGTAGGGACGGGCGCTGGCCGTACATTAAGTGCCGTAATTACTGCTGAGTATGCCAGACTCTCCCGTAACTTGCTGCTCTCTCCCTTCTCTTATAGAAGTTAATCAAGAAACAGCGAGGGCTACTTTAGACAGCATGTGGCGGTTCGTTATTGGTATGGGTTCCCTTCTGGCATTTATCGCCCTTATCCTCCGTTTCACAATATCCGAATCGCCTCGGTTCACTTTCGATATAAACAACAATAGGTTGCCTTCTGAGCAGCTAGTGCAGCCATCCCTGCGCTCTGGCATAAAGAAATACTTTTCGGCCCAAGGAAATTGGCGATATCTAGCAGGAACTTCTGCATGCTCCCTCTTGTTCGAAACTGTCTATTCTGGTCTTGGAGTCAATAATCCCCAGGTACTAGCTCGGATTTGGAGCCCTCTGCCTCTCACAAACTCTACTTCTCATTTGCTAGACTGGGGAGATCCATTACAGTCAGACACATCGATATATCAAACTTTCATGCAAGACTCTATTCATTCAATTATTGCGGTATCTGCTGGGTCTTTAGTGGGAAGCCTTGTTCTCATTATGAGTATTGATTACATTTCTCGAAGGAAACTCCTTTTTTGGTGTTTCCTTGGTCTAGCATTCTTGTTTGCAATTGCAGGTGGCTGTCTCTTCAATACTTCTCATATAAATCTCCAGGCCTTGAACATCACGCTCTGTATTCTCACACAGATACTGTCTAATCTTGGTAAGCCTTTCTTGGCCTCCCCTCCCTTCCTACGCAGTCGCTGAATTTAACCCCTTGCAGGACCAAATGCGTTGACCTTCATCGTAAGTTGCATTTAATCTAGACCTTTATATCACCCGCCTGCTCATCCCTCAACCCGTTGCTAATTCTTCTTCCTAGATTTCTGCGGAAATCTTCCCTACGCGCTATCGAAGCACCTGCTACTGCATTTCTGCTTCATTCGGCACATTCGGCACCCTTATCATTCACATAGTCACATCCTATACCAGCATTGACAACCTAAGCACCTTGAGCTTACGCTTGATGCTGATTGTCTTCTCTGCTTTCATGTTCTGCGGTGCTATAATTGCCTGGGCGTGGATCCCTGAGGTGCAAGAGCTGAGAAGGGGGAGGCGCCTAAGGTTGTCGAGCAAGACGCTAGAGGTTTTGACGGAGAGAATCGATGCAGAGAGAGGGCGAAGGTTAGATTGAGGCGGAAGGGGAATTAATAGGGAGGAGAGTCGACCCCAAGGAATGACCAAATGCTTCGCTGCAGGTGGTATAGGTTCCACATAACTTTATTCTAGTGACGTTAGTCCTGGCGCGGGCTTTTAATTCACAAATACATTTCGAAAATCTAAGAGCACACCACAGTGTGCAGAAGAACGTGGGCCCGGAAAAACTCAATACAGGCTTAAACTCGAGCGACGATTTATTTGGCTGGTGATGGGTAAGGAAGCACAAAGATGATGAGGCAATAGGGAACAGGAGCAATGTAAGGTAGCATTGTAGAACACGGCGCACCAATTCGACCCTAGATTGCTAAATGACATGTGGCTGACCCGTGAAACGCAAGGAATGTTTGAACATTAACAGATCCTAGTGTCCCAGCCGTCGCACTCAGCCCACGATATGTCCATCGATGGCGAGTTGGAAAAGGTCTTGGAATAATGCGGAGGACTATACTGATAGCTGAACCTTAGTGACGGTTTCGCTGCTGGCACTGCTGTCCTTGCTGGAGATACTGCTCTTTGCTCCAGCTACTTCCTTCTGCAAACACTTAATGTACTCGATCGCTAGCTCCACCGTGCAAGCTTTGGTCATGGCCTGAGCTTTGTCGTATTTGCCACCGTTGCTGACAGCGAAAGTATTTTGGGCGGCTTCGTCGCAACACTCTTGCGACAAGAGAGTAGCGAGCTCTTGTAATGCCTCATTCATATTGCTTCTGCGACCTCGTTCGGCGATAGTATTTCTGGTGCGCTTTGAAGAAAGTGTCTCTAATATACTCGGCGGGAAGGAGATCCCGGCCTGAGAAGACTCTCCCTCCATAAGAAGCTGATAGTTGGACTTCGATAGTAATAATTCGGACCGTCTTTGGGGATCAAAGACTATAAAGCGTATTAGTCGTTTGTTTAGAATACTATGAACAAAGTGTAGGTAACACTTACCTCTTTCATGAACAGTGCTCCCTGAGAGTTTAGGTTTCGATGAATGGGTAGTTCGTACTCGTCTAGCATTCTTGCTCACTCTGCTATTAAGAGACATTTTGTTGCTTGTGTGTACAGAAATTCCACGCAACGGATGCTCCTAGTTCTTGGGACAATAGATATGACAATTGCAGAGATAGCAGAGAAGCAATCACATACCTTTTATTTGTAAGTTTCCACCGGATAACTTGGGCATGGGCCAAACAAAACCTCAGTCACCGGCTCGCAGTTCTACTTTCCGGGCCATTTTGCCCAGCATACAGCCTTACCAATAGGCCGCTGTTCGGCGCATCTCATTGTGAGTCTGTGCAGATAGGGGCTGTTGGTGCATTCCATCCCCATGAGCCAAACAGCACACTGCAGTGACATTCTCGCTTATGAAGAAGCGAGAAACCAATCGCCTCACTCTAGTGACATGGAAGACAACGCCCCCCTTTCCCAATGTCACGC
>Ga0302325_10022945_pt1 | contig 13033 bp, 8 predicted proteins | sample Palsa_T0_2_FD_201948 | JGI IMG/M metagenome (GOLD analysis project Ga0302325, IMG submission 201948) | Peat permafrost microbial communities from Stordalen Mire near Abisko, Sweden - Palsa_T0_2 | ecosystem: Environmental > Terrestrial > Soil > Palsa > Peat permafrost | place: Sweden: Abisko... | reverse complement strand
GATCGTTCTCACGGGTCAGAGTACCCAATATGCAACGCTCACCAACGGGAGCGGGGACTATACCGAACCCGATCTTCCTTCCGGAACCTACACGGTCACGGTTGTCGCGCAAGGTTTCAAGAAAGAGACCCGCGACAACATCGCTCTCGCTACAAACACCACGACGCGCGTGGATGTAACCCTGGTGCCGGGCAGCGCGACGGAAACAGTAGAAGTCACGACGGCCCCTCCCGAGCTCCAGACCGACCGTGCCGACATCTCAAGCACGATCGAGCAAGGCCAGATCGGCAGCCTTCCACTGAGCAGCGGCAACAGCTTTCAGTCTTTGCTGAATACCGTGCCGGGCATGGCGCCCATCGTCTTCAACAATTCGCAGTTCTACAACGCCAACAACGATCTATCCACGAACTCGAATGGCCAGTCCTCTTACGTCAATCTGTACCAGATCGAGGGTATCGACGACGACCAGCGCACCGGCATTCACATCGTCCTGGTTCCACCCGCCGCCGCAATTCAGAACGTGGACATTACCACGAACAACTTCGAAGCGGAATTTGGACGCGCCGTGGGAACCGTCGTCAATGTGACGCTCAAGTCGGGAACCAACTCGTTTCATGGATCGGCCTTCCAGAACATGGAGAACAATGGCGTCAACGCCCGCAACTTCTTCGCAGCCGGACCCAATGGACGCCTTGTCTACAATTACACGGGCGGCTCGCTGGGCGGTCCGATTCTCAAGAACAAGCTCTTCATCTTCGGCGATTTTCTTCGCACTTCCGATCATGAATCCACGACGACCATCGCGACCATTCCGTTCTATAACGTGACCAACGGCTTTTACAACCTGAGCGAGTATTCGGGGCAGGTTTACGACCCGAATACTGGAGATACGGCGGACTGCGTGGGCAGCGCGGCCAACAACGCCTGCGGAACCGGCCGCACACCGTTTGCCGGCAACTTGATACCAACCAACAATCCCGGCATAAGCACGGTGGGGTTAACCGTTCTTCAGGACCTGGACGCCCTGGCCAGAAATCCCAAAACGAATCTCTCGTCAGCCGCGTACATCGCCGGTGCTACGACCAACAATTTTTCGTCGAACCTGCCATTCAGCAAAGACGCCATCAGCTACGACATCAAGTCGGATTTCACGATCACTGCCAAGGACCATCTGAGCGGCCGTTTCAGCCACCAGAATACGACTACGAATCAGGCGCCGATCTTCGGTTCGTTCCTCGGAGGCCCCGGAGGTTCGGGAGGATTTGAAGCGACCGGAATCGCGGCGGCCTATAGCACCGGCTTCAACTACGATCACGTCTTTTCACCAACCTTGTTTACCGAAGCGCGCGCCGGTTTGGCCCATTTGCGCAATTCGGCGCAGCAGACAGACTATGGAAAGGACGACGCGACGACGCTTGGCATTCCAGGCAATGGCCCCAACGGAACCGACAACACTCCCACGAGCAGCGGGCAAGTCGCCTTCTCGGCGAACGTCTTTTCGTCGCCGCTGATCGGCTATTCGGCGTCCTTGCCCTGGCTGCGCGCCGAGTCCAATATCGACTTTGCCAACAACTGGACCAAGATTCTCGGCAACCACACTCTGAAAGCAGGCGCCGACATCCGCCGCGTCCGCGACGATCTGTTGCAGGGAAACAACAACGCCGCCGCGGGGCAGTTCTATTTCCAGGAAAACACGACTTCCGCGCCGGGCGCGGCCAAGTTCAACGGCAGCACCACCGGCGAAGCCAACGACATGGCCAGCATTCTCTTCGACGTTCCCTATAAGGTGGGCCAGGACACCAACAGCACCTTCCCATGCTACCGGCAGAGCTGGCTCTTCTTCTTTGTCTCCGACAAGTGGCAGGTCGGTCCAAAGGCGACTCTGGACCTGGGCCTGCGCTATGAACTGTACCCGCCGGCCACGCCGCGCAAGGCGGGCGGTTTCGTCAACTACAATCCCACCAACGATTCCCTGGTTGTCGCTGGCGAAGACGGCAACCCCTCCAATCTCGGGATGAAAACCGACTACGCAAACTTTGCTCCCAGGGTGGGATTGTCCTATCGTTTCACGGAGAAAACTGTTGTTCGCGCTGGATTTGGCATTAGTTATGTTCCGTTTGTGGACAATAGCTACGCCTATAACTATCCGATCAAGACAAGCACCGGCTACACGAATACACCCACCTATGGACCAGCCCTTAACCCCGTAGGAGGTGTGATCAATTTTGTCACCGGCGTCCCCGCAACCCCGACGGTGACTTTCCCAACCAACGGCGCACTCGTGGAAAGCGCGGCCAACGGGACCATCGGACTGTCGAACCTTCTTATTCCCCTCAACTTCAAGAATGCCTCTGTAGACTCATGGAACTTTGCGGTCGAGCAGGCTCTGCCCAAGAACCTGTCGTTCCAAATCGCGTATGTCGCCAATCACGGCACGCGGATCGACATCGCGCAGAATATCAACCAGCCCACGATCTATGGCCAGAGCGGCTCATACGATCCATTCAAAATCGCCTTTGGAAAAACTGCGTCGGTCACACAATACTTCGTCGGTTTCTCCAGCAACTATGAGTCGCTGCAAACCCAGCTCACGCGCCGCTTCACCAACGGCCTGGCATTCAACTCCGCATTTACCTGGGGCAAGGCGCAGGGCTACCAAACCGGCGCGCAGGACGGAAATTTACTATTTTGGAGCGGAAACCTGCGCCGCAACTACAATCTGCTCGACTTCGACCGCAAGAAGAACTTCGAGCAGACGGTTACCTACGAGCTGCCGGCAGGACGCGGTCACCGCTTCTTCAATTCCGGCGTCGGCGCCTACACTCTGGGCGGATGGAAGACTTCGGCAACCATCGGAATGCTCTCCGGTCTGCCTTTTACGATATCGACAGCCAGCAGTGCGACGCCGGGAACAACCCAGACGGTCGATCAAATTGGGGCTTACAAGGTTACGCATAGCGTGAGCCGGGCGGCCAGCACCACCTGGTTCGATCCGACCTCATTTACGGCGCCTCCCGCTTGCGTAGCCTATTCGGCCAGCAATCCCAATCCATGCGCAATCGGGAATACGCAACGCAACCAGTTCCGCGGCCCCGGATACTTCTCGGACAACGTTTCACTCTTCAAGAGCTTTCCAATTTTCCGCGAGTCTGCGTTGGAAGCCCGCTTCGATGCCTTCAACATGACCAATACTCCGGCATTCGGCCTGCCCAATGGAACGCTTGGATCGAACCTTGGCAAGATCACCGGCACCCTGGGTAGCGGCGTGGGCAATGTCAACGGCGTGGGTAGCTCTCGCGTGCTCGAGGCATCGGTGAAGATAAACTTCTGAGCGTAATTGCAGCACGTTGCCCACACCTGGCGGCTCTTTCCGCCGCCGGGTGTGGGCAACGGAATTGGAAGCGGCCGGTTGCTTACGGAATCGGCAAGAGGTCCTTTGCGGCTTCGACGCCGGTTGGAGCTAGTGTCCCGAGTCAGAAATTCATCGCTGAAATTGAGCGTTGCCTCGACGGCATAAATCGCTGAACAGCAGATCCTTCACTTCGTTCAGGATGACAACATTTGTTAAAACAACTTCAGACTCGGATGACAACATTTGTTAAAACAATTTCAGACTCGGATGACAACATTTGTTAAAACAATTTCAGACTCGGGACACTAGCGCCTGGTTCGTCTATCGCTGACGCCGTCGGCGGCTTTTTGCCGGTACATCGCGAGATCGGCTCGTTCGAGCAGTTGTTTCATGGTCTCGGGAGGCGTGAATTGCGCCAGGCCGATGGAGGCGCTCAACCGCAGCTTGACTGGGCCCGCGGCTGCCTCCACGGTGTAGCTGCCGCAGACCCAGGCGCTGAGCCGGTCGACGCGCTCCTGGGCTTGCGGCAGATCGCAGTCGAGGACTACGACAAACTCGTCTCCACCCCAGCGGCCAATGATGTTCACGGCGCGGCCGGCGGCGCGCAGCTCCGAGCCGAACTGGCGCAGCAATTCATCGCCGACCAGGTGTCCGTGCTCGTCATTCACTTGCTTGAAGTCGTCCAGATCGAGAATGGCGACACAGAAGGGCGCGGCCGCGGCGATTCGCTGCTGGATCTGTTCTTCGACCCACATGCGGCTGCGCACCCTGGTGAGCGCGTCGAGGGAAGCGAGCTGCTCGGCGTCTTCGAGCTTGAGCTGACAGGCCTGGACCTTTTGCTGCAACTGTTCCAGCATGGCCTTGCCTTCGGCGGCCATGCGGTTGATGGAAGATTTGAGCTCGAAGGCTGTCTTCTCGATCGAGTCCCGAACCTGGGTGATGTCGTCGAGGCTGGCGATCCGTTTGAGCTGGCCGGTCACTTCCTGGATATGGAGGGCGTAGCGGTGGTCGCGTTCGCCGACCGACTCCGCCGCGGTGGCCATCACCAACAGGATTTCTTTCACTTCGCCTGCTTTTTGCCGATAGTGGCGGGCGGTGCGCCTGCCCCAATGCTCCAGCTCAGCCTGCACCTGCGCGTCCACGGCTTCCATCTCCTGCGCCGAGATTTCCTTTTCCAGCCGCCGGGCAATGCCGGTGAGATGCCGCTCCATATCCGGGCCCGAAGCAGGACACGCATCGACGCCGGACTGGCCCATTTTGGCGAGCGCCGAGCGATAGGCGGCAAGCGCCGGCGGGAGCAGATCGCTGTCGCCGCGCTCTTTGGGAAGACACGGGGACACAGATTCGGCGATTGCCGGCGCTTCTGCGAGAAGATACTTCCTGATTGAGATCATCTTCCTGCCGTTCGGGAGGATCCGTTGGGAAAACTCATTGATCTATCGGCACATTGGCCGTCTCGCTTCAACGCATTCGCACGACTAGAGCAAAACCACGATAACCGTGCCCCGAAAAGCTTTGTTCAGGGTATTGATTTCTTAAGGAAATCAATACTTTGCGGATTCGGCCTTGGGTACATCTATCGTGATTTTGCTATAAATTCAGCAGGACTCTCCAGGGGCATCTCATGGATGCGCTTATCGGGAGAAAAATTGTATTGGCGATGCAAACCGGCTCGGGAGATCGAGGCAGGGATTTACCAGGTGGAGTAGGGCTGGCCGTCGCTGCCGGCTTCTTCGTCGCCCGAGTGGACATCGTCGATGCCTGGCTCGCTCTGGTCGAGGGAGTGCATGTCGTCGCTCTGGTTGACGACCCAACTGTCCGTGGCGCGGGTCATGGGATCGGTGGGGATGGATTTCAGATAGCCGGCATCGACGAGGTCCTGCAGGGATTGCGGGGCCTTTTGCTTGTCCATGGTGTAGGAGTCGATGGCGTTGCGCATGACGTGCAGGTCTTCTTTGAGGACTGCTTCGTGGGCGGATTTGACGGCGGCGACGTAGTTGGGGATGGCAATGGACATCAGGACGCCGATGATGAGCATGACGACCATCAGCTCGATCAGCGTGAAGCCGGATTCCGAATTTTGCTTCTTGCGTGCCGTCATTTGCGTTGCCTATTCAATTGTCTTACCAATCCTTGTATTTTGTCCCGTCGAGGGCGGTGCCTTCGGATTTGGAGTAGACGTCGAAGACGCCCTGGCCGCCGTAGGAGTCGCTATCGGCGTCGTCCTGCATGGAGCGCAGGCCCCACTCGGCTTTGCCGGTCATGGGATCGATGGGGATCTTGCGCAGGAATTTCACCTTCTTGGCCTGAACATCGACGCCTTTGACGAGTTCTTCTAGATCGGGCGGGTAGCCCTGGCTGTCGAGCTTGGTCATGAAGGCGCCTTTGTCGGCTGCGTCCTTGTAGTGGTCGATGGCGTCGCGCATCTGCCAGAGCTCGTAGCGGAGCTCGCGCTCTTTGTCCCTCTGGACTTTGAAGCGGGCGATGGGGACGGCCGCGGAAGCCAGAATGCCGAGGATGGCGACGGTTACGATCAACTCCACCAGGGTGAGGCCGGCCTGAGAGCCGCGCGGCTGCGCGGTTTTGGTGGATCGATGGCGGCCCTGCCGGCTGGATTGAAAGAACCTGAGCATTTTCCTAAGGCCCCTCTGCTAATGAACGACGATGTGGGCGGGTTGAGCGCTCGCCGTAATCGGCCGCTGCGCCGAATCCAGAGCTCCGGGACGGACGACGACCAGATCGCTTGCGCCGGCCTGTTTGGCCTGGAAGGTGAGCACGCAGACTGCGCCTGAGCCGGTGACGCCGGCGGTTCCGGGCGGACGGGAGGCGGCGATGGTGATGAGCCCGGGGCCGTCGTCGCGGTGAACGAGGGCTACGGCTTGGCCGTCCTTACCGAGGAAATCGCCTGAATCCACGTTCATCAAGGTAAGTTTGGCGGGATCGTACTGAATCTGCAACGGAACCGACGAAATGTCCTTGCCTCCGTTGAGGGCGACCGAGACGGGGAAGGTTGCTCCCGCGGCGGGGCTGGCGGATGGGCCGTTGAGCGCGAAGCTGATGGGGGCCACTGGGCTGGCTGGGCCGCCGGCACCGGCTGGAGTTGGGGTTGGGCCACCGATTTTAGGAACATCGGATTCGACCTGCTGGCGCATTTGGGCCAAGGCAGAAGTGGCGGCGATGTCGGCGGTCTGGCCCTTGAGCGGGCTAACGCCGGGGATGGGACGGTTTTGATTCTGGGCGCCGGCGGGACGCGATTGAGCCGGCGCGGCGGTTCCCTGCGCGGGCTGAGCGGGCTGAGCCGCGCCGTCGGAGGTGTGGCGAAGCTGGATGTTCGTGCCCGAGCCGGTATCGATGCGGCGTAGGTTGAGCGGCGAGAGCTCGGGGCCGCGAACGACGTGGGGAATGAGGACGAAGACGATCTCGTCGTCGATGACCTCATGCTGCTTTTGGCCGAAGACATACTTGAGCAGCGGCAACTCGCCCAGGCCGGGAATGCCGGATATGCTGATTAGATCCTGTTTTTGCAGGATGCCGGCGAGGATGGTGGCCTCGCCCTCGCGCAGGCGGATGGTCTGCTCCGACGACTTGTTGGCGATGATGGGCTCGGTGACGCCGCTGATGGTTACCTGGTTGGCCTCCGAACTGTCGGTCATCTTCAATTTCAGGGTAACGTCGTGGTCGAAGTGGACCGTCGGCGTCATCTCGATCTCCACGCCCACATCGATGTAAGTGAACTGGGTGTTGACCAGCGAGCTGGTGATGGCCGTAGTGGCGCCAGTCTGGTAGGAGCCGGTGGCGATGGGGATGCGCTCACCAATCTTCAGGTCGGCCTTCTGCCCGTCCGTGGCGCGGATGCGGGGATTTTGCAGAATCCTGGAGTTGGAGTCGGTCATGAGCAGATTGGCGGTGGCCGCGCCGACGGTGATGGCAAAGCTGTTGGCGTTGAGGTTGGCCAGGTTGTCGAGGGTGAGTGTGGGGGCGGTGGTTGTGCCCGTCGTGGTGGTTGTGCTGGTGGTGGTAGTGGCGGTGGTCGGCGGCTGCAGGGCGAAGCTGATGCTGCCGGGCCAGGTAAGGCCGATGTTGCGCAGCTTGTCCTTGTCGACTTCCATAATGGCGACGTCGACGACGACTTCGGGGCGGGCCTTGTCGAGATCGTTGACGATCTTCTGGGCCAGGATGAGCTCGTCGGGGGTGGCGCGGACGACGATGGCGTTCTGGCTGGGGACGCCGTAGACCTTGGCGTTGGCCATGACGTTGCGCAAGGCGGTCTGGACATCGTTGAGATCGTTCTGCTGCCAGGCGTTGGAGAGGTAGAAGGTCTGGACGGCTTCTTCGTCGAGCTCGGTATGCTTGGAGCGGCTGTTCTGGGCGACGAAGATGGTGTTTTCGGTGATGGGGCGCCAGAAGGTGTTGGAGATGGTGCCGACGATGCGCAGCGCGTCCATGAGGGTGACGTTGGTGAGCTCGACGGGAATGCTCTTGGGGGTGTAGTCGGGATCGAAGAGAACGTTGATGCCGGCGGCCTTGCCGATGGCCTGATAGATGACCTTGCTGTCCTGGGTCATGTGCAGGGTGAGCGGCTCGCTGGAGACGGGCTTGAGCCGGACGGGAGCGCCGACATCCTCGATTTCCTCGGCCGCGGCATCGCTGAGGCTGGTTTCGCTGCGAACCGGTGCGGTGCCGGCCATCTTGCCGCGCAGGCGGTTGATCTCCTGGACGGCGGCTTCGTTGCCGGGATCGATCTCGCCGGCGCGCAGAAACTCGGAGAGCGCGGCCTGGAGATCGCCTTGATCGACGAGCTTGCGCCCCTTGGTCACATGCGTGGAAGAGGCGCTCTGGCGAAGGCGGTAGTAAGCGGCACGCATGCGCAGGTCGTCGGGGTCCTTGGCGTAGGCTTTGCGGAAGGCCTCGTAGGCTCCGTCGTAGTCTTCGCGGGCCTCGGCGGCCTGGCCTTGGGCAAAGAGCTTCTTTGCGGATTCGGCGGCGGCAAGAACGGGACTCGGGATGGCGCCGCAGATCAAGGCGACACTGAGGGCAATCGCGATCGTGTTCTTGCAGGCTTGAAGCGGAATAGCGAGGCGGTTCATCAGACTCCCATGCAACTTTTGAGCGCCCGATCGTGGAGAATCGATCAGGTAAAGAATCCATTTCCCTGGCTGGGCGATCTGAGCACATGAACGGCCTGCGGGTTGCCGCTCGCGATCCCCAACCGGTTTGCGGTTTGGGGAAGTGACCGAATCGTACAACTCGTACAAGGCGCTACTCCAGCGATGCCCCATTCTAGCAAAGCTCCGATGCAAGATGGCTTAAAACCAGGCCAATGTTAGGATTAAGAGATAGGGAATTGTCAATCAGGGAAACTTCTCGATGCCGCGACAAACCAGTCATGTGATCGTTGCCGCCGACAAGCCGGCGGCTAAAGCCCAGAAGCCCCGCGACCCGGTGGCCAGCGGCCAGCGCGACGCCGCGCATAACCGCAGCGCGAGCTACAACTACTTTCTGGTGGAAAAGATCGAGGCCGGCGTGGCCCTGCGCGGGACCGAGGTCAAGTCCATCCGGGAGGGCCAGGCCAACCTGAAAGACGCGTACGGGCTGATCAAGGATGGCGAGGCTTTCCTGCTCAACGTGCATATCGGTCCTTATTCCCATGGAAATATTGCCAATCATGACGCTCTGCGGACGCGGAAGCTGCTGATGCACAAAGAAGAAGTCCGCAAGCTACAGATCAAGACGCAGATCAAAGGGCATACGCTCATCCCGGTGCGGCTCTATTTTCGCAATGGGCGCGTGAAGTGCGAATTGGCCGTGGCCAAGGGCAAGCAGGAGTGGGACAAGCGGGAGACCGAGAAGCGGCGCGAGGCGGACCGGGAGTCGCGGGCGGCGATTAACGAGAGCAAGCACAGGATGGGGCGGTAGGGCTGGACCCTCTTTTTCAACGAATTACTTCAACTTCGATCGACAGCGGGATGGATTTCCAGATTCGATCCGTGGTGTAGACCTTTGCCTTTCGCTCGATGGCCAGGGCAAGGCAGGCGCGATCGCCCAAAGATAGACCATAGGGGCGGGTGGCTATGAACAATTGCGCGGCGACTCGCGCTTGAGTCTCGGTAAGCGGGCAAATCTGGCATTGGAAATCGAGGACTCGATTCCAGGCGCGAGTTGGGTCTGCTCCGAGCGCGATCATGCGGGTATGCACCTCGATCAGGTTTACCGTGCTCAGGCAGCCGCCCTCCAGGACTGGTAGAACACGGTCACTGCCCGGCTCCGAGAGCAGGACGGCCAAAATCGCGGAGGCGTCGAAGACCGCAGAGAATTGCGGGCTAGGCAAGTTTCATTTCCTCTGCCTGCGCTATCTCGATCGGAGCCGCACCTGTACCGGCATGGCTCTCCGGAGTTCCGAAGCCATCGCGGATTCGGCGCAGTTCGCGGGCGCGCTCGAAAGTCTCATTTTCGAGCTGTGCTTCCTGGCGGCGCTCCGTGATGAGCTCGTCTGAGGCGAGAAGCCCGCCAACGGGAGCAAGGTGCGCAAATTCCGCTTGTATACGCCGGATACGGGAGAGATAGGACTCGATACGCAGGACTCCGTCCTCGACTTCCATCACGATGGAATCGTCTTTCTGGAGGCCTAGTTTTTCGCGCATGGCGGCGGGGATGACAATTCTGCCGTTGGCGTTGATGCGAGTGTGGGCGGTGAGCGGTCCGGAAACTGTGGACGGAGTCCACCGGCAATCCGAGGAAGATTCTATGGGTTCTGCCTGCGAAGCTTGAGTGGAGGAGGGCATACGAGATCCTTAGGCAATTATGACACGAGATTATATAGATGACATACAAAACAAAAATGACACGACAAGATCCACCTGCCAGTAATCCGCCGTAATTGCTGAAATTTTGAATGATTGCCGGACAGTCGAGCCTGTGCCGGGAGTGAAATAATACGGTGCATGAAGACACAACTGGTTTTTGCAAATCTGGCTGGGATTGAGACGGACGTGCTGGCTGTGGTGGCTGGCGATGCGCAGACGGCGAAGGGCGCGACGCCTGAGGTGGTGTTGCTGACAGGCGACGTGGCGGTGAAGGCGGCCGCGGCTGAGGTGCTGGCTTCGGGCGAGTTCAAGGGCGGGGCCAATGAGACCTTGTTGCTGCACGCTCCTGCTGGGCTGGCGGCAAAGCGGCTGCTGATTGTGGGCGTGGGCAAGCTGGGCAAGGCTACGGCGCACTCAGTGCGGAGCGCGGCGGGGACGGCGATTCGGTTTGCCAAGCCGCGCGGGATTCGCGATGTGGCTTTTGGGCTGCCGGTTGGTGGGGAGTTGCCACCGGGGCCTTGCGCGCGGGCGGCGATCGAGGGCGCGCTGCTGGCGGATTACGATCCGGATACTTACCGGTCCGACCGCAAGGATTTGAGCATTGCTTCCTTTACCGTGGCGGCTGCGGCCGGCGGTGTGGCGGCGGATGTGGAGCTTGGATTTGCCGAGGGCAGGATTATTGCCGAGAGCCAGAACTTTGCGCGTGAACTGGTGAATGAGCCGGGGAACAAGCTGACGCCTACGATTTTGGGAGAGCGGGCGGCGGCGATGGCGGCTTCGCATGGGCTGAAGGCGGAGGTGTACTCGACGGAGAAGCTGCATGAGCTGAAGATGGGAGCCTTCTGGAGTGTTTCGCAGGGCTCGGAGGAACCGCCGGCGCTGATTGTGCTGACGTATGAGCCGGAGGGGTATGACGCGGCTACGTATTCAGGGCCGGTGATGGGGCTGGTGGGCAAGGGCATCACCTTCGATACGGGCGGTATCTCGATCAAGCCGGCGGACAAGATGGAGCTGATGAAGTACGACATGGCTGGCTCGGCGGCGATGCTGGGGGCGATGGCGGCGATTGGGCGGCTGAAGCCGAAGGTCAAGGTGATCAGCGTCGTTTGTTCGGCGGAGAATATGCCGGATGGCAAGGCGCAGAAGCCGGGCGATGTGCAGACGGCGATGCCGTTCAAAGATGGCGAGCCGGGGCACACGATCGAGATCATCAATACCGATGCCGAGGGACGGCTGGTGCTGGCGGATGGTCTGACCTATGCGCGGCAACTGGGATGCACGCACCTGATCGATGCGGCTACGCTGACTGGCGCTTGCGTGGTGGCGCTGGGGCCGGTGAATGCTGGCGGCTTCTCGAATAACGATGAGACTTATGGGAAGTTCCATGCGGCGCTGGAGATTTCTGGCGAGAAGGTCTGGCGTTTGCCGCTGGGCGATGAGTACTACGAGCAGATCAAGTCGGACATTGCGGATATCAAGAACACGGGCGGGCGCTGGGGTGGGGCGATTACGGCGGCTGAGTTCTTGCATGTGTTTGCCGATGAGACGCCTTGGATTCACCTGGATATCGCTGGGATGGCGTGGTATGAGGATACGAAGCCTTATATCGCGAAGGGGCCTAGTGGGTTTGGGGTGCGGAGTATTTTGGAGTGGGTGCGGAGTTATGCGGAGTAGGGCTTGGCCAACGGATTAACAAAAGGTGAACGTAGCGTTCCGCGACGTTCACCTTTTTGCTTTTTTGTGCATCGGAGTATTATTCGACTTGGAGCACAGTGATATGCCGACGGCGGTCGATGTGGTGGTTGATAATGCACCAGAATCTTTTGGAGGTGAGCTTTGGGTCGGATTTTTGATCTTTCGAATATGGCTTCAGAATGGCTTAGGCGCACTGAACACGGCCAAGTTAAGTGGGATGCATGTGGTGATGGCCTAGGTTTTAGATGTTTCCCGGAAGCTGACCGCTGTCTTCAGATTTTCATGGAAGGCGCTTACCCCAAACTTTCCATATTCAACTGGGACCACGAGTTGATCGGCGAGTTACGGATCTGCATGCCTCTATTCGGCGAGACGACGCTGTTGGGGTTCCGTTCGGATGAAAGCAGCATTGCTCGGGAGGAGGTCCATTCGGAAATGCCGATGGATGCCTACATCCAACCGAATGCGACGCTGATCCGTTTGTTTCAAGTGGCACGAGAAAGCGCTTCGTTGCTCGTGAGCGCTCAGTGTGGCACGGTAAGTCAGGCTATGGGCTGGGAGTGACGTGGGTTCGTGAAGGGCGGCCCCTCGACTCATCGGTTCAGCGCGTCGACCAACGCGAGCTAGCCCAACCCATCCTCCGCTATGCGATTTAGCGCGGACCTGTTTCAGATTTGGTCCTGATAGACTCCGCCTTAGTGATCCCAGCTTCTTGAGTGGAAATGCGTAGCTTTCTTACCACGATCTTTCGTATTGTTGAGCCCCTCCAACGCTTCCCTCCGCGGGAGAGAATGCCTCGAAGGTTAAGTCCGGCCGCAATCGCCTCGCCGCTTGTACCGGATCGACTCATTTCGATTATTTCCGCAAGGACTGGGCCTTCGCCAGGGTAATCGCCATAAGACTTCCTACCCTCGCACTTGCCCTCCACCAGCTTCGTCCTCTCCCGAGCTTTGCGCAATTGACTGGTTCTGAGTTCGTAACCAAATTCGTTAAGTGTGTTGCAGAAAACAAGAATATCCTCGGGTTTCAAATTCCTAAGCCCGTTCTTCGTTAGGCGATCTCCAAGGGCTTCGATTCCGCTCTTTCCATGCATCATCCATTCGTTGAAGGCAATCTTGCCCATTGGTGCAATTCCATGGCAAAGGTAGCAGAGGGTAGACAACAGTTCGGGCTCGTTATGCTT
>Ga0302325_10022943_pt1 | contig 13033 bp, 15 predicted proteins | sample Palsa_T0_2_FD_201948 | JGI IMG/M metagenome (GOLD analysis project Ga0302325, IMG submission 201948) | Peat permafrost microbial communities from Stordalen Mire near Abisko, Sweden - Palsa_T0_2 | ecosystem: Environmental > Terrestrial > Soil > Palsa > Peat permafrost | place: Sweden: Abisko... | reverse complement strand
TCGATGCCCAGAAAGAGCGGTCCTTCAATTTTTTGCTGTTGGCGATAAAGACAGATGGCTTGGGTGATGGCCAGGATGTGCCATTCGTTGAACGCACGATCGAAGGATGATCCGCGATGCCCCGAAGTGCCAAACGCAACCCGTTGCTCGGGCACATGGGGGTCGGGCCGAAGCTCAAAGTAGGCGGTGATTAACTTCGGGACGTCCACCAGGTCAGAAGCGTTGGCCAGTTGACCGGCTCTGGGATTAATTGTGTTCACGGCGCACCCCCGGCTTATCTTCTATCCAGCTCTTCCCTTGCGTCAATTGCCTCGGTCAAAATTCATCCTGAGTTCGCTGCCGGAGCATCCAAGCAGCCAGGAGAAACAAATGTCCCCCAGTTCCCACGAACGGATTGTCGAACTCCACAACCTTGCAGCCCATGCCCACAGCGCCGCAGCCACGGCTCACGGCAAAGGGGACCATCTGTCTGCTCATGAGTTGAGCAGGCAGGCTCATGAGCATTCCATCAATGCCCACAAGCTGAGTGAGGAACTGGCCAAAAAATGAAGGCTGCCGTTCTTGTGCCTGGCGGCACGCCGCTGCTCGAGATCAAGGAGGTACCCCGTCCGGCGCCGCAGCCGGGCCACGTGCTGCTGCGGGTGCTGGCCTGCGGAGTTTGCCGGACTGACCTTCATATTGCGGAAGGGGATCTGCCGCCGCTGCGCTCGCAGCTGATTCCTGGTCACCAGATCGTGGGCGAGGTGGTCGCCGGCCCGACAGCCGAGCTGCCGCTGGGGAGCCGTGTCGGTGTCTCCTGGATCGGCGGCATCGATGGGGATTGCTGGTACTGCCGCCACGACCTGGAGAATCTTTGCGACCACCCTACGTTTACCGGGTACACGGTGAATGGCGGCTATGCAGAATATGCCCTGGCTCGCGCGGACTTCGCCTTCCCCTTGCCCGAAGGTCTCGATAACGTCCACGTCGCTCCCCTGCTTTGCGCCGGAATTATCGGCTTTCGTAGCTTGCGGGTCGCCGGGGTCGCTCCGGGTGAACGAGTGGGGCTGTTCGGGTTTGGCAGCTCGGCGAGTTTAGCCATCACTGTGCTCCAGTCGTGGAAGTGCGAGGTCTATGTCTCTACCAGGGGCGAGGGCCACCGCCAGATGGCGGCTACTCTTGGGGCTACCTGGGTGGGGAAAGAAGACGAAATGCCGCCGGCCCCACTGGATCGTGCGATCACCTTCGCGCCCAGCGGGAAGGTGGTCGTCAGCGCCCTGTCGGCGTTGCGCAAAGGTGGAGTGGTGGCGATCAACGCGATTCACCTGGACCAGATGCCTGCCTTTGACTACGACAAATTGCTTTGGGGCGAACGGCAGATTCGCAGTGTGGCGAACATGACGCGCCAGGATGCGCGCGATTTTCTCGCCATCGCGCAGCAGCTGAAAATTCATCCCCAGGTCGCTACGTTCTCGCTCGATGACGCAAACAAAGCCTTGCTCGCGGTCAAAGAAGAAACCGAGCGTGGATCAGCCGTCATCGTCCCCTGAGGCTTTAGAGCCTTGCGAGAGAGCTCGGTCTCCCCGGATAGGGGTAGGGAGAACCTGATCCCTTTTGTAAAATTCGATAAAATTCGGTGTTTTTGGGTCTTTTGGGACATAAACAGCCGGTTCCTATTTCTCGGAGAGTTCAACGACGCCGGCCAAAACGGTTCTTATCTATTGAGAAGGCGATCCTGCTATCCGGAACAAAAGCCGACATAGGAGGGTGATGCGATACGGTCGCTTGGGAGGGGTTCGAGGGGCCGGGAACCGCAGGTCCCTCCACTACGCTTCGCTCCGGTCGGGATGACAATTCTGTTGGAGGCGGATCATTCGCCCTTCCGGGAGCGGATTCGACTTCGGTGACGGTTTCTTGTTGGGCTTCTTCCTCGGCAGACTCCGGGGACGCCTCGGAGCCCGCGGTCTCCGCGTTTTGCTGGGTACGCGCCCAGGCGGAGACATAGAATGGCGGGTCAACGGGCGTTAGAGTTCCAGTCCCCGTCTGACCACGAATCTACGTCTGACCACGAATCTAGACACTCGCAACTGCATAAATACGCAGGAGCCAGTCCGGCGGAGTTGACTACTCATCTTATTTGTTCTACCTTACAGAAGAAATGAAACGGGGAGAACTTCTCGGGTCGTTGGAGCACATCATCCTTCTGGCACTGGTCCGTCTGGATGGAAGTGCGCACGGAATGATCGTGCGGCGCGAAATTGAACAACGGACCGGTCGCAATATTTCCATCGGCGCGGTGTATGCGACATTGGAGCGACTTGAGGCGAAAAGGTACGTGAGTTCATCCACCGGCGATCCGACGCCCGAGCGCGGGGGCAGGGCCAAACGGCTGTTTCGAGTCGAGGCCGCAGGCAATCGTGCGCTGCAAATATCCGAACAAACCTTGCATAGTATGACAGCCGACTCAAAACGCCGCTGGGAGCCGATATGAGTCGCTATTCGCCGCCGGCTTTCGCTTGCCGCCTTTTCCAAATCGTCCTTGCGGTTCCATATCGAGGGGCCTTGTTGGGCGACCTCATCGAGGAATACAACCTTCGCGCCGAAGCTACGTCGCCATCTGCCGCTACGCTTTGGTTCTGGGGCCAGGCCTGCCGTTCCATCCCGTTCATCGTCGGATCGTCATTGCGAAATGGAGTTCTCAGGCGGCTTCTTGCGCGTCTCAAGAACTTCGCATCGCGGCGGCAAAGCGATCGACGGTTGCGAGAAGAGATCGAAGAGCATCTTGCGCTTGAGACGACGGAGACTCTGCGCTCCGGCATGCCTGCAGCAGAGGCGCGCCGCCAGGCCATACTGAAGTTTGGCGCAGTGGGCACGATCCGTGAAGACTATCACGCGGAGCACGGGCTGCCATTCTTCGAGAACCTGCTGCAGGATCTGCGCTTCGCTTTGCGCATGCTGGCCCGGTCGCCAGGCTTCTCCGCCGTCGCAATCCTGACCATCGCTCTCGGCATCGGGGCGACCACCGCGATCTTCAGCCTCTTTGATGCCACGCTGCTTCACCCGTTGTCCTACCCGCATCCGGAGCAGCTGGTGAGCATCGAGGACGATCTTCCCGGCGTCGGCTCCCGTGACGCCGGGATATCTGTGCCCGAATGGAAGGATCTCGAACGTTCCGGCATTTTTCAAAGTGTCGCGCTTAAGGGATTCGGCTCCGATAATCTAACCGGGTCATCGCAGCCTTCACGAATCCAGTTTGAGCCCGTCACGCCGGGCTATTTCGCGCTGCTGGGCGTAAAGCCGGAGCTGGGCCGCACCTTCGATCCCCACGATCCGACGCCCGGATTTACGCTCGATGTGGTCATCAGCGATGGCCTCTGGAAACGGGCCTTCGGCAGCGATCCGCACATTCTCGGCAGAAGTTTGCGGCTCGACAATGATTTGTATCGTGTCATCGGCGTGATGCCTCCCGGCTTTCACGATCCGGGACGAACCTTGGAAGAAAGGAACACCGACCTTTGGGCGGCAGCTGGTTTTTCCGCCGACCCAGCTCCGCCTCCGAGCCGGAATTTGCGTTTAGCTCTAGGGGTTATCGCGCGACTGAAACCTGGGCTCAACATTGCCGCCGCGCAGAGCCATCTCGATGCGCTTGTTGCCTCGTTACAGAAACAATTTCCCGACGATTATCCGCCGGAAAGCAAATGGACGGTGCAACTAACGCCGCTGAAAGAGAGCATCGTCGGAAACGTGCGTTCCTCGCTGCTGCTGCTGCTGGCCGCTGCGGGCCTCGTCCTGCTGATTGGCTGCGTGAACGTGGCCAACCTGCTGCTGGCGCGTGCCAGCGCGAGGGGACGCGAGATGGCGGTTCGCCAGGCGCTAGGGGCCGCACGCAAGCGGCTGGTCGGGCAGTTGCTGACCGAGAGTCTGCTGCTTTCGCTGCTGGGCGGAGTGGCCGGTTTGGCAATTCTGTTCTGCACGAAGAATTTTCTGCTGCAACTGGTGCCGGAGAGCCTGCCGCGGCTCAACAATCTCTCGATTAACTATAGCGTTATGTTGTTTGCTCTGGCCGCCTCTCTTGCGGCTGGCGTAATTTTCGGACTGGCTCCCGCATCGCAGGCAGGCCGGGTTAACCTGGCTCACGCCCTCAGGCTCGAAGGGCGTGGCTCGCGCGGTTCAAGAGAACAGATGCGAACGCGCCGCGCGCTCGTGGTCACCGAGTTTGCCTTATCGTTGACTCTGATGATGGCCGCGGGTCTTCTGCTGCGCAGCTTCTGGCAATTGTTCACAGTGCCGCTGGGATTCAATCCCCAGCATGTCATGGCGGTTCACTTCTGGCTCTCAGAGCCCAACGACCCAAAGACCGACATCTATGGAACGCCTGCGCAGGAGGCAGCGCTGGTGCGCGAATTGCTTCGCCGCGCCAGATCGCTTCCGGGAGTGCAGGAAGCCGCTCTCGGACGGGATGCGTCCATTCCCCTGAATCACGAACGGGACGTGACTCCTTTAATCCTGGAAGGACGCCAATCGCAAAGCAAGGAACCACCTTTAGTCGAGCGCTCGAACGTTACGCCGGAATTTTTTCATTTGCTCGAAATCCCGTTATTGCGTGGCCGCTTGTTCAGCGATGCCGACAACGATCAAGCGCCACTGGTCGCGGTCGTCAACCAGGCGTTCGCGCGCACCTACTGGCCAGGCGAAGATGCCCTCGGCAAGCGTCTCAAGGGCGGACGCCTGGGTCTGGACCCCGCCAGTACGACATGGACGACGGTCATCGGCATTATCGCCGACGCGCGTACCGAATCGCTGGCGGACGCGAGCGTTCCGCAGATCTATTTGAGCATGTACCAAACCAGTCCAAAGGAGCTGGCCATCTTTCTCCGCGGAAAACTGGATCCGAGCGCAATTCCGGGACAGGTTCATGAGATGGTGCAGTCCGTAGACCCCAGTCTCCCGGTGTATGGAGCGCAGACGCTCGACGACGCACTGTCGGCGTCACTTGCAGAGCGGCGATTCTCCTTGGAGATGGTCGCGTCCTTCGCCGTAACGGCGCTGCTGCTTGCCGCGCTCGGCATCTACGGAGTAATTTCCTATATCGTTACCGAGCGCACACACGACATTGGCATTCGCCTGGCGCTCGGCGCGCAAAGAGAGAACATCCTGCTGATGATTCTGCGCCAGGGACTGAGTCTCGCGATTGCCGGCACCGCCGTCGGCTTGGTCGGTGCACTGATCGTCTCCCACCTGATGGCAGACCTCCTCTACGGCGTCGCGCCCACCGATCCTCTCACGTTCGTCGCGGTCACCCTGATGCTGACAGCTGTTGCGCTTGCGGCCTGCTATATCCCTGCACGCCGCGCCATGCGTGTCGATCCCCTGGTTGCGCTGCGCTACGAGTAGCCTCATCCAGTTGGCACATCAAATTCCGGTTGTTCGGATTTCTGACACTGGGGCCTCTTTCGGTGTTATTGACGCCGGTGTTGTTCGAGGCCCTGAAACCAAATTCTGAAAAAACTGCCCCCTAGGTGCGGGAGGATCGCTATGGCGCCCACGTTTCCGAAATCGAAGTACTGGACTCTTTCCGGTATCGCGTTAGTTGCCTTTGCTGCTGGATTGCTGACAGCCGGCGGGGTATTTCATCTCAAAGAAGTCAGGGCCGAAAGCAACAGGGCATTCGAGCTTCGCATTTACCACGCATTGCCCGGCAAGATGCCGGAACTGGAGTCACGCTTTCGCGACACGACTTCAAAGCTACTCGCCAAACACGATCTGAAAGCCGTAGGTTACTGGGTAACCGAGGGGGATGTTCCCGCATGGGACAACAAGTTCATCTTTATCGTGGATCATCGCAGCCTGGAGGAAGCGAAAGAGCACTGGCAGGCTTTCCGCACCGACCCGGCTTTTCAAGAAGAGCTCAAATCCGAACAGGCCAACAAGCTGGTGGAGAAAGTGGATTCAACTTACATGCGGCCGACCGATTTTTCACCAATGAAGTAGCAGACCCTCTGCACGTACGATCTGCGTGCGGCGCAGTGCCGCACGTACATAGAACCGATGGGAGCCTTGCAGACATCGAGCGAGGAGCCTGTGATGATGAAGACCAATTGGTGGCCGGAGCAGAATGCTGGATGGAAGCCGACACGGCGAAGCATCTTGCTCACCGCATTCCCACTGTTGTTCGGCTCTGCAAGATGGCTCAGCGCCGCGAAGGACAGTTCTATGACTCAGATCGCTGAAGAATTCGGTAGGCCCAATCCTAATGCCCCTGCTGCGCTTTCGCGATTTGCCTTTCTGATTGGCAAATGGCGGTGCGAAGCGAAGCTAAGATCGGCCGACGGATCATGGCAGGCATTTGAAGCAGCATGGCTGGGCCGCTTCATCCTCGATGGCTATGCAATTGCCGATGAATACAGAATGATGAGTTCCTCCGGAGCGTTGATCGTCCTCGGCATGAACATTCGTACGTACGATGCTGCCAGGAAGGTCTGGAATATAAAATGGCTAAACGCACTCGCTGGATACTGGATGGACCTCGTATCGGAGGATTTGGGCGGTATAAGAATAGATAGCGAATCCATCACCTATGCGTTCAAAGAGACAGTCGGCGGCCACGCCTATACACGCGCCACTTACACGAATCACTCTGCGACACACTTCACCTGGCTAGGTGAAGGATCGGACGATGGGAAAAGGTGGAGCGAATTCATGGTGATTGAAGCATATCGGAACGAATAAGAGGCGCGTCCTCGACGGGCGCTTTCGCGCTTGCCGACGGAGGGACAAATATGGTCAATTTAGACGCCCAATTTTATGCGTCAGGTCAGATCGGTGACAGACGGGCATGACCCCACCCGCGTTCTCTTGGGCGCTCGCGAACGGTGAAACCTTAAGGGAGCTTAATGATACCAACGCGGCTAAATAGAGTCCGCGGCCTGATTGCGGTCGAATAGGCCCGGATTCTGTTATCGTCGCGTGCATGACAAGGCTGCGTCGAGTCGTTGCGGTCAATGTGCCACACCACCTCACCCAGCGCAGCAACGCGCGACAATATATTTTGGACCGTGACGAAGATCGTGCTGTCTATCTTAAGCTGGTACGAGAGAACGACCAATCCCCTGATGACCGCTCGTACCTTCACGGCTCGTACCCGGTCAACCCTGCCCTTGCTCGGACGGATACTATCCAAACGGTGAGAGCGATATATCTTTGCCTTGCGCAAGCGCAAGCTTCGCAGCCTTTTCAAGTTCATCGAACACCGCAATCCCTAATGTCTCTTTACATTTCTGGCGCCCAATTGCAATCTCGCGAAGCAGCTCTGGTACGTCGGCCAGCCTGATAGTTGAATTATCTACCTGCATCTGAATCAACCAGGACAATACCGGAGATGCGGGCGCAACCGGCACCAAGTTACCCTTGACCCATTCTGGTTGCAACTTTTCTTCAGCGTCCTCCGTTACGCCAAGTGCATGCCAAAAAGCTGCTATTCCAGCTTGCGGGATGAATGCACACGGATCGCTATATACGTCTCCGTTGAACACTCGCACAGTAATGAAATATGCCCCATTTGACATCCAAGTCTCCCTCGATGGGTTGATAGCGACAACACTCAACTTAGCGACTGTATATCTACGGCGCTTGTGGGTAAGATGTGATGGCTGAACACCTGTCGGGACTAAGAACAAAGAAGTTTGTGTGCAGATCATTTCCCGCTCCGTCTTTGCCTATTAGCCCATATGTCACTCCTCCAATGGTTACGCTTGGAAAGGTGTAGCTGAGACCGCCTCCCCCGGCTTTTGCTAAATACGGCGACACGATACGTATTCACCCAAGTTCCTGGGCGGGGCGAAGCAGATCGGTTGAATTTGCTGCAATAGGTATGCACCAGATTAACCCTGACCACTAAATTCCCGGTTCGAAGAGCCATCAGCTAATTAGTCACACAAGCAATCGTTAACACCGAAATATCATCTTCTTGTCCAAAGCGCATCGCCACATTCGCGATCTCTTGCGCCGGCTTCTTCGTCAGCTCTGCGAGGCGCTCAAAACCATACAACTCCCCGCTCCGCGAACGTGCTTCGACCACACCATCGGACAACAACACCAGCCTTTTGCCAACGGCCAATAGACCGCACACTTCGACGTAATCCTGATCAGCGGCCAGTCCGAGCGGTAACGCGGGTGGGGTGGCAATCTCCACCCCGTCAACAAACGGAGGAATGTGGCCCGCATTCGCAAGCCGATACCGGCCAGAATGCTCAAGATGGACACAGCAGGCGGTCGTAAATTCCACTCGAGGTTGCGAGGTCCCCGCTTGAGGCAGTAGAGCCTCGTTCAATCCCCGGAGGACTTTCGCCGGCTCCCGCGAGGGCTCGCGCCGGAGCACACCCAGAATCATAGAAACCCGCATGGCCGCGACCAGCCCCTTCCCGGACACGTCACCCAAAACCGCAGTCAATGATCCGTCCGCACCCGGAGAGAGGAAGAAAAAATCACCGCCTACCTCGCTTGCGGCCTGGTATACGCTCTCCACCGAGAACCCCGGAATAGCCTGAGAGGCTGGGGTCACCAGCAACTGGTTCTGCAACTGGTGGGCCAGTTCGAGCTCGGTTTCGGCGCGGAGTTGTCGCGCTCCCTCGGTATTGATGTGCCTTCGGAAGAGTTGCACGCATAGGACCATCGCTAAAAAAATGCCCAGGCCGTCGAATTGATAAGCGAAGGCTAGTGCGCCTTGCGCTTTCGTCCCCGCATTATGAGTTCCGATGTAGTGGGCGACCACGACAAGCGGGATTACCGGAACAAGCCGCCCCGCAACCCCCCATAATTTACCCAGCAGCATAACCAGACTTAAGAGCGCGCCTAATAACAATGCAAGCCCAACCAGAGTCGTTCGCCCGAGGACTCCGTTGATCAGGTCCATTTCAAACGCAATCGCCGCTCCCAAAAAAAATGTTCCCGCCAGCAGATATTTCATGCGGCGAACTGACATGGTCTCGAGCTGTGGGCTAACGAAAACCCAGCCTCTCTTCCGATACACCAGCCACAATACCGTGGCTACTCCCACACCGGTTAACAAGAACACAAGAAGGACGGAATCCATTGCTATAGAGTAGAACAGGGTTTGTGGACGAAAAGTAGGACAGGTCCTTCAAGGACAAGAAGTCCCTCGTTCCCGGCGGAGCCGTCTCCTCGGGGGGAACTTGGGGGGGAAACTTGGGGACGGACAGGAAGTTTACAGAATCGCGGCGGCCCGACGCCTTACTCCGAGGTAAACTTCCTGCCCGTCCCCAGGTTCGCGCCAACTCCATCACCTGCGCAAATAGCGTCTTGCCTGCGTTCATGCCACCCTCCGGGTCGGTGAAACCCGGAAGCACCGCAAGACCGCATCGTCCGTTTCAAATCGTGGACACCACCGAATCCTCAGAAACCATACTCAATAATGGACTTGTCGGCCCTCAATAGCCAACGAACCGGACAGTTGTGATCGTGTCCCCTTATCTCCCCACTGCGCTGCGCTCCGGTCGAGATGACAAAGGGGAGGGCGGCGCTTCCCGCGGAGAGTGGTTGTTGAACAGAAGTCGCTTCATCCTCTTGGGTGCGGCCCACCTACAGAGTGTTTCCAAGATGGAGCTTCCACTGCGCTGCGCTCCGGTCGAGATGGCAAAGGGGAGAGCGGCGCTTGCCGGGGAGAGTAGTCGTTGAACAGAAGTCGCTCCCCGCTTTGACCGCTGATTTTGTGCGTGCCGTCCCCGACGCCAGCAGACCGGTTCGGTGGGCACGCAGGCCCTGGCCCGCGAGAGCGGCTTTGTGCAACCGTCACGGCTACGATTGGGGGGCAGGCGGCGGCGGTCAGCGTCACTGATGGTTGCCCTGACCCCAATTCTCTTTCCAACCATTGGGGGAACCCGGTGCGACCGAGGGTGGTTAAACTTCGTCTGTCTCTTCTATTCTATGCCGAACTACCGCCGGGTCTCAGTTTTGGGGTTCATCAGGCTCTACAGGGAGAAATGCAGGTTTCTTGGCTTTTATCCCTAAGTAATAACATCTCGCGCCAGTGAGTGCGCCTTCCTGCGCTTTCATGTTCTTCGCAAACATCTTCATATGGAACATGAAGACTTCTTGTGCTGTCATACCCGTGCATTCGTACACTCCTGAACCCCAATCGGCAAGCCAAGGCGTGCCTCTGCAATCCATTCCAAACCCGTGCCCGTGCTCAAAGCCAATCTGGTCTTCATAAGTGAGACTAATGTAATACACCATGTCAGAGCGAAACGGCAAATCAGTAACAGGCTTCAAATCCGTAGGCTTCAGATGTACTATCGTAGCTTTAGGCGCTTTCCATTCCTCATCAGTAACTTCTTTCGGGACCTTCCAATCGAAGTGATGTCCCATAATCAACTTATATGCATCCGCAGTTTTCTTAAAGGGCTCGGTGCCGGAACGTTTTGCTTTAAATTGCGCTGCATGACGACGGCCATTTCTTCTATACGTTCGATCGACACATCGAATAATTTGGCCTCCAGTCGCGTCCTTAGCCAATCCATTGCGTATGCGGCACAAAGCCCCTCAAGCCCAATATCGGCTATGAATTCTAATACCTTGGCTGATTGAGTGATACCACGTTGCTTTAGCATCGAACGGGTGATCGATGGGGGTTCGGCCGAACTGGAACCAGGAAGGACCGTTGGCGATGACATGATCGTCTCCTTTATCCGTTTGAATATCCCGGTAATTGTACACCTGGCCCTCTGTCCCCCTTACAAATGCGTGGTCTGTGGCTGGCAGGACAAAGTCGAGCTGCCGTGCTAAGCGCTACTAGAAGGTTAAAGGGAGAGACAAAACAATCATCATTGCAAAATTGGAATCATGATCGCTCTGACGGATGTTGCTAACAGGCCTAAGGCACGCTGTTGAATTGCGCAGCGAGTTTTTTCATTGCCGCATTTTCGCGGATAACTTCCCCAGCCTCTCGACTATGCAAAGCAATCTCTGCGGCGATGGAGCGACCGAGAATTCGCTGATCAATATTGCCAAACGACCCAGGCACGAGACTTCCCAACCAACCGACCCAGGCCGGGGTATGAGCGTTGCCGACAATGATGCCGGGGCGGAATATGGCGAGGCGGGCAAAACCGACATTACGCACGGTGTCTTCCTTCATGCCCATTACACGCACATAGCGAAACCGGCTGCGAGCTGTGCTTCCTGCCGCAGAGAGCAGACAAAACTGCGCGATTCCGGCGTCATGGCAGCCACGCGCAAAGGCACCGACGACGCCGAGCTCAAGCCGATGCAATTCTTCTTCGCTCCAGCGCATCGATCCAGAACCGACACCCACACAGCTCACGGCGCTGACGGGACCCTGGCTTAAAACTCCGCGGGCAAGGGCGGCAGTGCGCTCGGCAAAGTCCGCTGCGCCAGTATCAAGAACGACGTTGCGCAACCTCGATCGCGGCGCAATGGGCTTTCTGGTGACCATCACCACTTCCCGGCATTCCGAAGTCGCCAGCAGTTCCGCGACGGCTGCACCGCCGACTTGTCCAGTACCACCAAGGATAATTGCTGCGAAACTCTGCTTCACAAAGAGGACCTCTGATGAGGTAAGGATGCGATAGCCCCGTTCACCCCAGAGGAAAGCATACTTGGTCCCGGTTCTAACGCGAGGCAGCGGAGCATGGCTTTTCTCAATTGGCGCCACTCGTTGATGGATGGACGCGGCTCACCACACTGAAGCTGTTCGGGTGGTGGTCCACCTCCTGAAGAGCGATTGCTGAGGGAAGACTGCAGATCCCTCCACTACGCTCCTGCGGAGCTCCGGCCGGGATGACAAGGAGAGCGTAGTGACTTACCTGAAAAGCTGCGATTGGGATTTGTGGATTTCAGACGGAAGCTTATTCTGATTTCCCGTCCATTGGGGGCACAGATAAAGCCAATGGGCGTTCATTCTACCCTTAACTTGCTACCCGCAAGTCGCTTGCTCTATACGACAAGCAGCCTCGGTTGCTGGTAGGACCACGAGGGGTGACAGACCGGACATGACCCTTAATCACGGTATAGTTTCAGAACAGTTGGCCCTCAAAACGGTTGGGGTCATGTCCGGTCTGTCACCCCTCTGGTCTACCCCTCTGGTCGTCACCCCTCTGGTCTGCGGAGACGGCCGGCTCATGTTTCTCGACAGCGTCCGCGATCCACAACAGCTGCAGCCGACCTGGGACCGCGTGACCGCACTGATGGCGCAGACGCAGAAACAACAACAAAGCGCAAAGGCCAGGAAATAGGAGGAACTTGGGGACGGGATAGGAAGTTTACTGAATCGCGCCGGCCCGACGCCTTACTCCGAGGTAAACTTCCCTGTCCGGTCCCCAGGTTTGTTGGACCGTTACAACTTGGCGAGAGTACCTCGGAGAAGGGGAAATCGAATCCAAGCTGGCCGTCATTCGTCAACGAACACACACAGGGCGCCCGCTGGAAACTGCAGAGTTTATTCAAGATCTTGAGAAGGCCCTTCAACGGCAGCTAGCGCTACAAAAGCGAGGACCACGTGAGAAGATTGTCACAGATCAACGGCAACGCCAACTCACCTTCGACCCGTAGCAAGCTGCGCCTCCAAAGCCCCAGTCCCGTCTGACGAATAAATCCTAGGCCTACACGGGCAGTAACTCGAAGCCCAGTCTCCTTCCAGCAGAACGCACACGGTCGTCGAGGCTCAGAAGGCCAAGGCCGGCCAGATACGCGCGGGCCGTTAACGCCGCAGCAAGATGAATGGCATCCAGGGTTCGAATCGGCTCGGTTGGAAATGGCTTTCGCGCGCGATCCACCACCTCGCCGGCGACATGAAGGACCTGCCACTGCGAAGCAGCGGCGGCCAGGTGAGCGCGCCGATCGGCGGAATCTGCCTCGCTGAGCTCGCCGAGTGCAGCCGCTCGTAGCAGCACGCGATCGCATTCGATCAGGGTAAGGTCTGAGGCAACGACGACGATCGCCGTACCCAGCAATCGTCGTACTTCGGGGGCCGCTGCTTCATCAAGGAGCCAAGCCAACACAGCGCTCGATTCTGCATACA
>Ga0302325_10022940_pt1 | contig 13034 bp, 18 predicted proteins | sample Palsa_T0_2_FD_201948 | JGI IMG/M metagenome (GOLD analysis project Ga0302325, IMG submission 201948) | Peat permafrost microbial communities from Stordalen Mire near Abisko, Sweden - Palsa_T0_2 | ecosystem: Environmental > Terrestrial > Soil > Palsa > Peat permafrost | place: Sweden: Abisko... | reverse complement strand
CTGGATACGCCCCTTGTGAGGGAGTACGGCTTTCCTGTAGTATGATGATACTGAATTCCTGAAAAGCGATAGATCAGTAAAAAGGGTTGGTCATGTCTAATTTTCGTACTATCGACCGACGTGGCGCGGTCGTACTTCCTCCTCTCGTGCGCGCAGGTATCAAGCACGTCGAGATCGTCAAACGGCCTGACGGCGTTATTGAACTCCGCCCGAAGCTCCTTATCGACCAGGACCAGGGGTGGTTCTGGACTGATGAATGGCAGGCGAAAGAGCGCGAGGTCGATGTCGAGGTCGCCGCAGGGCGGGTCGAGAGCTTTAAAAGCGGAGAAGCCTTCCTCGCCGCTTTGGATGCGAGGGCAAAGCCCTGAGATACCGGGTCCAGGGTCAGGCCTGGAACGACTTCGACCGGCTCTCATCCGATGAGCAAGCCCTCTTTCGAAAAACCGTGACGGAACTGAACGCGGCATACGAACAGCACCAAAAGGATGGGAAGCCTGGCGTTCCTTCCTGGCCCAAGAAGCTGCGCGTCAAGCCGGTGGAAGGGAAGCCCAATGTCTTTGAGTTGACCTGGAGCTTTAGCGGTCCTGATGGGAGGGCGACCTTCGAGTACGTTCAGATCGACGGAGAGCTTGGAATTTTCTGGCGGCGTATCGGACTTCACGGCATCCTTCGCGATCCATGATCGAAGCGAACCCGTCCAGCTGAGCGGTAAGTCTGCCGCTTGACTTCATAACCTTCCCTCCTTGTATTAGAACTGTAACCCACCTACGGCTTGCCGTAGGCTCGAAAAGCCGCAAGGTAATACTTGCGGCTTTTCGCATATAACAGGCATGTCATTCGCGCAATATATTCTAAAGACTTGATAATGTTAGTTCTAGTCTTTAAGCCGATAAAAGTCGTTCGATTAAAGTGTACGCTTCTGAGATTATCACCAAATGGTCTACGCTGGGCGTGAATATTACGTGAGCTGTTTTAGAACTGTAAATTTGGTAACTAATTACGCGATTTCCATTAATATCGGTACGAGAAAACTCTCCCATTAATGAACTCAACGAGCGCGCCTGCATTAGACTTTCTTCTAGATTCTCATCGTTCCGAGGAAGATCAAACGATCGGTGCGCAGTGTATTTATGTCGGAATACTATAAGGCGTTCGACACTTTCGAATACCACATTAGAAATGAAGTTTGTAAAAAATTTTGATTTTATAAAATAATGAAATCGTCCGACTGCCGACAAATAGGCAATTACTTCGAACCGGGCCGCCTCAACGTGCCTGCGCCGGTCGGGGTCTGGCACGCTCGGATCATACTGATCGATCGCCGGAATTTGGTGCTCCGACTGTGTAAATAAATCGAAATGATACTCAAGCTCTACCAGCATATCAATCGCGCCGTTGAGCACAATCAAGTTTTCATTGGCAGCACTCGATGAACGGTACGATCTTGCGAACAACGATCGGGCGCGCTCACCGCCATTCGACATTGAGGTAAACAGCGCATTCATGTCACCAGCCCCCATCTGAGGGGTTATCGGGAGGCGCAGGGTGCCGGATCGGTTAGACGGCGCGCACATCCCCGCTCGACTCCCCTTCCTTCCGCCGTTATTTCGTATTCAGTTACTTGGGAGGAACTCTGTCGGATAAGCCTTTCTTTTCTATGGATTGGCGATATATGAACATTCCAATAATAGCTACGGCATCAACGCTCATAATTGTTCCTCCAAAGGTTAATTGATGTAAATATAAAGCGAACGCGGCTACGCCGAAAGTCGTCAATGCTAAGGTAAAGGCCATAAATTGACCAGTTGCTTCGTGTTTAATTTTAGCTTTAATGACCTCTCGTTCTATGGCCTGGCGGTGAGCCGCCTGTTTCTCAATATACTCAAAATGCTTTCCCGTGAAACCTGGCCATATCTGTTCATACTCCCTTAGTATTTCAGGCGGTGGTAATGGCCCGGTGAATGTAATTGATTGAACGACACCGTGCATGAGCGCTTTTGGACTGACGGCTTGAGTCATTTGATCTTCTTCTGAAGTGCTTGTTGGACGAAGGTTTCCTGTAGGATTTATTTCATCGTTACTCATTACTAAATGTCTGCATTCCGGCTTAATCCAGACACCGCATACGCATCTCTCATGTCCTGTCCCACCATTCTCCAATCAGCGTAACAGGCTCTTAAATCAGCTTCAAGCGGTGTCTGAGAAAAGTTATAGAGATCAAATCCTCCCCATAAGTCAATGACTCGACCACATCCACTCCACACGGATGGTTCAGCAAATAAAAAGGTCGTGCGAACGTCGTTTGGATCAGCACTTCGATCAACGCTGGAAGCAAAACCAAAAACGAATCGAAAAAAACGAATCATTGGGCGGCACCGAACATCGCGGCGAGCGGGGTATCGTCCATGATATTGGCGCGTCGCACGTACCCGCGCAGGATCTTCGTATTCTTGTGCCTGCTAACGTCCATGATGCGCGCTTCGGTGACGCCGGGTGTTTGAGCGGCGGTCGTGATGAAGCCCGAGCGAAGAGAGTGCGCTGCGAAGTCGCCGGGGATGTCGGCTCTGCCGGTAAGACGTTGGACGAGGAGCGCGATGCCGCGTCCTTGGATGCGATCTGTGGTGATCGTGGTGGGATGCCCTTTGCCGCCGCTCTTGAATGCTCGGAAGAGGGCTCCGCTGCGGATGCCGGACGCTTCTATCCATGCCGATACCGCACGGACGGCGCAGAGTTTGTCGTCTGCGACTATCGGAACGCCGATCTCTTCAGGTTTGCCGGTTTGATTGGTCTTGCTGAATCGGATCGTAACGACGAGCCCGGTGGAGTTGTAGGCGAGGTCTTCGACGTTGAGGGCGGCGATCTCGCTACGGCGCGCGGCGAGCGCGAACCCGAGGAGCATGATTGCCCGGTCGCGCTTTCCCTGGAGAGTGCGGGTGTCGATAGCCTCTACGGCGAGCTTGAGGAGGTCGGCGGTAAGGGCGGTCTTCTTTACCTGCGCAGTACCCTTCTCGCGGCGGATACCCTGGAGAAGCTCGCGGACTTCAGGATGCGCGCAGGGGTTCGGGAGGCCGGCCTTTTTGTGCGCCTGGACGATGGAGACTTGATGGCGCTCAATGGTAGCGACGGCATGGGTCTCGGCAAGGTGCGTGACGTAGAGGCCGACGATTGCCGGATCGGCTGGCATCGGCTCAACTCCATGAGATTGGCAGAATGCAGCGAAGCTCTTGAGGTCGCTGGCGTAGGCGCGATGTGTCTCGGATGCCTTCGCTTTCTTGCGAAAGGCGCGAGCTTGCTCGGTGAGCGAGGAGATGACGGGGAGGGTGTTACCCCCCTTCTCTTCGTCATCAATAACCACGAGCGCCATGAGCTTCCCCTTCTGTATGCGTTATTTGTACTCTCGGAATGTATTCTCGATCCGTAGCCTCGTCGTATCCTCTCTCGCCGTGTTCTTCTGATGCACTACAAACCTTTGATATACCGATAAGTCACCGTTAACGGTACATCATAACACCTAGGAAAGCAAGGCGCAGGGCCATGTGATCGGTGCGCTATAAGACGCGAAGCATAGTGACTCACCGCAGATTGCCGGAATATGCGTTGCAAGCCATTCTACGGCCGCAGGACATGCCCACCTTATACGCGCGCTCAATCCGATGAAGTTAGACTCGCGGATGCCGCGATGCGCGCCCTTATATGCTCGATGACGTGCCGAGCCGATACCGTAGGCATGGAATATATGCTTTGGACCCTTGGTGGAGTGGAGCAACAACTGCTAGACAGAATCCAATTCACAAACCTTGAGAAATACATTGGAAGTCCATCTTCAACACCCATCACAGTTACCCTAATAAGCAAAACGCCTATCACAGTAACGAAAAGTGATATTGTTTATATCGAATCACAAAACAATAAGGGAAGATCTCACCGAGACGACGGTCCGGCTGTAGTCCACTCTGATGGAAGAAAATATTGGTGCCAGGACGGGGAGATACATCGCGAAGACGGTCCCGCCGTAGAGTGGCCTGACGGAAGAAAATGGTTTACTAAAGGAAACCATATAACCTAGAAAGGCAGGTTCCATCTGTGGCAAAGCTGACCGTCAAAGGCATTCAGAATCTCGGACGTGAGATCGTACTTGCAACCCCCGGTGGTATCCGTTACGCAAAACTTGCGGAAGAGATTAAAAAACGGTCTCCTGAGACCCCACCTAACACGATCGGCGGTGCCATTAGGAACCTTGATACTACTTTTAACAACGAGATATTGAAGCCAACTCGCGGCTTGTTTACTTCGCTCGCAATGTCTGAAAGCGAAACGCTGGACATTGGGAGTACCGAACAAATCGACGCAAGAGGTGCGAAAGTTCAGGAATCGGATTTCTACGATCCGTTCGCGCAATGGTTGATTGAGGACCTTAATGAGGCGACCACCACCACTTCCCTGGGCGGCTCTGGATTAAAATCGAAGTGGGGAACTCCAGATGTCATCGGAACATACAAACCTCTTGCGAAGGACTTGATTACGTTTCCAATCGAAATTATTTCAGCTGAGATAAAAATTGATCCAATCACCCCGGTAGTCGCATTCGGGCAAGCTGTAGCGTATCGGCTTTTTTCCACAAAAGCGTATATCGTGATGCCGACAACTATGACGGAAGAAGACAAAGCCCGTTTAGAAGCACTCTGTATGTTGTTTGGAGTCGGGTTAGTGCTCTTTGAGCTAGACAAAGAAAACCCACAATTTGACATCCGTGTGCGCGCTCAGCGATTCTCTCCAGATATGTTCTATGTTAATGAGCTGGCCGATCGACTGAAACGGCACAATGCCTCAGCGTTCCATGAACTGTTCAGCTTAACGCGATCACCATAGCTGCGGTTAATGATTGACTGATGACAAGAGCGCTCAAGAAGCGCTCCGTCGTAGACCCCAGGTCATAGCAGATTGCCGGCCTATGCGTTGCAATCTATTCTGCGGCCGCAAACCATCTCACCCAATCTTCACTTGCAATGGTCCTGCGCTAGAATTGCCCTGCCAATACCGTTATTAACTACACACTAAGGGCCTGCGTCAAATAACTTGACGATATTTTCTCGCGCTTTATCATCAGGATAATGCCACGAGCGTAAAAATACAGTCAACTTATTTTGACGCGGGCCCTAATGGACCTCACTCTTCGATATTCTTGCAAAAAACATTTCGATGCATTGGCTTATCAGCAAAGCATTGCATCAAACCACCAGGAGATTTTGTAGAAGTTGGGTGCAAAGAATAATAATCATCCAATTCTGCCTTAAAGAACTCAACGGTATGCGAGAAGGTAGCATTATCATAATCAACGGCTTTGTAAGAACCTAATCCCCAACCAGTAATATATCCCATAGCAAAACCGTTCAGAACGCCTTTTGTGAACCAAAGTTTCTGGGTATCATTCATTTCATTCCAAGTCTCGGCACATAAAATTGTTGAAGAAACATCTGAATTGGACAATGCCGAAGCAACCATTGGCATGAATGTAACATAAGCAAGCATTAGTGCGGCGAATATTTTTCTCATGTCTCCAGTTATTCTTAGGCTGAAGTATAAGGAGAGATGGTCCTTCGTAGCTCTGGGGATCTCATCCTTGTGCTCGGACTATGTTGAATCTTTGCTTGCTGTGACCCGCCAGTAGAATTGCCATGCCGATACCTTTATGAAATGGAGGTACGGGCAATGATTGCTACTCGCACCAGAATGACGGTTCACAGAACAACCGTTCTCGTAGCTGCTCTTACTCTTTCAGCGTGTAGCGGCGGCGGAAGCTCGTCATCCTCCGTACCGGCGACGGCTTCGCCAACGACAGCGCCGACTTCAACGCCTACACAGACGCTTTCCGGTAATTTCGCAGGAAGCACTACTGATTCTGTTGATGGTTCCGGTTATGTCTCATTACAGATCAACCAGAGCGGCTCGCAGGCTTCAGGGTATTGGGGAAGTGTATCCCCATCATCTGGCTTTGTAAATGGTGGAACGCTAAGTGGTAGTATCTCAGGAGAAACCTTAACCGCCGTCGCAACGTCTCAGGTTACTAACGGATGCTCAGTCAATGTAACAGGAACATTGGCAAGTGGAACAATCACTGGAAAATACACAGGTATTGGAACTGGATGCACCAGCGATACAGGAACTTTCACTACTCAGGCTATCACAGTACCTACCCTAGGGACTTATACAGGTACAATAGCGGACTCAGTGGGAGGTAACGGAGCCTTGTCACTTACCCTCACACAAAATACCGTTTTTCTCCAGGGTAGTTGGTCTGATTATTCTTTTGCAAACGCTTCATACGGTAGTAGTGGAACAGTTTACGGTGCCGTAATTGGCAATAATCAAATTGCATTCGGAGCAATCCCAACGAGTCCCACAGCTTGCCGTTTCGTCGCTATTGGGACCCTTTCAGGAACAACAATCGCCGGTAGATATGCAGCTCCGACGACAGGTACTTATGCGTGTTCCGCGCCTGACACTGGAACATTTTCAGTCACGGAACATTAGACATCGCGTAACGATTCTGTTTCGCATTTGTAACATCGGCACTATCGGCATTTCCGTTGCCTGCCATTGCGAGGGTTAGATGAAAAAGCGAGCATTTCTTATATTGATCTCTGTCAGTTCTCTGGCCGCACTTCCCGTGTGTGCTGCTACTCAAGTTGTCGAACTGTTGCCAGGAGGAACACAAGTTCCGGTTCACATTGTTGGTACAATTTCGTCAAGCTCGGCAAAAGTCGATGAAACATTTACCATTGCCGCATCACAAGACGTTATTGTCGACAATCGTATCGTTATTAAGCAAGGAGCACAAGGCCTGGGAGAAGTAGCCAGTGTAAGTCAAGCAGGAGGAGGCGAGTAGGCCGAGGGAATCGCACCCTCAGCCTCTCTCAGAACGGTGCGGGAGCCTCTCGACTCACACCGCTCCCATCAAATAAAGTTGCCGACCAATCCGCATTGCCAATGTACGAATAACGATGGATGTTGTTTAGCAATCCTTTCCATGAACTGACATCCTCGTACTTTCTTGCGTCTCAGCTTTTTATACTTGCGAAGCGCCCATCGTACCAATGTTTCGTTGAAATGACGAAACATCGGGTACAGAGCCGTACGATAGAATTGCCCATAGTAGTTGATCCATCCACGAAGGATAGGATTGGCCAACTGAGCAATTTCCTGCAGACTCATATCCGAGCGATTTCGCAGATTCAGCTCACGGATCTTTGCCCGCATAGCATTGAGTGACGACTGACTGACCGCAGGACCGAAACCACTGAACATTGCGTTCAGAGACTGGTTCTTTACTCCCCGTCGCTTAAAGCAATACCCTAAGAAGTCAAACTTCGTTATTGGATATTTCTCCTCGCGGTTGCTGTCCTGGCAGTACACAATCTTTGTCTTATCAGGATGCATCTCAAGTCCACACTCTGCAAAGCGTTCTTGCAATGCACGACGTATATCGTGCGCTTGTTCCTCCGTTTCACAGTGAACAAGACCATCGTCAGCATACCTACACCATAGGTTGTTCGGATGCTGACGCGTCATCCAGACATCAAACGTATAATGGAGAAAGAGGTTCGCTAAAATTGGACTAATCACACCACCCTGCGGCGTCCCCTTGGTCCGTTCGACCAGAGTTCCATCCGCGTGCTGTAATGGTGCAGTTAGCCAACGCTTCACGTAGAGCTTTACCCATGCATACGCTGTATGCTTTTCCAGTGCTCGCAGTAAAAGATCGTGATCGATGTTATCAAAGAGACCCTTGATGTCAAACTCAAGAACCCAATCGAATTTCCAGCAGCGACGGCGCGTAATGTCTATCGCGTCAATCGCCGACTTCCCAGGACGATATCCATAGGAATCTGGTAAAAAGATCGGTTCAACCGTTGGCTCCAGGACCATCTTTGCTACCATTTGAGCAACACGATCTGCTACTGTTGGAATACCGAGAATCCGTTCCCCACCACTCTTCTTCGGAATGGGTACCGCTTTAACCGGAGGTGGGAAATAGCTTCCTGATGACATGCGATTCCAGATGCGATACAGATTGCCCTTCAAATTCCTTTCGAAGTCGTCAATCGTTTCGTTATCTATGCCAGCTGAACCCTTGTTCGCCTTAACGGCTTTCCACGCATCGTACACAACCAGTTTGGAAATATCGAACGACTTTGTTGCACTCATACATCTCATCCTTTCTTCAAGTTGAATGCTCAATACAACGATTTGATCCGCTCCCTTTGCTCCAGCGGCGTTACCCGCTCTCAACGCTCATACGGAGCGGTCCGTCCCAGTTTTCCGCTTCGGACTTTTCGCCTTGTAGCTTAAACTACTTGGGCTTTTACCTTAACATCGGAACAACTGGTTCCCGCAGTTCCATGGAAGAGCCAGAACGAGAGTCACACCTTCTTAACGCCGACCGCCACCTACCCAGTAATCAGGTTGCCGATAGGTTCGTCCCAAGCGAACCGCTAGCGCTTGGTTTTGACGATATTGCCCAGATCACGACGCTTCAACAAAGGTTCATTTGCATTTGTCTCTCTCGTCCATACCTGACCGGATCGCTGCCCGGCCTTTTCTTCATCGCTCACCACCACAACTTTTGATTGCAGCAGCATGAAGTAGTTTGAAGCTCGCTCCTGAAAGCCAACTCCGAGGGGCCAAACCCTCATCACTTCCATAGCTTATCTTTCGAAAGTTCTACACGAGGTCTACCTTTCTTAATGTCTGCGGCGCACAGCGGTCATTCAGGATCATTAGGCCTGAAATTCGATTGGATTCATGCGGTAGATGGCGGTAAAGTACAACTATCCGACAGCGCACAGTCGAACGCTGAAGAGGATCGCAAAGGCGCTTCTTCCACTGCAACAATCATTGGCTTTGCCACATTCGGAATTGGTGGATTATTTGGTCATAACTTTGCACACGGCAAGGACTTAACCATCGACGACACCAAGAAACTGACGGCTTTCATCGCATCTAACGTTCATGTGATAACAACTGAGATTTCAGATGCACCAAGCGATCACTTTGACAAATAGCATTAAGCAGTCAGGGACACAACGCACGGTGCGCTTTGAGGATGGTTCGGAATGGACGACTCCTCTTGAGGCAACGAGGCCCACGCCATTGCCATTGAATGCGCCGCTACCAGGAGCTTGGAGTTCACCTGTTCCATCACCATCGAATACACCTTCACCATAGTCTAAGAAGGAGGGAAAGCAAGGATGTTTCTAGCTCGTGTTCAACTGCCAGAAGACTCGAATTACGATCAGCTTCATAAAGGAATGGAAGGGATAGGCTTTCTTCGCTTCTTTGACGACAACAACAAGCATTCTCGGGAGCTACCACAGGGGACCTATTTGCATCCTGGGATAATAGGAATAAAAGAGGCGTTTGAAAGCGTGGAGAATGCCGCAAAAAGCGCCAACAGGAATGCAAGGGTTGTTTTGGTAGAAGCAACAGATCGTGATTTCATGTTTTCCGATAATCTCCCTAAGTTCAATAAACTGAATCACTCATAACTGAAGAAGCCCGCATCTCGCAGAGCCTCTCAAGCTCATTACTCCACTCTAGGAACAATAAGGCGGATGATCCCTGGCTCGCGTCGTTTGGAGCGCAGGTGGGTCTTCATTGACCTTTGGCTCTCGGACTAGCGCACGATCCCTTTACCCACGGAGAGCACCTCCTCTCGCTGACGATAAACCATGACGACGCGCACCGTTTCTGGAAATCGCTAAAGTATTGCCGCCTATCGACCGATACCTCGAAGTAACTGCACCATGGTCGTGCTTATCATGCGTTACGTGGTATGATAAAAACGACATTACACTTGAGGTGGTCATGGAAGATTACTTGGGAGAAGCAGAACGTCGCGCTATGCTCACGCCAGAAGCACGCGCTCTCGAAGATAAGGGAGCATGGAAGAACGGGGTAGTCGCCGTAGCCATATGGGTAGGTTTATTAGCTATATGGACTTTAACATGTATGGTTCTGATGAAAACGAACAACGCCGCGTACCAGGTGCTCTTCGCGCTCTTCGGAACGGAATAGACCTTCACGCTGCGTACTGCCGGTTTTGAGCGAAAAGCACATTCAGGCGCGCTGACGCCTGCCCTTTCATCATTCCTGGCAGGGTCGGCTCGCGGAACAAAATCAATGTCATCCATTATTTTTTCTCGTCTCATGCCATGATCGGAGCCGGAATTGCTCATGCGTCAGCATCCCCGGAATCATGGTTTCCCGTATCTGCGTGGCAACGGCGTTGATCTCGGCAACACTTGCGCGTGCGCTCGGTACCAGGGGATCTATCTCGGCATTGAACGCCTGGAACGGCACGGCAGCTCGCCCTGGATCGACGGAAATCTTGGCGACCGACAACGAGCCAGCAGACGGCTCTTCTTTGGCCGACGGGAGCGGTAAGCAGCACGTTTCAGAACCTCCAAGGGTCTCGGTAAGGGTCGGCTCTTCCGAGAGGCTTGATGGGGCGGAAATTTCGTCAGCGGCGGATAACTCTCGCGTGGCCTCCTCGACCAGCGAGGAGCGCTCAACGATGAACGCGGAGAAGAGCGCGAGGAGCGTAGCTTCGTCGGATTCCGCAGGGAATGGCACGTACTCAAGCCGAGCGAGCGAGCACGTTTCGATGAGCCGACGAGCGAGAGCATCCCCTGCCTCGTCGTGCCGGGTGGCAACGATGACTTGACGGAGCGCTGTTCGAGCCCGCATAGAGGCCGGGATCGCCGCCCCGAAGGCGACTGCCGGGATGCCGGTCGCCCCATGAAGGGCGACCGCATCTTCGCGAGATGAGACCAGGGCGAGAGTCCGCGAGCCCACGGCCCCTTCGGTGGCGAAGATTTGATCCAAGCAAGGTTCGGAGGAGGCCGCGGGGCGCGCATGAGGTTGCGCGGTCTCCGGCGAGGTCGGTGCCGTTGCCCCGCTGGAGGCCATTGCGAGGCCGTGGAGCGCGTTTGAGGGCGGAGGCAGTATTTCGGGACGTTCGGCACCGTGGCGCGTGTCCTGGGGCCTTCTAGCACCCTGAAACGGGGTAGGGTTCGGGTACTTGGCGGCAAGCTCGGCTCCGTACTCCGCTTTCCGCAGGGCGTACCGCTCAGGGTCGGACTGCTCGGCACCCTTCTGCGATCGCGCGAGGATCTCACTCGCGACGGCAGCCACACCAAACCCGCGCCATGCGGAAATCTGCGCAAAGCGAACGTCGCCCTGGTCGCGATCCCCCCGCCCGATCCCGTAGGCGTAGCATTCCGCGTAGTCAGGCCATTGCTGCGCGCCGTTGGCCTGGAGGCTGGCTCGCTGCGGGAGAACGGCCTCCGGCTTCGGGTCGAAGTCGAGCACCGAAGCAAGCTGTTCGCGGGTCGTGGAGACCCCGAGAGCTTGGGTGATCCGAATGAGCGGGTAGCCCTCGGCAGTGAGGTGCTTGGCCTTGAAATTCAAGCCTCCGGCGCACCGCACCGAACCATTCGCGGGGACATTGGCACCTGCCGCCCGCTTGAGCAGCGTGGCGAAGGCCTTATCTGACTTCTCATCGCTCGCCGGAATCGCGAACCAATATTGCCACGACTGCCAGGACGTTTGAAGCGCGAAGAGCGCGTAAGGAGCGAGCCGTTCCCGCATCGCTACCGCCTGCGGGTCGTCGCCGGGGCGGACCTTGCCGCCCTTCTCGTCGCATTCTCCAAGGTCGTCGAGCTGGATATAGCGGCAAGACTGACCGCGTGGCCGGAGCGCGATGGACTCCTCGCACGTCTCGGCGTCGGCGACCCACCCCGGCAACCGCTGGCGGATCTCGTCGAGACTCACGAGGTTCTCGTCGCCACGATTGCGATGCCGTGAGGGCGGGGCCTTCCCGGTGAGGGGTTCGAGGGCGAGATACGTCGCGCAGAATGCCGTCGAGCCCTGGCTCGCCCATAACTCGATGAGCCGGAGCGCCTCCTCGGCAATCACTCGTCGTCCTCGTCACAGCATGACGAAACGAAATCGGGATCGCCACGGAAACTCATCGTCTTGCACCGGAACCGGAGTCCGACCTCGACGCCTTGTTGACCGTCTCGGTTTTTGGCGAACCGCGCCGTGATTGGCACCTCACCCTGACGATCCGGTTTGATCTCCTGGTCGCGCATCAACGCGAGAACGTGGTTGCTGCCGTATTCGTACACGCTGGCGTTCGCGCAAGCCGATTGACCTCTGCCACCCCGCTCGCTCCGATTCTGTTCGGCAATGAGCACGACGGAGGCTTCCAGGTCGGCGGCAAGCTGCTGTACCTGCGTGATGCAATTCTCGGTCGCATCGTATGCGCTGACTTTCCCACCTGCCCGAAGACCGCGCACCATCGCATGCGCGGAATCAATCACGATCAACAGGTGCGGAGAGTTGCCCTTCGCGGCAATGGCGGCGTCTTTGATCTCGTCGAGTGAGGTGCGCACCCGCGTCGCATCGAGGAGATGGATCTTCGCGAGGTTCGGGTTCCGCTTGTGCGCCTCGGCGAAGAGCGCGTCCCACCGCTCGGGCGACATCTCCCCGGTTCGAAACTTGCCGATGTACTCGCCACACTCTCGCGCAAGGTGCCGGTCTACAAGCTGGTACCGGTTCATCTCGAACGTGACGTAGAGCCCAGGGCATTGCGCCTCCGCGAGGATCTGAGCACAGAGCGCCGACTTCCCCGAACCAGGCTCGGCATGGAAGACCGTGAGGCCCACCTCGAAATAGCCCCCGAATTGCGCCGCGAAGTCCTTGCTGATGCCGACGAGGGGACCGAGAGGCCGTTTGTGCTTGAAGGCGTCGTGTCGCGCGGCGATGCGTGCCCGGCATACCTCCTTGTAGGCGGCAAGGGTACCGAACTTGAGCGGCTGGACCTTGATCGCCCGGGCTGGCTTCTCGGCGGTGCTGGCGCCGTTCGCGTGGACTGCGGTGCTACTCATCGGGCGGGGCCTTTCTGCGGGGGGGGGGGCGCTTTAGCTATAGGGATCTAGCACCGGCACGGTTCTGCCAGGACGGGGAGGAGG
>Ga0302325_10022939_pt1 | contig 13034 bp, 10 predicted proteins | sample Palsa_T0_2_FD_201948 | JGI IMG/M metagenome (GOLD analysis project Ga0302325, IMG submission 201948) | Peat permafrost microbial communities from Stordalen Mire near Abisko, Sweden - Palsa_T0_2 | ecosystem: Environmental > Terrestrial > Soil > Palsa > Peat permafrost | place: Sweden: Abisko... | reverse complement strand
CGTGGCCGGAGGCCGGCAGGCTTGCGATCCGCACGAACCAGGACATGGGCCGTTGCGCGCCAATGAGCCCATCGTGATCGACGTTTTTCCGCGTTCACAGAAAACCGGGTATTTTGGCGACATTACCCGCACCGTGGTGCGGGGACGCGCCAGCGAAGCCATGCGTCGGTTATATGACACAGTCGCTCGCGCCCAGGGACTGGCGTTTTCCCGATTGCGCCCGGAGACTAAGGCCGGGGATGTCCACGAAGCGGTCCAGACATTTTTCGACACGGAGGGCTACAAGACGTGCAAAAAACGCGGCCGCATGCAAGGGTTCTTGCATTGCACAGGCCACGGCGTGGGGATGGAGATTCATGAAGCGCCACGCCTGGCCCGCGGTTCGCGCGACGCCCTGGCCATCGGCCAAGTGGTGACGGTTGAGCCGGGATTGTATTATCCCGGCGTCGGCGCGGTCCGATTGGAGGACGTGGCCGCCATTACGGCGCAAGGAGCGCGGAATCTCACTAAATTCGAGAAAGTGCTCGAAGTGTAGTCCGGGATGCGCGCATCGTGACACGTCATGAATGGCACGTCCCTCACCCCGCGCCTGCGCATGACCGGTGTCCAGAAAAGCTTCGGCGCCACCCGAGCGCTTAAGAACGTTTCTTTTGAAGTTGCCGCCGGCGAAGTCCACGCCTTGATTGGGGAAAATGGCGCGGGCAAAAGCACGCTGATGAAAATCCTGAGCGGCGCTCATCAGCCCGATTTTGGCGTGGTGGAACTGGATGGCCAGCCTTTTGTTCCGGCCAACCCTTTCCATGCCCGGCGTAGCGGCATCGCCATGATTTACCAGGAATTGACGCTCGCGCCGCATCTCAGCGTGGCGGAAAACATCCTGCTCGGCGCGGAACCGTCGAGACTCGGTTGGTTGAACCATGCCAAGCGGCGCGCCCTGGCCCACCAGGCGCTGGCCGAGCTTCACCACGAAAACATCAATCTGGATGCCCCAGTCAAAACCCGCACCATTGCCGAACAGCAAATTGTGGAAATCGCTCGCGCGTTGATCGGCCGGCCCAAAGTGCTGATCATGGATGAGCCCACCAGCAGCCTTGCCCAGGTGGACACACAAAACCTCTTTGCCGTCATCGAGCGGTTGCGACGCCTCAAAGTCAGCGTTGTTTATATCAGCCATTTCCTGGAAGAGTGCCAGAGCGTCGCCGATCGTTTCACCGTGCTCCGCGACGGCGAAAGCGTGGCCCACGGCGACATGGCGAGCGCTAATGTCCATCAAATCATCCAGTTCATGGTCGGCCGTGAAATCGGCGACATTTATCCACGGACGCCTCATTCGTTAGGAGGGGCTGTGCTGGAATTGCGCTCCATCGCCGGCCGGCCCAAACCGCACTCGGCCAGCCTGACCTTGCGCGCGGGAGAAATCCTTGGGCTGGCTGGCCTGGTGGGCGCGGGACGAACGGAAACATTGCGCGCTTGCTTCGGTTTAGACCGCGTCCATGGTGGCTCGGTCTTGGTGATGTCCAAGGAAGCCACGCACTGCACACCCGCCCAACGCCTCCGCGACGGCATGGGTTTCCTGAGCGAAAATCGCAAGGAGGAAGGTCTCATGCTCAACCGAAGTGTAGCGGATAATCTGACCTTGACTCGTTACGCGCCACTGGCGCGCTGCGGGTTTATCCAGCGACGGCAACAAAGGCAAACGGCCCAACAATGGATGAACCGGCTGGAAGTGCGCGCCCAGGATCCCGGACAAACGGTTGGGGAATTATCAGGCGGAAACCAACAGAAGATTGCGCTGGGCCGCTTGTTGCATCATCAGGCCAGCATATTGCTTCTGGACGAACCCACGCGCGGCATCGACGTCGGCAGCAAGGCGCAAATCTACAAGCTCCTGGGCGGGTTGGCCGCGCAGGGCAAGGCGATTATTTTTGTCAGCTCTTATTTGCCCGAACTTCTGGGCGTATGCGACACCATCGGTGTCATGTGCCGGGGTGTGCTGTCGGAAGTCCGTCCTGTCAGCCAATGGACCGAACATGCAATCATGGCAGCGGCCATTGGACAGAATGAGGCCGTTAGGGCATGAATGGGCCATGAACAAAACAGCCCCGGCGAAAGCCTTTAGCTTTTTCCATGCCCTGAATGTCATCGGCCCTTTCTTCGGCCTGATTCTGGTGCTGGGCCTTTTTTCGCTCAGCTCGGAGGTGCGCCCTTATCTTTTCACCGGCGGGAATTGCAAAATCATTCTAATCCAAACCGTGATCGTCGCTCTGGGCGCGTTGGGCATGACGATGATCATTGTCAGCGGCGGCATTGATCTGAGTGTTGGCTCGGTCGTCGCTTTTACCAGCGTGCTGGGCGCCACGTTGCTGCTGAAGGGCTATTCCACCGTTGGCACAATTCTTTTGACAGTGCTGGCTGGAGGATTGCTCGGCTTGATCAACGGCCTGATCATCGCCGGTTTCAGCATGATGCCGTTCATCGTCACCCTGGGCATGATGGGTGTGGTACGCGGCCTGGCCAAATGGCTGGCCGGCAATCAAACGGTCAACAGCCCGACGGATGCTCCTCTTAATCACCTCATGGCGCGCGTCTCGCCAAACTCTTTGTTTCCTCTGCCGCCTGGCGTATGGATTGCCATCGGGTTGGCCATCGTTGTTTCAGTGGTCATGCGGCAAACAATCTTCGGACGTTACATTTACGCCATCGGCTCCAATGAAGCGACGGCGCGTTTGTGCGGCATTCGCGTGCGGCTGCAAAAAGTGCTCATTTACGCGCTGGCGGGTCTGCTTTTTGGATTGGCGGGAGTGATGCAATTATCCCGGCTGACGCAAGGCGATCCCACCGTGGCCATCGGGTTGGAGCTGGACATCATTGCCGCCGTGGTCATAGGCGGCGCCAGTTTGAGCGGCGGCACGGGCAGCATTCTCGGCTCGATGATCGGAGCTTTGATCATGGCCGTCCTGCGCAACGGATCGAACCAGATGGGCTGGCAGAATTTCACCCAGGAAATTATTATCGGCATCGTCATCATCATCGCGGTCGGCCTTGATACATTCCGCCAAAGCCGAATGAGGAGATAATGAAATGAGTGGACGCCTCCGGGACGGGTTGGGCGGATTGCTCCTGCTCATCGCCACACTTCTGGCTTACCAACCGGCGTGGAATGGCCAGCCTGTGTGGGATGACGCCGCCCATCTCACTTACCCGGAACACCGCTCGCTCCACGGACTTGTCCGCATCTGGACCGAGCCTGGCGCGACCCAGCAATATTATCCGATGGTTTACAGCGTGTTCTGGGTGGAGCAAAAGCTCTGGGGCTATTCGATGCTCGGCTATCATCTGGTCAACATCTTGCTCCACGTCTCGGCGGCGTTCTTGCTGTTGAAAATACTGCGAACCTTGCAAATTCCGGCGGCTTGGCTGGCCGTGGCCATTTTCGCTTTGCATCCGCTCCAGGTCGAATCCGTGGCGTGGTTATCCGAACTTAAGAACACACTTTCGGGAGTCTGTTATTTTGGCTCGGCCTTGGCTTATTTACGGTTTGATCGCATCCGGGACAAAACGGCCTATGCCGCGGCGCTGGTGCTTTTCGTCCTGGGGCTATTGGCAAAAACGGTCATCGCCACGTTGCCGGCCGCGTTGTTGGTCGTGTTCTGGTGGCAACGAGGAAAATTGTCCTGGAAACGCGACGTTCTCTTTTTGATTCCGTTCTTCGCGGTGGGAATTGCCGCTGGCCTCTTCACTTCCTCGATGGAACGCGAACACGTCGGCGCCCAAGGATCGGAATTCAATTTCACCCTTGTCGAACGATTTCTCATCGCTGGCCGCGCCTTTTGGTTTTACTTGGGAAAACTCATCTGGCCGGCGGATTTGATTTTTTCGTATCCACGCTGGCACGTTAGCCAGGGGGTGGGGTGGCAATATCTGTTTCCGATCGGCGCGGTCCTGCTCCTCAGTGTGGCTGGCCTGATGAGTAAGAAGACGCGCGGTCCTTTGGCCGCGCTGCTGTTTTTCGCGGGAACGCTGTTTCCGGCTTTAGGATTCTTCAATGTCTATCCTTTTAAATTTTCATTCGTCGCCGACCATTTTCAATATCTGGCCTGCTGCGGCCCCATCGTCGCGGCCAGCGTTGGCATTCATAATCTTTGCCAGAGGCTGGGATCGCAAAAGTGGGAGAAATCGCTTGGCGCGGTCCTGTTGGCGTGTTTGGGCTTGTTGACTTGGCGGCAAAGTCAGATTTACACCGACCTGGAAACACTCTGGCGTGCCACCATTGCCCGCAATCCCGAATGCTGGCTGGCCCTCGACGGTCTTGGCGCCATTCTCTACGAAAAAGGCCACGCAGACCAAGCTATTAGTTTGTTCCGAAGTTCGCTGGCGATCCAGCCCAACAACGCCGAAGGACAAAATAATCTGGGCGCGGCGCTCGCCAAAAAAGGATCGGTGGACGAAGCTACGCTGTGCTTCCAAAAGGCTGTCGCCATCCGGCCTGGTTTTGCCGAGGCGTATCGTAACCTTGGCACCTCTCTCCTCCAAAGTGGGCATCTGGACGAGGCCATCTTTGCGTTTCAACAAGCCGTGACCTTCCGCCCTGACTATGCCTCGGCTTATTATGATCTGGGCAATGCCCTTCTGCAAAAAGGCCTGGCTAATGATGCCAGCGTTCAATTCCAAAAATTGCTCGCCCTCCAGCCTGACTCTGCCGAGGCTCAAAGAACCCTCGCAGGCATCGCCTGGCGGATGGCGACCGCGCCTAATCCCGCGCAACGCAATGGAACCAAAGCCATCGAATTAGCCAAAGAGGCGGAAGAGCGCGCCGGCGGTCGTAACCCGATGATGACGGCGATACTGGCAGCCGCTTACGCTGAAGGCGGCCAATTTGATCTGGCTATCACCAGCGCCCGTCAAGCCTTGCAATTGGCCACCAGCCAAACCAACGCCGGCGTGGCGACCGCCATTCAAGCGCAACTCCAATGCTACCAGGCCGGAACTCCCTTTCGCGACAAGAGTTCCGGGCCGTGACATGGTCGTTGCGCAAATTCCGCAAAAAGGTTAATGTTAGCGCCATGAAATCGATTCAAGCACCCGAGGCCGAAGCGAACAGCCATTCCCCGCTGCAAAGCATGGATGAATGGGAAGATTTTCTTAAGGAGCGCTATCCCGAGGGAAGTCCGTCCACGGTTCCCGCCGCCGCGCAACCTTTTCAGGCCGTTGATCCGAATAAAAAGCAGGAGCAATTCCGCAATTATGAAGCCGACGCGCGGCCCACAGTGCGCGAGTTCTACCGGCAAAACCATCTGCACCAGACTTACGAGTTCGCGCAGGCCAAACGCAAAGAGTTCCTCGGTTTGAACCGGCGCAAGATGGGTGTTTGGGAGGCGATGGAATACCTTAACAATCTTGTGGACGACAGCGATCCGGACACCGATCTCTCCCAACTCCAACATCTTCTGCAGACCTCCGAACACATTCGCGCCGACGGCCAGCCGCGCTGGTTTATCCTGGCCGGATTGGTTCACGACCTCGGTAAGATGCTGTGTCTTTGGGGCGAGCCGCAATGGGCGGTCGTCGGCGACACCTTTCCGACGGGGTGCCGCTATTCCACAAAAATAGTTTTCCCCCGATTTTTCGAAGCCAACGAGGATAGCCAAAATCCACGCTACCAATCCTTGCTGGGGATCTATGAGGAAGGTTGCGGCCTGGACAAAGTCCAGATTTCCTGGGGGCACGATGAATACATTTATCAAGTCACCAAGAATTATCTGCCGGAGGAGGCGCTTTACATGCTGCGCTATCATTCCTTCTATCCGTGGCATCGGGAGGGTGAATACCAATACTTGACAAATGAGGGCGACCGCGCCATGCTCCCCTGGGTCCAGAAATTCAACCCCTACGACCTCTACACCAAGAGCCACTCCAAGCCGGATGTCGAAGCGCTGAGGCCTTTTTACGAAGACCTGATCGCGGAGTATTTTCCGGCTAAACTGAACTGGTAATCGTTGGCCGGATTTTGGCATGAAATTGCTTCGATACCTCATGCTGTTTCTGGCGCTGGCAGTCTTTGGCGCGCGGGCCGGCGAAAAATCCTACACCATCGCCGTCGTTCCCAAAGGCACCACGCATGAATTTTGGAAATCCATTCATGCGGGCGCGGAGAAGGCCCGGCAGGAATTGGCCGCCAAAGGCGTGCAGGTGGAAATCATTTGGAAAGGGCCGTTGCGTGAAGACGACCGCGATCAGCAAATTCAAGTGGTGGAAAACTTCACCAGCCGCCACGTCAGCGGCATCGTGCTTGCGCCTTTGGATTCGCAGGCCATGGTCAACCCGGTCAATAGCGCCGTCGAGTCCGGCATTCCCGTCGTCGTGATGGATTCCGGCTTGAAGTCCGACAAATATCTGAGCTTCGTTGCTACGGACAACTTCAAGGGCGGCCAATTGGCGGGACAGTTCATGGCCAAATTGCTTCACGAAAAGGGCAATGTCATTCTCCTGCGCTACGCCGTCGGCTCGAACAGCACGGAAGAGCGCGAAAAGGGATTTCTCGACGCCATCAGCAAATTTCCAGAAATCAAAGTAATTTCGTCCGATCAATATGCCGGCCCAACCGTCGAAACCGCCTATCAAGCATCGCAAAATTTATTGAACCGCTTCGGAAATGAAGTCAACGGCGTGTTTTGTGTGGCCGAACCCGCGACCATAGCCATGACCAAAGCCTTGCGCGACATCGGCAAAGCGGGCGGCAAAGTGAAAATGGTTGGATTCGACGCCGGCTCCAAATCTGTGCTCGACATGAAGAATGGCGACGTTCAAGGCTTGGCCGTGCAAAACCCCATCCTCATGGGTTACCTGGCTGTCACGACGATGGTCAAACACTTGCAAGGCGAAGGCGTCGATAAACGCATCGACACTGGCGTCGTTTTGATCTCCCCGGAAAACATGGACCAGCCCGAAATGAACGACCTGCTCCATCCGCCCTTGGATAAATATTTGAAGTGAAGGAGTATGCGCTTTTGTTTATATTTTGATTTCTTTCAGTACTCCGTGACGCTGCCAAGAAGATGATTGACGGGGCCTTGTTTCCCGGAACAATCAGGCATGATCTTCAAACGTCGAGCTTTCCTCAAGCCGGCCGCTCTCTTAGTCACCATGTTTAGTTTTGCCGCCGCCAAATTTTCCACGGGTGGGCCACTTGATGACCTAGCCAAACCGATGGAAGGCCGATCCATGAGAGCAACTTCCACCATGCGTGAAGGAGAAGTCCGCCGTCTGGGCGAGGAAAAATTAAATCCGAAAGCGCCGCCGCGCGGGGACACCAACGAAATGAGCAATTGGGACAATTTCAGGGTGCCGCCCGGCCATACGCATGTTCTGTTGGACGAAACCGGTCCGGGCGTCATCAACCATATATGGATGACCTTTCTTGGACCGGAAAAACAAGATTGGGCCAAGGAAGGTTCCGCCACGCATCAGGATTTGCTTTTGCGCATCTATTGGGATGGAAGCAGCCGGCCTGGCGTGGAAGCGCCGGTCGGAGATTTTTTCGCCAGTTGTTTCGGCCAGCGGCATGAGGTCATCAGCCTGCCCGTGGTGGTTTCGGATGGCTCGGCCTACAATTGTTTTTGGACCATGCCCTTTCGCAAATCGGCCCGCATCGAAATCGTCAATCAAGGAGATAAACCTTTGAGCCTCCTTTACTACAACATTGATTGGGTCAAGAAGAAGGAATTGCCGGAGGACACGCCTTATTTCTACGCGCAATACCGCCAGGAGTATCCGGTGGAGCACGGCAGGGATTACCTGATCCTGGACACCAAGGGCAAAGGGCATTACGTCGGCACCGTGCTGGCCGTGCGCACGCGCAGCCCGGAGTGGTTCGGCGAAGGGGACGAAAAAATCTATATTGACGACGAGCAGACGGCTTCGATTTGGGGCACGGGCACGGAGGATTATTTCTTGATGGCTTGGGGGCTGCGCCCGTGCAATACGCCGTATTACGGCTGCCCTTACTTCGATCAATGGGGGATTGTCGGCGGCCATGCCGAAGCCTACCGATGGCATATCAATGATCCAATCATCTTCAATACCGGCATCCGCGTGACCATCGAACATTGGGGCTGGATGTCACCCGACGAAAATCCGGATTCCAAAGAGATGAGTTGGAATGAGCGCGAAGATGACTATTCCAGTGTGGCGTTTTGGTATCAGACGGGCGAGCCCACCTTTGCTGACCGCGCGCCCGATGCCCATCAACGCCGGTCGCCCAGCTTGGAGCGCCTGATGGTGGCGGCCACCAATTTCGCCGAGGCCAAGTTTCATGGTGAAGGCGAAGCTCATCCGCAGCAACTGGATTTGTATGAAAATCCCCAACTTCTCTACCGGCCCGATGCCGCCCAAGGCGCATGGCTGGAAATGCATTTCACCGTCACCAACAAAGAGCCGCTACGCCTCTTGCTAAATGTGACCAAGGCTCCAGACTTTGGCCTCTATCAAGCCTCGCTCAATGGCATAATATTGAGGGGCCCTTTAGACTTCTACAACGCCAAGATTGTCAACGAAGAGGCTCATCTTTTGGATTTTTGGCCGGAGCCGGGTGACTATACTTTACGCTTGGATTGCGTCGGGAAAAATGTGGCTTCGAGCGGCTACTTCTGCGGTATCGAATCGGCCCGATTGCGGGAGCGCCGTCCTCGCGTGACCATTCTGGCGCATGACAAAGAAAAGGATTGGCGCAAGGACCCAAAGCTCTATGGCGGCGACTAAAGTTTTGCCCGCATTTTCCGATGTATGACCTGTGCAGAGGTTGGGTTTATCACGTTAGAATTTACTGAACATTATAGCTATCGTTTCAAGGAGTTATGCGCCGCAAATCAACACCGCGTCCACGCCGAGTCAAAGCCCTCAAGGAGGCCCGTCGCCGTAAGACGCAGCCAGGAGCGGCTTTCTGGCGATTGCCGGGTGACCGCGCGCAATTTCTGGCCAGGCATTCTCCCCACAAGGCGGTTCACTACATTACTTTTTGTCAAATGCTCAAATTAGCCAAGGTCTGCAAGCGGTGGGGAATTGGTTGATCTTGAGAAAATAGTTTTATCGGCCGCCACGGCTCAGGGAAGCCGTTTATAACCCGCTGATAGACAGCCAGAAAGCCTGGGAAAGAATCGAAAAACAGCCGCAAAAAACGAGTTAAGTCCCTCGCTCCATCTGCCGATATATAGAAGTCGCACTGCATGACGCGAACGACTAATGAGATTCAACCTTTGAGCACAGGTGCTTTGCGCTCTGACGCCATTGTCATTAGCTCTTGCCTGAGAAAGAGCCGAGGAATGAGACCGCCCGATTAAACCCGGCCTGCGCTTTCGCGGCCCAGCCATTTGCAGCATGAATGCTCCAAACAAAATTAAAAACCGTCTTGAGGACCTGGACCAATTGGTCGCGCAACGGACCAAGGAACTTCAATCGGCGAACGAGCGTCTCAACACGGAAATCGCCGAGCGCATTCAAGCCCAGGCCTCTTTGCGCCTTTCCGAAGAACGCTTTTCCAAGGCCTTTCAAGCCAGCCCCATTCCACTGGCCATTCAATCTTTGCTCAGTGAGGAATTTGTCGATGCCAACGCCGGGTTCCTTCGGCTGACCGGATACACACGCGAGGAATTAATCGGCCAAACCGCTCGGCATTTGCAGATTTGGGAAGAACCCGAAGAAGAACGCGCGATGTTGGAAATGCTGGGTCTGGAAATGTCGGTGCGCGAACTTCCCTGCCGGTTCCGCGCCAAGTCCACAGCCGTGTTGGAAGTCCTTTTGTCGGTCGAACTCATCGAGTTGGATGGACAGCCGTTCCTGCTGGCCATTGCCCAGGACATCACCGAGCGCATCAACCTGGAGAACCAGTTGCGTCAGGCCCAAAAACTGGAAGCGGTGGGGCAATTGGCTGCCGGGGTCGCGCATGATTTCAACAATATCCTGGCCGTCGTCCAGGGCAACGCCAGCCTGGTGCTCTCGGGCATCGACCCTGACTCCCCCGATTTCAAGCCGCTGCAGAATATTTGTGTCGCAGCCCAACAGGCGGCAAAACTGGTTAGCCAATTGTTGACATTTTGTCGCGAGCAAGCAGTGGAACTGCGGCCGACGAGCATTGGTGACGTTCTGCTCGCGGCCAACGAGAAGCTCTCCCAAACCCTCACGCCGGGGATAAAGATGGATATCCAAACGAACTCGAGCCTGCCGCGAGTGGATGCAGATACAGCGATGATGGAGAACCTGCTCACAAACCTGGTTCTCAACGCGCGCGACGCCATGCCCGAAGGCGGCCAATTGAGCATCCTGGCTGAGACTGTTACTTTCCGTCCGGCGGATCTCACAGCCAATCCGCAAGCGCGGGCCGGCGAATTTGTCCGATTGAGTGTGCGCGATACTGGAGTCGGAATTCCTCCCGAAATTCTGACCCGCATCTTTGAGCCTTTCTTTACTACCAAGCCCATTGGTCAGGGCGCCGGGCTTGGGTTGGCAACAGCCTATGGCATCGTCAAACAGCATCACGGCTGGTTTCAGGTTGAAACCCAAGTGAACCAGGGATCCACCTTCCATGTGTTCCTGCCAGCCCGGGCCGAAGAACAAGCCGCCCAAACTTCGCCGCTGCCGAAACAAGCGGGGGGCAAACCGGCGCGTGAAACAATTTTGGTAGTCGATGATGAACCCGACTTACGGGAGCTCATCGCCCAAGTCCTGGAGAGTGACGGTTACCGCGTCATTTCGGCCTGCTCGGGAAGAGAGGCTTTAGATCTGTGGGCCGCTCGTCGCGGAGACATTCATCTTCTGCTGACCGACATGGTCATGCCGGATGGGGTCACCGGCAGCAAGTTGGCGGACTTGCTGCAAAGCGAAGATCCCCGGCTGCGAGTGATTTTCACCAGCGGCTACACCGCCGGCCAGCACGGCACGGAATTGGCCAACGTAAAGACGCGGAACTTCCTGCCCAAGCCTTATCGGCCCAACACGCTCCTGAGCGTCGTGCGCGAATGCCTCGATGGTGCGGGCCCTGGCGCTCATTCGGCCCAGGAAGCGGCCTGACTCAGCGCGGCTGGCTCAACCGCGTCTTGACCAGTTCCGGCAAATACTTGAGCGGCACGGAGCCGCAAGAAATCACGGCTTCGTGGTAGCGGCCAATGCTGAATCCATCCCCAAGCTCGCGCTCGACTTTCTGGCGCAGCCGGTAATGCCCCATGCGGCCCACAAAATAGGTGCTCAGTTGCGTTGAACTTTGCTTGGCTCGGACGATTTTCAGCCTCGCCTCGCCTTCGGATTGGAAACAATCATCCACCAGCATTTTCATCGCTTCGTCATCGGTGAAATTATCACAGTGCATCTTGTGGTCCAGGATGGCATTGGCCACCGCGCGCAGATAGAATTTCAACTGCATCAGGCGCAGACGCAAATCGCCATCCCCGTAGCCCATGTCAAGCATGTTTTGTTCGCCATAGACTGCCCAACCTTCGATGTATGCGCCCGAGCCATAAACTTTGCGAATGAGCGACGGCACGCGCGCGGCATAAGCCAATTGCACGTAATGCCCCGGAAACGCCTCGTGAATCGTCAGGATTTGCAACATGTGACTATTATATTCCTCCAGCAGGCTCTCCACCTTTTTGGCATCCCAATCCGCGGGTGGCGGACTGACGGCGTAAAGGCTGGTCGCGTTCGGGTCCAGAGGCGGCGCGTTGTCCATGTAAGCCACGGAATTGCCGCGGCGGAATTCGGGCATCTCGACGACCTCGCAACGGTTCGGCTCGGGCAGGCGCAGAACGTCGTGCTCACGGATGAAGGTTTTGATTTTCTCGACCGTCGCCCTAGCGTCAACAATTAAATCCTCCGGTTTGCCGTGTTCTTGATCCACGGCGTCGATGACTTTGGTGATGGCCTCGCGCCGGCCCGCCGCATCATCGGGAGGAAGTATCTTTTTTGGGAAATAGTGGCTCCATAGCTGGCGCGCCACGACATACATGTCGCGTTGCACCCTTTCGAACTCGGCCTGCGCGTCGGCCAGCACCTCGTCCGCCGTCAGGCCTGAGTTCAACACCAGATCGAGCTTTCGATAAAATTTCTCCTTCCCCAAACGCCAATCTCCCGTGGCTCGCGTCATCAGCTCGCCCTCCAAAAATTGCTGGTAGGATTTCAAATCGGCCACGATTGGGGCGGCGGCGCTTTTGAGTTTGTCCAATTGCGGCGTTTCGCCTGCGAATTGGAACAGTTCGGTTTCGTAAAAAGAGATGGCGCCTCGATTTTGCGCGATGGCCGTTTCCAGAATGGGCTTGGGCGGATGGGTCAAGTTTTGGCGCGCCGCCTTGATCACCCCGGGAATCCGGGCCATCCGCTCCAGCGCGTGCCCGATATTGACTTCTTTAGCCTGAGTGGATTGCACCAACAGCAGATAAACGCTGTCGTTGATATAGGATCCGTAAGTGCGCGGGTCCTCCTCGAAGGGGCGCGTATTTTCGGCCAGCCAAATTTCCGTCTGCAATTCATGTTGGAAAATCTCGAAATCAATCTGCCTGTCGCGCGTCAGGTGAGCATAATCCACTTCCTGCGGAAGGCGCGCCAGCGTGTCACGTTCGAGTTTAAGCCAGCTTTCTCGCGCTGGCGCGGAAACATCCTCCAACAGGCCGTCAAAGCGATGGTCGCCCAAACCCGTGGCGTCAGTCGGTTGCGAGCGAAAACGCTCATCCAGGTATTGTTTGAAAAAGACCGCCAGCTTTGCATCCGCATCCTGGGCTTGCGACGGCGGGGTCTGCGTGGCTAGCGCGGCGAGAGTGGTGGCGACCATAGTCCAGTGGGGCAAGTTCATAAGTTCAGTGCGTTTAGCGATGCGGAATTATCGTCGAGGACAATGTTGCTCGTGATGTGTGGAGAAATTCTTGGGGTTAGGACGCTTTGAAACTTACACCGCCAATGGAAGGGATTCGCTGAATTGAAGTTTGACCCAACCAAGCATCTCGAGATTTCTAATTGCTTCCGCGAGGCTATTTCGCTTGTTGGCGTCGGCTTTC
>Ga0302325_10022937_pt1 | contig 13035 bp, 10 predicted proteins | sample Palsa_T0_2_FD_201948 | JGI IMG/M metagenome (GOLD analysis project Ga0302325, IMG submission 201948) | Peat permafrost microbial communities from Stordalen Mire near Abisko, Sweden - Palsa_T0_2 | ecosystem: Environmental > Terrestrial > Soil > Palsa > Peat permafrost | place: Sweden: Abisko... | reverse complement strand
AGCGGCCAAGGCGCCCTAAGCGCCGCTGGCGCCCGCGGGCGGGTTGGACGGCCGCGCGTTCAGCCAGTCGATGTAGTCGCCGGGGGCGCCGGCCTTGAGCGCCGAGTCCACCAGGATGGACAGCCGACGGTCGGACGGCAGCCCTCCCTCGTAGGCGTCAAGCACGTACAGCCAGGCCAGCACGTCACCGTCCAGGGTTTGCACCCGGACCTTGATCTTGCTGTAAAAGCCGAGGTCAACCCCGTCCCAGCTGTCAAGTTCCTTCTCGTCATTCTCGGGAACGTCGTACAACGCGACGAATACTCGCTGCGCCAGGTCCTCGACCACCGTCGTGAGGGCCCCGTCCCAGCCGAGCTCCTCGCCCCCGAATGTCAGGCGCCAGCCTTCAAGCCACCCGGTGCCCCGCTGCGGGGAGTGCGGGCAGCGCAGGAGCATCTGCGCCGGATCCATGTTGCTGCCGTAGGCGGCGTATAGTGCCACGTTGCCTAAGCGTACGGGGTAACGCCAGCTCGCGCCGGCCACGCCGACCGTTTCCCCTGTTAGGGGTTGATCAACGGACCCGTTTGGGTGCGCGTGTCCGCTCTTAACCAGCCCCAGCTTATTTTTCTGTGGTGTGTCACCACTCCTACAGGCCTCTTACGTGACCCCCAGATCGGTCCCCTTTTCGGTCGCTGGCGAGCATTGTCGATTCCGTCAGAACCGAACGGGCGCTGCGGGGCGGGCGACGTCCAGAGTGAGGAGGCAACGATGAGCAAACGTGGCATCCGCCGGGCATTCACGCCGGTGCGCTTGGCCGTCGCGGCAGCGGTACTCGTGGGCGGCGGCGCGGCCGGGGTGGTGGCGGTAACCGCTAACCACAGCGACTCGGTACCGGCCGAGTCGGCCGGGTACACCCAGACCGCCGGCCGCACGCTCAGCTACACCACCGCCTTGTCCTCGGCGATGAAGAGCTGGGACAAGTCGTCGGGTACGTCGCTGATGACCATTTCGCACATGAAGCCGATCAACAACTACTGGACGCAGTCGTGGCACCACGCCGTGATCTTCATCCAGCGCGGCACCGTGGTCGCGGTGGGCCATGACGAGTTCGCGGTCGAGTCCGCCAACCGCACCATCGAGATCTGGCACGTGAACGGCGGCACGATTACCGACAACGTCGGCGGCACCGCGACCGGAATGTCCGCCATGACCGGCGGCTCCATGAAGGTGCCCGCCAGCTGGAAGATGAACACCAAGGTCAAGGGCATCGCCAAGGGCGACCTGGTGTTCATCTTCGGCGAGCGCGAGAACCACAGCCTCAAGGCGCAGCTGGTGCTGTTCGCGGCGCCGACCGCCGTCAGGGCCGTCCCGCGGGCGACCGCGACGCCGACCGCGACGGTTAGGCCGACGGCGACCACCGCGGTTATCCCGGTCGCGACCGCGACCGCTCCCGTGGCAACGCCCACGGCCGTCGGCACTCACAGCTAGTAACCGGTGCGGACACGGGGCTGCCTAAATGTTCACCGCCCGACAGCACGCCGGGCATGTAGTCCCGCCGGACAGCTAGTACGGCCGCCCAACGCGGCGACCGTCACGCGCGCCTCGTCGGCCCCCTCCACCCCGGGGCCGGCGAGGCGCACTCGCGCCGGCGAGGCGCACTCGCGCCCGCAACCCGTGAGGCGCTCTGCGCCTCACATCGGGGGGTACGGGGGGTCGTCCCCCCGGGAGATCAGAGCGGGTTGCGGGCGCGGTAGGATCGCGGTTTTTGCGATCGCGCCGGTAACCCGCGCGGGGTACGGGGGGTCGTCCCCCCGGGAGGTAAGAGCGGGTTGCGGGCGCGGTAGGGTCGCGGTTTTTGCGATCGCGCCGGTAACCCGCGCGGGGTTCGGGGGGTCGTCCCCCCGCGATAAGATTGATTCACGTGACTCTTCCACGCCCACGTGTCGCTGTACTCGGCGGGGGACCGGGCGGCTACGAGGCGGCGCTCGTCGCGGCGCAGCTCGGTGCCGATGTGACCATAATCGACGCAGACGGCCTTGGCGGCGCCTGCGTGCTGACCGACTGCGTGCCGAGCAAGACGCTGATCGAGTCGTCGACCACGATGACCTCGCTCGGCCGGGCGGCCTCGCTCGGCCTTGAGCTCGCCAACGGGCGCAATCCGGTGGTCGGAGTGGACGCCCCGGCTCTCAACGCCCGGATCAAGGCGCTGGCCATGGCCCAGTCCCATGACATCGCGGAGCATGTCAGCGGCGAGGGCGTGCGCATCATCGTGGCCAGAGGCCGGCTGGCAGGCCCGCATGCCATCGAGGCGGACGGCACCGTCGTCAGCGCGGACGTGGTGCTGGTGGCGACCGGAGCCACCCCGCGGGCGTTGACCGACGGAGTGCCCGACGGTGAGCGCATCCTGACCTGCCGTCAGCTCTATGACCTCGGTGAGCTGCCGCCGGAGCTTGTCGTGGTCGGTTCCGGTGTCACCGGTGCCGAGTTCGCCAGCGCTTACCAGGCGCTCGGCTCCCAGGTCACGCTGGTTTCCTCACGCGAGCGGGTGCTGCCGCACGAGGACAAGGACGCCGCGCTGGTGATCGAGGACGTGTTCCGCCGCCGGGGCATGAACGTGCTCGGCCGCTCCCGCGCCCAGGCGGTCCACCGCAAGGGCGACGGCGTGCTGGTGACCCTCGCCGACGGCCGGGAGGTGACAGGCTCGCACTGCCTGCTCACGGTGGGCATGGCGCCGTCCACGACCGGCATCGGCCTGGCCGACGCGGGCGTCAACGTGGACGGGCGCGGTTTCATCGAGGTCGACCGGGTGTCGCGGACCTCGATACCGGGGGTCTACGCGGCCGGCGACTGCACCGGCGTGCTGATGCTCGCCTCGGTGGCCGCGATGCAGGGCCGGATCGCGATGTGGCACGCGCTCGGCGAGGCGGTGCAGCCGATCAGGCTCACCCACGTGGCGTCCACCATCTTCACCGATCCGGAGATCGCCTCGGTGGGCGTCTCACAGGCCGCCGTTGACCGCGGCGAGGTCCCGGCCCGGGTGGTGAAGCTACCGCTGTCAACCAACCCGCGGGCCAAGATGGGCGGCATCCGCGACGGCTTCGTCAAGATCTTCGCCCGCCCCGGCACCGGCCTGGTACTCGGCGGCGTGGTGGTCGGCCCGCGGGCCAGCGAGCTGATCCTGCCGCTATCGATCGCCATCGAGCAGAACCTGTCGGTAGACCAGATCGCCCACACCTTCTCGGTCTACCCAAGCCTGTCCGGCTCGGTCACCGAAGCCGCCCGCACCGTCATGGAGTTCGCCCCAGACACCATCATCTAGCCCAAGCCTCAACCCAGGCCCCAGGCCGCACCCACCGCCCCAACGCCCTCTGTCGCAGCCCACCCCGGTCCCAACCCTCCCTCCCCGGGGGCCACCAATCTACCGCCGGGGTCTGACATTCGATCTTGAAAAGCTCCTGAGCTGCGCTTTCCTGACCGTTCGCCTGCTGCGATGATAACGCCGGGCTCTGACATTTCCGATCGCCCGTAACCCGCGCAGCAGGAGGCCGGTCACCCCGTCGATGACCAGGTCGGCCCGTTCCGGCGTGCACTCGCGGGCCAGCAGCGCGTCTTCCCGGGCCGCCCACCGGTCCCAGTGGGGAGCAAACGTCTCCCCGTCCCGTTCCAGCGCCCTTTTCTTCCGAACGGACGGGGCCGCCTCCATCCACACCAGCCGGCTCTCATAGCGGGCGGCCCGCCGGGCCCCGGCTCCCACACCCTCGACAATCAGCACGTCAGGCGGCTCAAGCAGCCAGGCGTCGCCCCACTCGCCGGCGGTCCAGTCATACCGCGGCACCCGCGCCGCCCGTCCGGCCGCAACCGGCTCAAGCACGGCGGACACCAGCAGGTCTATCCCGCGTTCAAGCCCGTCCCACCCGCCGTACAGGTCCTCAAGCGTTACCACCGGCACCGTGAGCTCATGACTCAGCTCAGCCGCCAGCGATGTCTTCCCCGACCCCGACCGCCCGTCAATCGCGATCACCCGGGTCCGCCCGGCCCGCGCGGGCCCGTCAAGCAGCCGCTCGCTGTCAATCACCGCGAGTCGCGCCCACGTCAGTGCGGCGGGTGGCCAAGGTCACGGTCGTCGGGTACCTCGAGGCCGTGCTGCTTGAGCCGGGCCGCGCGGACGTCGTCGGCGCCGATCAGCACCGTGCCGACGCTGGCGAGGAGGGCGAATCCCGGCACCGTGACGCGCAGCCACACTGGTCCGGGCAGGAAGGCGAGCCCGACGCAGACGGGCACCATGAGCACCATGAGCCGCCGGATGGTCCGGCCCCGCCAGCCCGCGTCGGTCAGTTCGTGCCACACCCAGTCCCGGTTCTTATCCGGCAGCCGGAAGCCGATGGCGAACAGCACCCACCCCGCGACGCTCGGATTTCCTGGCAACCGCGGCACCCCGCCAGTGTACGGCACGTCTAAAATGCCCCGCCGAGCGTGATGGCACTGCTCAGGGGGCTGCTCTTCCAAGCCGCAGCCCTCGGCGGAGCCCGCTCTCCAGGCCGCTGTCCTGACAGGAAAAAGCATTTTAGACATGCCGTAGGTCAGTACCGTAAGGGTCGTGCTGATGTGGGTGCCCGCGCCATGGGTCGCGGCAGAGGTGAGTGACCTGCCAGGGGTCACGGTTGAGCTGGTAGCGCTGGGCAGGGACATGGGCCAGGCCGGCGAGGTCGGGGAAGCCGAGGTCCCGGCGAGCGTGGCCGAGGTGGAGTTTTACGTGCCGAGCTTCTTCCCGAGCCCGGCCGGCAGCGCGGTGCTGAGCCAGATGCGCGGTCTGCGGGTGATTCAGACGCTGAGCGCGGGGGTGGACTGGATCCGCCCGCACGTGCCGCCCGAGGCGGCGCTCTGCAACGCGCGCGGCGCCCATGACGCGTCCACCGCGGAATGGGTGGTCGCCGCGATGCTCGCCGCGCTGCGCTCCTTCCCGGTGTTCAGCGCCGAGCAGGCGCGGGCCCGCTGGGCCTACCAGGGCACCGACCAGCTGGCCGGCAAGAACGTGCTGATCGTCGGCTACGGTGCCATCGGTGCCGCGGTGGAGCGTCGGCTGGCTGGCTTCGAGGTGACCGTGCAGCGCCTGGCGCGCTCGGCCCGGCCGGGCGTGCAGGGGCTCGCCGACCTGCCCGCGCTGCTGCCGGCGGCCGACGTGGTGGTGCTGCTCGTCCCGTACACCGCCGACACCAGGGGACTGGCCGACGCCCGCTTCCTGGCCGCCCTGAAGGACGGGGCGCTGCTGGTGAACGCGTCCAGGGGAGCCGTCGTTGACACCGCCGCGCTGGTCGCCGAGGTGGCGAGCGGCCGGCTGCGGGCCGCGCTCGACGTGACCGACCCGGAGCCGCTGCCGCCCGGTCATCCGCTGTGGTCGCTGCCCGGCGTGTTCATCACCCCGCACGTGGCGGCCTCCACCCCGGTGTCGCGGCAGCGCGCGGCCCGCCTCGTCCGCGAGCAGGCGGAGGCGTACCTGCGCGGCGATCCCTTGCGGAACGTGATCAGCGGGACGTATTAGCCCGGATATCCTGGAGGCGTGTCTGGGCTTATTCGTCACCCGTACTTGTCTCCACGTCTACTCTCATCCTCAACCGAAGCGTGATCTCGGGTACGTAGAGTAAGCGGTATGACCGGTGGCGCAGCCAGTCGGCGGACGGCAGTGGATTCGGGTCCTCGGCGAAGGCCGAGGCGTACCCGTCAGTGGTGACAGATCGTTGCTGATCCGTTGCCTGGTTCTCAGCCGTGCAAGATTCGCAGACCGCACCCTACCCACTGACGCACCAGCCAGAATGAGAAGCCCGGAAGGAGCCCCGTGAGCGTCCTAACCATGCTCGCCACCGCGGGCGCGGTGGCCGGGCTGCTCCTTGGCGCCCGGCACCATGCGGGACCAGTCGGGCGGGGGTACCGCTGGCTGGCCGCCGCCGCCCTGTTCTGGCTGGCTGGGCTGGTCGTGACGCAGGTGCTGGCCGGCCCGCTGAGCTCGCCGCCGTCGCTCGCCGACGTGGCGCCGCTGCTCGCGCTGGGGACCGCCGCGGCGGGCGTCATGGTGCTAGCGGAGGACGAGAGACGCAGCGACACCAGCTCGGTGCTGCCCGGGCTGGCCGACGGCTACGTGATGGCGGTCGCGCTGCTCGTCATCGGCTGGGTGGTCGCCTTCGGCAACGAGTACCACCGGTCCAACGAGCGGCCTGAGACCTTCCTGCTCGACCTGCTGCACCCGCTGGCGGACCTGGCGGTGCTCGGCGCGCTGCTGCCGGTGCTGACCATCGCCTGGCGCCGCGTCCTGGTGCCCTACCTCGGCCTGATGGCGCTGGCCTTCGCGGACTCGCTCGGGGTCGGCGCCAGGTTCAGCGGCCACCAGGGCATCCTCGAGCAGCTTGCCGTGATCGGCGTCGCCTGCCTGTTCGGCGTGTCGCCGTGGGTGGGGTCCATCGCTGCCCGCCTTGACCTGCTTGACCTGTTCTCTTGGCAACGGCCCGTCCGGCCGGCCGACGGGAGCCTGGCCAGCCTGCTCACCGCCCGGCGGTCGCCGGTGACGAACGCGGGGGCGGCCACCATCATCGCGGCGGTCTCGGTGGTCATCGCCGCGCTCGTGATCATCATCAACGGCCTCGCCAGTGCCCCCGCGTCGGGCCTCGCGCTGGTCGTCGCGGGCGGCGCCGCCGTGCTGGTGATCGCCATCCGGATCTTGATGCTGGTCAGAGAGAACGGCCTGGCGATGCGGATGTGGCAGGAGGCCAGCAACAGCCTCCGCGACCTCGCCGTCCGCAGCGGCGACATGGTGCTGATCTGCGAGCTTGACGGCACCATCAGCTACGCGGGCCCGCTTGCGGCCGGCTTCAGCTACCCGAAGGAAGCGCTCATCGGCAAGCCGCTGAGTGACTTCGTGCACCCCGAGGACCTCGGCGCCGCCCAGGCGGCCGTCTCCCTGGTGATCGGCCTGCCCGAGGACGCCGCGCAGGCGCTCGGCACCACGATGGAGGCGCTGTCCGCCGCTGCCCCCCGCCCGCCCGATGGCGCGGCGGGCGACGCCGACCAGGAGGGGCAGGACAACGGCCGGCTCTCCTGCCGGGTACGGGCGACCGACGGCACCTGGCGGCACGTGGAGTGCGCGGTGCTGCTGTACCGGCAGCCGGGCGAGCCGCCGCGGACCCTGCTCAGCGTGCGCGACGTGTCCGACCAGGTAGCGCTGCGCCAGCAGGTCACCCACCTCACCTTCCACGACGGCCTCACCGGCCTGCCGAACCGCGCTTACGTCGAGGAGCGGGCACGCGAGGCGCTTGAGCCGTCCGGCGAGCGCACCGCCGGCGTGATCTTCCTCGACCTTGACGGCTTCACCGCGGTGAACGACCTCATCGGGCACGGGGCCGGTGACCTGGTACTCGCCCAGACGGCCAGGCGGCTGCGGGCGGTGGTGCCCGCGCAGGATACGGTATCCCGCTGGGCCGGCGACGAGTTCGCGGTGCTCTTGGAGAACGCGGCCAGCCCCCAGGAGATCATCGAGCTGGCCGAGCGGCTGGCGGGCGTGGTCGCGGGCGAGCCGTTCCGGGTCGCCGAGCGCGAGCTCGGGCTGACCGCCAGCGTGGGCGTCGCCGTCGCGGACGGCAGCGCCCCCGGCGTGGTGCTGCGCAACGCGGACGTGGCGATGGCCAGGGCCAAGGACAGCGGCGGCAGCCGGGTCGAGGTGTTCGCCGCGCATATGCACGCGGACGTCGTACGCCGCCTCGACATGGCAAGCGACCTGCAGCGGGCCCTCGCCCGCGAGGAGCTGCAGCTGCAGTACCAGCCGATCGTGGAGCTGGCCACCTCACGGGTGACCGGCGCGGAGGCGCTGGTCCGCTGGTGGCGCGGTGACGAGGCGGTATCGCCGCGCGCGTTCCTCGTGGTCGCCGAGGACTCCGGCCTCATCGTCGCGCTCGGCGAGTGGGTGCTGCGCAAGGTGTGCGCTCAGGGTGCGAGCTGGCGGGCCGCCTCGTGGGACGTGGGCGTGTCGGTGAACATCGCGCTGCGCCAGCTGAACGCGCCGCACTTCCCCGCCCAGGTGGCGGCGGCGCTGGCCGAGACGGGCCTGACGCCGGGCGCGCTCACCATCGAGCTGAGCGAGCGGATGCTGGTAGAGGACGCCGGACTGATCGCCGACCGGCTCGCGGAGCTGCGCGACCTCGGTGTCAAGCTGGCCATCGATGACTTCGGCACCGGCTACGCCTCGCTTGCCCACCTGCGCCAGCTGCCCGCCGACATCATCAAGATCGACCCCTCGTTCGTAAGCGGCCTAGGCCAGGACCCGGTGCTGACGATGCTCACCAAGACCATCGTCGGCGTCGGCCGCGACCTAGGCATGCAGGTGGTCGCCGAGGGCATCGAGCACCCCCGCCAGCTGGCCGAGCTGCGCGAGATGGGCTGCGGCTACGGCCAGGGCTACCTAGTAGCCAGGCCCATGGCCGCCTCCAGCGTAGAAGCCCTAATAAGGACAGGCACCACCACCACCCCAGACATCAACGGCACCCCCAAACCCGGCGTCCCCGCAGCCTGACCCCCGGTCGTGCCCCCGATGGTCGGGCGCTGGCACGCCGCGACATGTACCGAAATTTCACGACATGCGCAGGCAAGCCCCGCCGTAATTATCGTGAAGACTTTTGGGATTGTGAAGACTTATTAGTGCTCCAGCAGTGCTCCAGCACTAATAAGTCTTCACGATCATGCTCCTGCCCGCCCCAATGTTCGTTACCTGGTTCCTGGATTACGCTTCCCGCCTGACCGCATCCCGGTCGGGGAGGCCGTAGCGGGCGCGCATCATGTTCTCGATCCGGTCCTGGAGCACGATCAGCCGGTCTTGGAGCGAGGCAACGTGCAAGGCGGGCCACTGTCCAGCACCCGGCGCCCACATCTCAAATGCTGAGACGGAATCCCCGATAATTTGACGAACGGCGCCGGGTGAGCGAAGCTGGTATCCGTGAATCGGAACCACAACATCGTACTTGGCTGGCGCGCAGAGAGCTGACCCAGTCCAGTTCCTGCGCGCGCCCCTCGGCTGCCACCCGGCACGAGGGGTTTTTTAATGCTCCAACAACAGCCGCGCACATCGTGACAAGGAAGCCACCCGATGACCGAGCAGAGCAGCCCAGTCCCTTCCAAGGCGCACGCTCCGTCCCCGCTGGACATCCCGGCGAGGACAGCCGCCTCCAAGCCGGCCGCACCCCGGCCGGGATCGTCCGCCGCGCAGCCGTCAGGCCCAGGGCAGCCGTCAGGCCCAGGGCAGCCGTCAGGCCCAGGGCAGCCGTCAGGCCCCGCGCAGTCGGCCGGGGCGCAGGCAGCGGACGCGCAGCCCGCGTCGACCATCACCCGGTCGCAGCACCCGAGCCCGACCGTGTCCCAGGCCCCGGTCCGCGTCACCGGGGCTCAGGCCCTCGTCATGGCCCTCGAGCGGGTTGGCGTCGACGTGGTTTTCGGCATCCCGGGCGGTGCCGTGCTCCCCGCCTATGACCCGCTGCTCGACTCCGAACAGATCCGGCACATCCTGGTCCGCCACGAGCAGGGCGCCGGGCACGCGGCCACCGGCTACGCGCAGGCCACCGGCCGGGTAGGCGTCTGCATGGCGACCAGCGGCCCGGGCGCCACCAACCTGGTCACCCCGATCGCGGACGCCTACATGGACTCGGTGCCGATGGTCGCGATCACCGGGCAGGTCGCCACCAGCCTGATCGGCACCGACGGGTTCCAGGAGGCGGACATCTCCGGGATCACCTACCCGATCACCAAGCACAACTTCCTCGTCACCAAGCCCGAGGACATCGCCCGCACCATCGGCGAGGCGTTCCACCTGGCATCGACCGGCCGCCCTGGCCCGGTCCTGGTGGACATCGCCAAGGACGCCATGCAGGCGACCACCGAGTTCACCTGGCCCGTCCCGTTCGACCTGCCGGGGTATCACCCGGTCACCAGGCCGCACTCGCGCCAGGTGCGCGAGGCCGCCCGGATGATCGGCGAGGCCAAGCGGCCGGTGCTGTACGTCGGCGGCGGCGTGATCAAGGCGGACGCGAGCAAGGAGCTGCGGCAGCTCGCCGAGCTGACCGGCGCCCCGGTGGTCACCACGCTGATGGCGCGGGGCGCGTTCCCCGACAGCCACCGGCTGCACCTGGGCATGCCCGGCATGCACGGCACCGTCGCCGCGGTCGGCGCCCTGCAGCGGGCGGACCTGCTGGTGGCCCTCGGCGCCCGGTTCGACGACCGGGTCACCGGCAAGCTTGACTCCTTCGCGCCCCAAGCGCGGATCGTGCACGCGGACATCGACCCGGCCGAGATCTCCAAGAACCGCCACGCGGACGTGCCCATCGTGGGCGACTGCAAGGAGGTCATCACCGAGCTCACCGCCGCCGTGCGCACCGACCACGAGCACGGCCTCAAGGGCGACTACGCCGCCTGGTGGGCCCAGCTCAGCCAGTGGCGGGAGAAGTACCCCCTCGGCTACGAGGAGTTCGACGACGGCAGCCTGGCGCCGCAGTACGTCATCGAGCGGATCGGCAAGCTGGCGGGCCCGGACGCCGTCTACCTGGCGGGCGTCGGACAGCACCAGATGTGGGCGGCCCAGTTCATCGGCTACGAGAACCCGCGGACCTGGATCAACTCCGGTGGCGCGGGCACCATGGGCTTCGCGGTCCCGGCCGCGATGGGCGCCAAGGTCGGCCTGCCGGACGCCACCGTGTGGGCGATCGACGGCGACGGCTGCTTCCAGATGACCAACCAGGAGCTTGCCACCTGCACGATCGAGGGCATCCCGGTCAAGATCGCGATCATCAACAACGGCAACCTCGGCATGGTCCGCCAGTGGCAGACGCTGTTCTACAACCAGCGCTATTCCAACACCAACCTGGGCGACCGCAAGGCCGAGCTGCGCGGTACCCGGATCCCCGACTTCGTGAAGCTCGCCGAGGCCTACGGCTGCATCGGCCTGCGGTGCGAGCGGAAGGAAGACGTGGACGCGGTCATCGAGCAGGCGATGGCCATCAACGACCAGCCCGTCGTGATCGACTTCATCGTGCACAAGGACGCCATGGTCTGGCCCATGGTCGCGGCCGGGACCAGCAACGACGACATAAGCTTCGCCCGCGGCCTGGCGCCCGAGTGGGAAGCGACGGAGTAACCAACCAGTACTCCATTTTTGTCCTCATCGCAGATATTGCTGCACCAGCAAACATCAAAAAGGGAGCACTGGTGAGCGAGCAGCACACCCTCTCGGTCCTGGTCGAGAACAAACCGGGAGTCCTGGTCCGCATCGCCGGCCTGTTCTCCAGGCGCGGTTTCAACATCGAGTCCCTCGCGGTCGGGCCCACCGAGCACGAGGAGATCTCCCGGATGACTATCGTGGTCGACTGCGAGGAACATCCGCTGGAGCAGGTGACCAAGCAGCTCAACAAGCTGATCAACGTCATCAAGATCGTCGAGCTTGAGCCAACGCAGGCCGTACAGCGCGAGCTCATGCTGATCAAGGTCCGCGCCGACGCCGACAGCCGGTCGAAGGTGCTTGAGACGGTCGGGCTTTTCCGCGCGCACGTCGTTGACGTAGCGCTCGACGCGGTGACGGTCGAGGCTACCGGCGGCCATGACAAGCTAGAGGCGCTGGTCCGCGTCCTTGAGCCGTTCGGCATCAAGGAGCTGGTCAAGTCCGGCACCATCGCGGTCGGCCGCGGCGGCCGGTCCATCACGGACCGCTCCCTCCGCCCCCTAGAACGCTCCGCATAACACAAAAAAACTACACAAAAAGGATCATCGGAACGAGCGCGGCTTACTCCGGTCGGCCAGCAGTCTCGCTGGTCCCCTTCGGGACCCACAGGCCGCCGCGTCACCAGGCCCGGGGATTCCCGGCTGGCGGGCCAGAGCAGGCCGCGATCGTTCGCGGGATGATCTTGAACTTCACCGACGATGAAAGGGCCATTCCAGTGGCAGAGATCTTCTACGACCAGGACGCCGACCTCTCGCTGATCCAGCGGCGGCACGTCGCTGTCCTCGGCTACGGCAGCCAGGGGCACGCCCACGCGCTGTCGCTGCGGGACTCGGGCGTGGACGTCCGGGTTGGCCTGCAGCCGGGCTCCAAGAGCCGCGAGAAGGCCGAGAACGACGGCCTGCGAGTGCTCACCCCGGCCGAGGCGTGCGAGGAAGCCGACCTGGTGATGGTGCTGATCCCGGACACCCTCCAGCGTCACGTGTACGCCGAGGCGATCGCCCCGTCGCTGGTCGCCGGGGACGCGCTGTTCTTCGCGCACGGACTCAACATCCGCTACGGCCTCATCAAGCCCCCGGCCGACGTGGACGTCGTCATGGTCGCGCCGAAGGGCCCTGGCCACCTCGTCCGCCGTCAGTTCAACGAGGGCCGCGGCGTGCCCGCGCTGGTCGCCGTCGAGCAGGACGCCACCGGCAACGCGCTCGCGCTCGGCCTGTCCTACGCCAAGGGCATCGGCGCCACCCGGGCCGGCGTGCTCAAGACCACGTTCACCGAGGAGACCGAGACCGACCTGTTCGGCGAGCAGGCGGTGCTCTGCGGCGGCGTCTCCGAGCTGATCAAGGCCGGCTTCGACACCCTCGTCCAGGCCGGCTACCAGCCGGAGGCGGCCTACTTCGAGTGCCTGCACGAGATGAAGCTGATCGTCGACCTGATGTACGAGGGCGGCATCTCCAAGATGTACTGGTCGGTCTCCGACACCGCCGAGTTCGGCGGCTACACCCGCGGCCCGCGCCTGGTCAACGACCAGACCCGCGCCGAGATGAAGAAGATCCTGACCGAGATCCAGGACGGCACCTTCACCCGCGAGCTTGTCGAGGAGTTCGACGCCGGCCAGCCGAACTTCGCCGCCCGCCGCCAGTCCGAGCAGGCCGAGCAGATCGAGCAGGTCGGCGCCAAGCTCCGCCCCCTGATGAGCTGGCTCTCGGAAGAGGAGTAGGTCCGGCGATGTCAACGGCAATCAAGCTCGCCGTCATCGGCGGCGACGGCATCGGGCCCGAGGTCACCGCCGAGGCGCTCAAGGTGCTGCGGGCGGGGAC
>Ga0302325_10022936_pt1 | contig 13035 bp, 11 predicted proteins | sample Palsa_T0_2_FD_201948 | JGI IMG/M metagenome (GOLD analysis project Ga0302325, IMG submission 201948) | Peat permafrost microbial communities from Stordalen Mire near Abisko, Sweden - Palsa_T0_2 | ecosystem: Environmental > Terrestrial > Soil > Palsa > Peat permafrost | place: Sweden: Abisko... | reverse complement strand
AAGGTCGGCACCAGCCAAAGGTTTTGAACGATCCAGGTCATTGAGTCTCAGCGAGCGATAAGCGTAACAGTTGAAGTACCACGATTGCCTGCAACGACGGAATAACTCCGATTCAGGCATTGCATAAAAACTCCGGTCCTTACTTTCACTTACATCAACCATTGAGCGAGTTTATTTGGTCTAAGTCCGTGGTCTTAGAATGCCGGTAAGCAGCAAGGATGATAGCCAATCCAACCGCTGCTTCCGCGGCGGCTACGCCGATGGAAAAGATTGCGAACATGATCCCGGTTAATGCCGCGGGGGTAGAGCTATAGCGCCAGAATGCGATGAAGTTCAGGTTGGCTGCGTTGAGCATCAGTTCGATCCCAATGAGCACGAGAATTGCGTTGCGCCGCGTCAATGCGCCAGCGAGGCCAATCGAAAAGAGGAGCGAGGACAAGAGAAGATAATCTTGCAGCGAGCTCAATTTGTCTCCTCTTTGCGGTCCATTGCGATGACCACCGAGCCGATGAGCGCGCCGGTCAAAAGCAGGCCCATGACCTCCAACGGCAAGACAAACCTATGCATGAGAGCATCGCCAATTTGCTGAACACCGATATCCGGTTGCGGCGGCACTGCTTGTGCCGATGGCGCGCTAAGGAAAATCGCCCACGCCAGAACCGCAAAGACGGCGGCGGCGACTACGCTGCCCAATCCCCAGTGGGGAGAGAAGGAGGCTGATTCCATCTGTCTGGGGCTGTGAGTCATCATGATGGCGAACGCGGCAAGGATCGCCACTGCGCCAACGTAAACAAGAATCTGTGTAAACCCCACAAACTGCGCGTCCAGTTGCAGATATAGCGCGGCCACGCCGGCCAATCCCAATGTCAAGGCCAATACGCAATGTACTGCGTTGCGTAGAGCCATCGCCGCCGCCGTTCCGGCGATCGCGAGCGTGGCAACAACAAGAAACGATAATGTCATCTCGAATTGAACCTTGCTCTCTGCAGCATTCCATATTCTCCAAGTGGGATTGACGCCAACCTACTGACTGCCTGCTTCTAAGTCGGGAAAGCTCGATCCCGATGAGTCTTGTTCGGTAGTTAGAGTCAAGGAAACTCCCCAAGCAGTTGATCGATGCCGCGCGAATGGCCAGGTCACTCAACAAACTGATAGCGTCGCACTTGAAACCTCTTTTTCCGAGCCAGCCCACGGCCTAACAGAATGCACGGAGCGACTACCATGACGGTGCATACCAGCCATCGGGAGAGCCCCACAGGCATGAAATGCCACGTCCCGGCAGTGAGCATATTGAGCAGCGCCATCGGGAGCATGAATTTCCATGCCAGGTTCATCAGCTGATCCATGCGCAATCGCGGAAGAGTTCCGCGTATCCAGATGAATCCCACACTCAGAGCGACCAGTTTTGCAAAAAACCAGAAGTACGACGGTATCCAGGTCAGAAAAGAAAACGGTGCGGCCCATCCACCTAGAAATAATGTGATTGCCATTCCGCTGGTTGCAAACATGCCGAGATATTCTCCCAGGAAAAAGAGCGCAAACTTGAAACCCGAGTATTCAATATAATAGCCCGCGATGATTTCAGATTCCCCTTCAGGCAAATCGAATGGCGAACGGTTGGATTCAGCCGTCGCCGCAATCATGAATAGTACGAATCCGGCGAATCCCCAGGGCGTAAATACGAACCAGTGCGGCCATATTCCCGTGTAACCAGTCTGCATATTTACAATTGTCACGGTTGAAAGTGAGCCGGCCTCCATGATGACAACGATGGACGCCAGAACCAGCGGTACCTCATAGCTGATCATTTGCGCAATGGCGCGCATCGCGCCCAGTAGGGAGTACTTGCTTCGGCTGGACCATCCGGCCATAAACACCGCCAGCTCCACGAGCGAGCCGACCGCAAAAAAAAACAAGACTCCGGCGTTCAGATTGACGATCACCATGTTGCGCCCCATGGGCAGAACCGCGTAGGCCAAAAACGACGCCAACACCAGCAACAGTGGCGCTAGAAGATGCACAACGTGGTCGGCAGTATCGGGAACGATATCTTCCTTGGTGAGCGATTTCACCCCGTCCGCTATGGGCTGGAAAAAGCCGAAAGGACCGGTGCGGTTTGGACCGTAACGGTTCTGAATTCTGCCCAGCCCTTTGCGCTCCAAAACAGTGGTAATCGCGAACAACAGAGGGAACGCGACAAGCACCGGTACAACCGACAGTACCGCCGACAACAGCGGCCGGACACTGACCGGTGCGTAGCCCAGCAGCCAGTGCTTTCCCAGCACGAATATCTGATCGACCACTCCACTCATCGGGGCTCACCGCCCGCCACTTGGGCCTCGGCCGCCAAGGCGAGTTTCGCGTGCAAAGCCGCTTTCGTCTTCGCCTCCAGCTTAGCCCGCTCCTCGGCGAAGTGCGCATCTACGGCGCCCGCCTCAGTGGGATGAATGGCGTTGTAATATTCGTTGGACTTCGACAGGCGCTGCTTATCGAATAGGAGGCCGCCGAAGCGGTCGTCTGTACTCAGCTCAAAGTCCACGTCCATCTTGATGGCATCGAACGGACAGACCTCCACGCAAATCTGACAGCTCATGCAGACAGAGATGTCGATATCGAAAACCGCGGGGTAAAATTGCGGTTTGCCCATCGCATCCGGCTTCTTGTCCTTGCTCTTTTCGATGAAGATGCACTTTGGCGGGCACTCCTTTTCGCAAATCTGGCACGAGACGCACCGCATCCCCTGCTGCCAGTCCGCGCCATCGTAGACCAGAAACGGAAAACTGCGCGCCGCCTCGATCTGCGGCAGGCGCTCCTCCGGAAACTGGACCGTGGTCAACCGGTCTTTGCCGATGTAGCTGCCCAGAAAATTCCGGGCCGTCTCCACCATTCCCTTCAAAATGCCGCTCCCAAGCACTTCTAATCCTCCCCCATATTCGACCCTATCGATCGACTTCGCCCAGCACAATGTCCACGCTCCCCAGAATTACGACGATGTCCGCCACGTTATGCCCCAGGCACAAATCTTCGAGCACCGTCAGGTTGATCAGGCTGGGCGGGCGTACACGATAGCGATATGGATTCGGCGAGCCATCGCTGATCAGATAGAAGCCAAGCTCGCCTTTGGGCGATTCAATCCTTCCGTATGCCTCGCCCGCCTTCGGGCGAAACCCGCGGATCCTCAGCTTCGGATCAACAATTGGGCCGGCCGGAATCGTCCGCATGGCCTGCTCCAGAATCTTCACCGACTCGCGCATCTCCAGCAAGCGGATCATATAGCGGTCGTACACGTCGCCGTGCTCGCCCAGAGGCACCCGGAACGCAAACCGTTCGTAGATGCCGTACTTGTCAACCTTGCGGATGTCGTAGTTCACTCCGCTTGCGCGCGCCATCGGCCCGCTGATGCCCGCACTGACGGCCAACCGTGCCGAGAGCACACCAACCCCCTGGGTGCGCTCCATCAAAATCTCGTTGCCGGTAAGCAATTGTTCATACTCATCTAGAAAACGGGGAAAGGCCGCGACCACCTTCTGCGCCTGCTCCAGCCAACCGGCGGGCATATCCGCGCGGCAGCCGCCAAAACGCATGTAGTTGCACATCATGCGGGCGCCAGTAAGCGACTCGAACAGGTCGAGGATACTTTCCCGCTCACGGAACGCATACATCAGAGGCGTGCCGCTTGCTCCCATGTCCTGCATCAAAAATCCGATAAGGCAAGCGTGATTCTGCAGCCGAGTCAACTCGCCGGTAATGATGCGCAGGTACTCGGCGCGTTCCGGCACCACGATCCCCGCCAGCTTTTCCACCGCGAGCGCGTAGCCCCAGTTATTCGTAATCGAACACATGTAGTCGAGTCGGTCGGTGTAGGGCATCGAACCGAGATAGGTCTCGCTCTCGGCGATCTTTTCGTGGTTGCGATGCAGGTACCCGAAGACCGGCTTCAGTTTGACCACCCGTTCGCCATCCAACGCGACATTCATGCGGAAGACGCCGTGCGTGGAGGGATGTTGCGGTCCCATCGAAACTTCGAGCAGCTGCCCTTCGCTGCCATTGGCGGCCGGTTCGAGCATGAGCTGGGCTGAGGGATAAGCGGCTGTGCTCATTGCCCTCCCATCTCGCTCAGGTGCTGCTTCGCTCGCCGCAGCACTTCGTCGTGCGCAGTCGGTTCATATTCGAAATCGTCCGGATCCACGTAATCTCTGCGCATGGGATGGTCCTCGAACTCGTCCCACATTAAGAGGCGCCGCAGATCGGGGTGCCCGTCGAAGATGACGCCGAAGAGATCGAATATCTCGCGCTCCTGAAACTCCGCGCTGCGCCAGATCGGCGTCAACGACGGAAGATGAACACCTGCCTCGCGGTCTCTTGTGCGCATGCGCAGCGTGATTGGACCGTGCCTCTTTTCCACCGAGAAGAGGTGATACACGACTTCGAGGTGTCCGGCGAATTGGGTCTTGTGAATCTCCTCGGCCTCTCGCTCCACCCCATCCACAATCTTCTTTACCTTCACCTTTTCCGATAGCTCTTTAGGCGGCCAGTCGATGCCCGTCACATTCGAGCAGTAGTCCAGGCGCAGATCGATCACATCCCGTAGAAACCCGGCCACGGCCACAGCGTGCTCCGCATCGATCAGCAGGGAATGCTGGCCCGACGGGCTGGCGTTCGCAACTATCTCCAGCTGGCAGCCGGGCACGCCGGCTTCGAGTTCGGATTTAATCGTTTCCAGATTCATCCGTACCTGCCTGCGAAATCTGCAGCAGCGGCACTTTCCATACCGATGGGTTCTGCGTGGGTTCCAAATCGTGCGCGCCAAACTGCGGTACGACAAACTCGCTCGGCTCGTCGGCATTCAAGTGACGCGGCCTGTCCGTCCCGGTCAACCGTTGTTCATCGATCTTCTTCTGCAACGCCATGAAGCCATCGATCAGGGCTTCGGGCCGCGGTGGGCAGCCAGGAATGTAAATATCGACGGGAATGTAGCGGTCAATCCCTTTCAAAACGTTGTAGCCCTGCTTGAAAGGGCCGCCGGAGATCGCGCAGGCGCCCATCGAGATCACATACTTCGGCTCCGCCATCTGGTTATAGAGCCGTACCACCTGCGGCGCCATTTTCTTGGTCACAGTACCGGCCACAATCATCAGGTCGGCTTGGCGCGGGCTAGGCCGGAAGACCTCCGCGCCAAATCTTGCCAGGTCGTAGCGCGCCATGGTCGTGGCGATCATCTCGATGGCGCAGCAGGCAAGGCCGAAGTTCAACGGCCACAGGGAACTCTTGCGGCCCCAGTTATAGAGATCCTGAAGGGTCGTGGTAAAGATCCCCTGCTTGCTCAACTCGGTCTTTAGTTTTTCATCCACCCCTTAAATCCTTCGGAGTCCAGTATCGAATCGGTTGATCTTGTCGGTGTAAAGCTCTGCTCTCTTCTTTCCGTGGCGGCGCTAGGTCCACACCAGTACATTCTTCTGATAGGCCCAGACAAGCCCTTCTACCAGCAACAGTAAAAAAGCCAGCATGGCGATGGATTCTCCTGCCTTGAAACCGGTAAATGCGACTGCAAACGGCAGCAGAAAGACCGCCTCTACGTCAAAAATCAGAAAAATGATTGCGTACAAGTAATAGCCTGGCTTGAACTGAATCCAGGCATCCCCTTCCGATTCCAGACCACACTCATAAATTGCGTTCTTGCTGATCCCACGCTTCTGCGGGGAGAACTTCTTTGCCCACAGCCACGCCAGCAGCAGCGGCAACACGGCAAAGGCAACGGCCGCGATCAGCAGCACAGTGATGGGCAGATAGGGACTGCTTGTCATAACTTCTTGCTCCAATTTATCAGATGCTCGATAGACTTGTGACCATGCTTGCCAATGGCGTCTCCCATCTGACAAGTATTGAAACCGATCTTGTCCGCTGGATGGAAGAGCACGAATACCAGTCTATCCACCAGATGCACGGCAGCCTCAGTCGCCGTGCCGTACCCGAACCCTCCCCTTTCGAGCGTGGCAACTACATCAAGACCCTGAGCAGCTTCAGTTTGCGCCGGACAGACAAAGAGGGTGCGGAATGACTGACGCGAGGGCGACGGAACTGCGATCGAAGACGCGGCGGAAGGGCGGCCCGGAGGGCGGCGTTCAGTAGCTGCCTTGCAGCCGCGCGCGCGCATGGCGCCGCAGCATGGTCCGGATCAGCGCGGCCATCAGGAAGCACAGGATAACGGCGATGATCACCATCAGCCAGGGAAACTCCTGGAAGAGGACGGTCAGGCGCAGCAGCGGCGAGATCTCACCGACGCGATAGACGTCGCTTCCAATCCGGTAGGAGGAGAACTGCGCGCCATCAAGCACGCTCACCGACTGCGCAATGGCTGGCGACTGCGAGGTCTTCAGGAAGGCCGAGAGGAAGCTTGGGATCGCCGCCTGGTCGCGCAACACAATGACCACCACGGAGCGCTTCGAGCCGCGCGGCCACTCGATGCCCTCTATCAGCGCATCGGGCAGACCGCCCGCCGTCCAAAGCTGCCCCGGCTGCATACGATCCCGGCCGCGCACGCGCCACCAGGCGTCTTCAGCCCGGCGGAAGAAGCCCTGCGTGTCCCGGATGTGCAGACCGCTCTCTTCCACCCCGACCGGCAGCGAGGCGTCCAGCGTCGTCAGTGCCGGCTGGTCCTGGACGGTGCCCATCACCAGGTAGTCTTTGCCACCCTCGCCGGTCATACCCGCCGCATTGGTCACGCTCAGGTTCAGCACCGGATATCCCGTCTGTGCGCCGAAGTGGCCCATCATGGTGAGGAACATCTCAAGCTCGCCGCTGGAGGGCTGGTCCGGAAGCACGACCGACGTGTCGGCAAGGTCCGCCCGGCGTGTGAATGGGTACCCCGCGTTGGCGAACAACTCCAGGTTGGGCAGCATAGTCCAGTGCGGAATGTCTGTGATGTCGAGGTACGAGTCCTTGAGGATTGCACCCTGCAGGTTGAGCGGCGCCGTGTCCTCGCAGTTCCGCTGCTTCGCGACCCGGAAGTCGAACTTCAGCATCATCAAGTTCGAGAACGGCCGGAGGTCGACCACCGGCACCGGCAGTGGCACCACTGCATCGAGCACCGTCGACGCCTGGTCCGTGTGCGGCAGCGGAGTCGAGCCGACAAAGCCGGAGTTGAGGTACACCTGAAGCGAGCTCTGGCTGGCTAGCGGAATACCGTTGTAGCGGTAGCTCAGATGGAAAGCGAGGTTCTCGATCTGGTCGAAGTAGAGGTCCGGCGGGATGCGCATGTGGATGTCGTGCGGAACGGAGCCGTCCCCTTGCGCGTCAAGGGGAAGGTCACCGGGCAGGTCGCCCGTCTGGTCACCTGGCGGCCTACCGGGCTGGTCGCCGGATTGGGCTATCTGCCCGAAGTTCGCGGCCTTGTCGCGATCCGTGCTGAGCCAGCGCGGGGCGTCATCCGGCTTGCGCGGGCCCGGCAAGGTCAGGTTCGGGATCCGCACCTGGTCGCCCTGGAAGAGGTTACGCTCGAGCGCCAGCGCCAGGACCGCCGTCAACAGGTCGTCCCCACTCTCGCCCGTCACTAGCAGAACCTTTGCGTCCGGGTCGGCTGGATTGGTGCGCATGGCGATGGTTGGGCCCGAGGCTGCAGGGAAGTCCAGCGAAGCCGGAATCTCGCGCGGGTTCTCGGCGATCACGATCGCGTTGCCGGTGGGGATGACGCCAAACGACACCGGGAACCGTACCGGGCGCTCGTCGGCCAGAATGCCGAACCAAGACGCGATGATCCCGGCGGCGCGCATCGCCTTCGGCGTGGGGTGGCTGAGAAAGACGATGGGCACCACCGGATGCAAATCCACAGCCGCGTCGTAGAACGGCAGCGGAAGCAGATTGAGGTCGTTCTTGAGCGGCAACAGCGAGCCCGCCAGTTCCAGGGTCGAACTGGAATCGATGTGGGTCCACAAAGTCGAGTTCGACGAGTCTTCGCACTCAAGCGTGTAATGTCCGATGAACTCGAAAGTCAGCTGGTTCGAGCGCAGCAGCCGATCGGCGGGCAGGGTCAGCGTGGCTTCGAGCAGCGAGCTCTGCTCGCCTGCGCGGGCGGTGTCCAGCGAGTTCCGCTCGCCCGCGCGGGCGGTGTCGAGCGGATTGGCCGCGGCCTTCTGCACCGCCGTCAGCCCTTTCTGCTGGACAGTATCGTTCGACGCCGCGACGACTGGAAGCGTCGCGACCAGCGTCCCGTTGAGGCTCACATTCAGGTGGCTGATCCCCGCCAGAAGCCCGGGTGAGAATTGATACCTGATCTTCATCGTGGCGGTCCTCACAAGCTCGTCCAGAGGCAGGGAAAAATAGACGGGGCGATACGCATCGACACCGCGTAGAACGATCGCATTGGGCGCCCCCAGATCGGCCAGCGTGAAGACGTGTTCGAAGGATGCCGCAGCTGCGGGCTGCACGTAGATACCGGCCGCAGCCGCGGCAGCCGTCGAGTTGACGGACAACCTCGGCCTGACGCCAGGCAAGCTGCCCGCCGGCGTTGCCGGTGCGGCTTGCGCTGCTGGCGCATGTCGCGGCGAAGCGCCGACAAGTACGGCAAGCATGACGATGGGAACGACGTTCGCCGCCAGCCTGCCCTTCGGCGAACTCTTCTTGGCGCCCATCAAACGCCTGATCGTCTGCGAGAGACCGCGCAGCGACAGACTCAGAATGCGGCCCATGCTGTGCAGCGGCCGGTCGGCCTCGCGCGCCTCGCCCCAGCCCAGCCAGGTGTCGGCGCGCGAGTAGAGGATCATGGTTAGAGCCTCCGCCTGCTGCAAGCTCAGCGGATCGAACTGCGCGCGCAGGAGGGTGCCTTCGATGCCGATGACGGTGGCGGGCAGCGTGGCTAGCCCAGCGAGCACCGGGAAGACGAGCTTGATCGGATCCCCTACCTGAGCCTCCACCGTGTAGTCCGTCCTGGTGCGCACGCCGCCGCTCGAAATATCCAAGGTGAAGCCCTGGACAATCGAGCCGTCGGACAGGATTACCTCCGACGGTACCGCCTTGGACACGCGCACCGTCTGTCGCCGCTGCTGGCTTTCCCACGCAACCGCGATGGCCACACCCAGGATGGCGACGTTGAACAGCGTCCACAGCACGTTCATCCAGATAGTCCCGGGATGGCCGCCATCGTAGAGGCTCGCCGGCCAGTTGACAAAGGACAGCCACCCCGGCACATCCAAGGTGGGCGAGTGAAAGAACCTGGGAATGGCACAGAACAGTCCGAAGCCATTAAACGCCAGCAGCAGCAGGAACGGCCGCGCGATGCGCGCATCGAAGAAGTCCTTGTTGACCACGCCGCCCTTCGCGGTCACGGCGAACCTGCCCAGCCTGGGGCTGACCAGCGCGAGAAGCGTAGGCAGAAAGATGTACGGCGCAAGCACGGTTTCGTAGATCTCGTTCCAGAACGAGTGCCGGTGCTGGCCCTGAATGCGTGAGTTGGTCAGGTTCGAAAGCACCAGGTGCGGCGCCGCATACGCCAGGATCGCCGCCCAGTAGCCCGGGATGACGACATGTCCGAAGATGAGATAGATCAGCGGCGCGGTCAGGAAGATGAGCCGCGGCAATGCATACAGGAAGTGGGTCATCGCGTTGAAGTAACACAGCCTCTGCGCCGGCTTCAGCCCCGGGGCAAACAGCGGGTTTTCGATGCGCAGGATTTGCACCATGCCGCGCGCCCAGCGGATGCGTTGCTTCACATGCCCGCTCAACCGTTCGGTGGCCAGCCCGGCCGCCTGCGGGATGTTGATGTAGGCCGTGTTCCAGCCGTTCATCTGCATGCGCAGCGAGGTGTGCGCGTCCTCGGTCACGGTCTCGACCGCAATGCCGCCGATCTGGTCGAGCGCTCTCCGGCGGATCAGCGCGCAGGAGCCGCAGAAGATGGTCGCATTCCAAAAGTCATTGCCGTCCTGCACGACGCCGTAAAACAGTTCGTTCTCGTTGGGAACGATGCGGAACTGGTTGAGGTTCCGCTCGAACGGGTCGGGCGAATAGAAGTGGTGCGGGGTCTGCAGCATGGCTAGCTTGGGGTCGCGCAGAAACCAGCCCAGCGTTACCTGGAGGAAGCTGCGGGTCGGCACGTGGTCGGAATCGAAGACCGCGACAAACGGAGAGTCCAGGCAGTCGAGCGCATGGTTGATGTTGCCGGCCTTGGCATGCCTGTTGTTGTCCCGGGTCATGTACCCGATGCCCGCCTCTCTAGCAAAGGCGCGGAACTCATCGCGCTTGCCGTCGTCGAGCAGGTAGACGTTGAGCTTGTCCGCCGGCCAGTCGATGTTCATCGCGGCCAGCGCGGTAAAGCGCACCACGCTCAGCGGCTCGTTGTAGGTTGGAATCAGCAGGTCCACCGCGGGCCAGTCTTCGGGGTCCTCCGGCAGCGGCACAGGCGCACGCCGCAGCGGCCACAGCATCTGCAGATAGCCCAGAACGAGCACCGCGAACGCATAGCACTCGGCGAGCAGAAGAAGCCCGATGAAGAACAAGTCGAGGGTGGTCCAGTGGGCGCCCGGATCGCGAAAAAACCGGATCACGGAAGAGACGCGCCAGAAGCCGTAACGGAACGTCGAGTAGACGCTCAGCAGCATGAGCGTCAGGGTCACCAGGTAGGAACTCGAACCTCGATCAATCCAGACGGCGATCAAGAGTGTCAGAAGCGCCAGGATGGATTGCTGCTGCCAGGTGAGATAGAGCACCCCAGTGGAGCAGAGGAACAGCATTCCGCCGGTGAGAATCGAGAACTGCAACGCCCGCACCAGAACGCTGTCGCCCGCTTCGAACTCTCGCCACAAGAGCGACCGCGTCATGACTCAGTCCATCGTTTGGTCCATCGCTCCGTCCATGGCTCGGTGCGGAGTCCTGCCGCGGCGGGCGGAGAGACGCTCCGCAGCCATGATGCTACTTCGAGATAATCCTGGGTTACCGGCGCATCCGGCGCATAGTCCACCACCGTCGTGCCCTCGGCCAACGCCTCGCTCACGACCGGCGAGCGGCGAATTGCAACTTGCAGAAGGCGATCTCCAAGCTGGCGGCGAAAGACCTCGCGAACGTCCAGGTGAAGCGGAAGCGAGGCATCGAACTGGTTCAGCACGTAAAACGGCAGCACCGACCGGCCGTCGGAGTCGGCCATGCTCTGGAACATCCTCTCCACCGCCTGCAGCCCGATGATCGAGTTCATGTCCCCGCCAATCGGGACAAGCACGGTTGGATGCAGATTCGCAATCCGCCGGATCAGCCAGTTCGCGCCCGAAGAAACATCGAGCACCACGCGGTGGTGGCCATCGCCGCTCTGCAGGATATCTCCGGTCAGCCTCTCCCGGCGCCGCTCGTCCTCGGTGTTGTCTGCAAAGTCGTAGCTGAGCAGCGAGATCGGCGCGCCGGTGCCGCCCCCGGGTGGAGAGAATGCGCGTACCACTCCGGGACGGAGTTCGCGCGCCCCAAAGTAAAACGGAAGCAGGCCGTACGAGGTGGTGTCGGTCAGCAGCACTCTTTCTCCCTGCACGGACAGGGCGCGCCCCAGCGTCGCCGCCAGGCTAGTCTTGCCCACTCCTCCGGCAAGCGAAAACACCGCAACCAGGGGCGCCCGCCCATCGATTCGCCGGACTGGTTGCATCGCGGGGAGTTCCGGCCCAGCGTGTTCGAAAATCCCGTTGAGCCCAAACCACCGCGCCGCGACGCGCTCCCGCGAGTCCTGCAGCGTGTCCCCGGCATAGGATGGCGGGACCGCCCGCAACACCCGCGTCCGCGGCGGGGTTTCGGAGGCATAGAGCCATGCCGGTCCCGTCCGCTCCTCTTCAAGGCTCGATGGCTCCAATTCTTGTGAGATCACGCACCTAGGAACCCCGCTGGTCCCGACGAGGCCCGGCTCTGGATCGAGCTTGAACTCAGAATCGGAAGTGGAAGTGGAATTGAACTCCGGCTCCGATCCTGTTCTGGCGCCGCTCGCGTGAGGAGCAGATCGCCGCGCTGGCGCATCGAATATCGCCGATTGCGACACGGAATGCGGCTCGGAAAGCAATTGCGATTCCGAATTTGAATTTGAATCCGATGAGAGCCGATCTATATGCCAGCCCCCCGGAGTGTCGTCCGGACGGTAGCCACGCGGGCGTCGCAACTGTGCCGCCTCCCGCAATCGGATCAACGTCGAAGAGGATGTCTGCGTTGCCTCTTCCGATCCGCCGGTCTCGCCCGCCACACCTCGCAGGCCCGACTGCTGGAGCCGCTGCGAGCTGCGCGAACAGTCCCCACTGCACTCGTCCAGCTCTGCACTCGATGCCATATTCGGATCGCCCATCGAACTGCGTGGCTGAGCCGCTGGCTGAGGGTCCCGCCGTTGCCGCCTCCGCACTTCGGATTCCGCGTAGCTCGACGCCTGGCGATTGGCTGACGCGTGGGCCTCGGCGATCTCGTGTTGCTCGCGCGCGGCGGCGGCGGCGGCATGGGATGCGGCCTCTGCCCTGCGCCCCGCTTCCACCCGTTCGGCGAGCGCCTTTCGCGCGGCCGCCTCCGCGCTCCACAGCGACTCAATCCTCAGCTTCTGGCTGTCGCCCGTGTTCTCCAGGCGGGCCGCATCCTCGGCCACCAATGCCGCCAATGCCGCCCTCTCCGCGGCGGCCGCGGAAGCCTCAGCATGCGCCTGGGCATGCAACTCACGCTCCCGCAGCGTCTGGGCCGCGCGATAGCGGACTTGCGCGCGATACTCCCGGCGCGAGGCCGAGAAATCCCGATACTTGGCCCCCTGGAGTTTCGCCCAGGAGTAGAGGACGGCCACATCCTCGGGCGGGCCCGCTAACGGCTGTTCGTCGCCTGTTTTCGTGCCGCGTGCGCCCATTTCTACTCCGTAAAGCCATCTCCCGTGCCGCGATCTCCGCCGCCTGTCGTACTGGCTTCCATCCATTGCACTTATGCGCGGTCTTTAATGACAATGATTCTGAGGGTACTTTGGCCCTTGACCCAAGTCAATGAGTCTCCGGTGCGACTTAAGTGTCACTACCTAAGTCACTTTGCCAAAGTTACTTCGCGGGTTACTTCTAG
>Ga0302325_10022935_pt1 | contig 13036 bp, 10 predicted proteins | sample Palsa_T0_2_FD_201948 | JGI IMG/M metagenome (GOLD analysis project Ga0302325, IMG submission 201948) | Peat permafrost microbial communities from Stordalen Mire near Abisko, Sweden - Palsa_T0_2 | ecosystem: Environmental > Terrestrial > Soil > Palsa > Peat permafrost | place: Sweden: Abisko... | reverse complement strand
TCTCCTTGGCCTTGTCCGGTTGACACGGGCTGCGTCTACCGGTGGGTTCGAGTTTGGCTGGGGACCCGGATTGCGTCCGCATCGCGGCGAGGTGCAAGGGCGATTCGGCGGCAATTTTGTGAAGACTGAGCGCGTCCCTGGGGTAGAACTGGTCAGTTCGCGATGGCCAAGTCTAAGGATTGCGCCATCTCTTGTCCCTTCCAGCGTATCCGCTCGGGAGGGTTTGGAGCAATGTCTACGGCTATCGGCAGCGCAGCAAACGCCATTTTCACCCGGCGCATGCAGAAGCAGGCGAACCCTTTGCTAAAGTGATGGAATCGGGCGAGATTGTACGCTCAACAGGGTGGAGTGGGATGAATTCTAAGCCGGATGTTGCGATGTTGACGCCGTTTCAGTTGGAACCCAAGTTTGTGGAGCGGATTTGGGGGACGCCCGATTTGCGGCCCTGGTACGATTTTGTGTCGTCCGGCGAGGCTGGGCACAATCCTGTCGGCGAGGTCTGGCTGACGGGGGATGAGTGCAAGGTTCTGACCGGAAGTCTGGCTGGACGGACGCTGGGCGAGGTCTTTGTCGAACACGCGGCCGCGATGATGGGAAGCCGGGCGGCGGATCGGATGCAAGGGCAGTCGCCGCTGCTTCTGAAGGTGATTTTTGCGCAGGAAAAGCTGAGCGTGCAGGTGCATCCGGACGATAAGCTGGCGCAGAAATATGGCCAGCCGAGGGGAAAGACTGAGTGCTGGTACGCGTTGGCAGCGGAGCCGGGCGCGGAAGTTGCGGCCGGGCTGCGGCCAGGCGTGACGCTGGAGCAGGTGGAGCAAGGCGTTGCCGATGGCACGCTCGAAGAGAGCCTGGAGGTGTTGCCTGTCGCGGCCGGGGACTTGGTTTATGTCGATGCCGGAACGGTCCATGCGATCTGGCCCGGCTCGGTGCTGCTGGAGACGCAGCAGAACTGCGACATTACCTATCGCTTGTACGACTATGGGCGTCCGAGGGAACTGCATGTGGCCAAGGCGCTGGAGGCGATCCGGCTGAAGACTGCCGCGGGAAAGATTGCGCCGGTGAAGCTGGCCGACCGGACTGTGCTGGTGGATCGGGAGTACTTCCGCGTAGAGAAGATCGCGATCGAGGGATCTCGAACCGGCGTCTCCATGGTTGGAAAGGACGAGTTTACGGGTGAAGGGGATTCCGGGCTGGCATATCTCTTTGCGGCCGCCGGTTCGGGACGAATCACGGCCTTGGATCTTGCGGGATTTGAGCCGGTTCCCTTGTCCAGCCGGGGAGTAGTGGCGGTTCCGGCCGCGTCTCCGGAGTGGCAGATCGAGGATTGCGGAGGGCTGGAACTGATCCGGATTACACCGCGCTTTCCCGCCGGAGAGCCAGCGTGACGAGCCTGAACTGGCGAGAGTCGGTGGTCAAGTACATTCGAGCCGAGGCAGCGCCCGAGGACAAGTTTGGCCATATGCCACGGCTTTACGCCCTGGCCAGCCGGATCGCCGAGGGCGAAAACTGCGACGACGATGTGCTCTTCGCAGCCGCCTGGATGCATGACCTGGGAGTTTTTCTGGGCCACCGGCCAGCAGATCCGGCGGAACTGACGGCATGGGACCATGTGCCGTACACCGTCGCCCGCAGCAGGGTATTGCTTACGGAGTGGGGCTTTCCGGAGTCGAAGCTGGAGGCAGTAGCGGAGGCCATTCGCACCCACCAGCCCAAAGACGACGCGGTTCTGCCGGAGGCCGTGGTTTTACGCGACGCGGATATTCTGGAGCAACTGGGAGCGGTGGGCGCTCTGAGGGCGTTGGTGAAGGTGGGACGGGATACACGGTTTCCGACCTACTCGTGCGTGGTTCCGGTTCTGGAGCGTGCGGTGCATGAGTTGCCTGGGAAGCTTCGTCTGGCACAAGCAAGGGAGCTGGCGGCGGACCGTGTGAAGATTCTTAAAGAGCTCTTGGCAGCGATTCACGAGGAGGCAGGGAAACTTTTGTACTGAGGAGCAAACAGGTTACTATCGAGTACGAACGTGTTAGAGGCTTCATTTTCCCAAAGTGGGAATCAAAATTAAAAACCTTCACAGATTTGTGTGCATTTTTGCCTTGATTTGTGGTGTAGCTCTTTTCGCTGCAAGTCTTTGCAATTTCTTTGCATTGGATTCCGCGGGGCCCGTTGTACACTTGAACCAAGATCGGCCTCGGGGGAGGAGGTCTGCAATCACAAGGAGAAATCGAATGCGATCGAAGCTTGTCCTGGCAGCACTGATTACCCTCTCAACCTTGCCTGTCTTTGCGCAAGTCGCGCCTGCGGTCAAGATCGGTGGCCTTCCGCTTGGAGTCGGAGGCGGTCTTTCCGATTACAGCATCGACTACGGATCGGGTCGCCGGATGATCGGTATTTCGGCCTGGGCCGACTACAACCTTTTTCATGGATTGGGTATCGAAGCTGAAGGAACATCCATTTTTGCCGACAAGCCAGACGCCCTGACAAGGATGCGGCAGAACTCCATCAAGGGTGGCGCGATTTACAAGGCGCGATCGTTTTTTGGAATTCGTCCGTACGCCAAGGGACTTGTGGGTCTGGCAAAGATGGACTTTCCATCGCGCAATCCCTTCTATACGTCCGACACCTTCACGATGTACGCAGTAGGTGGCGGTGCTGAGTACAGGGTGTGGAAGAACCTGTATGCACGAGCGGACTACGAGTATGAGTTCTGGCCGAACGTTTTCGGTCCCCACACGCTAGATCCGAACGGGTATACGTTTGGCGCGACGTATTACCTGCGCGGCGTTCATCGTCACTACTAAGCGGCTTCACCAAGCCGCCCATTGCAGTCGGATGAGTTATTCCCGCGCAGGGATTTTCTGGGTTTACGAAAAAGTTCGGGGATAAACGGTTACGTTCCTCTGTATTTTGCTCTTGATATATTAGGAGAGTGAGGCGCCAGGATCGTATTCAAGATTCAACTCCCCGAGTTTCGTAACAAATCCTCGCAATGGGTGGTGTTTTAGGTTGGAAGCAATCCTACATTTCTTGGCACTTATTACCGGGAAAGGACTTGTTTAGCCTATGCACATTCGTGGCGCACGCGCACTGGTTTGCGGAGCCGGCGGCTTTATCGGCGGCCATCTTGTAAACAAACTCTTCGAGGAGGGCGCGGCGAGTGTTCGTGCTGTGGATGTAAAGCCGCGGGACGAGTGGTATCAGCGGAATGCAGCCGCGGAAAACCTTGTTCTGGACTTGCAGGAGAAGGAAGCCTGCCTGCAGGCCTCGGAGGGCATCGACGCCGTCTTCCAGTTGGCGGCGGATATGGGAGGCATGGGCTTTATTGAAAACAACAAAGCCTTGTGCATGTTAAGCGTGCTGATCAACACGCATATGCTGCTGGCCGCTCGGGAGCAGGGCGTGAAGCGTCTTTTCTACTCTTCCTCTGCCTGCGTCTACAACGGTGAAAAGCAGACCAATCCCGATGTGGTGGCGTTGAGAGAGGAGGACGCGTACCCGGCATTGCCGGAAGACGGGTACGGGTGGGAAAAGCTCTTCAGTGAGCGCATGTGCCGGCATTTTCTTGAAGATTACGGCCTGGAGACGCGCGTCGCGCGCTTCCACAACGTATATGGGCCGCATGGAACCTGGACCGGCGGCCGCGAGAAGGCTCCGGCGGCGGTTTGCCGCAAGGTTCTGGAAGCGAGGATCTCGGGCAAGCACGAAATCGAGATTTGGGGCGATGGACATCAAACTCGCAGCTTCATGTATGTCAACGACTGCACCAAAGGTATCGTCGATATCTATCACAGCGACATTGTGGAGCCTATCAATCTCGGTTCCAGCGAATTGGTGACTATTAACCAACTCGTGGATGTGGCCGAGGAACTTGCCGGAGTGAAGCTGAAACGCCACTACAACCTGAGCGCTCCCAAGGGTGTGAATGGGCGTAATAGCGACAATACAAAGATTCAACAGTATCTGGGCTGGGAGCCCAACATTAAACTCCGAGACGGGCTGGCACGAACCATGGCCTGGATTGAACAGCAAATGCTTACCAGCGTGAGTAGTACTACTACCAGGTAGGAGTCTTGCATGAGTTCAACGCGGCGGTTCCAGCAGATTCTGGGAGTGCGGTTCTTTGTCGGGGATGCCCAGGGCGCTATCGATGAGGTGTCGCAAAATGGCGGGCTTGTGGTTGTGCCTGCGGCTCCTGCGCTGAAGAATCTGGCGGTGGATAAAGGCTATCGGGAAGCGCTTTTAGGAGCGGACTTTGCCATCGCCGATAGCGCGTTCATGGTTCTGCTGTGGAATTTAATCGATAGCAACCGGATTCCCAAGCTCTCTGGCCTCAAGTATATGCGGGCGCTGATCGATGAGCCGGAATTCAAGAAGGTGGGCAGTACCTTCTGGGTGATGCCGACGGCTGCCAGTGCGCAGCGCAACTTGCGCTGGCTGCGCGGGAACGGCGTGAGCGTAGCCAATGAAGATGTGTATCTCGCGCCGCTCTATGGGCCGACCATCTCCGACGAAGAACTGCTGGAGCGGATTGAGGAGCAACGGCCAAAGCATATAGTGCTGGGGGTCGGTGGCGGTACCCAGGAGCGGCTCGGCCTGTATCTAAAGCAGAATCTGAGCTATCGTCCGGCGATTCATTGCATCGGCGCGGCAATCGGCTTCCTGAGCGGAGATCAGGTGTATATTCCGGCCTGGGCGGACACACTTGGATTAGGCTGGCTGTGCCGCACGATCTCCGATCCCAAGCGTTTTGTCCCGCGCTACTGGGATGCGCGGCATCTGGCTCCGCTGTTGTTGAAGTATCGCGACCGTCTGCCGGTCACGAGCGTTTAAGCAGGCCCGTATTTTCCGCGGAACTATTTGAGTTGGGTTGGGTCTAATGGACTGATGGCCGGGGTTCTTAGCCGTAAAGCTCGTGGAACGGAGATCTTCCCGGCAGGAACGGAAGCGGAGAACAGGATAACAACCATGACTAAACTGACTTTTCGAAATATTTGGCCTGCGGTTCTGGTGGTCGGCAGCTTGGGAATGTCGGCGAGTCTGACCGGTACGATTGCGATGGCGCAGGATACGGCGCCTGCTCCTCAAGATGCGGCGGGACAGCGCACCGACGGACAGATCGAGATGGATGTGGTGCGCGCGCTGGATGCAGCACCCTCGCTGAAAAATGACTGGATTACCGCCGCTACCGTGCAGGGCCAGGTAACTCTCTCTGGAACCTCGGCGAGCGCGGACAACCGGCATGTAGCGGAGATGATCGCCGGCAAGGTTCCGGGCGTCTCCAATGTGGTCAACAACCTCAAGGTTGGCGACCCGCAGACGGCCCAGGATGCTCAGGGTCAGCCGCAGGATCAGGCCGACTATGCGGACCAGGGACAGCCGGCTCCTCAGCAGCAATATCCTCAGCAGCAATATCCTCAACAGCAGTATCCGCCTGCCAATTCGCAGCCGGGTTACCCTCCTGCTTACCAGCCTGGCTACCCGCCAGCGCCGCAGGGCAACTACAATCCAGCGCCTCAGCAGCCCCAGGTTGCGCAGGCGCCGGAGCCGCCTCATGCTCCTGTGACTTTGGCGCAGGGTACGCTGCTGAAGCTTCGCACCAGTGAACCGTTGAGCAGCAAGAAAGCCAAGGATGGCACTCCAATTGAATTCACCGTGGTTCGCGATGTCTACGCGGCGGGAGTGTTGGCGATTCCTCGCGGCGCCACCATTCATGGAGAAGTGCTAGACGTAAAGAAAGCCGGCGCTCTGGGCGGCAGCCCGGAACTGGCGCTGAAGCTGGATTCTCTGGATCTGGGCGGCCAGAACTATGCGCTGGCTTCGGACCCGTTTAGTGTCAAGGGGCCGAACAAGGCTGGACGGACTGCAGGGAACGCCTTTGGCGGTGCGATTCTCGGCGCAATCATTGGCGGCGCAGTCGGCGGCGGCGGCGGTGCGGCGATCGGCGCCGGGGCTGGCGCAGTCGGCGGCACGGCGGCCTCGGCGGCTACGCCTGGACCGCAGGTCTGGATTCCGGCGGAAGCGCTGATGGACTTCCACCTGAATGCTCCCGTGACGGTACAGCCGGTAAGCTCGCAAGAGGCGCAGCGGCTGGCTGCCAATGCTCCTCCGCCGTCGCAGCGGCCCACGCTCTATCGCCGCGGTTACTACCCTTACGGGTACTATCCTCCGCCTCCTCCGCCTCCGGGATACTACTATCGTCCCTACTAAGCGGAATGTAAGTGAGTGGAGTTAGAAGTTACCGGCTTCGGGCTATGCCTGGAGCCGGTTTTCTTTTGCTTAAACGGTTCAAATCGCCGATGGTTCGCGAGATTTCTTCGCATTGGCACGCAATTCCTGACTTCATTTCGAAATACGATATTGATAGTTGTTCGATCTCTTGCTCATCCGATGGAATCTATCTTCGCTTATCCGGATGGTTATTGTTTGGATTGGATCGCGGCGCATTTTTCGGGCCGATTTTAGGCTTCCATGCGCGTTGACACGCACCGCTCGCCATGAAACGATGAGGGTGTGGTTCCGTCCGTTATGCCGGTGTGTCGAGGCTTTTTGGATGCGCGCAGGTATAAGCAACGCATGGAGTTGTTCTTCCGAAGTGGATCGGCATCGTATGCTGTCTGTTTGCCGATTGGGAGGAATGGCTCACGATCTTCTTCCCGTCGCCGCACGGCTCGCGAAGAGTGAGGATGGCTTGATTGAACTATGAGGTCCTTTCCTGCGACTCCGTCTGCTGGTCGCGTGCATTTCTCATTCGATCTTTTGAAGAACGGTTACTGAAGCTATTCTCCGAGGGCAAGCTCTTCGGCACGGTGCACACCTGCATCGGCCAGGAGTTTACGGGCGTGGCCGTGGCCAGCCAGCTTATCGATGGCGACCTGATGGTGAGCAACCATCGCTGCCATGGGCATTACCTGGCGCGCACCGGCGACGCCAATGGCCTGATGGCCGAGGTGATGGGGCGCACTTCGGGCATCTGCGGCGGACGCGGCGGCAGCCAGCACATCTGTGCGCATGGCGTGTACTCGAATGGCATTCAAGGCGGTATGACGCCGGTTTCGGCGGGCATGGCGCTGGCTCAGAAGCTGAACCGCAATCCAGAGAAGCCGGGCAACATTGTAGTCACCTTCATCGGCGACGGCACGCTGGGCGAAGGCACGCTCTACGAGACGCTGAACATCATCTCCAAGTGGGATCTGCCCATGATGATTGTGCTTGAAAACAATCTCTATGCGCAGAGCACTTCGCAGACGCTGACGCTGGCGGGCGATATTTGCGCGCGGGCCGAGGCGTTTGGAATCGCTTCCTATCATGGCAATACTGCCAATCCCAAGGCTCTGCAAGACCTGATGGGCGAGGCGGTCACGAAGGTGCGCGCCGAAAGTAGGCCGGCGTTCTTTCGCGTCGATACCTCGCGGCTCATGGCGCACTCCAAGGGCGACGACGACCGGCCCAAGGACGAACTGGCGCGCTACTGGGCGCAGGATCCGATTACGCGATTCAGCGAGCAGTTTCCCCAGCAGGCCGCGGCGCTCAAGCGCAACGCGGAAGCGAAGATCGATCATGCGGTGGAGCTGGCGACGCCTGCGCCTTACGCCGAGAATGGCGTCGATGAGGATCTCGATCTTTCAGCGCCGGTATGGCATAAGACGGCGATTGAGGGTAAAGAACGAGTTGTAACTCGCATTTACCAGGCGCTGAAACAACACATCTCCGAAGACAAGCGCGCATTTATCCTGGGCGAAGATATCGAAGGGCCATACGGCGGGGCGTTCAAGGTAACCAAGGATCTTAGCCAGACTTTTCCTGGCAGGGTGCGTAATACGCCGATCAGCGAGGCGGCCATTGTTGGCATCGGCAACGGGCTGGCGCTGGCTGGAATGCGCCCGGTATGCGAGATCATGTTCGGCGACTTTCTGACACTGGCAGCGGACCAGATCGTCAATCACGCTTCGAAGTTCAAGTGGATGTACAACGACCAGGTGACGGTGCCGACGATCATCCGGACGCCGATGGGCGGCAGGCGCGGCTATGGAGCAACGCACAGCCAATGCCTGGAGAAACACTTCCTCGGCTTGCCTGGAACTCGCGTTCTGGCGCTCAATCCGCGCTACGATCCGCACCTGGTATACGACCGATTATTTGCCACCATCGACCGTCCGACAATCGTGATCGAGAATAAGACGATGTATGGGGAGTATGTGAGCCACCAGACGATCGAAGGCTACTGGGCTGAGCACACGGACGAAGATTTTCCAACGACGCGGATTCGTTCGGCCGCGACGCCGGACGTTACGCTAGTCTGCTACGGAGGCACGTTGCACGAAGCTGAGAGAGCAGCTGACAAGCTCTTTGAAGAGCATGAGCTGGTGGCGGAGATCGTCTGTCCGATCCAGATTTATCCGCTGAATTACCGGCCGATTGTGGACTCGGTCAGGCGCTCAGGACGTCTGCTGGTGGTCGAAGAGGGCCAGGCTTTTTGCGGGTTTGGCGCGGAGGTGGTGGCGGCTGTGCATCAGGCCATTGCTGGGACTCCGCTGACTGCCAGGCGGCTGGGAGCCAAGCCGCATCCACTGGCCTCCAGCAAGCTTGCGGAGCAGGACAGTCTGCCCGGCGCGGATGCCATCGTATCTGGAGTGGTAGAAATGGTGACTCATGCCTGAGATTGTTTTTGTAACCATTCCGCAAGAGACGGTAAATGACGAGAGTGTGCGTATTCTAGCGTGGAAGGTGGCTTCGGGCTCGAAGGTCGAGAAAGATCAGCAGCTTTGCGAGGTTGAGACGAGCAAGGCGGTGATGGATATCGAAGCGCCTGAGGCCGGAGTGGTGATGTATTCGGCAAAGGCCGGCGAGGAAGTGCCGGTGGGCTCGGTGATCTGCGAAATTGTGCCTGAAGGGATGACGGTTACGGCGCAATCCGTGCCAGCCGCTGTGCAATCTCCAGCCGAAGTTACACAATTTACGTCCGGCGTTGTGCAAACGGGGGCTGTAAGAGTGGAGATTCCCTCCGACACCGCAGTTGAGCCGGAGATCGATGAGGCGGATTTGCCGCCCGCGCGGCTAACTCCTCTGGCGGCCAAGCTGGCGGCAGAGTTTGGTTTTGCCAAGGAGTCTTTCGCGCGCGGGTCGCTTGTGCGCCGGGATGACGTGTTGCGCCGGGCAGGGAAGCTGCCGTCGGCACCTGCTACGAAAGCTGCGGCTCCGAAACCTGCTGTGGCTGAGCCGGTTGAGAATGCTCCGGTGGCTGGAGTGGCAGTTACATGGACCGATCTGCCTCGGCGCAAGATATTCGAAGCCAAGGTGCTGGGGCAAGGTCAAGCGCGGACTGTGCAGAGCCAAGTGACTTCCTCGGTGCACGCGCCGAGGTTGCGGACAAGGCTGGAGCGGCTGGGACTGACTTCAGTTGGCCTTGGGGCGCTGGTGATCTTTGAGGCGGCGCGGCTGCTGCGCAAGTATCCCGAATTCAATGCGGTGCATGATCGCGGGCGGATCGGCTTATATGGCGACGTCAACATTGGCTGGGCGATAGATGGCGGCCAGGGACTGATGGTGCCTGTTGTTGCCAAGGCCGACGAGAAGACGCCGCAGGAGATTGTCGAGATCATGCAGCGGCATATCGATGGGTATGTCGAGGGCAAGCTGGGAACTGCGGATTTTCTGGGCGGTACATTTACCGTTTCCGATCTTTCCGGCGACGGGATCAGCCATTTTCATCCGCTGATCAGCCAGGGACAGGCGGCAATTTTGGGCGTAGGCGGCGAATTGGATGGGGCCGGGAACGAGACGCTCTACCTTACATTGGCCTTCGACCATCAACTGGCCGAGGGGCGCAAGGCGGCGCAGTTTGTTCGCGAGCTGGCGGGGAGGCTTGAGGCACATGGGGCGCTCGAACCTGCTCCAGTTCAGGAAGCGCCTGAAGGCGAACCCTATTGCGCACTTTGTCAGCGGGACGGCGCGGCGCTCAGGGCGATTCGTGGGATGCTGGTGAAGTCGGAGATTCCGGCGGGATATGTCTGCTCGGTTTGCCTGGCGGAGTTGTCATGAGCCTGAATCCAGAACAACTGCGCGATCTGATTGCCACGATGCTGAGGATTTCTCCAGCAGAGATCGCTGAGGGAACGTCCCTGGCGCCGCTCAATACTTCACTGGGCGCGGCAAAGGTGCGGCTGGGACTGAAGCGGCTGGGACTGGCCATGCCTGCCGGGACCTCTCCCGCAACCTTTGGCGGATTGCTGGCGGCGCTTTCGGGCGAAGATTCGTCTGTGGCTCCCAGGAAAGCGGAGCCGGTTTCTAAACCACTTCCTGTGAGTGGCAATGGCGGATTTGCGGGCTTGCAGGTTGGGCTGGATGTTGAAGACATTCGTTCGATGCCCGCTGCGTCGGATTATTGGGAGCATGAGTTTTATCGCGGCAGCTTCTCCAAATCCGAGATTGCCTATGCGGTGTTGCATCCCGAGCCGCGTACGCATTTTGCCGGTTTCTGGTGCGCCAAGGAGGCGCTGCGGAAGTGCGATCCGTTATTCGCCGGGGTTGCTCCGGAGCGGACGGCGGTAGCGCACGATGCAGATGGGCGGCCGTATCTAACGCTGGAGACCGAGGCAGGGCCGGAACGGCTGGCTCATGCGGTGAGCATCTCGCATACGGCGGAGGTGGCAACGGCGGTAGTGGTGTTGAATGCCGTAGCTGCGCCGGTTGTTGTGGCTGTACAGGAAGATTCTCGCGTATCGGCGCAGGCTGAAGCTCCGGTCACGCCCGCCCGGGAAGAGAAAAAATCGCGCGGGTTGGCAAAGCTGTTTGGGATATAGGCCGAATACGACTGTTTTATCGCATTTCTATTGAGCAAACTTGGGATTGACTGCAAAAGTGGCCTCGAACCGATTTGGTTCCAGGCCACTTTGCAACTCGGGTGACCCAATCAAAGGGTCTTCACGGTGTGATTCTGGATGTCAATCGAGAAGCTCTCGATCAACTTGGCTGGAGGTACCTTGTCTACTTGGTAGGGAGCGGAGAAATAGCTTCCAACGATGGTTGCCGCATCGATTTCCAGGCGCAGGAAACCAAAATTGTCCTGATCGTATTGTTCGAGGGTCAGCCCATTGTCAAGCGCGAGCGGCACGCCCGGATATTTGCCGTTAATCTTGTGAACTTTGCCCAGGTTTGTATAGCCGCCTGCGCCGGCTACCACATAGGGGATTTCTTTGTCCTGTGCCGCGAGGGTAAAGCGCTGGTAGTTGTGGACATGGCCCGACAGGATGAGGTGTGGATAGCGTCCGGTCGCCTCAAAGGCGGCGTTGAGGGTCTTGTCGGAGACCGAACTGCCCGAGTGTTCGGCGTCACCCGAGAAGGGTGGATGATGAACGGCGACAATGAGCGGTAGATCGGGGTTGGCCGCTACAAGTTCGCCATGGAACCAGGCGATCTGCGTGTCATCGAACCAAGCCTCGGTCTCCCCAACATTGGAGAAGAGCCCGATGATGGTGACGAAGGGCGTGGTGAAAGTCCAATAGACGTTGGGCAGATCCATCTGGGTTCGACCGGCGCCGGTCTTCAGGGAGCCGAGTTGGGTTGGGTCCTTGGACATAAAGTTCTGCACCCAGCCGTCGAGGGGATATTTAGTGGGATCGACAGGGCCGTCCTGGGGATCGTCGGGCTGGCAGTCGTGGTTACCGGGAATGGAGACGATGAAGGCAGGGTATTCCTTGTAGGTCTCGTAGAAGTTATCGCCGTATTTGTCGATATCGCCGGCGAAGTACACAACGTCGCCAAGGTGATAGAAAAAGGCCGGCTTCTGGTCGTCCTGTAGAGAGGTTGCGTCGGCGGTCATCAGGCCTGCGACGAAATCCTGCTGCCGCCCGCGATAGTCGCCGGTATCTCCGACAGTGTGAAAGACAAGCTTTCCGGAATTGTGAATCACGGCAAGGTCGTCCGCTGAGAGCAGTTGCGATAGGTCGAAGCGATAGGGCGCCGGTCCGTTTGGCGGCGGAAGCGGCTGGGGAGGATAACTCGGGAGCGGCGTCGACGTAGCCTGAGTTGCGAAGTGCTCCGGGTTCTGCTGGGTTGTCGGAAAGGAACGGTTTTGGCGTTCTTCTTTACCCTTGCCAGTATTGAAGGAGTTGGATGGGCTCATAGGGCCTCCTGGGCTGAGTTGGGTTGATGGCTTTGAGCGCGATGGCGTGCGCCGGTCGATGCATTGGCGAATTGCGCCTGGAGTGCGAGATTTCGAGCAATTGCACGGCGGACTTAGTCAAGCGTCTAAGATTAGCCTTCTGCACACAATCGTGTGTGACAGTGGATAAGCATTTCTGTGAATTCTGAGTTACATAACTGACGTTTAAATATATCTAGAGATAGCGAACATGAAAAGCGGGATGAGGGCTTTCTCATCCCGCCTGGTATTTCGGAGTTGACGCCGGTTTATGCGTGGACTGGTTCCGCGGCGTCGACCTTGACCGGGGTGAGCCAGCCGAAGCGGTCCGGCTTGAGGCCGTTGGCGATGCCGAAGAACTCGTCGGCGATCTGCTTGGTGATGGCGCCGGTGGAGCCGTCGCCGATGACGATGCGGTCGATGGAGCGGATGGGCGAGACTTCCGCAGCCGTGCCGGTAAAGAAGACTTCGTCGGCGATATAAAGCAGCTCGCGCGGGACGGATTGCTCGATGACCGGCAGGCCGAGATGGCGGGCGATGGTCAGCACCGAGTCGCGGGTGATGCCGGAGAGCGCCGAGTTGGCCAGCGGCGGGGTGTAGAGGACGCCGTTGCGGACCAGGAAGATGTTTTCGCCGGAGCCTTCGGAGACCAGGCCGTTGACGTCGAGCGCGATGCCCTCGGCGTAGCCGTTGATGTCGGCTTCCATCCGGATCAGCTGCGAGTTCATGTAGTTGGCGCCGGCCTTGGCCAGGGCGGGCATGGTGTTGGGCGCCAGGCGGTTCCAACTGCTGATGCAGACATCCGCGCCGCCGTGCCCCTCGACATACTTGCCCCAGGGAAAATTGGCGATGAAGACATCGATGGGCGAGCCCTTGGGGTTGACGCCGATTTCGCCGTAG
>Ga0302325_10022934_pt1 | contig 13036 bp, 10 predicted proteins | sample Palsa_T0_2_FD_201948 | JGI IMG/M metagenome (GOLD analysis project Ga0302325, IMG submission 201948) | Peat permafrost microbial communities from Stordalen Mire near Abisko, Sweden - Palsa_T0_2 | ecosystem: Environmental > Terrestrial > Soil > Palsa > Peat permafrost | place: Sweden: Abisko... | reverse complement strand
GTAGCGCAAGTGAGTTCTGGTGAAAGCAGGTTGTTCTTAAGCAGCGCTTGGAGGAGGATTCCCCCCATCTTGCCGGCGCCCAGGACCGCAACTCGCTTTTCCCGGAGTTCATATTCCATAGCTATTGCCTCTGCTGAAGCGGAACGATTCATGTCGCAATCGCTGCCAGTACTGAGATTTTACCGGATGTCTGGAAGGGAACGGAAATCGCATTGTTGGGTCCAGTCGGGAACCTTCACCGTCGTTGAAGTCTTTTATCTCTAGGCGCTCGTAGTCTTTCTACCTCTTGCACAGATTTGCGATGTCCGATAGCTTGCATCAGCGTACACGCGCGCTAGATACGGCGCTTGAGTCGTTTCGGTAGTCCCCCCCATTTGAGAGTTGTGGGCAAGTTTCTCAAGTGCTGTAGTTGTGATGCGGCAGCCATTTTCGTAGGACCAGTGTTCCCTGTGTTTGGTTGCGGTCAGCAATGTGACTGAAAGGGCGGAGCTGTGAGCACGATTAGCCAGTTTGTCGATCCCGTTTCATTGCCGGTTGCTCTGGCAGTGACGGATTCTGACGCGAGGTGGTACGCGATTCGCACGCGCTCGCGCCATGAAAAGGTCGCGGCGCGTGAACTGGACGCGCAGGGCATCCCGGTTTACCTGCCGCTGGTGGCTTCAGTGCGGCAGTGGAGCGATCGTCGCACAGAAGTCGAACTGCCGCTCTTTCCCGGGTATGCATTTGTGCGAGTATCTTATTTTTCCGGAGACCGCATTCGCGTCCTCCAGGCATGTGGTGTGGTCAGCTTTGTTGGCCGAAACGCTGCGGGCGTGTCCATTCCCGAGGAACAGATCGAAGCGATCAGAACGCTTCTTGTCCGCAAAGTTGCCGTCAAGGATCATCCGTTCCTGAAAGTCGGTCAACGTATCCGCGTCCGCAGTGGATCCTTGAGCGGAGTGGAGGGAATTCTAGTGGCGGTAAACGGCTTACGCAGTCTTGTCATCTCCGTCGAGCCAATCCAGCGCTCGCTCTGTATCAATCTCGACGGGTATGACGTGGAAGTGATCTAGTAGTTCAAGGTTTTGTGGCGGCAGATTCGGTAGAGTTTCCGGCGTACGTCAGTACTTCATCCTCGCACTCCCTCTAACATGTCTAATATTCACGGCGCGGATACAGTCGGCAATGTGGATCAGGATGATGAGGATCCGCAGGGGCCATCATGGACCTCGGCAATCGGGCTCACCTACGTTCCCACCAACGAAAATTCAACGTTGCGCGGAATACTGAATGAAGCTGAGGGTCAAGTGATACTGCATGCCCTTCAGCACACCGGGTGGAATCGAAAACGGGCCGCGGCGTTACTTAAGATCAGCTATCGCGGACTGCTGTACAAGATTAGCAGGCACAGTATTACGCCACCACATGAAGGCGATTAGAGCTTGGCTTAGCATGCACAGTCTCCGAAGGCTGACTTTTTCTTCCCCGTGAATTTCACAACCACGCAATAAAGAGTACGAAACGACCGCCAGAACGCCAGCGATAACTTTCCTGCGCTCTCGAGTGCAGTGAATGAGTGGATGACACTATGAATATGAAAATGACCAGAGTCTTGGTAATGCTGCTGATGGGCCTCGAAAGTTTGTCCGGTTTTGCCGTGGGACAGGATCAGATCGCAGCCGCGACGACCAAGGAGTCGGAAGCGAATGCGGTTTCCTCGACAGGGCAGAGTTTCCCCCAGAGGTACGCACGCTACAAGCTTCAGCCCGGAGATGTATTTGACACATCATTCGAACTGAACCCAGAGTTTAACCAAACCGTAACCGTGCAACCTGACGGTTACATCACATTGCGCGGCGTGGGCGATATTCAGGTTAAGGATCAGACAGTACCCGAGTTGACGGCTACACTTCGCAGCGCCTACAGCAAAATTCTCAACGACCCTCTTATCAGCGTGGTCCTCAAGGATTTTGAGAAGGCCTATTTCGTCGCCGATGGCCAGGTTGCACGTCCTGGAAAATACGACCTGCGAGGGGACACGACCCTGACACAAGCCATCGCAATGGCGGGCGGATTTCTGGACAGCGCAAAACATTCCCAAGTTTTGCTTTTTCGCAAGGCCTCGGAGGGCTGGTACTCCGCGAAAATCATTAATGTGAAGAAGATGGAGAATGCAGGGAATCTGAGCGAAGATCCACAGTTGCATCCGGGGGACATGCTTTTTGTTCCGAAGAACCGTTACTCCAAGATCAAGGCCTATCTGCCGAGTAGTAGTGTCGGAACCTATTCTCAAATAAAGCCTTACTAAGGGAAGCAAGGAGCCAAAAACCATGACTGATCAAAACCCAATCTCAACCAACGGACACAGCTCCCATTCGTTCTCCTCCCGAGATCTCGTCGCGATTGGATTTCGTCATAAGCGTCCTATCCTCATCACCGTTTGCGCTATCCTCCTGGGTGCAGGCTTGGCAGCGTTGGTGCAACCAGCCGAATATCAGGCTACAACCAAGTTCCTGATCGAGCACCAACGAGTGGATCCGATCGTAAGTCCCGACCAGGATGCCCGGGTAATCCGCTTAGAGGTTCCCGAGGAGGAGCTGAACTCCGAAGTCGAGTTGCTTCAGGATGGGGACGTGCTCCGACAGGTAGTCCTGGCCAGCGGACTTCACCAACGCCGGCCGCTCCTGAGTTATCTGTGGTGGAGAGGAAATGAGCAAACGCGGATCGCGAAAGCGGTCGCCCGGCTCCGGAAAGAATTGCAGATTGCACTGGTCCGGAAGACCAATGTCATCGCGGTCACCTACACTTCTTCCGACCCGCAATTGGCTGTCCGTGTCTTGCAGGCGCTGGACGAGGCGTACCTGCAAAAAAATCTTGCGGTGCATCATCCGCCTGGAGAGTTTCAATTCTTCGAGCAACAGACAGAAAGCTACAAGAAGAATCTGGCGGATGCGGAAACACAACTCAAAGCCTTCTCCGAGCAGGAGGGCGGAGTTTCCCCGCAACTTGCCCGAGACATGACTCTTCAAAAGCTAAGCGAGTTCGCCGCCACCTTGCAGCAAACCTATGCTGACATCGCAGCCACCGAACGACGCATCGATGCGTTGGAGAAGCAGTCCGGTACAACCCCTCAACGGCTGACCACGCAGTTGCGCGCCGTTGACGACGCACAGGTTCTGCAAGGGCTGAAGACAACATTAATGACCCTGGAACTGAAACGCACTGAATTGCTCACCAAGTACCAGCCAACTTATCCGCTAGTGCAGGAGGTGGACAAAGAACTTGCAGAGACCCGGGCCTCCATTGCGTCCGAGGAGGGCAAGCCGGTGCGCGACGAAACCACGGATCGCAACCCGACATATGCCTGGATCAACGAGGAACTAGCCAAGGCTAAAGCCGACGATAGTGGGCTGCAGGCACGTGCCGCGGCAATTCAAGCGACTGTTGCTAAGTATCAGGGGAAGTCTCACGAGCTAGAACAAAAGGGCATCCAGGAACAAGACCTGCTGCGCAAGGTGAAGACCGAAGAGGGGAATTATCTCCTTTATCAGCACAAACGCGAAGAAGCGCGAATGACCGACGCTTTGGACCGTACGCGTATCCTTAACGTCGCAATCGCCGAGCAGCCCTCAATGCCTTCTTTACCCTCCAACTCTCCATGGACAGTGCTGCTGCTGGGCGTGCTTCTGGCGACCAGCGTCAGCGTTGCGATGGCCTTCACACTCGAGTATACAAATCCTTCTTTCCGGACTCCGTCAGAAGTATTTTCCGACCTCAACATTCCGGTCCTCGCTGCCGTTCCCCAGAATTCCAATCGCTTCCCGGGCAAGGTCAACGGCAACGGGAATAAGCACGGAAGTGGCAATGACGACGGCAGTGAGCACGGAAGTGGCAATGACAACGGCGATGGAGTTTCCTATTCCCTCTTCCCGAGCCACGACTCGACGGTAGACCAGAGGCAGCCCGAACAATAATGTTTCTCGACTTCTACGGTCTTCGGGAACAACCATTCGGGGTCACGCCGGATCCGCGTTTCCTTTATCTTAGCCCGGCTCACCGAGAAGCCTTGGCTTCCATGTTTTATGGCATTGATGCCGAACGTGGATTCCTAGCGCTGATCGCCAAGCCGGGCATGGGTAAGACGACCCTCCTGATTCACTTGCTCCAGCGATTCCGCTCCAGGGCGCGCACTGCGTTCGTGTTTCAAACCCAGTGCACTTCGCGGGAGTTCATGCGGTTTCTGTTGCTCGAGTTAGGTTGCGAAGTGAACGGGGAACAGGACCTCGTAACCATGCACGAGCAATTCAACCGTTGCCTGCTGCAAGAAGCGCAAGCGGGCCGGCGTTTTATCGTCGTGGTGGACGAAGCACAGAACCTGGACCCTTCTGTGTTAGAGACAATACGGCTGCTTTCTGATTTCGAGACGCCGCAGGCGAAGTTGCTCCAGATTGTGCTGTCAGGGCAGCCAGAGCTGGCGGACAAGCTGGCGCGGCCGTCTTTGAGGCAACTGCGGCAGCGCGTGTCTCTGTTGAGCACTCTCGCGCCTCTCCCCCCCGAAGAAGTCGCCCGTTACCTGAGTCACCGGCTCCGCGTTGCCGGACGTCCAGAAAATTCCCTATTCACCCCGTCGGCGGCGAGGATGATCGCGGAGTTGAGCGAAGGAATTCCACGCAACATCAATAATATTTGCTTTAACGCGTTGTCTTTGGGGTGCTCGCTCGGGCAGAAGATGATCGATGTTGAGGTTCTACAACAGGTCGCTGCAGACTTCGATCTTACGAGTTTGCGCTCCGACCCCGGCCTATCGGCTTTCGAGCGGGAGACAATTTCCTTAGCCAGTGCGGCTTCAGAAGCACGATCCCTGCTGGCCAACAGCGCTTCCGCTCTCGCCAAGACTCGACGCAGCGACTTCTCGAATCCGGAAGATGCGCTGGCTTACATCCAAGAGTTCATTCAACGATTCAAGAACGATCAGGACTTTGCCAATTAGTCTGCACCTTGCTCCCTGGCAGGACAGGTCAGAAAACAATGCTTGGAGGACCCATTGAGTAGAAATTTCGAGCTGTTGTCTGAAGCGGGCAGGATGCGTGAAATTCTGGAGTCACAGGTGGAACAACCGCATTCCGCGCCTCCACCTCCGCCCATGGAAGCTGTGGAAGAGAACTTTCCCTCCACACCTTCTCTGGAGATGAGTGGTGCGATCAGAGACGAGATTAGCAAGCTCGTGCAAAACCTGTTTCTCCTGCCCCAGGGTCCCCGGCGTGTGGTTTTTTCCGGGACCGAATCGAGCTCGGGCTGCAGCTGGATGTGTGCCCATGCCGCGGAAGGATTGGCGGCGCAAGCCCGTGGATCGGTGTGCATCGTCGACTGTAATCTGCGCTCTCCCGGTTTGCACCAGCAATTCGGAACGGAGAATCACCACGGACTTTCTGATGCACTGACCGGATCCGGCCCCATTCGGGAGTATGTACACCGGTTGTCCCGCAATCTCTGGCTTCTGAGCTGCGGCTCCGCGACCGAGGCCGGGGTGACGATGCTCGGCTCGGACCGGATGCGTTCGCGGCTGGCCGAGCTGCGTAGTGCGTTCGATTACATTCTGATCGATGCCGCACCCTTGAATGTTTGCAACGATGCTATCGTCCTGGGTGGTCTCAGCGATGGCGTGGTTTTGATACTGAAAGCTAACTCCTCCCGCCGCGAGACCGCCCGGAAAGCGTTGCAAGAACTTCAGGCTGCGAATGTGCACGCTCTAGGTGCAGTTCTGAATCAGCGCACGTTTCCAATTCCAGAAGCACTCTACAAACGGCTATAGGCCAAACATCAGCCAAATTGTAAAGTTAACGCGCAACTGCCGTTGCGATATGCCGAGTCCTCCCGAATAAAGAAGATTTCTTTTCCCGCATCGCAATCTAGCCCAACGCACCCGATCACAGACAAGCACGAACACAGGGGCACCCCCGATGGGCAATATCCGGCGACAGATTCTACTGAATGTCTTCAAACTGTTTGACGTGGTCATCATGGTGGCTGCCTTCGGTGCGGCCACGGTGCCGATCCTGCGCGCAAGCCATTCCGTTGCCTTCGCTGAATTTTTTGCGATGCGAGTGAAGGTCGGAAACTTCCTGGTTTTCTCCAGCCTGCTGGTGGTTTGGCATCTTTCGTTTACCACGTGCGGTCTTTATGCTTCCCGACGCCTGTCCCGCCGCTCGGCGGAGATAGTCGACACCCTCAAGGCCACTTCCATCGCGACGCTGATCCTGGGTGCTGGAGCGGTAGTCTTCCACATCAGGATGGCGAAACCGGCATTCCTCGTAACCTTCTGGATTTTCAGCAGTCTCCTAATGGTCTTAAGCAGACTGATTTTGCGCTGGTTATTGGCGCAAACTCGACTGCATGGCCGCAATCTGCGCGACCTGTTGATTGTAGGAAGTAATAGCAGGGCAGTTGGATTCGCCAAGAGCCTCCAGTCCAGGCCCGAACTGGGATACCGGATTATCGGTTTCGCGGATGGGGAATGGGAGGGCATGGAAGAGTTCCGCGCCAGCGGCTATCGTTTGGTGTGCAGCCTCGACGAGCTGCCGAGCTTTTTTCGCAAGAGCGTAGTCGATGAAGTGTTGATCGCTCTCCCGATACGATCCCTCCATGATGATGCGTCGCGGATTGCCGCTTTATGCGAGGAGCAGGGAATCCTGTTTCGTCTCCTGCCCAATCTCTTTGACCTGAAGCGGTCTCGTCACTGGACCGAAGAGTTGGAAGGGCAGTCGCTCGTCACTCACCACAACGGCATATCGGCGAGCTGGCAGTTAGTCTTCAAACGAATTCTGGACTTCACGATTGCCCTTTCCGCTCTCCTCTTGTTGTCGCCGGTTATGGTGGGGGTTGCCGTCCTGATCACCCTGACGTCAGGCAGCCCCGTGTTCTTCAAACAAAGGCGCGTTGGCCTGAACAAGCGAGAGTTCACCGTTTATAAGTTCAGAACCATGGTGGTCGATGCGGAGAAACGGATGCGGGACGTCGAGCATCTTAACGAGGTCAGCGGTCCCGTATTCAAAATCACCAACGATCCCCGGATCACGCCGCTAGGCAAGTTCCTCCGCAAAACCAGCATCGACGAATTACCTCAACTCATCAACGTACTGAAGGGTGACATGAGCCTGGTGGGACCGAGGCCGCTTCCGCTTCGCGATTACCAAGGATTCAGTGAAGACTGGCAACGGCGGCGCTTCAGCGTGTGCCCTGGAATTACATGCTTGTGGCAGGTCAGCGGCCGGAGCTCCATTTCCTTCGACCAGTGGATGGAACTGGATCTTCAATACATTGACAAATGGTCGCTTTGGCTCGATCTGCGCATCTTAATCCAGACTATCCCAGCCGTCCTCAAGGGGCAGGGTGCCGCGTGAGCCACTGCTTCGAGCCGGATCATTGCAACCCTATCCCTCTTAAGTTTGGAGCGGATCATTGTGTTCACGACCTTGTCCAGATGCAGGCGGAGCGTACTCCCGATGCGGTCGCGGTCCTGGACGGTGACCGGATCCTGACCTACCGCAGCCTGGATTCTCGAGCCAACCGGCTTGCGGCGTACTTAAGGAGGCGAGGAATTAAACCGGAAGTTCCGGTTGCCATCTGCCTGAAGCGCTCAGCGGACCTGATGGTGTCTATGCTCGCCGTGCTCAAGGCGGGTGGAGCATGTGTTCCGTTGGATCCCGCGTATCCAGCCGAGCGTCTCGAGTACATGCTGCGGGATACGCGGGCGCCTCTGCTGTTGACACAAGATGAGTTGCCGCCTCCCCGCGTAAGGAACGTCACTGAAATGATTGATCTTCCCGCCACGTGGGGGGTTATCGATCAAGAGAGTTCCGATCAGCGGGCCAGCGGTGTGACTCCGAAAAATCTTGCTTACATCATCTACACGTCGGGTTCGACAGGGAAGCCCCGCGGTGTCCTCCTGACCCACGCAGGTCTGGTCAATCACCACATAGCGGTGCAGAAACTATATGACCTTAGGTCCTCCGACCGTGTACTGCAATTTTCTTCCATCAGCTTCGATATCGCGGTGGAGGAGATTTTCCCGACATGGATCGCCGGTGCCACCTTGATTCTTCGGACAGAAGCCACCCCGCTCGGCGGCAGGGACTTCGTGCGCTGGATCGGTGAGCGTGAGATAACTGTACTTGACCTGCCAACCGCTTACTGGCATGAACTGATCCACCAGCTTTCCGATCTGGAACAGTCAATGCCGGCCGCGATGCGACTGGTAATCGTGGGAGGCGAGAAGGCTTCCTCCAAGGCGCTTGCTTCCTGGAACAAGCTGGTTGCGGGAAGAGTTCGCTGGATCAATACTTATGGGCCCAGCGAAGCCAGCATCATCGCAACCGCATACGAGCCGAGAGCAGACAGGGTATGGGAAGCGTCGGAGAGCATACCGATCGGTCGTCCCATTGCCAATACGCAGGTTTACTTGCTCGACCCTGATCTCAATCCCGCGCCGGAAGGCACGAGCGGCGAGTTGCATATCGGCGGCGTCGGCCTGGCGCGCGGCTATCTGAATCAACCTCAACTCTCGGCCGATAAATTCATCATCAATCCGTTCACTGCGGACCCTGGAGCCCGCCTATACAAGACGGGAGACATGGCCCGCTGCTTGCCTGACGGCGAGATCGAGTTTCTAGGGCGTGCCGACGATCAAGTCAAAATCCGCGGCTTCCGCGTGGAAATGGGTGAAGTCGAATCGGCATTGGCGCAGCATCCAGGGGTTCAAGAACCCGTCGTAGTTGTAAGGAAGAATGATGCCGGCGATGAACAACTGGTGGCCTATGTCGTTCCGGTTCGGAAACCCGGACCTCCAGCCTTGGAGCTGAGAACTTTTCTCAGGGAGAGGTTACCTGATTACATGGTTCCGTCGGCCTTCAGGATTCTCGACACGCTGCCTCTCACGCCAAACGGGAAAGTGGATAAGAAAGCGTTGCCGGCGCCAGTGTGTGCCCAAGCCGCCCGGGACCAGAAGGGAAAAGCTCCCGGTGATGTATTGCAGGCTCAACTCGCGCAAATATGGGAGTCCGTTCTGGACAAAAGGCCGATCGCCGTGGACGACGATTTTTTCGAACTGGGCGGGCACTCTCTGTTAGCAGTTCGCCTGATGCACTCCATGGAGCGCACCTTTGCTAAGAAATTGCCAATTACGACTCTCTTGCACGCTCCTACGATTGAGCAACTGGCTAATTTGCTGCAACGAGAAAAGTGGTCTCCGGCGTGGTCGTCACTTGTACTCATGCAGGGAAGTGGGACTAAGCCGCCGTTCTTCTGCGTTCATGGAATCGGCGGCACCGTTCTGCGCTTCCGAGATCTGGCTCGCCTGGTTGGAAGTGACCAGCCCTTTTATGGATTGCAAGCCCAAGGCCTGGACGGGGAACTCCCATTTCATGCCCGAGTCGAGGATATGGCGGCTCACTACATCAGGGAATTGCAGATCGTGCAGTCACGAGGTCCTTATTACTTAGGCGGCTACTCGTTTGGCGGGATGGTGGCTCTTGAGATGGCACACCAGCTCAAGGCCAGAGGGCACGCAGTGGGCTTAGTCATACTGCTGGATGCTTTTGCGGGAGAACTCAAGTCCACACGTTCGCTACTGCGCACGTACCTCTCCCTTCCCTTGGACCAGCAGTGGATGCATCTTACCCGGAAGACAAAGGCCTTCCGTAGGAGCCTACGCCGCCGAGTCGCGATGATGAGGCTGCCGGCAACCCTTAAGAATGTGCGGGCCGTCTGCTACGCGGCGGGACGAACCTATAAGCCAAAGCCGTATGACGGACCGGTAGTCTTGTTCCGGGCCAGCGAAAAAGGCTTGAGCAGCACGAACGAGGAGTCAGCCTGGAAGTACTTAGCGCCCCACATAGAAATCTACGAGGTCACAGGTCATCATGGAAACATCGTCGACGAACCGCAAGTTCGCTTGCTGGCCGACGAGCTCAAGGCTCGTTTAGAAACCGCATTCCGCGAGCAGCGCGAAGGGTTCGCAACCCAATCTGTGACTCTAGGTGAGGGTGATTCTGAGGTTCAGCTGGGGATTGCTTAGAGCGTTATCGCATGCACGCAGACCAACTTGCATCTCAAACAGGGCCGGAGAGAACTGTAAGATCTGGTCGGGAGTTTAACTGATGACTCTGGCAATTCAGCGGTTCCGCCACGTCCTTTCCAAGACCAAAGTACGGGTCCCGGTCATGTGGGTTCGCCACAGCACCTTGAGATCGTGCGATGTGTTTCTCGCCTCATACCCAAGATCCGGAAGCACGTGGTTGAGATTCATTTTGCAAGAGATTCTCACGGGAGAGCCCTCGCGATTCGAAAATGTCAACCAACGAATCGCGTTCGTCGGCCGTCACGGCAATGCGCCGTCGCTGCTACCCAGTGGTGCGCGCTTGCTCCAGACGCACGAGGCCTACCGGAAGGAGTACAGGCGAGCCGTCTATCTAGTTCGAGACCCACGGGACGTAGCTCTTTCTGAGTATGCTTTTCAGAAGGCCCGCGGTTGGGTGGACGGTGATTTTCACACATACCTGGTCGGCTTCCTGCAAGGAGAAGTGAACGGTTTCGGCTCGTGGCAGGCCCACATTCGCAGTTGGCTGGCGGCCGCGGAAGCCTCGAAGGATCAGGTGCGGGTTTACCGCTACGATGAACTGCGGCGTACGACATTGACTTCCCTAACCTCCATGCTGGAATTCCTCAGCGTCCAGGTGGACAACCAGAAAATCTGCGATGCGATTGCCAGTAATTCGCTGCAGGAAATGCGGAAGAAAGAGGAACTCTCGCCCCAGAAGGTATCGAAGAGCGACCGATTCGTTCGCAATGGCTCGCTGGGAGGCTGGCGCGAGAACCTGAACGAGGCTCAGATCGAGCTGGTGAATCGCTATCTAGGTCCCGAACTGAAGCGCCTGGGATACAGCGAGTCCGTGTGAAGCAAGGCTGATTTCCCGCGCTATGAAAACCACTATGCCATCCGTATTCGAACTGCAGTACCCGCGCCGAGCCGGCCATGCCGAGCCGGAGCCCGGACACTTAAACTGGGTCCGCCAACTGGGTTGGCGATTCCCGTTGTTTGTGGTTTTCGGCTTTCTAGCCGTTTCGGGGATTTTGTCCTCGCTTTCGCACACGTCCCTGGCAAGCTGGGAAGTAACGGCCATAATATTGCTTGCGCCGGCCACCTTGCTGGTCCTGGCTCTGGGTGCTCACCAGGCATGGCGCGGCATCTGCGTGCTCAGACACGACCTCGTCTGGTGGCACGGGCTGTGGCTGCTGATCTTTGTTAGCTCACTGGTCTTCCGCATCCGTGATGCCGCGGACGCTCAATCCCTGCCCATTGATGGCTACGCCGTGCTGCGCCTGCTCCCGGAAGCCATTGTCGGTCTGTTCCTTCTCGTCCGGTTTCTGGGTAAAGGCTCATCTCTGCAGAGATCTTCTTTGCAAGGCCTGGCGGGCGCTCTCTGCGCGTACGGCTTGGTCAGCCTCGTTTCCGCTTTCTGGTCGGTCCAACCCACCTGGACGGTGTACAAATCGGCTGAGTATCTGCTGGATGTCATGGTTCTAACCGCTGTCCTGGCGACTGTCGAGTCGACGGAAACGTACGAAAAATTCTTTAACTGGACGTTGATTCTGTGCGGCATCGAACTCCTCTGGACCTGGTTTGGCGCCGTCCTGTGGCCTGAAGAAGCACTACATAGCACGTATCCGGAAAGGCTTGTGGGCGTATTTCCGATTCAAAGTGCGAATGCAATCGGCGCCTCCGGTGCAATCCTGGCGGTGGTGGCCTTCAGTCGTCTCCTGCCATTAGCGGGCTGCAAATTCAAGCGTTCCTGGAATGTCTTGCTCTTTGCCTTCGGGGTTGCTTCGATGGTGGCGTGCAAAACTCGAGCCGCCTTGGCTGGCTTCCTGGTGGGCATACTGCTCGTGTTGGCGTTCTCGCGGCGAGCAAGGATCGTCGCCTTCGCGAGCGCGGTGTTAGGGCTGGCGGTCTACACCGTGTCACTCGCGTTTAACGCTGCCGTCCAACCCGATGTACTGTGGGATCGAATAGCGAGTCCAGGCGGAGCAATTCTAAGCTTTTTGGAACGGGGCCAGAGCCAGGACCAACTGGAGTCCCTGACAGGACGAACGGAGTGGTGGCACTTTGCCTGGCAGCAGTTCATGGAACACCCTTGGACCGGCCTGGGAGCCTATGCCGGTGGAAAATTTGGTGTCCTCTTCAAGAACGGCTTCGGTGATACCCCACAGCTACACAGTGACTACTTGGAGACGCTGGTGGGCACGAGTTTCTGGGGGTTAATACCCCTTCTAATAGCTCTTTTCGGAACCTGGTGGCTGTTGGTTCGATTTGTGCGCAGCCCGGCTCTACGTCCATTCGAACGCCAACTTACGCTGGAAGCGATAGGCGTTTTAGGGGTTATTACGGTGCGGTCGTTCGTCAACGTCGAACTTATCTGGCATGCTCCGCAGTTCTTTCTGGTTGTCCTGGGTTACGCCGAACTCTTGCGGAGAAGGGCCAAGTGGGGCGCCCATCAAACAGCGCGGGCTTAGATCCGGGAAGCATTTGCACAACTCCTTTTGTTGGTGCGCGTGTAAGTCAAGTAAACGAGAGCGCGCAACGCGACATTCCTGAAGTCGCAAACCACACGACTTGCAAAACAACAATGACAATGGCAGCCGTGGCCATATCGAGTTTTCGCGTGCTGGGTGTGCGTGTGGATGGTGTGCAGATTCCCGACACGATTCAGATTATCGAAAGCTGGATCCGTGATTCCGATTGCTCGCGGTATGTCGCGGTCACAGGTATGCACGGAGTCTCGGAAGCGCAGCGAGATCCAGCTTTCAAGACTGCACTGTGTGCCGCTAATCTGATAGTCCCCGACGGCATGCCATTGGTCTGGCTTGGGCGCATGCGGGGATTCAGGAACTTGAAGCGTCGCGTTTACGGCCCAGAGCTCATGGAGACTTTTTGCCGGCAGACCGGCGACAAGTATCGCCACTTCTTTTACGGAGGGGCTCCTGGAGTGGCCGATATGCTGGC